>Ga0308417_1000858_pt1 | contig 21253 bp, 20 predicted proteins | sample HotsprSampleOS65_FD_203528 | JGI IMG/M metagenome (GOLD analysis project Ga0308417, IMG submission 203528) | Hot spring phototrophic mat microbial communities from Octopus Spring, Yellowstone National Park, Wyoming, United States - 20090730_OS65 ... | reverse complement strand
CGCATCTGCGCCTCGCTCAGCCAGAACAGATCGCTCATCCCGGTTCCCTTCATCACCGCCAAGGGAACCACTCCGAATCACATCATCCCGCGTCGCTCAAAGAACTTTATGGGTCCGAACCCTAAGGCCGACCTGCGCCAGCAGGGCTTCCGCGCGGTCGCGGTACTCGCTGCGCCTTTTACGCCGCCAGCCGGAGCGAAAGGGTTCGACGATCTTCAGCGGTAGCATGACGTTCTGGCGCACGGTGAGCCAGGGGAGCAGGGTTGCATTCTGGTACGCCATGCCGATTCGCACGGGTGCCGCGCCGACTTCGCGCCCCGCCACGATCACCGTGCCCGAGGAGGGAGGGAGAAGGCCGGCGACGAGGCGCAGAATCGTGCTCTTGCCGCAGCCCGAAGGGCCGACCAGGGAGACGAAGTCGCCCGCGGCGATAGCCAGCCGTGTCGCGGCAAGGGCGGTCACCGCATGCTCGCCGCGGCCGAAGCGCACGGCGACATCCTCAAGTGCGACCAGGGGCCGTGTCCGAGACGGCACGGCAGCCTGCGCGGAGGCAAGGGGGGCGGAGGCGCGAAGGGTCATCTCCGCGGTCATGTCGTCCCTCCTGCAAGCGGATGCCCGGAGGGCGTTCGCGCGGCCGGCAGGTCGATGGCGAAAGAGGCACGGTCCGAAACGGTCGGCCGCTGGGGCGGGACTGCCGTCACTGCTCTGCCCGACTTCGCCGGGTTGGCGACGCCGCGACCGCGCCGAAGGAGGATCGGCCTTCGCACCGGCCTGGGTGCGGCCGCATGGGAGGCCGTGGCGCCGTCCAACAGCGTGACCTTGGGGCGACCACGTCGTGCAGGGGCGCGCACCGCGAGGGTTCGGCGACCGCGTGTCCCGCCTTCGCCCAGTAGGCCACCAAGCCGTCGACCAGCCACAGCCGAAAGGCAGGGGCAACGATGCTGGTGCGTTTCTGGTGCGTTGAACGGCCAACCCGATAGAAACGCTCCCGCGCGCAACCTCGTCCCGCAGCGACCGCGTTAGCGTCCCGGAACGCTACGGGGCGAACCCCGGCCCGCCAGCTCGGCCGGCGCGCTTTCCCCTCCGCCCTTTCCGGCGCGTGGTCGGTCCCGATCATCGCGCGTTGTCCAGCGAACAGCGTGCCAGAGGGCTGAATACGGGGCGGAGGCTTGGCGCAGCGGAGGTTCGACACGGCCCGGAAGCGCCAGTCGTGGCTTGTCCTTGCCGGGCAGTCGGACATGAACGGGGCAGGTCTTGCGGGTGAAGTCCATCTCCGATGGCTTGGCCTCGGCTTAAGGCAAGCGCGGGGCGCCTGCCGAGGAAATGTGCAGGGCTGGGCCCGATCGCCCTTGCGTTCAGCAAGAGTTGCGTCTGGTTTGACTGCACCGAAGCGCTGCAGGACGGCCTTGTCTGCATTGGTCTCTTTGCGCTGAAACACCGCCTGGGCGCATGGCTCCGATCCGATGTCGCGGAGCTCCTTGCGCAGCGCGGGACGCGCGGCGGCCGGGACCGCCCTGAGGCGCCGGGATTCGGTGGAGCCGCCGAACGTTTGCCCCTCGTGCTGCATCCTTGCCTAGCGGGTCGGGCCAACGGCACGGTCGGCGAAGCAGGACAGCAGGCGTTTCAAGGCCCTATCACATCCAGCGCCGCTTCGCTCGGCCGGGCAGCGGCAAGAGCGACCGTGGATCACCGCCAGCTGCCTGCGCCCCGAGGCGCGGGCGGGAGCGGGCGCAGTAATCGACTTACGGTTGCAAGCCGAGCCAAACGCATCCTATTCGCTCAGAACTGTTTCGCTCCGCCGGCATGACCGGCGAGGACGAGGCTCGTTGCCGGCAACGCCCGGCTCGGGTAGGCAGGGGCAATGGCACAACCGAAGCGGGCTGGGAGACGTGGCGGTGCAGCGGAGTGACCCTAAGCCGGCGCCGCAGGTCTGTGTTGCCGTATTCGCGTATAATGAGCAGCGGCTGATCGGCAGCGCCCTCGACCGACTCGCGGCGATGCGCGATGAGGCCGAGTTTGAGGTTCAGGTATTGATCAACGGGTGCACGGATCGCACGGAGGAGATCGTGCGGGGCCGAGCCGAAACCTGCCACTGGCTCCGCCCCGTCGTCATCGCCCTGGGCGACAAGGCGAATGCGTGGAACGTGTATGTGCACCAGACCGCACCGGCAGAGGCGACGGTGCATGTGTTCACAGACGGCGATGTCCGGGTTCGACGGGGGGCGATCGCCGCCATAGTCCGCCGTCTCGCCGAGGTACCGCGCGCGCATGCCTGCGCCGGGGTTCCTGGCAGCGGACGTAGTGCTGAGGATTTGCGGCGCCGGATCGCCGAATGGGGCGAGATGTACGGCAATCTCTACGCTCTTCGCGGATGCTTTGTCTCCGAACTGCGTCGCCGCCAAGTCCGGTTGCCGATCGGATTGTTCGGCGAGGACGGTATCATCGCCATGCTGGTTAAGTGCGATCTCGATCCGCGCCAGCCGCTCGATCGTTCGCGCATCACGTGGGCTGCCGAGGCCATCTACGAGTTCGACCCGCTCTCGCCCTGGCAGTTGCGCGACTGGCGGATCTACCGCAACCGCAAACGGCGCTACGCTGTTCGCCTGCGACAAAGCGAGATGCTCTGGTCGCTGCTGCAGGACCAAGGGCTAGGTGCGATGCCGCAGCACGTGGTGGACCTCTACCTGCTAAAGGGGGCAAAGCTCGCCCCGCGCGGCCGCGGCCTGGACCGCGTATTCGACTGGGAGGCGCGGCGCTGGATTCGCAACGCGATCGCCGCCGCCGAAGCCGCAAAACAGAGAGAGGCCGCCCACCTGTTCAGCTGACCCGAGGGCTCAGCCCCGTCGGCTCCACGCCTTCTGCGGCGGGAAAGGGCGGCGGGGAACGCGGCCGGCAGACTGGCGCTAGAGATACAGCTGGTCGTGATCCCGTCTGCGGGACGCTTCGGAGCCTGTCCAAGGCTGCGGGGAGCCTGCGCGCACCCGTCCAAGCACCCCATCCCCCATGTTCACGGCCCGCCGCCGAGCCCTCGGCAGAGGGGCGGAAAGTGTGCCGCCGTGCCGGGTCGCACCCGGCACGGCCTAAAACGGCAGCGGGCCCGCGCGCAGACGATCAGCGGAACGGCGGCGAGTACATCAGCCCGCCCTTAGTCCAGAGCTCGTTGACGCCGCGCTGGATTCCAAGCGGCATGACGTTGCGCTCGAAGCTCTCGCCGTAATTACCCACCTGCTTGATGATATTGTAGGCCCAGCGGTTGTCGACCCCGAGCATCTGGCCGAAGCCGCCGGTCGCGCCGACGAAGCGCTGAATGGTGGGGTTGGTGCTGTTCAGGTGCTGGTCGATGTTGGCACTGGTCAAACCCAGTTCCTCCGCCTCGACCATTGCGAAATGGGCCCAGCGCACCAGGTCGGCCCAGCGGTTATCGCCGTGGCGCACAACCGGGCCGAGCGGCTCCTTCGAGATCACCTCGGGCAGGATGACATACTCCTCGGCGCGCGGGCCCTGGGAGGCGCGCACGGACGCGAGGCCCGAGACGTCGGTGGTCAGCGCGTCGCAGCGGCCGGCGAAGAAGGCCGCGTTCACCTCCTCCAGGCGCTCGATCACCACCGGCGTAAAGCGCAGATTGTTGGCGCGGAACCAGTCGGTGAGGTTGAGCTCCGTGGTGGTGCCCGGCTGCACGCAGACCGTCGCGCCGTTGAGCTCCTTCGCCGACTTTACGCCGAGGGAGCGCTTCACCATAAAGCCCTGGCCATCATAGAAATTAATTCCGACGAAGTCGAGGCCAAGCGAGGTGTCGCGCGAGAGCGTCCAGGTGCTGTTGCGCGCGAGCATGTCGACTTCGCCCGACTGCAGGGCGGTGAAGCGCTGTTGGGCGGTCAGCGGCACGAAGCGAACCTTGGTCGCATCGCCAAACATCGCGGCGGCGACGGCGCGGCAGAGATCAACGTCAAGGCCGCGCCACACCCCCTGGCTGTCGGGGGCGGCGAAGCCGGCCAGCCCCGTGTTCACGCCGCAGTTGACCACGCCGCGAGCGCGCACCGCGTCGAAGGTGCCCTGCGCCTGGGCCAGCACGGGGACGGTGGCGAAGGTGATGCCGACCGCAGTCGCGGCGGCGAGCAGGATCCTGCGCATGGGCGTCTCTTCCCCTCCGATGCTTCGAAGCCTCCCCGCGGCCCGGCCGCAGGGCCTCTCTGTCCCTTACGCGCAAGCGGGTGTGGCGATCAATGCCTGCCGAAGCCGCACCTTAGCGGAAGCCGCGAGCCCTCAGGGCGGCGCGAGGATCGCCGGGACAAGGCGGCGCGAGGCGGCGCGAACGCAGGTCTCGAACACGCCGAGCTCGCGGAAGGGGTCGGCGGCGGGGGCAGCAGCGCGTACGAACACGCCCCCCGACGCGGCGACCCCACCCTCCAGCATCAGGTTGTCGGAGAGGCCGAAGTCCTCGATGTCCATCTGGTCGGGGGCCTCGAGCACGCGCGCAGCGTAGTCGCGCGGGTCGTTGGTGTAGGCGTAGAGGCCAAGGCCAAGGCCCCGCGCGAAGCCGAGTTCGTAGACGGTTCCGACGTCCGCCGAGGCGCCGCGGAACGGCGTCAGGTTGGCCAGGATGGCGACACAGGATCGGATCAGCGCCTCGTTGGCGGAAGCGATGGCGAAAGCGCGTTCGCCGCGGTCGCGCGCCGCTGGAGGGGGTGCGTCCAGGATCGGACAGACCCCGATCAGCCCGAGGCGGGCGCAGATCGCCTTCTTGCGGGCAAGCACGGTTTCCGCGTCGGGCAGGAAGACCTCTGGCCCGGCCAGATAGACACGCGGCGAGTCCACAGCCGGGAGCGGGACGACCATGGCCAGGCTCAGTTCAGTCGTGAGGGGCGGCCGAAGCCGCGCTGGCGAACGACCAGCGAAACGCCGTCCTCCGCCGGCTCGATCGCCTTCTCCCCCGTCCGTGGCAGGGGAACGCCGGCGAGGCGGCACCAGCTGACCAGGACCGCGGTCAATTCCTCAGCATCCAGCGTGCAGTCGCGATACAGCCCTCCCGCCCGGCGCCAGCGCGCAACCACCACTGCCCCCTCGTCCACGTCGTCCCCCGGGGTCGCCATCCGAACGCTGTCGAGTTCCGCGTCCGGCATCTCGAGGCGAATCAGGTCTGCAACCGTGGCGCGCACCGCCTCAGCGATCACATCCGTGCCGAAATCGATCCTTCGGTACTCCCGAAATCGCATCGTCAGGCCCCCGCTCCTGCTTGCGCCAGCTGATCCCGCTCCCCGGCCGCTGCAACTCCGTGTTGCAGCGTCAACAATGCGTCAAAGTCGCGTTAACCAGCAACCCATTTCCGGTTGCCTATTTCCGATTGCCTTCGCCCGCAGCCTCCTCACGCCACCGCTGCCGCAGCCGCGCGCTCGCCCCCTGACGCAGGCTCCGCTCGATGAAGTCGTGCAGGTCCGCCTGCAGGAGACGGGCCGCTTCCGCTTCACGATAGATTTCTGGCCATTTCTGTGCGAGCCAGAGATAAGCGGTGCACAGCCGAGCCGCGCGCTCGGCCTCCGCGAGGTCGGAAGGGTCGTCGGCCACGCTGCGCGCCAGTAGCCGACGCGGCCAGGCGGGAGCATCCACCGCCGTGCCGTGCGCATGCCTGCGCGCCCAGGCATGCAGCGCCGAGACCGAGAGCCGGTCGCGCAGATCGACAGGGCAACCGAGGTAGCCCAGGCTTTCGCGCAAGGCGAGGCGGGCGGCGGCGCAGACCTCGGCCAGCCGGATCGCCTCGTCCAGGCGCGAGAGGGCGAAGCCTGCCCCTGGCCAGCGGAAGCGCTCGGCCACCACCGTCAGCACGCGCAGGAGCGACGGCTGGCCGAGGCGGCGGCCGATCTCCAGCAGCTGGGACTCGCGCGGCAAAACCCGCATCGGCCCCTCCAGCGGGGGTGGCGGGTGGTCAATCGCGGAGGCGATTGGTTCCGGGTCCTCGCCGCCGAGCACGCCGACGAACCCCTCGGGGTAAAGTCCGAAACGCCCGGCCCGGCCGGCGATTTGTCGGATGAGGTGCGGGCCGAGCCCGCCGTACTTGGTGGTGGCGGCGAACAGCACCCGTCGGATCGGGAGGTTTAGCCCCATGCCGACAGCGTCGGTCGCGACCAGCACGGGGGCGCGGCCGTCGCGGAACCGCTCGGCCTCGGCCCGGCGCACCTCCGGCCCGAGCGCGCCGTAGATCATCGCCGGCGGGCGGCCGCGCGCGAGCACGGCCTCGCGAAGCGCGAACGCGTCGCGGCGGGAGAAGCAGATCAGCGCATCGGCCGGCTCGACGCGGGCTAGCGGCACCGGCCGGCGCAGCACGGTCAGCGGCACCAGGCGCTCGAACCGCCGCACCTCTAAGGGTTCCCCGGTCAGCGCGGCGAGTTTGCGCACCAGCGGCTCGGCCTCGGCCGCGCCCGCGACCAGCAGTGTCTCGGCTGGCAGGCCGACCACGGCCTGCGTCCAGGCCCAGCCGCGGTCCTCGTCGGCCAGCATCTGGATCTCGTCCACCACCGCAACAGGCACCGGGGTGACGAGGTCCGCCATTTCCACGGTCACCGAGACATGCGTCGCCTCCGGGTCGATCCGTCGCTCCTCCCCGGTCAGCAGGGAGGCGCGCACGCCCCGTTCAGCGAGCCGCTCCTGTCCCTCCCAGGCCAGCAGGCGCAGAGGCGCAAGGTAGGCTCCGCGTGGCGCGGCAGCGAGCAGGTCGAAGGCCGCGTGGCTCTTGCCGGAGTTGGTCGGGCCGAGAAAGGCGAGGATGCGCCTGCGAAGCGAGCGGGCAGGTACGAACGACGCCACCCAGCGGCCGAGCGTGAGTGCCCCGACCACCTCACCTTCGTGCCGGTGTCGCGCGCGGACGGCGAGTTCGGCTAGCCTCTGCCGACGCCACTCCTCGAGCCGCGCCTCGGCGGTGGCCCGCTCGGCATGGGTCATCGCCCCGTCGGTCTCGGCCCGCCTCAGTCGGCCCCGGATCGCCTCGGCAAGCACGGAAACGAGGCCGATGTCATCGAGGGACGGGTCGGCCGCCACGGCGGCGAGGCCGGCGGCGACGTCCTCGCGCCGGACTGGTACACGAAGCCCGGACAAAAGCTGATCGACCCGACGCCGGGCCGGAAGCGCGGGAGAGGTCACGCCGCGGCCCTGCCGGAACCGCGCCATCCCTGTCAATGTTCCCGCAGTTGACGGTCTGGCCGCCGCGCGCCGAGGGTGGCGTCGTCCGCACGCTCAGGAGTTTGCTCTCCATGCCGGAGGGAACCAATCTCGCGCGCTGGATTGCCGCCTACCCCCAGATCGCGGGGCCGCCGCCCGTCGGCACCTTTGAGGTCGGCCTCTGCATGGCGGGGGCGGTGTCCGCTGGAGCCTATACCGCCGGCGTGCTCGACCTGCTGATCGAGGCGCTGGACGCCTTCGAAGCCGAGAAGGCGCGGCGACGCGAAGCCGGCGAGGCGCCCCTCCACAGCGTGCGCCTCACCGTCCTTGGCGGGGCCTCAGCAGGCGGGATGTGCGCCGCCCTCGGCGCCATGTTCTGCGACGCAGAGTTCGACCCTGTGACCCCGCAGGCGGACGCGAGAACGCGCGAGGCCAACCCGCTCTACGACGCCTGGGTACGGCAGATCGACATCCGCCATTTGCTTGGGCAGCGCGACCTCGGCGACGGCACCCTGCGCTCGGCCCTCGATTGCACGGTGCTGGACGAGATCGTCTCCGGGCTGATCGCGCGGCGGGAAGGCATGCGGACGCGGCCGCGTGCCTGGCTGCCCGAGCGGCTCGAGGTGCTGCTCACTCTGGCCAACCTTTCCGGCGTGCCCTACGCGCTGCGGTTTCGCGGCTCTTCGGTCGGGCACGTGATGTCGCTGCATGCGGACTATATCCGCTTCGCTGTGCTGCGCGACGGGGCCGGCGTCGCCACCCGGCCCGACGAGGTGGTGCTCGACCGCTTCGGGCCCGACCCTGCCCGCACGCGCGACGTGTTCGCCGCCGCGACACTTGCCACCGGCGCCTTTCCCCTCGCGCTTCGGCCGCGCAGCCTGGTGCGGCCGAAGGAGGACTACGCGTTCCGCGCCGCACTGCATCCGCGCAGCCGGCTCTTGGAGGCTCTGGCCGTCGGCGAGCCGCTCGATCCCTTGCCGCCCTGGGCGAGCGAGTGCCTTCCCGACTGGCCGGGCAATACAGGGAAGACGGTGCGCACACCCTGCGTGGATGGGGGGGCAATGGACAATGAGCCGCTCGAGCTCGTCCGCCGCGCGCTCGCCGGCTGGAACGGGACGAACCCGCGCAAGGGTGTGCTCGCCAACCGCGCCGTTGTCCTGGTCGACCCGTTTGTCGAACGGCGTCGACGACCCCTCGCTTGCGGCCACGCTGCCGGCACTGTTCGATGCGCTGGTCAACACCGCTCGGTTCAAGGCCGAGGACCTGGCCCTCGCTGCGGCGCCCGACACCTATTCGCGGTTCCTGATCGCGTTCGCGGTTCCTGATCGCGCCCTCGCGCGGGCCCCGCTGGTCCGCCCCTGTCGCCATCGCCTCCGGCTATCTCGGCGGGTTCATGGGCTTTCTCGCCGAGGCCTACCGACACCACGACTACATGCTTGGCCGGCGCAACGCGCGCTCCTTCCTTCGCCGCCACTTCGTGCTGCCGATCGGCAACCCGCTGTTCGGACGCAAGGAGGCGTCCCCGCGTTGGTCGGACGACGACGTCGCGCGGTGGGCAGTCCCGCGCCAGGAGGGGGGACCGGCCGACCACCTTCCCGTCATTCCGCTCTGCGGCCGGCTGTGGACGGACGATCCTGGGCAGGAGGACGGAATCGAGCCGCTGCCGGAGTGGCCGCGCGGCAGGCTCGACCCCGCGAGCCTGACGCCGCTGATCCGGGGGCGGGCGGAAGCAGCGACAAGGCTGCTGTACGAGACGCAAGTGAAGAGGATGATCCGCCCGGCGGTAAGCCGGATGGTCGAGACCATGATCGCGAGGCGGTCCTGGGCGGTGCGCCAGCTCCTCAAACCTCTCCGCAGGCCGGGCGAGGCGCTGCTGATGGGCCTGCTGAACCGGCTCGTCCCTCGCCTGCCGCCGGGGCTGATCGCGGAGACGGCGGAAAAGCAGATCACGACCGCCGTGCGCGCGCTGGACAACGCCCACTGAGGGGCCGTTTGCCGAGCCCCGCGTTCGGACGAGGCGTCGTCTCCGCCCCCGTTGCCTCCGCTCGGCAGACCCCGATCGGACGAACCCACAGGCGGAGACTACCGCGGTCGTACTGCCGCGGTCGCGACTGCTCAGCCCTCGAGTTCGCTGTCCCAGTACAGGTAGTCGCGCCAGGACTCGTGCAGATAGTTCGGCGGGAAGGCGCGCCCGTTCTCCTGCAGCTCCCACGACGTCGGCTGGCGCGGGGGCTGGCGCGGGAACATCTGGCATTCGCGCGGCAGCCGATTGCCCTTTTTCAGGTTGCAGCAGGAGCAGGCGGTGACGACGTTCTCCCACGTCGTGCGCCCGCCGCGCGAGCGGGGAATGACGTGGTCAAAGGTCAGCTCCTGGGTGGGGAACGGCTCGCCGCAGTACTGGCATTCGAAGCGGTCGCGCAGGAAGACGTTAAACCGCGTGAAGGCCGGACGCCGCGCGGCCGGGATGTATTCCTTCAGGGCGATCACAGAAGGCAGGCGCATGGATATCGAGGGGCTGCGAACCTCAGTGTCGTACTCGGAGAGGACGGAGACGCGGTCCATGAACACCGCCTTCACAGCGTCCTGCCAGCACCAGACGGAGAGGGGGAAATACGACAGGGGGCGGAAATCCGCGTTCAGGACCAAAGCGGGATAGTGACTGCCGCCATCCGGCACGCGCCGAACTCCCGTCGCGGCCGCACCCCACCCCGCCTGGGCCCGGTCCTGGACGGCCGGACCGCCGCCCGCTATTCGCTTCGCCCCCGCACCTTGGGGCGCGAACCGTGAGCCTCTACCAGATGATGTGGCACAGCCTGTGGACCTCGCGCGTTATGCACAGAATGCACGGCTCTGTCCAGCAACGCGTCATGCCCGTCACGCAAGCTTCATGCGCGACCCCCCGCAGCGAAGGGCCGGCAGACGGCGACCAGGGCAGCGATCCCCGGGGCGTCGATGCCGTGACCGAGGCCGGGGCGATAGTATGCGGTGACGGGAACCTCGGCCCGCTGCAGAGCTTCCTCGGCTTGGCGGGTGAGTTCCACCGGCACAATCGGATCCTCTTCGCCGTGCACAAGGAGGACGGGAATCCGGGCACAGGGCACCGGCAGGACCGGCAGGGCGCCGGAAAAGGCAGCGATGGCGGCGGGAGGAGAGCCCATGCCAAGCCCGGTGTAGAGCGCGGTCATGCCGCCTTGGCTGAAGCCTGCGAGCACCACGCGCTCCATCGGCAGGCCGAGGCGCGCGGCTTCGGCCGCGACGAAGTGGGCGAGCGCTGGCGCAGCGCGGCGCACCCCAGCGGCGAGCGCCTCCGGCGAGAGGTCGAGCAGCGGAAACCACTGCCGGCCGAACGGCGCAAGCGTGAAGGGCTCAGGCGCATCCGGGCAGGCGAAGGCCGCCCTGGGAAGGTCTTGCGCGACCTCCTCGGCCAAAGGGAGGAGATCCCTCCCGTCGGCCCCGACACCGTGGCAAAGCACGACGAGCAGAGCGGCCGGCCCGCCTGCATGCGGAGCACGGCGCGGACCGTCGAGCACGGGAAGGTCGCCGGGCATCCCGCAACGGCGCATAACCGGGGGCGATGAGCCCGTCCACCGTCGTTACCCGCTTCGCGCCCTCGCCGACCGGTTATCTCCATCTCGGCCACGCGATGAGCGCCCTGTTCGCCTGGCGGCTCGCTCGCGAAGCGGGCGGGCGGTTCCTGCTTCGCCTGGAAGATCTTGATCCTGCGCGCTGCCGTCCGGAATACGCCGAGGCGGTTCTGGAGGACCTCGCTTGGCTCGGCCTCGACTGGGACGGAGAGGTCCGCATCCAGTCGCAGCATTTCGACGAGTATCGCGCCGCCCTCGAGCACTTGGCGGAACGGGGGCTTCTCTACCCGTGCTTTTGCACTCGGGCGGAGATCGCGCGCGAGGTGGCCGCGATCGGCAACGCGCCGCATGGCGTCGACGGCCCCCTCTATCCCGGCACGTGCCGCGAGCTCGATCGCGCAAGTCGGGAGCGGCGCATCGCGGCTGGGGAGCCTTATGCGCTGAGGCTTGACATCGCGCGCGCTCTCGCCGCCGTGGGCGCGCGGCCGGTCGCCGAAGAGGCGGACGAACCTCCCTTCGCGGTCGACCCCGCGCCCTTGTTCGGCGATGTCGTGCTCGCCCGCAAGGATACGCCCGCCTCCTACCATCTCTGCGTCAGCCACGACGACGCCCTTCAGGGGGTGACGCTGGTGACGCGCGCTGTGGATCTCAAGCCCGCGGTCCACCTGCACCGCCTGCTGCAGGCGCTATTCGGCTGGCCAGCGCCACGTTGGCGCCACCACCCCCTGCTGATGGGGCCGGACGGCAAGCGCCTGGCCAAGCGCGAACGCTCACTCACGCTGCGCGCCTTGCGTGCCTCCGGCCTGAGCCCGGCGGAGGTTCGGGCGATGGCCGGGTTCGCGGACGACGGCTGAAGCCCGCGGTTGGGTCGGGACCGGCCGTTCTGCCTCAGCCGGACGGGCTGCCAGCTATGGCATCAGACGAGGCCGCCGCGACCATGCGGCGGCTGTCGAGCCAAGCCAACGCTTCGCTTGGCGGCATCGGGCGCGCGAACAGGAAGCCTTGCGCCGAGTCGCAGCCGATCTCGCGCAGGTATCGCGCCTGGAGTTCGGTCTCCACCCCCTCGGCCACCGCCTTCAGGCCGATCTCCTTGGCAAGGGCGACGATGGTGCGCGCGATCATGCCCGATCGCGGCGAGCCGTCGATCGGGGAAACGAAGCTGCGGTCGATCTTCAGCCGCCGAACCGGAAAGCGGGTGAGGTGGGTGAGCGAGGCGTAGCCCGTACCGAAATCGTCGAAGGCGATGCCGACGCCAGCCTGGGCCAGACGATGCAACACGGCATCGATTCGCTCGATCGCGCGGTCGAGAAGCACGTCTTCGGTGACCTCGATCTCGAGCCGGCCGGGCGAGAGGCCATGCGCGGCCAAGGCATCGAGGATCCGCTCCACTGCATCGGGGACAAGCAGTTGAGGCGTCGACACGTTGACCGCGATGTGCTCGAGCTCGGGGGCGGAGGAGAGCAGGTCCGAGAACGCGGCAAGGGCGGAGTTGAGCACCGCCCAGCCGAGGTCTGGAGCGAGGCCTCGTTCTTCCGAGACTGAGACGAACTCGGCTGGCGGGATCGGCCTGCCGTCCTCCGTCCAGCGGGCGAGCGCCTCGAAGCCTTCCAGGGAGCGGTCGGCAAGGCGGAGCTTGGGCTGCAGCGCGATCGTGATCCGCCCCTCGGCGAGCGCGCGGTGCAGCCGTTCGGCAAGCGTGGCGCGATCGGCGATACGCCGCGCAAGCCCGGCATCGAACAGGGACAGGCGGTTTCGCCCGTCGCGCTTGGCCGCGTAGAGGGCAGCGTCGGCGGCGCGAACCAGCTCGTCAACCGTTTCGCCGTCGTCGGGATAGAACGCGGCGCCAATCGACACAGACGGTGTGACGGACGCATGGTCGCAGACGACGGGGCGCTGGATGTGACGGCGCAAGCGATCGAGGAGCTGCAGCGCATCGGGCCCCTTCCCGCGGCCGGGGAGGAGGAGCGCGAACTCATCCCCGCCCATGCGTGCAACCAGGTCGGAGGCGCGGAGCACCTCGCGCATACGGCGCGCGATCTCAGTCAGCACCCGGTCAGCCACAGGGTGGCCAAAGGTGTCGTTGACGGCCTTGAAGTGGTCGAGGTCGACCAGGGCGAGGCAGCCGCCGGCGGCGTCCCCCTGCCGACGCGCGGCGATTGCGCGGGCAAGGCGGGCGAAGAGGATGCCGCGATTGGCAAGCCCGGTGAGGTCGTCCTGTTCCGCCCGCCGTCTTGCCTCCTCCTCCGCCTGCTTGAGGCGGGTGATGTCGGTGCGAATGCAGACAAGATGGCCCGACTGTGATCGCCTCTCGCGCGCCTGCACCCACCGCCCGCTGCCGAGGGGAACCTCCCGGCTCGGACCGTCCTCCCGGGCGGAACGGATCTGGGCAAGACGGCCTGCGATCCAGGCTTCGCGCTCGGCGGCAGAGGCATCTGGGGAGATCTCGTCGCGATACGCCCCGCTCTCGACCCCCGCGCGCAGAAGTCCTTCCAGCGTGGTGCCACCGACGAGGGCTGGAACGAGGCTGGGGAAGAACGCTTCGTAAGCGCGATTCCAGAGGATGATCCGCTCGTTCGGGTCGCAGACGAAGACGCCTGAAGGCAGGGAGGCGATGATCTCGCGCAGAAGCGTCTCCGCCTCCGTGCGGCGGAAGAGTTCGGCGAAGGCAGCATCCTCGGCGGCGCGGCGCGCTGTGATGTCGGTCTCGACCGCGATGAACCCCGTCAGCCGCCCCTGCTCGTCGCGGATCGGGCTCGTTTCGATGTCGACCCAGTACGGCCGGCCGTCTTTCGTATAGTTGACGACCTCGACGTGGAACCCCTGCCCGCTCGCCACGCCGGCGCGCATCTGCGCGACCGTGGCCGGGTCCGTCTGAGGGCCCTGCAGGAGGGCGCCGGGGGGACGGCCCGAGAGTTCGGCGAGCGTGAAGCCGGTGACGCGCTCGAAGGCGGGGTTCACCCACTCGGTCAACCCGGCGGCGTCCGTGATGACCACCGGCGTCGTCATCTGGCGGACGACGAGGGCGAGCCGCGCGAGCTCCTGTTCGCGCGCCGCGCGGTCGGTGATGTCCTCGATGGTCCCGCACAGCGCCTGCGGGCGGCCAAAGGCATCGAACAGGCAGCGACCGCGCACCCGCACAATAAGCCGACGCCCGCGTGCGGTGACGAATGGGAGGTCGAGGTCCCAGGTGCTACCGTCCCGTGCCGACCGATCGAGCGCCTCCGCCAGTGTTGTGCGCGCGGCCTCAGGATAGAAGGCGAGCGCGGCCTGCACCTCGGGAACGTAGTCGTCCGAGACCTCGTGCAGCCGTCGGGTGACCCGCGACCACCAAACCCGCTGTTCGGGAAGATCGAGCCGCCAGGCACCAATGCCCGAAACCTCGAGCAGGTGCTCGCCGAGACCTGCCAACCCGACAGCCGGGCCGGAATGCTCAAAGCCGAACATGGCGTGCCGTTGTCACCAGGATCTTGGCTGGCAGGGGCACGCTAGATGCCAGAGATGGACGGAAGGTTAAGGGTCGGGGAGCGAGGGTTAAGGATAAGGGTCGGGGAGCGAGGGTTAAGGAAGCGCTCGCTCCGTTGTGGCGTCGCACGGCCCGTCGAGGGCGAGGTGCAGCTGCCTCGCCGCATCGCTTGGGGAAACGAGACCTCGGCGCAGGAACAGGTCGATCAGCACGAGGGGGATGTTGAACTTGAACGCGTCCGTCTCGCGCACGAGACGCAGGACCTCCTCGAGGGGAAGAAGGCGGAACTCGGCCACCTCCCCATCATTTGGCCGCGGCACCACGTCCTCCGCGAGGTCGAGGTCGAAGAGGTGGAGCGTGTCGCGACGCATGCCTTGGACCTGACCGGGTTCGGCCCAGGGCATGCGGTAGCGCACTTGGCCGACCGGCCGGGCAGCGGCAGCGAGGTGGGGCGGCAGCGAGGCTTCCTCCCAGGCCTCTTTGAGCAGGGTTGACTGCGGCGTCTCGCCGGCGGCGATGCCACCGCCGATCAGGCTGTCCAGCTTGCCTGGGGCGATGGTCTTGTCGGCCGCGCGGACGCCGACCCAGACGAACAGCCCGTCGGCGCGGTGCACGAGCCCGTTTGCATGCACGCCCTCGGCGGCGATGCCGAAGGCCGGGATAGCCGCGCGGTCGATGCAGGCGAGGCTCTCGCCGCCCGGCTCGGCCCGCACATCGTAGAGTTCGCCGCGCAGTCGGGGGATCAGCCCGGCCGAAACCAGGCGCTGCGTCAGCGCAGCCAGGGACGAGGTCCGTTGCGCCGCCGTTCGCGCCGAAGGGGCGAGCGCGACCGCCTCGCCGTCCCTCACGATCTCACGCGCGCCCGAAAGAGCCGCTGCCGTTTCGCGGCCGAGCCAGCCGACCCGTCGGCCGCCGATGAGGAACGGCACGAAGCCGTCGAGCGAGGTCAACGCGTTGCAGCGCAGGACGTGGCGGAGAAAGGGTGTGAGGTCCATCGCCACCACCATGCGACAAGACCTGCGGCCATGGGAGGGATGCATCCTCCCCCGTTTACGTTCGACGACGGCGCGCGACATGCTGCATCGGGAACGGAGCGACGTGCGTGCAACGTTATAGCGTTACTAGTTCGGCCGAGACCGCGCCGGTTGCGGAACAACGCCGCGAGCGGTCGAATCTCGAAACAATCGCCACCCTGCTGCCCTATCTCTGGCCGGCCGACGATCTGGGCCTCAGGCTTCGCGTTGCCGCGGCGCTTACCTTCCTCGCCTGCGCCAAGGTGGCCAGCGTGGGCGTGCCGATGGTGCTCGCCGCCGCGGTCGACGCGCTCGCCCCGCGCGAGGCCGCGCTCCTGGCCGTGCCGGTCGCCCTCGTCCTTGGCTACGGCGTCCTGCGCCTTGCCGCCTCAGGCTTCCAGGAGCTGCGAGATGCGGTGTTCGCGCGGGTGGCGCAGGCGGCGATCCGCAGCGTCGGGCTCGCCACCTTCCGCCACCTGCATGCCCTTTCCTTGCGCTTCCACCTCGACCGACAGACCGGGGGCCTGTCGCGCGTCGTCGAGCGCGGCGTACGCGGCATTGAGACCGTGCTGCGTTTCGCCCTGTTCAACACCATCCCCACCCTGGTCGAGATCCTGCTCGCCACCTGCGTCGTCTGGGCCGTACTCGGCCCCCTCTTCGCCGTCATCGTGTTCGCCACTCTCGTTATCTACATCGCCTTCACCCTTCTGTTCACGGAGTGGCGGGTGAAGTTCCGCCGCGCGATGAACGAGACCGACCAGGCGGCGAACGCAAAGGCGATCGATTCCTTACTGAACTATGAGACGGTGAAGTACTTCAACAATGAGGAGCACGAGGCGCGACGCTACGAGGCAGCCCTTCGCCGCTACGAGGAGGCGGCAGTAAAGAGCCAAGTCACCTTGAGCCTCCTCAACCTCGGCCAAGCTGCGATCATCTCGCTCGGCGTGACCACGGTGATGCTGCTCGCCGCCCAAGGCGTGCTCGCCGGTACGACAACGGTGGGCGATTTCGTGCTCGCCAACACGGTGATGCTCCAGCTCTACATCCCGCTCAACTTCCTCGGTTTCGCCTACCGCGAGATCAAGCAAGGCCTAGTCGACATGGAGGCGATGTTCCGCCTCCTCGCCGAGGAGCGCGAGATCGCAGATGCGCCCGATGCCCAGCCGCTCGTGGTTCGCGCGGGCGAGATTCGCTTCGAGGACGTCCGTTTCGGCTACCGCCGCGATCGCGAGATCCTGCACGGCATCAGCTTCGTCGTGCCCCCCGGCAAGACGGTCGCCATCGTCGGCGCTTCAGGGGCAGGGAAATCGACCATTTCGCGCCTTCTGTTCCGCTTCTACGACGTCTCGTCGGGACGGATCCTGATCGACGGGCAGGACCTCCGCCAGGTGACCCAGGACAGCCTCAGGCGCGCGATCGGCATCGTCCCGCAGGACACTGTGCTGTTCAACGACACCATCGGCTACAACATCCGCTATGGCCGTCCCGAGGCGACGGATGCGGAGGTGGAAGAGGCGGCACGGCTCGCACGAATCCATGACTTCGTCCTCTCCACCCCGGATGGTTATGCGACACGCGTCGGTGAACGCGGGCTCAAGCTCTCGGGCGGCGAAAAGCAGCGCGTGGCGATCGCCCGCACCATTCTGAAGAACCCCCCTCTTTTGGTCTTCGATGAGGCGACGTCCGCTCTTGATACGAAAACGGAACGAGAAATCCAGGCGAACCTCAAGGAGCTGTCGCGAAACCGGACCACCCTCGTCATCGCGCACCGGCTCTCGACGGTGATGGATGCGGACGAGATTCTTGTCCTCGACGGCGGCAGGATCGTTGAGCGCGGCACGCACGAGGGACTGCTCGCCCGAGAGGGGCTCTATGCCGAGATGTGGCGCCGCCAAGCGGAGGCAGTGGATGGAGCGGCCGCGCCGGCGAGGGAGGAGGGGGCGCGCGGTCTGCCGGTCGCGGCCGACTGATCGGCCGTGGCGAGCGTGGACAGGGGCGCGCATCTGGGCGCAGACGGCGCAGAGACGCAGCTCAGGGCACGAGCACAAGCGCCCCGCTGGCGCGGCCCTGGCGCAGCCGATCGAGTGCCGCATTCGCCGCCTCAAGCGGCACGGCCTCCGTATGCGTGCGAACCGGCACGCGCGGCGCAAGCCTCAGGAAGTCGAGCCCGTCCTGCCGCGTGAGGTTGGCCACCGAGCGCACTGCCCGTTCCCGCCACAGCAAGCCGTAAGGGAAGGACGGGATGTCGCTCATATGAATGCCGGCGCAGACCACCACCCCTCCAGGCTCAACCGCCCGCAACGCCGCCGCCACAAGGTGGCCAGCGGGGGCGAACAGGATCGCCGCCTCGAGTGGCGCGGGGGCAGGCTCGTCCGACCCCCCTGCCCAGACGGCGCCGAGCCGCCGCGCGAAAGCCTGCGCCGCCGCATCGCCGGGGCGAGTGAAGGCAAACACCTCACGCCCCTGGAACCGCGCCACTTGCGCGACGATGTGTGCCGCCGCGCCGAAGCCGTACAGGCCCAGGCGCCGCGCCTCGCCCGCCATGCGCAGCGCGCGATGCCCGATCAGCCCGGCGCAGAGCAGTGGAGCCGCAGCGATGTCGTCGTAGTCCGGCGGGAGCAAGAGGCAATAGCGTGCATCTGCGACCGCGAATTCGGCATAGCCGCCGTCGATCTGCCAGCCGGTGAAGCGCGCCGTCTCGCAAAGGTTCTCGCGCCCCAACCGGCAGAAGCGGCACTCGCCGCAGGTCCAGCCCAGCCAGGGGATGCCGACCCGGTCGCCGACCGCAAGCCCCGCCACCCCTTCGCCCAGGGCCGAAACCCGGCCGACGATCTGGTGCCCCGGGATCACGGCGGGCTTGGCCGGAGCAAGGTCGCCGTCCACCACATGCAGGTCGGTGCGGCAGACGGCGCAGGCCGCTACTCGGACCAGCGCCTGTCCGGGCCCTGGTAAAGGAACGGGCACGGAGGCGAGACGCAGCGGACGGCCCGGCGCCTCGCACAGCATCGCGCGCATCCGCATCTGATCTGTCATGCCGACACTGTAGTCGGGCTGTGGTCTCCTGTCGGTATGCGCAGAAGGGGCTTCCTCCCGGGCCAGTCCTTTCCCATTTCAACGCCAGGCGGGACTCGGGAGATGCGGGCATGCGAGCCGACCCGATGGGCGAGGCGCCAAAGGATCTGAGCCTGGCGGGCTCGGTGGTGGACGAGGCCATTGCGAGGATGATCGAGCGCAACGTCGGGCCGCTTTCGGCGGCCTCGGCCCTGCTCGGCGGAGCGATCGGGATCCTCTCCCGCACGCTCGACGAGGAGGCTGTGATCCGCGTGCTTGAGAATGCGATCGCCGCCGTGCGCACGGGAGACCTGCGCGACCCCCCGGTACGGGGCGCCTGATGAGCCGGCATGGCTTGACCTCGCCGGTAGCGGCGCTTAGACAGCCAGCGCTGTTGGGTGCCTTATGGCGCCCTCTCAAGTCGATCGCGGCCCGACCGAAGCGATCGGACGAGAGCAAGCCGACCGCAACGAGGAGCGAGCGATGGCGCGACGGTGCAGCGTCACAGGCAAGGGCGTGCTGACGGGCAACAACGTTAGCCATGCCAACAACAAGACCCGCCGCCGTTTCCTGCCCAACCTGCAGGAGGCGTCGCTGATGAGCGATACCCTCGGCACCACGGTGCGCCTTCGTCTCTCCGCGCGAGGTATTAAGACCATCGAGCACAACGGCGGGCTTGATGCCTGGCTTCTCTCCACACCGGACCGCAAGCTTTCCGCCGAAGCGCTCGAGCTCAAGCGCCGGATCGAGCGGGCCAAGGCAAGGCGCGTGGCGTAACGCCCAGGCGCCCCCCTCGGCACGGCCCGCCGCCGATCGGGTCGCTTCCCCCCCTCCTCGGAGCATGCTCTCCCCCGCTGGCCTGATTGAGGCCCTGCATGCGCTGCCGCCGGAGGCGGTGTGGGCGATGATGCTCATGGCCGCCTATTCCGGGCCTTTGATCCTGCTCCGACTGGGTGCGGCGGCCGGGTTGCAGGTGTGGATCGCCGTCGCCGTCATTGCCGCCAACCTACAGGTGCTGAAGGTGGTGCCCTTCACCCTTTTCCCCGGGCCGGTGGCGGAAGGCACGGTTGTGTTCGCCTCGACCTTTCTTGCGACCGATCTGCTCGCGGAACATTACGGCGAGGCCGAGGCCTGCCGCGGCGTTTGGCTCGGCTTCTCGGCCCATCTCGCGATGACGCTGCTGATGCTGCTCGCCCTGGGCTACCGCCCGCTCTCGGCCGAGGAGGCGGGGGAGGGGCTCGCCTGGGCGCTGCCGTATCACGCCCATCTGAGCGCAATCTTCAGCCCCGCCCCCGCCCTCTTCGTCGCCGGTCTGGTTGCTTTCCTCGCTTCGCAGATGCTCGATATCCGCCTGTTCGGCGTTCTGCGAGCGAAAACCGGGGGGCGGCATTTGTGGCTGCGCAACACCCTCTCCACCATCACCTCAGCGCTGGTTGACGGCACCATCTTCTCCGTTCTTGCCTTCCGGACGTTCGCCGCAGAGCCGGTGCCGTGGGATGCCCTGCTCCGCTCCTACATTCTCGGGGCGTGGCTTCAGCGCGTGCTGCTGGCGGTGCTGGACACGCCGTTCATGTACGCGGGCGGCCGGGCCCTTCCGGCCGCGGCCGCGCGAGGATGAGCGGGCGCTACGGGGCGTTCGCCTGGCGGGTGATGGCGCGCGACCCAGGCACGCGCGCCCGTCTCGGCCTCCTCGTAACTCCGCACGGCTCGGTCGAGACGCCGAACTTCATCCTCTGCGCCACGCGCGGTGCGCTGAAAGCCGCGACAATGGCCGAGGCCCAAGGCTTGGGCGCGCAGATCGTGCTCGCCAACACCTACCACCTCATGCTCGCTCCAGGAGCGGAACGGGTCGCCCGGCTTGGGGGCCTGCATCGCATGACCGGCTGGCCGGGGCCGATGCTGACCGATTCGGGGGGGTTCCAGATCTTCTCCATGGGCCACGGCGGGGTCGCGGCCGAGGTCAAGGGGAACCGCTCCCGGGCCGGCGAGTCGACGTTGATGCGAATCGAGGAACGGGGCGCTCTGTTCCGCTCCTACATCGACGGCTCCGTCCAGGAGCTCACGCCAGAAGGCTCGATCGCGATCCAGGCCGCCCTCGGCGCCGACCTTGTCGTCGTCCTCGACGAGTGCACGCCTTACCACGCCGAGCGCGACTACGTCGCCCGCGCCTTGGAGCGCACCTGGCGCTGGAGCCGACGTTGCCTTGCCGCCTTTGATGGCCGAGGGGGGATGGGTGTCGCAGGGCCGCAGGCGCTGTACGGCATCGCCGGCGGGCACGTGCACGAGGACCTTCGCCGCGCGGCCGCCGACTTCGTCAATAGCGAGGACTTCTTCGGCCACGCGATCGGCGATTCGCTTGGCGCCACACGCGAGCAGATGCAAACCGTGGTCGCGTTGCAAGCGCCGCTCCTGCGCGAGGACCGCCCGATCCACCTCCTCGGCATCGGCCAAGTGGCCGACATCTGGCACGGGGTGGCGCAGGGGATCGACACGTTCGACTGCGTCCACCCGACACGCATCGCCCGCCACGGCGGGGCGCTCGTGCGCACCCCTGAGCACGACACGGTCGAGGGACGTGACCATCTCAACCTGCGCAACGCCCGCTTCCGCGATGACCCCCGTGTGCTCGAGGAAGCCTGCGACTGCCCTGCCTGCGCCGGGGGCTATTCGCGTGCCTACCTGCATCACCTGCTGAAGACAGGCGAACTCCTCGGCCTTTGGCTTCTGACACAGCACAACATCCGCTTCATGATGCGGCTGATGGCAGCGGTGCGGGCGGCAATCCGCGAAGGCCGGGTGCGCGAGGCGGCGGCCGAGTGGGGGGTGCGGCTCGCCGCCTGACCCAACTTGGACAGTGAAGAATGTGAAGTGTCTGTTTTCGTGTGCAAATTTGGCGAAATTAGGCAGGCGTGGCACCACGCCGGGGTCGGCCCCGGCGGCGGGATGCGTGTGACGGGGACGGCGCCGCGGGCGCTGGGGTGTCGGGCGGCGGA
>Ga0308417_1000854_pt1 | contig 21299 bp, 15 predicted proteins | sample HotsprSampleOS65_FD_203528 | JGI IMG/M metagenome (GOLD analysis project Ga0308417, IMG submission 203528) | Hot spring phototrophic mat microbial communities from Octopus Spring, Yellowstone National Park, Wyoming, United States - 20090730_OS65 ... | reverse complement strand
CGCACCCCGCCCCCCGTCCAAAGCGGCTCAGGGGCCGTCGAGAAGAACATCGAGGTGCACATCCACCGCCGCTTCAAACGCCAGGGCCGCAGTGGGCATCCGCTGCGGGCCGAGCGACTCCTGGCCCTCCAACAACTGCTGGCCCAACCCCAGGCCTGGACCCAATGGTGGAAATCCAAACCCCAGTTCCACATCAAACCCAACCCGCCTTAATCCCCACCAACTGACAATTGACAAACACTACCGGCCGCTGGGACGGTGCCGACTACGACTTGCGTAATCTCGGTTTCGGGTCTAACCCGGCCAAGACCAGTACCGACGACGGCACCATCGAATGGTTTGCCTACGTCGAGTTTCCCACGGCCGGTGATTACATTATGGTGGTCAACAGTGACGACGGGTTCCGTTTGACCACTGCACGCAACGCCCGCGACCGGATGGGCGACATTATCTCCTTCTTTGACGGCGGCCGCGGAAGCTCGGTAGGTGTCAATGCGCCCACCCAGCAGCGCATCATCGTGGACCAACCTGGCATTTATCCGATCCGCGGCATCGTTTACAACCGGGCTGGGGGCTTCAACGTGGAATGGTACACCCGGGATGGGGATAACCTCTACCTGGTCAACAGCAATGCCACGCCTCAGGCCCTTAAGGCTTGGGTCAACGCTACCGGCGCAGGTTGCTATGTACAATCGGCCATCCCAGTGCGTGACGCCGTGGATGTGAGTCCGGACCGTGGAATCCGGATCGAGCTAGCCAATGGCACCACCACCGTCAACGCTGGGTCGATCGTGCTCAAGGTCGACGGCACAACGGTCAGTCCGACCATTACGTCGGGCGCCACCACCGTAGTGACCCACCCACCCGTGGGGCCGGGTGGCTATTGGCCCAGCTTCTCGACCAACGTTATCGAGCTGTCCTTCACCGACAGCGCTGGGACCCAGTACAATTATACTTGGCGGTTCCAAGCTTCGGCTTACAAGATCCTCTCAGGCGGCTTGCCGCTGGGTGCTCAGGACACGACCAAGCCGGGATTCCGGGTGTTGACCTGGAAGCCGATCTTCGGTTGGACGGCTCCGGGTGAATGGGACGGTGTCTATCCATTGACCCGGATTTACGCGGCAGAACAACTTCTGGCGGGCTACCTTCGCCCGAACGGAGCCAGAGACCAAGCCCAGATGGTCGGTGGCTACTTCGAGTACACCGGAGTGATCAACTGGAACAGTGAGTTGGACGGCGTGCCGTGGTCCGGTGGCCCCAATCAGCAAGGCAACTTCCGCGAGCCCGACTGGCCGGACAGCTTCCCGCCCGGACTGCCGGGTCTGTCGGATCCCAATATCCCGCAGAGCGAGCTGCTCACCAAGGCTGGCTACTCGGTTGAGGTGTTGACCTACTTGGTCTTCCCGCAGGCCGGTGCCTATCGGATGGGCGTCAACAGCGATGATGGCTTCCTGGTCACCCAGGGCCACCAACGCCCGGCCAAGAATGGGCGCTCATCGTAAGCGCGCCTGCTGCAGTGGCCGGTGGCTATTACGCCATCCATGCGCCTGCCGGTACAGCCCGCCCGCTGACCAACGCACCTATCACAGCCAAGCTGGTGCCCACGGATCCCATCCTGGCGAACACGCCGCTCAACAACGCGGCTGCTGTGGCCGGTAACATCGCCATCTGCCGGCGTGGAGAGGTCGGCTTCAGTGCCAAGATCCGCAACTGCCTGCAGGCCGGAGCGGTGGCCGTCATCGTGGTGAACAACCGCGACGAGGTGGAGCAGGCGGCAGGCATCAATGGTCCCATCCCCATTGAGATGGGTGTTGGTGCCGAAGGTTACCAAGACATCCCTGCGGCCATGATCATGCTGGAGCACGGTAACAGGCTGATCGCAGCCGCTGCGACCAACGACGTCATCGCCACCCTCAATCCCATCCCGATCTCCTGGGATGCGGAGGGCGCTCTCGGGTTCTTCGATGGCGGTCGGGGTTCATCCGACACCATCTTCGATATCGTCGTGCCGCAGCCGGGTGTTTACCCGATGCGACTGATGTACTTCGAAGGAGGTGGCGGCGACAACTGCGAATGGTTCACCGTCCAGCCGGATGGCAGCCGCGCGCTGATCAACGCTCCGAACAGCCCGATCAAGGCGTTCCGAGCCGTCACGATCCAGCCGCCTCCTACGCTGTCCATCGCCCGCGAGGGCAACCAGATCATCCTCACCTTCACGGGCACGTTGCAGCAGGCTGACAACGTAACAGGACCCTACACCGATGTGGCAGGCGCAACCTCGCCATATCGCGTCAACATCACGCCAGGAGCGAAGTTCTATCGCGCCCGCAACTAAACGATCGCCGGGTCGCTGACCTGGCTTGAAAACGGAGCCGGGCGGTCCGCAAGGGCCGCCCGGCTTCTTTGGGGAAGAGAGATTCTCCCAACGGGCCATGCAGCTGATCTTCACGGAGAAGAGCTTCCCACCGACTTCCAGCCTCGGGCCGCTGCCTTGAACAGGGGGCAGGTCGCCGGCACCGGGTGCCGCGCGCAGGTGGACTCATCCTCTGCCCGTCCCGCGTTCTCGGACTACCCTTGGACTTTTCGGACTTTCCGCTGCGCCGGAAGAACGCTCTCCGGAATGCCCATAAAGTTCCGCGCCAACCGACATGACATAACGTCAGAAGCAGCTCCCAACCGTTCCGGTAGGGACATTCCCCTGCGCAGGCGCGCCAAGCCTGGCCGCAAGGTTTGCCATAGCCCGATCCTCATGGAGGAGCCATTCCAAGCAGACTGCCATCCTCGGCAGCGGACCATAAAAAACCGGGCCAAACGGCCAGGGGGTGGCCGAGAGGCCCGGGGAGTAACGAACAGTACACAGAGGGATCAGGGAGAACTCGGTCAGGACCTGTACCGAGCCCTGACCGAAAATCTGGCTCAGATCCCTGCCAAGGATCCCTGTCCAAAGAGCGTCCGCACTCGGCTTGCGGTGACGGGCCTAGATAACCATGACGGCCAGCGAAAGTCAAACGGATGCCGAAAAGTATAAGTAGAGCTGCGGATTGCGATTAGGGGCTTTGCCCGGCATTTTCCCGAGGCTGGTGGCGTGCTGGCCTGGGCACAGGCGGGTTCCAAGGCCCTGTGACCCTGGCAGAACCCTCGCCCGCCGGATCAGCCACGCCCTGGGTCTCTTTTTTGGCCGGCAAGTTCTAGAAGCCGCGCTCTCGCAACCGTTGCAGAGCCCAAAGGGCATGCTCTGCAACCACCGGATCCGGATCGCGGGCCGCCTTTTCCAGGGCTGGACGACACCGGGCATCGCCTACATTGCCCAGAGCCACGCACACGTTACGGCGCAGCCCGGAAAGTTTGGCCCGGGCCAGGGGCGTGGTTCCAAAGCGCCGGCGAAATTCCTGGTCGTCCAGATTCAGAAGTTCGAGCAGGTCCGGTCCTTCGAGATCCGACCGGTAAAACTCCCGCATGAGGTGGCCCGTCTGAGCGAACCGGTTCCAGGGGCAAACCGCCAAACAGTCGTCGCAACCAAAAATGCGGTTGCCGATGGCAGGCCGCAATTCTACCGGGATGGAGCCGCGCAGCTCGATCGTCAGATAGGAAATGCACAAGCGTGCGTCCAGTTCGAAGGGGGCCACGATCGCTCCAGTCGGACAAGCCTGCACACACCGGGTACAACGGCCGCACCGGTTGACCTCCGGCAGGTCCGGGGGTAGCGCCCAGGTGGTGAGAACCGCTCCCAGCAGCAGCCAGTTGCCCCAGCGCCGGCTGACCAATTGGGTGTGCTTACCCACGAAGCCCACCCCGGCGCGTTCGGCCAATTCACGTTCAAGCAGCGGGCCAGTGTCCACGTACCACAAGGCGCGGGTTCCTGGTGGGCCGACGGCTTCCAGATGGGCCGCAAGGGCCTTGAGACGTTGCCCCATCCACCGATGATAATCCACGCCGCGCGCATACCGAGCTACCACGCCTTCAGGCCCGATACCTCCGCGACCCATGATGGTATCCGGCCTTGCATAGCTGGCCGCCACAACGATCACCGTCCTGGCCCCGGGCAAGACACGTCCCGGGTCCAGCCGCTTTTCCCGACTCCGAGCCAACCATTCCATGGAACCGTGTCGGCCTGCCGCCAGCCAACGTTCCAGATACGCTCCACGGGCCGGGGGTGCGGCCGTGGTAAAACGGCACTCGTCAAATCCCAGAGACAATGCCCTGGCGCGAATCCCTTCCCTGAAGGCCTCCAGAGCGCCGGGTTCGGTGGTAGGGGGGAGGTCTACCACGGCCGAAAGCCGCTGCGTAGGTGCGGACCCGGGCTGGCTACCCGCGGCCAGCAAGGCACCGCGTGAGGCCTCAAGCGGTTCGCTGTTGATGGGTTCGAAAGGCATGGACCACTTGAGCCACCACTTCGCGGATGGACCGTTGTTCGGTGTGTATCAGTACGTCGGCCTGCCTGTAGAACGGCTCGCGTCGACTCAGCAGCTCCCGAATTCGTGCCAAGGGATCAGGCGTCTGCAGCAAGGGGCGGTGATCATGGTGGCGAACACGTTCATAGAGCGTCTCCGGAGAGGCCCAGAGACAGACTACCAGGGCGTGTCGTTTCAGTTGATCCAGATGATCGTCATAGGTCGGCAGGCCTCCGCCCGTGGCAATCACTGTCCGCGTACGCGTCTCCAAGGTGCGCACGACTTGACGTTCCCAGTTCCGGAAGCCTGCCTCGCCTTCTTTTGCGAAGATCTCGGGAATGGTCAGGGCGGCAGCCGCTTCGATCAACGCGTCGGTGTCCACAAAATCGAACGACAGTTGGGCGGCCGCCATGCGGCCCACGGCAGTCTTGCCGGAGCCCATGAATCCGATCAGGGCCAGGTTCCGGATTTCGCGGGACATCGTCGCACCCTATGGATAGCTCCGCCTCCGCGAGCGTGCACGCACAATTTTTCGCCTGGAGTTTCGCCGCCGGAAGGGGCAGCCAAAAAGGAGGCCGACCAGCCCAAATCCCCGAGAGAACAGCTCCGTGCCTGCGCAGCAAATCAAGTTCTTCGACTTGTGGACCGGGGAAGCCTCTTTTGCCACCGGGGCGTTCAGAGGCTGCGAATGCGAACTGCGCTCCGCCGTAGGACCGCCCACCCAGACCATCCAGCCGTCGGGCCGAAGGTCCAGCAGCACCGAGGCATTAGGCTCGGCCCAATCCCGAGCCGCCAACACAGGGTGTGTGCCCCCACGTGACCGGATGCGGCGGACCACGGAACCAGTCTGCAGGGTTCAGGCTTTCCGGTAGTGGTGTACTTTCCAAGAACGTGGATGAACCGTATGTTGGGTCCCGGGCACTGGCTCCTCCGGCCTTCCGGTCCCAAAGAAGACCGGACTGATCTGCGCGGTGAGAGTCTGGGCCTGGTGGAGCAAAGCAGGGACGGACACAATGGAGACATCCGCAACGCCCAAACGAAAGCGCCTCGGTCTCTGGATCGGCGGGTTGGTGGTTGGATTTCTGTTGTTGTTGGCAGCAGCTTGGTTCGTCATTACCAGCAATGCCTTTTTCCAAGCTGTAGTCCTGCCGCGTATTGGCCGTGCGCTGCAGGCACAGGTCGAGGTCGCAGACGCGGAAATTCGGCCGTTCCAAGGCATCGTGCTTCGGCAGGTGCGGGTGCGGCCCGAAGGACGGGAACCCCTCCTGGAAGCTGCCGAATTGCGGGTGCACTACGCGTGGCGCGAACTGCTGCGCGGCCGGGTGGAGTTGCACGAGTTGGCTTTGGAGACGCCGAAGATCCACCTGGTTGTGGATGCCGACAATCGCAGCAATCTGGACCCCTTGCTGACCGCTTTCCAAGCACCTGAGGCGGCCGCGCTCACGGCCAAGCCAACCCCGACTCCGCCCCCCTGGTTCCGGCTGCATCGCGTGGAGGTAAAGAATGGGAGCATGCGCGTTCAAAAGGTCGTATCCACCTCGGAGAGTCTTGTCGCCGAGCTGATTGATTTGCAACTGACCCTGCAGGAGCTGGGTAACAGCCGGACCGGTAACCTTCACCTGGCCTCCGAGCTCCGCGCCGAGCGTCACCATCCGGATACCGCTCTGTCCGGTGTCATGGCAGCCCGTTTGGAAACCAGGGCCGAGTTTGCTCTCAACGACGCGTTGCAGCCCACACAGTTGGCGACCGAGGGACAGCTCCGAGTGGACCGGGCCGCGGGGGCCTGGAGTGCATGGGACCAAATCCGCGTGCACTTGAGGGGCCAGGTCGAGCCCAATCACATCCGCGAAGCAACCGTGGAGTTTTCCCGCGGAGCGGCCTCACTGGGACAGCTGCACTTGCAGGGCCCCCTGAGCTTGCTCCGGCAAGAAGGCAGTCTGGAGATAGGCCTGCGGGGCGTGGATGCCCGGTTGCTTAACCTGTTCGGTGGCCCTTTGAGCCTAGACTTCGGACCTACCCGGCTGGAATTCCGCGCTGGGCTCCAGCTGGCCAAGGGCGGCCGGGAAATCAGCGCCTCCGGTCAGTGGCAAGCCGCCCCGCTACAAGTGCGCAGGGGCGAACTGCTCACTCCGGAAACGGACCTGGAGTGCCGGTTTGCCGCGACGGTCGATCTGGATGGACAAAGCTTTTCTCTGACCGAGCTGCAGCTGGCGGGACGGCGCCAAGAACAGACCTGGTTGGAAACCACCCTTTCCGCTCCCATGCATTGGAGCTGGGCGCCTAACGCTGCTGCCAGCGGGGACGCAGCGCTGCGTTTGCAGATCCAGAATCTGGATCTAGCCGACTGGGCCGCCCTGCTGGGATCCACAATCCCGGCAGGCCGTGTCCAGGTGCAAATGGACCTGGTGTCTCAACGGGCGGGTCACAAGTTGCAGTTAACAGGCCGCGGCCAGTTCCACGATTTGGCGATCGCCTGGGAAACCAATCGCTGGACCGCATTGGGTGTGGACTTTGAGACGCGTGCGGAGTTGACCGGGTGGCAGCAGTTGACCCTCACGAACACGCGGGTCCATCTGGCGCATCAAGGCCGCCCGGTCATCAACGCGGAACTGGAAGCGCAAGGCCAGTTGCCGGAGAAATCGGGCCAAGGGACCGTCCGAGGCACGATCGCTCTCCCGACCTGTGCGCAGCTTCTGGCTCCGATGCCTGCTCTGGAGATCCGGACGGGCACCCTGACATTGGTAACCAAGCTTTCTCGTCAGGCCAGCCGACTCAGCGCCGAGGGCGAGGCCCGAGTGGTAGGCTGCAGCGGGCGCTTGGGGGAAACTCATCTGCCTCCCTTGGACCTGCTGACCCGCTTTACAGCAGCACTGGACGGGCCGAAGGCGGAGCTGACCTCGTTGAACGTTCAGTTTCGTCCCACCGGCCAGCCGGGCGGCCAACTCACCCTGCAAGGCCTCTACCGAACGGATCAACCCTCCCTTACCTTCACCGGCCGTCTCGATCGCCTCAATCACCTCCTTCTGCGCCCATGGCTCCAGCCGTGGCTGGGGGAGACCCGGCTCCTGAGCCTCGAGCTGGATGGCAACCTCCAAGGTAGATGGGAAGTCCGCGGTCCCTCCCGTCTGCAGGCGGCACTGGCCGTCAGCAAGTTGGTGGTGCAACCCCACTCCTCGCAAAATCCTTGGGACCCGCTGGCTGCGCGAGTCGAGGTCGACCTCACAGGAACCGCCCACCAGCTCGAACTTCATCCACTCCAGGTCACCCTGGATCCCACCGCCCGCGCGACCAATCAACTGACCTTGCGTGGCTCCCTGCAACGTACGGAAGGACTTCCTTGGACAGGCAACTGCGAGCTTCTGGCCGATTCCCTGGATCTGACCCGGTATTACGATCTGTGGGAAAGCCTCCAGTCCGCGACCCCTGTTTCGGCCCCAAAGCCATCGGGTCCGCCCGCTGAACCGGGGCCGTTCAACCTGCCGGTTCAGGAGTTCAGGGCCCAAGCACGCGTGGGCCGGCTGTATCTGCGTGAGGTGGAGTTGAGCGGCCTGGAAACTTCTCTGGTTCTGCACAGCAACCGTGTTCGCTTGCAGCGGTTGCAAGCGCGGGTCAACGGGGCGCCCTTGGAGGCCACGGCGGATGTGGACCTGGCGGTTCGGGGCCTCCGTTACGACATCGACCTGCGGACGGATGGACTGCCTATGGAGCCTTGGGTGGCGTCCTTCCTGCCCGAGCGCCGCGGGCAGATTCACGGAGCGGCCACTGTTCGGGCCGTCTTGCACGGAGCCGGCCTCACCGGCGCGTCGCTCCAACAGAATCTGCGCGGCCAGGCGAACCTGCTGGTGACCAACCTCAACCTTTCGATCGCACAGGTGCGCAGTCCCCTCCTTGCGTCCCTCCTGGATGTGGTACTGGGCCTGCCGGAGCTGATCCGCAATCCTGCAGTCACGGTCGGCCACCTGCTCGCTCAGCTCACGGGTACGGGCCCGGCGCGCAGTGGTTGGACGGAGCAACTCACGGCGGCTCCCATCCAAGTGGTCCGCGTCGAAGCCCGTGCCGGTGAGGGGCGGGTCCAACTCACTACGGCAGAGGTCCAGAGTGCCGCCTTCCAAGCCAGAGCCACGGGGGACATCGCGTTGGCGGCGGATCTTTCCCAGTCGGCCCTGAACCTTCCCGTGCAAGTTGACCTCGAACGTGGTTTGGCTGAGCGAATCGGTCTGGCACCGGCTCCGCAGCAGCCGTTTACCCCCATGCCCCAGTTCCTCACCATCCGCGGTACGCTGACGGCGCCCAAATCCGAGATAAACCGCATGGCGCTGGTCGGCTTGGCCGCCGCAGGGGGAGCCTCGCTCCTGCGTAACCTTGGGGACGCCACGGCCGGACAGGCGGGCAACGTGCTGGGTGCCCTTGGACAACTGTTGGGAGCCCCCACCGCCGCCACCAACGTGATTCCCACAAACGCACCACCCCGCACCAATCCACCGCCCGGCCTTTTGGACCTGTTCCGCATCCCACCCCGTTAGTCGGCGGTTCAACATGACGTTGCTCAGATGGGTTGATCGCCGGCCTTCCCGAAGGCTCGTAGCATTTCAACACATGAGTCGGTTCCCCTACCCTTGTCCCCCGCAGCTCTAGCCCGCACCCTCACCGGATCACCAGTCTCACCAGTCCTTCTTGCTGCGTGAGGAGGTGCGACCTCTATTCTCCGGCTGGAACTGCAGCAGCCTCTCGTCCCCTTTAAGACTTTCCAACAATAGCCGGGCCTCCTCGGGCGTCATTCGGCCCGTGAACGCGTCCGCTGGCTGGGCCGCGTCCTGGCCTTGGTCCCGGCCCTCGCCCCTGGCCGCCTCGCCTGCGGATGGATCCTGTGACTCGCGGGGGCGTGGCGATGCTGGCTCCTGCGCGCGGGACCGATCCAGCCCCGAGGGGCTGGTGGACTGGTCTTCTGATCCCCGGCTCGAAGCACCGGAATCCGACTCGTCCGTGTCCGGTTGTGATTCTTGTCCGGATCCCCCTTGCGGCTGGGGCGGAGGAGGCGGCAATTCCCGGAGTCGTTCTTGGACGAATTCGTAATTGTACCGGGCGTCGGCGTTGTTGGAGTTGAGCTGAAGCGCATAGAGATACTGCTGCAACGCTTCCTGCCACAGGGTTCTCCGGCGAGCCGGGTCCGGCGTCTTTTCGCCCATTCGGTAAAGGCTGTTGCCGCGGTTGTAGTAGGCCCATTCTTGCAGTCGTAAATCCGTACTGCGGGCGGCTTGTTCGAAGTATTGGGCCGCACGATCATAGAAGCCCTCCCGATAGGCTGCCGTCCCCGCATTGAACGCGAGTCGCTCGTCTTCTGGGCGCTTCTGCAACCACCGCTCGAATTCCTCCAGCGCCAAGCCATATCGGCCCGCTTCGTACTCCCGCAGTGCCCGTGCAGGAGAAGCCACGCCCGAGCTGCAGCCCAAAGCTAGAGATAGCAACGCCGTCGCCGCATTCCGGCGCAATGCCAACCCGCGCAGTGCCGGGCCTCTGCGCCGTTGCGGCCATGCCCACTCTACGGCCAGCAACAACAACGCCAGCCCTAGCGGCCAGTGATACTGTTCTTGCATCCGCTTCACGAACCTTTCCGTACCCTCCCGGCGGGGCAGCGGGGCCAGACCCCGTTCGTAGAGCGTTTCCATCACCCGTGGCCCTTGAAGTGGCAGATAAAACCCACCCTCCGTCGCTGCTGCCATCTGTTGTAACAGGCTTTCGTTGAGGCGGGACTTTACCACATTGCCCTCGGCGTCGCGAACGTAGATCTCCCGGCCCTGACTGTCGCGGACCCGGAGCAGTTCGCCCTCCGGTGTTCCCACCCCCACGGTAAACAGCCGCACTCCGCGCGCGCCCGCTCGACGCGCCGCCTCCAGTGCGCCACCTTCATGATCCTCCCCGTCGGTGAGCAGCACAATGACCCTGTAGTTGTCCGTGTCTTCCTGAAAGGCGCGCAGCGCCGTATCCAGCGCGGCGGCCAAACTCGTCCCAGTGTCGGAAATGACGCCCACCTCCAGCGCATCCAGAGCCTGCCGGAAAACGGCATCATCCCAGGTCAACGGACACTGTAGAATGGCCGAGCCGGCAAAGGCCACCAGACCGAATCGGTCGGTTCGCGCCATCCGCAACAGGTCCAAAACTGCCAGTTTGGCCCGCACCAAACGATTCGGCGTCACATCCGCGGTCAACATGCTCCGCGAAACATCCACCGCCACCACAATGTCCAATCCACGCTGCCGGACTTCCTCCCATGTGTAACCCCACTGGGGTCGCGCCAGCGCCAAAACCAACAGCGCAACGGCAGCCGTCATCAGGAGCACCCGTGCCCTTTGCCGGGCCGGCGACCAGCCGGACAACAAGTACTCCAGCAGCCTCGGCGGAATGAATTGCTCGCGCAGCCGGCGTCGCACCTGCGCCCCCCATATCAGGAACAACAGCACGCCCGGCGGCAACACCAGCAACAGCCACAGAAACTGAGGTTGGGCAAACTGCATCAGCTTCCCCTCCCGCCCGGCCTCGGTCCGTGCACCCGCCCTGTTCCACCCCGGATGCGCGAACCCACCCGGCCTCCGTACATTTTCAAGGGAGTCGTCGCCATACGGTCTCACCCAGCACCACTTCGGCCGCCAGCAAAACGAGCATCGCGGCTATCCACCAACCCGCAAGCTCCCGGTGCCGAGTGTACTTTTTCACCTCCGCCTCGGTTTTTTCCAGCCGATCAATTTCCCGGTAAATCTCCTCGAAACGTTCGGCGTTGTCCGCCCGGTAGTAGCGACCTCCGGTGCGATCCGCGATGAACTGCAGCGTCGCCTCGTCAATGTCCACATCCACCCATCGGTACATTTTTCGACCGAACACATCCTGCACCGGCGTGGGGGCCCGGCCGCGGGTGCCGACGCCGATGGTGTACACCTTGATGCCCAGGGCCTGGGCGGCCTCCGCGGCGGTTCGAGGATCAATCTTGCCCGAATTGTTTTGACCGTCCGTCAGGAGGATCACGATGCGGCTTTTGCTGGGAAGTTCGCGCAGCCGGTTCAGTGCACTGGCCAGGCCCATGCCGATGGCAGTCCGGTCCGCGCCGATCATTCCCAGCTCCAGGCGGTCCACCACGCTCAGCAGGTACTCGTGATCCAACGTCGGCGGAACCGCCACATAGGCGTCTGTGGCGAACAGAACCAGGCCGATTCGGTCATTGGGACGGCGTTGGATGAACTGGCGCAGCACGCGCCGCGACATCTCCATGCGGCTGATTCGCTGGCCCTGCACCACAAAATCTTCGGCAGCCATGCTACCGGACATGTCGAACGCCACCGCGATGTCCACGCCGCTGGCCGTCACGCGGATTTCACTCTGGCTGAGTCGCGGCTGAGCCAGGGCCACCAAGCCGCAAACCAGGGCCAGCCCCCGCAAAACGGCCAGCCACCGAGTGGGTGAATGCCGGCCCAGCGGCAGCAATGCGCGCACCAGCCGCGCCGAGGAATAGAGGAACGCCGGAGGCGCGCCCTGTCGCCGGCGCCACCAGATCAGCACCGGTAACAACAACAGCAGCAACAACAGCCACGGACGCGCAAAGGTCATACGGCTGCCTTCCGGTCCTCAACCGTGGCCTCCCCCGCGCCTCCGGCATCCGCTACCCAGGGCCCACTCCCTCCAGACACCGGGGCAGGTTCGGTCTCGACGACCAGTCGCCACGCCGCACCGTGCAAAACCAGCAACTCGGGGCGGGAAGGTTCGTAACGCGCGAATTTCACCAGATCGCATTTCTGGAGGAACTCCCCCAGCGTCTGCTTCTGATCGGGCAGCAGTCGGTCGGACCGCTGCAGTTCATCCAGGAATTCCTCCGTGGTCCGTTCTGGTGCGTGAAGTTCGAACCGTTCCTCCAGATACCACCGGACCGCATCCGACACAGCAATGCAAAACTCCCTGGGTTGGTCCAGTAGCGCCAGGGCCGTCTCCAGCCGCTGACGCGCCTTCACGTGGGGCGGCACGGCAGGCACCTCGATAATCCGAGCCCGGCGGCGTCGCCAGATCTTCCACAGAACGCATCCCAAGGCCGCTGCCACCAAAACCAGGACAACCCATTTCATCCAGTCCCAGACCGATGGGATTGGCACCGGGGGAACAATGTCCCGGATGTCGGGCGTCAACGGCTCGGCTGCCGCCGTCGCACGCAGATGGCCTGGTGTGGTCTGTGTCATTGCCAGTGCTGCTGCGTCGGATCTCCTCTCCGTCCGTCGGTTGCCAGCCCTCCCCACTGCACCAACAGCCTGGTCATCCTGCCCTGCGCCGTCGGCGTTCCCGGGTCTCGAAAAACCGAGCCAGATCCCCTTCGTAGGGGCGATCGGTCCGCAGCAGGATTGCGTCCACGCCGGCGCTACGCAAAGCGCGCGTGAACTCCGACTGACGCACCGTCTGGTGCTCCGCGAAAGCAGCCCGCCGCCGGGCATCTCCCGTATCGACCTCCAGCATTTCGCCCGTCTCCACGTCTTCCAAGAGCAGTCGTCCCAAAGCCGGTAATTCGCACTCGTACCGATCCAGCACCTGCACCGCCACCAAGTCATGCCGCCGGTTCACCTGCCGTAGCAGGCTCAGCGTTGCAGGAGAAAACGGTTCCAGTTGAAGCATGGGCCCCGGGTGTAATCGGCGGGAGGCGGACATCCCCGAGCCCGAGCCTCGGCCGGCCGTTTCCGGGGCCAGAAAGTCCGAGATCAACACGACGATGGCGCGCCGTCGCACCACCCGGAGGACAAACTCCAACACACCGGGTAGATTGGTCCCACGCCCGCGCGGCTGATAATAGAGGATCTCCCGAATCACGCGTAGCACATGCCGACGACCCTTGCGTGCGGGAATGAACGTTTCCACCTCGTCCGCAAACAGCACCAACCCCACCTTGTCATTGTTCCGGAGCGCCGAAAACGCAAGGACACTGGCCACCTCCGCCGCCAGTTCCCGTTTGGAGGGTTCGATCGACCCGAACCACCCCGAGCCACTCACATCCACCACCAGCAGCACCGTTAGCTCCCGTTCCTCCACGAATTTCTTGACGAACGGATGGTTCATCCGCGCCGTGACGTTCCAGTCAATCGCGCGCACCTCGTCCCCGGGCTGATACTCCCGCACTTCGTCAAAGTTCATGCCCTGGCCGCGGAACACGCTGTGGTACTGACCGGCCAGCCTTTCCGTCACCAGGCGATTGGTGCGAATCTCGATGTGCCGGATCTTTTTGAGTACTTCACGCGGGATCATGCTGCCCCTCCCCCGCCAGGCTTTCCTGTTACCCTGGCAGATTGCGGCGCCTGCCATCGGCCCCCGGTCTCCCCTGCTCCCACACCACCCCGACGCTGCGCTGGCGTTCCGGCCATCGGATTCGGTGCAAAACTACCAATCCTCAGGCTGGGGCCGTGTACCTGCCGCGCTCGATTCCTCCGAGCCCGTCCCCGTCTCCGTGCGCTCCCGGCCCGACATTCCCGCAGCCGCCTCCTTTTCATGGCACCGGCAGCTCGTCGAAAATCTTTTGGAGGATGTTTTCCACTGTCTTTTCCTCCGCTTCCGCCTCGTAGGTGATCATAATGCGGTGCCGCAGCACGTCCATCCCCACCGTCTTGACGTCCTGGGGCGTCACGTAGCCTCGACCGCGAAGAAAAGCATGCGCCTTGGCCGCCAGAGTCAGATTGATGGTCGCCCGCGGCGAAGCCCCTAGTTGAATGTACTCCCTCACGGGGATCTTGTACTCCTCCGGGTTCCGCGTGGCACAGACCACGTCCACGATGTATTCCTTCACCTTGTCGTCGACGTAAATGTCGTTAAGCACCTCTCGCGCCCGCAGGATCTGGTCGGGTTCCACCACCGGCCGCACCGTGGGCAGACCGGTCGTGCGCGCCATCAGATCCAAGATCTGGCGCTCCTCCCCCCGTGCGGGATATCCAATCCGCAGCTTCATCATGAAACGATCCACCTGCGCCTCCGGCAACGGATAGGTGCCTTCCTGTTCAATGGGGTTCTGCGTGGCCAGAACGAGGAACGGCTCCTCCAATCGGTAGGTCTGATCCCCGATCGTCACCTGCCGCTCCTGCATGGCCTCCAGCAATGCACTTTGAACCTTGGCCGGAGCCCGATTAATCTCGTCAGCCAACACCAAGTGCGCAAAGATGGGCCCCTTGCGTGTGCTGAACGTGCCCGTGTGCGGATTGTAGATCTGCGTGCCGATGACGTCGGCGGGCAACATGTCCGGTGTGAACTGGAGGCGCGAGAATTTCACCTGCAAACATCGGGCCAGTGTTTTGACCGCCAGCGTCTTGGCCAGGCCGGGCACACCCTCCAGCAACACATGTCCGTTGGCCAGCAAGCCCATGACCAGGCGTTCGGTCAGGTACGTTTGGCCCACAATGACCTTGCCCAACTCCTGAAACAAGGGCCGTAGAAAGGCCCCGGCCTCTTGTACCGCTGCGTTGATGGCACTGATGCTCGTGCTCATTACTCGTTTGTTCCAATCCAGATCCTAGGACAGGACCGCGTCTCTAACGTTCAACCCGGCAAACGTCCGGCCAGATTGAACCATCGCAAACGCGCCCGCAAGGCCGCGTCTCTGGCCCTTGCGCACCGCGGCGTAGATTTCCCTTTTTGGAGAATCCTCGGCATTCACGGGATTTTGCAGGTCAGAGCCGCGGGAACGTCGAAGAAGAATGGGTTTTTGTGAGGCTACCGGTCGTGGGCGCTCAAAAATGAAATACGTCCATGCACCGGCACGTCCTGGCAAGACCGCCATCCCGCAGACGATCAGACTCCCCGATCGCCGGCTTTTCAACCCGACCCACTTGGCTCCTTCCTGGGCTTGCTGGGGGAAACCACTGAGGCGCGAGCTTAAAAACCTTCGCCGCTCTCCGGCGCCGAGGCCGCACGGCAAGTCCATCAAATACAAAACACACTTCCTGAGCAGGGGGCCTTCTTAAGCTTGTTAAATCGAGCCAACCCATCAGCCGTGGCCCGGCATCCGGGACGATCCTCCCCCGCCCCTCTACGGATCGGCGCCCTAGAGACTTCACGGGCCCCGATGATATCCGAAGACATCTGTGCAACCAAGGGTGCTAAGGAGTCCGAAGTCGATTCCCTTGCAGCCGAAAAAGCGGTTCGGAGCAGCAGGAGCGTCGAATCCGATCGTTGCTCTGGTCCATGCCGACCCACAGCGTCCTGGGGCCGTTCTCGCGGCTACTGCCCCAGCATGGCATACATTTCCGCCAAACTCGGGATGCCACGATCCCAGGCTGGAACGAAGACCCCCTGCTCGGCCACATGAGCCAGCCCCCAGACGATCAGAATCAAAACCAGAGGAGTCAGGTCCACCTTCTCCACGCGCAGCCCCAGACGGCGCCACGGCCCTACCAATCGCCGGCCACACCAGCTCACAAATTCCCAGAACGGGTGCTGGCCAAAGTAGATGTAGAGGTTCAGCCAGTACAACAACAGGAGCCCCAGGAGCAAGGGCTTCCACACCAACCATGCCCCCAACGCGACCAGCCCGGCCTGCAAGGCCCGCGACGGCCACGGTGCGGGCTGCGGCAACAGTTGCAGTGCCGCCAGGGCCGGTTCGAGAAGGAGCCATGCCAAGGCAATGGCCGGCAGTGTGATCCCCAGCCGTGCCGCTCCCGGCCAGCTCTGAAGCGGGCCCACTGCCGAACGTGCCATTTGAAAAAAGGGGTTGCCGGACGGAGCTCCTTGGCCGAGCACACTCAGAAGGATCATCCAGAGGAAAAAGCCGGTGCTCAACACCGCAAAACTCAATACCGCGTAGATCCCCAGGTACCCGAATCCCGCCCAGCCCGGATGGACGGGAAAGGAGAGACTCAAGACCACCAAATTCACCCGCGGCGTCCAGCCGGAAGTGGAACTCCCCTGCCAAGCCAGCACGACACGCAACCCCAACAGGCCTAGCGCGCCCAGCCCCCAGAGCCACACGCGTCGGGCCGAAACTGCGGCCGGCCGAAGCGTGCCGGCCAAAGTAGCCGGCGGATGCCGCTGCCTCAGCTGCCCGCGTAGCGACCAGGCTGCCCATGCCAGCAGCAGGCAGGCCAGATTCAACAGGCTGTCCAACCAGGCCATCACAATGCCCCGACTTACCGTCCCGCTGGCCGCGCCCTTCTGCCTGAGTCGACGGGCCTACAACAAGCGGATCAACGTGTCAGCAATCTCGGCCGGCGTGGGTGCAATGGCCACACCTGCCTCGCGCAGAGCTTCCATTTTGGCCGCCGCCGTGCCCTTGCCACCGCTAATGATCGCGCCGGCATGACCCATGCGCCGGCCCGGAGGGGCAGTGGCGCCGGCAATGAATGCAGCCACAGGCTTACGACAGTGCTGCCGGATCCACGCCGCCGCCTCCTCCTCGGCGCTGCCACCAATCTCCCCAATGAGAATGATGGCGTGCGTATCCGGGTCTTCCGCAAACAGCTTGATCACATCCAAATGCGACATTCCAGGCACCGGATCGCCCCCAATGCCGACGCACGTGCTCTGGCCCACACCGCGGCATGTCAGTTGCCAGACGGCCTCGTAAGTCAGCGTACCACTGCGGGACACTACCCCCACGTGACCCTTCCTGTGAATGTAGCCGGGCGCTATCCCCATCCGGCAGCCCCCGCGCGATTCCGGTCCCTCCCCCGGCGTGACAATCCCGGGACAGTTGGGCCCGATCAGCCGTGTACGTCCCGCCGCCAACGCGCGCTTCACCCGTAACATGTCCGTCACGGGAATCCCCTCCGTAATGCACACCACCACCTTGATCCCCGCATCCGCCGCCTCGAGAATCGCGTCCGCCGCAAATGCGGCCGGGACAAAAATCGTCGAAGCCGTCGCGCCCGTTTCCCGCACCGCCTCGGCCACCGTGTCAAAGATCGGAACCTCGTGCCGGTTGTGACGGAAAACCTGTCCGCCCTTGCCGGGCGTGACCCCGCCCACAACCCGCGTGCCGTAATCCAAGGACAACTGGGCATGCCGCGCGCCAAAACTGCCCGTGATCCCTTGAATCAGAACCTTCGTATGCGGTTGGACCAGGATTGCCATGGGAAAAGCTCCTGAGGCAGCAGGGTCAGCTAGGCATGGCAGAAGCTGGTACGTCGCGCGGTCGTTCCTCTCTTGCCCGGGCGGCCGCCACCGCCTTCTGCGCGGCATCCCCCATGGAATCGGCACTGATGACCGAAAGGCCCGCAGCCGCGAGCGTTTGCCGGCCCGCTACCACGTTGTTTCCCTCCAACCGCACCACTAACGGCAGGCTCAAACCTGTCTCCCGCACGGCGGCCACGATGCCGCGAGCGATTACGTCACAATCCATGATGCCTCCGAAAATGTTCACCAGAATCGCCCGAACATTCGCATCTTGCATGATGATGCGGAAGGCTGCCGTGACCTGCTCTACCGTGGCCCCCCCGCCCACGTCCAGAAAGTTGGCCGGCTCCCCGCCATAATGCTTGACAATGTCCATCGTGGCCATCGCCAGGCCCGCGCCGTTGACCAAACAGGCGATGTTGCCGTCCAGTTTGATGTAATTGAGGTGATAGCGGCTGGCCTCCACCTCGAGGGGTGATTCCTCATGGACGTCCCGCAGGACTGCCAGGTCCGGATGCCGAAACAGCGCGTTGTCTTCCAACGTCATCTTGACGTCCACCACCAGCAGCGCGTCTGCCCCGCCGGGCCCGGCCACGACACACAACGGGTTGACCTCCAACAGGGACGCCTCACATTCCCACCAGGTCCGATACAGCCCCTGAAACAGTTGCGCCGCCGGAGTCAACAGCGGCCCTGTCAATCCCAGCGCCACCGCCAGCTTGCGCCCCTGAAAAGGCTGCCAACCCAACACGGCATCCACCGGTTCGGTGAGAATTTTCTCCGGCGTTCGTGCGGCTACCTCCTCGATGTCCACGCCGCCCTCGCTGCTGACCATCACCACCGGACAGCCACGCGCGCGGTCCAGCAACACTGCCGCATACAACTCCCGCCGGATGTCTGGTGCCGCGGTCACCAATACCTTGCGGACCCGCCGTCCGGCCGGTCCGGTCTGGCGCGTCACCAGCACGTTGCCCAGCATGGCCCTCGCGCAGGCCTCCGCCTCCGCCGCTGTGCGCACCAGCCTTACCCCACCGCGATAACCGTCCACAAACGTCCCCTTCCCCCGACCCCCGGCGTGGATTTGCGCCTTGACCGCCAGTTGCTGCGCCCCTTCTCCCAGCAGCCGTTCGGCCACCGCACGCGCCTGTTCGGCCGTTTCACACACCTCCCCCGGTGGCACCGGTAAACCCCGAGCCGCAAGCAACTGCTTTGCCTGGTATTCGTGGATGTTCATCACACTTTGGTAACGCGCCCGCGATTGAACGAATCCGCCCTCCGAAACGCAACCCAAAAGCTGCACCCGTGAAGGGAGACCAGAGTGGATGCGACTGTTTGGGCCCTCTCGCGCGGCCCGCGTCCTTCGCGCGCCCTCCCGTTTTCCCAGCCACGGCCAGGCTCTGCGAGCCGCCCCAGACCCACCGCCACCTCGGCCGAAAAGAGGCCGCCGAATCCCAAGCCAAACCGTCCCACTCGGCGACTCATCCCTCAGGTCCGCTGGTCAATGGGCACGTAGTGCTGCAGCGGTGGTCCTACGTACACTTGGCGCGGTCGGTAAATCCGTGCGTGCGGATCCTCCGTGACTTCCCGGTAATGGGCAATCCAGCCGGGCATCCGCCCAATGGCAAAAATGACCGGAAACATGTTCACCGGGATGTCCAAGGCCCGCATGATGATGCCGCTGTAAAAATCCACATTGGGATAAAGCTTGCGCTCGATGAAATACTCATCCTGCAAAGCCGCCTCTTCCAGCCGCTTGGCAATGTCCAGCAAGGGGTCCACGCGGTTCAAGCGGGCCAGCAGCTCGTCGCAATGACGTTTGATGATTCGAGCCCTCGGATCGTAATTCTTGTATACCCGATGTCCAAAGCCCATCAGCCGCCTGCCGCTGGTCTTGCTCTTGACCTGCTCGAGGAACTTCCGGCCGTCATCGCCCGAGCGGTGAATCTCCTCCAACATCTCGATCACGGCCTGATTGGCCCCGCCATGGAGCGGCCCCCACAACGCGCACACGCCGGCCGCGGCACAGGCAAAGAGGTTGGCCCCGCTGGAGGCCACCATCCGTACGGTGGAGGTAGAACAATTCTGTTCATGATCCGCATGCAACAGGAACAACAGATCCAAAGCCCGCACCGCCTCCGGCTTCAGTTCGCAATCCTCCGTAGGATGCGAAAACATCATGTGCAGAAAATTGGCGGCGTACTTGTACTGGGTTTTCGGATAAATGACCGGCAGGCCGCGCGACTTGCGATAGGCAAAGGCGGCAATGGTACGCACCTGCGACAGCAGCCGCGCCGCCAGCACTTCAAAATGATCTGAAATGTCCCGCCGCAACAACTCCGGATAGTAACAACCCGTGGCATTGATCATGGCCGACAGAATCGCCATCGGATGCGCATTCGGCGGGAACCCCTCGAAATGAAACTTCATGTCCTCATGGAGCATCTGATTCTGCGTCAGCAAATCCGAGAAGCGCCGCAGCTCCGCCCGCGTGGGCAGCTTGCCCATGATCAGCAGGTAGGCCACCTCCACAAAGGAGGAATGCTCGGCCAGCTCCTCGATCGGGATGCCCCGGTACCGCAAAATCCCCTTCTCGCCGTCGATGAAAGTGATGGCACTGCGACAGGAACCCGTGTTCGCATAACCGTCGTCCAGCGTGATGTAACCCGTCTGGTTCCGCAGGTCCCGGATATCAATGGCCTTTTCCTGCTCCGTACCCACGACCACGGGAAAGGCGTAGACACGGCCTTCCAGTTTGATCTCTGCCTGTTCGTTCATCGTTTCCCACCTTTTCCGGAGGCTCCGCCCTCACCATAAAAAGCTACTGCGCCCCCCGCCAAGACAAAACCCGCCCGCTCCACGAGGGGATACGCCCCCGCATGTCCCCATCCAAGATCGGCATTTCCTCGCCCGCCGCCTTCGCATAAGCTACCAGCCGTGCAGGCCGAAACCCGTGGCGCGGCCTGAGCCACTACGTCAGTTTGGACCCGAGCTCGGAATGGAACAAGGGAATGGACATGCTCAAGGAAACGAAACGACTGGTAGAACCCGATCCGCCTCTGCAACCGGATGACCTTTTGGTGGTCACGGGAGCTGGCGGGTTCATCGGCGGCAATCTGGTTCGGTACTTCCGTCGCAAGGGATTCCAACGAATCCGCGCCGTGGACAAAAAGCCACTGCCGGACTGGTACCTCCGTGAGCCCGGGGTCGAAAATCTTTGCCTCGACCTCAGCCAGGAGGAAAACTGCCGTCGCGTCGTCGAAGGGGCCGTAGAGGTCTACAACCTGGCCGCCGACATGGGCGGCATGGGATTCATCGAGCGATACCGCGTCGAATGCCTCCGCTCGATCCTCATCAACACGCACCTGATCGAGGCCGCCTGGCGGGCTGGAGTCCGACGCTACTTCTTTTCCAGCTCCGCCTGTGCGTACAACATCCAGCTCCAACAGGACCCCAACGCCCGTGCCCTCAAGGAATCCGATGCCTACCCCGCCTGGCCCGAGCGCGGCTATGGTTGGGAAAAGCTCATGAGTGAAATCTTCTGCCAGGAGTACTGGGCCGAACGCGGCCTCAAAACCTTCATCGCCCGCTTCCACAACGTGTATGGACCCTACGGCACTTGGGACGGCGGCCGCGAGAAGGCCCCCGCAGCCATCTGCCGCAAGGTGATCGAAGCCATTGACCGCAATGACCTGCGCATCACCATCTGGGGCGACGGCCGCCAAACCCGCAGCTTCATGTACATCGACGATTGCGTTTACGGCATCGACCGAATCATGCACTGCGACGAACTGA
>Ga0308417_1000851_pt1 | contig 21324 bp, 22 predicted proteins | sample HotsprSampleOS65_FD_203528 | JGI IMG/M metagenome (GOLD analysis project Ga0308417, IMG submission 203528) | Hot spring phototrophic mat microbial communities from Octopus Spring, Yellowstone National Park, Wyoming, United States - 20090730_OS65 ... | reverse complement strand
TTTGCAAGGAGAGGGTTGGAGTGAGCAAACCACAAAGCATAGAGAGAGACTTCACGAAGCACGCAAGGTCAGTCCGTGTAAATCCGCCCTACCCGTGTGTTCCGTATGCCGTTTGCGTGTGGATTCCTCGCTGGCGCTTGGAATGACCGAAAGAAGGTGCGCCGAACATCTGTGTTCTGTTATTCTTGTTTTGCAGAGGCTTAGCGGTCTTTCACTTAGTTAAAGGATTTGATGAGGCGCATAAATTCAGAACGTGTTGCAGAGTTTTTCAGAAATTCGCCTGACATGGCAGAGGTTGTTGTCGTCGAGTTTTGCTTCTCGACACCACGCATGACCATACATAAGTGCTTTGCCTCAATCACAACGGCTACACCTTTTGGCTCCAAGACCTCTTCAATCACATCTCGGATTTCTTGGGTCATGCGCTCTTGCACTTGCAGGCGCCGCGCATAAACATCAACGACGCGTGGGATTTTTGAGAGCCCGACAATTTTTCCGTTCGGAATGTAAGCCACATGTGCTCTGCCAAAAAACGGCAACATGTGGTGCTCACACATGGAAAAGACCTCAATATCTTTTACCAGCACCATTTCGTCGTACTTTTCATGAAACACTGCACTTAGCAAAATTTCTCTTGGGTCGGAGCGATAGCCACTTGTAAGATACAGCAAGGCTTTCGCCACACGCTCTGGGGTCTTCAGCAGCCCTTCCCTTTCGGGGTTTTCGCCTAAGAGATGCAGGGTTTCTTTAACATTTTCAGCCAGCTGCAACAGCGTTTGGGACTCTTCACTTGCCGTGCTTGGATAGAAGTCCTCTTCATCACCTTGCAAACTTGCAATTATGCGCTTTTCATTTTGGCTTTTTCCTTGCATGGTGCTACTCCCCACGGTAGGTGGCAATGTTGCGTTCGGATTCGAAGACTCTAATCTCATAGAGGTCGACACCTTTTAAGTTCATGGTTTTGAGTTTTTGACGAAGTACTTCCCAGAATACAACCGCAATTACCTCGGCAGTCGGCACCGTATCTCGGAACATTTCCACATCAAAGTTGAGATGCTTGTGATCGACCTTCGAGAGAATTTCCTCTTCTAAAATCTTCTTCAAGACTTTAAGGTCAAACAGGTATCCAGTTTCCTTATCCACGATGCCGGACAGAGTGACTTCGAGCTCATAGTTATGTCCATGTCCATAGAAATTGTTGCAGACATCATAGACCTGACAATTTTTTTCATCAGAAAACATGGGGTTGAACAAACGATGTGCTGCATTGAAATGCACTCTGCGTGTGACATACACTTTGCGCGGTTTTTCCAACACCTTGTTGATTTCTCGCGTTGTGCTTTCCGCTGGTAACCAACGCGCTAGGCTGTTATGCTCCGTTATTTGCTCACTCATGGTTCTGCTTTTTGTGAAGTTAATACTTTTGCTGCGTCTTTATGGCTTCACGGCAACTGGCAACATCACGTGTTCTATGTGCTGCTGTTTCAGGGGGTTTACGGCATCGGGGGCAATTCCTTTGCATTCGGTCAGATACTTTTTGCAATCTCGGCAAGAGAGTTCCAGCCACGCTGGATTGCCCTCTGCATCTTGAAAGAGCGGCACAAACTTACCTTGTTCAGTTCTTTTCATGCCAAAACACTGGGTTGCACACTCCTCTGTCATCTGCGTGCTTGCACACTTCCCATCGATACTGCGTAAGCAAGCAAATTCGGCACAAATCACGGCTTCTGGATTTGGATGCCAAACAGGTTGGCGATACCCTCGGATTTCACGCCTTACTTTCTGCACCAAACGCTTCATCAGCACCATCGCATTTTTTGCGTGCCACAGCGGACTATACCAGCGTATGCCTAAACTCTCCATGAACAGGAGCGCAGTTACAGCTTGCTGCAATTGCGAGTTTGGTTTGGCTCGTCGGTTAATCCAATCGAGGATACGAATGCGGAATTTCTTCATCTTTTCAGACCAATTGCTAACTAAACCTTCTGGTCGAGCAGTAAGTTTCAACTGCGCCACTGACATATCTTCGGCTCAATCTGGTGCGAAAATTTCTTCGCGTAAGGCTTCCGCTTTTGCCTGTGACTGCAATGCTTTATCGAACACATAGTTGCCTATCACCAACACATCCATTTCCGTGCGCATAAAGCAACGATAGGCATCATCGGGCGTGCAAATAATTGGCTCACCACGCACATTGAAACTGGTGTTTAGAAGCACAGCGCACCCAGTTTGCTCCTCAAACATTTTCAGCAGTAGCCAATAGCGCGGATTCGTTTCACGATGAACGGTTTGAATGCGAGCGGAAAAATCAATATGCGTGATGGCAGGTAGTGAAGAGCGTAGGGTGTAGAGTTTTTCTTTCAAGGGCAAATCGTGATAGTGTTCTGGGAGTTCGTAGCAGAGTTCTTTGCGCACGCGCTGCACCAGCAGCATGTAGGGAGAATCATGGTACAACTCAAAGTAATCACTGGCGCGTTCAGCCAATACAGATGGTGCAAATGGTCGGAATCCTTCGCGGTATTTGATTTTCAGGTTCAGTTTTTTTTGCATGTCGGGTCTGCGAGCATCTGCCAGAATGCTGCGAGCGCCTAAGGCTCTTGGACCAAACTCCATCCGTCCCTGCATCCATCCGACAATCTTGCCTTCATCGAGCCACTTGGCTGCAATGCGGCACAGTTGCTCCACACTTTCGTAGCGCACAGCCGAGGCTTCATACTTGCGAATGACTTGCTCGACCTCTAAGTCAGAGTAGTCAGGACCGAGGTATGCGCCGTTCATCGCATCAAGCGTTTGCACAGGTGTGCGTTCTTTTTCAAAGTAGAGATGATAGGCTGCCAAAGCGGCACCGAGCGCGCCACCTGCATCGCCTGCTGCAGGTTGTATGAACAGCTCTTGAAACAGTCCGCTATCGAGTAGCCGTCCATTGGCCACACAATTTAGTGCCACACCACCTGCAAGACACAAATACGCAGCTTGAGTAAGCCGCTTGGCTTCAGCCGCCATTTTCAGCACAATTTCTTCTGTTACACGTTGAATAGCCAAAGCCAGATTGCATTGCGACTGCGTGGGCTCTTCTTCAGGTTTTCGCTTTGGTATGCCAAAGAGCTTTTCCCATACTTTCTCATCTATCATTTTCAGCCCTGTCGCATAGCTAAAATACTTCTGATTCAGCCAGATTGAACCATCATCATAGATTTTGACCAAATGCTCCTTAATGAGGCGCTCAAAGTGTTTGACTTCTGCCGCGTTTGGCTGACCATATGGCGCTAAGCCCATCAGCTTGTATTCACCAGAATTCACCTTGAAACCCAGAAAGTAGGTAAAGGCGGAATACATCAGTCCTAATGAGTGTGGAAAATGCAGTTCTTTCAGGGGCAGAATTTTTCGCCCTTCTCCAAGCGAAATTGATGCCGTAGCCCATTCACCGACACCATCGATGGTTAGAATCGCCGCCCGCTCAAACCGTGAAGGATAAAATGCACTGGCAGCATGTGACAAGTGATGCTCTGAAAAGAGCAGTTTTAATCTCTTGCGTTCAAACGGCATGATACGCTCAAGCTGTTTGAGCAACAGCGATTTGAGAAACATCTTCTCGCGTAGCCATACTGGCATAGCTGCCATGAATGACAATAGCCCCTTAGGTGCAAAAGCATAGTATGTTTCTAAAAGCCGCTCAAATTTGAGTAAGGGTTTATCGTAAAATACGACCGCATCGAGTTCATTGAGTGTTGTGCCTGCGTAGTCGAGGCAAAATGTTGTAGCATTCGTGGGGAATGCGGCATCATTTTTCTTGCGTGTAAAACGCTCTTCTTGTGCTGCGGCAACAATTCTCCCATCTTGAATGAGTGCCGCCGCTGAATCGTGATAAAACGCAGAAATACCCAGAATCTTCACGGCTATAAGAACCTCTTAGAATTTTGCGGCTTTGGTCATAACTTCTCGCCACCAGCTTGCGCTGCCTTGGACATGGCTAACACGTTTGCCACACCAATTTTAGCAGAATTTACAAGTCAGACTTTAATTATGGCAAATCTCATTATGGCAAATCTCAAATCAAAATCACGCAATGCGGCACGTTCACAGGCTCCACCGCCTTCTGTGGCACATCCAGAAAGTTCAGCTCCAAAGCGCTATCCTGTGTGGTTTTACGGTGTGTTGGCTCTCATCCCCATCCTTTTCTTTCTCCTACTTGAGCTTGGACTTCGCCTTGCCGATTACGGCGACACCTATCCCGTATTCGTTACATTTGACCTTCGTCCCGACAAATTGCGCCTGAATCCAGAAATCCCGCGAAAGTATTTTCGAAACCTTAGCGCAACGCCCTCTCCTATTCTCGATGTCTTCGATAAGGTCAAAGCGCCAAATGCGTTGCGCGTGTTTGTGTTAGGAGAAAGCAGCGCAGCAGGCTGGCCATATCCACCCCATATTGCCTTTTCCAGAGCCATTCAACGCGGGCTGCAGGTGCTTTATCCGAATCGCCATGTAGAAGTGATTAACTTGGGTCTTGCCGCCATTTGCACCTACACCATAAAAGATTTCGTGCCCGCGCTGATTGCGCACAAGCCTGAGCTTGTCGTTTTCTATAACGGGCATAATGAATACTACGGGGTTTTGGGCATTGGCTCTTCCATGCGCTTTGCAAACTCACGCTTTCTGACCCACCTCAGACTTTTCTTGCAGGAATTTCGGCTGTATCAACTTATTGAGCGCATGATCATGCGTCTTGCTCAACTTGGCGCATCGCCTGATACAGCAGACCACGGCACACTCATGGCGCGAGTGATTGGCGAAAGTGCTATTGGTTTTGAATCTCACATCTACTATCGCGGTCTTGAGCAATTCGAAGACAATATGCGTGATATGCTCTCACAACTTTCGGCAAATGGTGTGCCCGTTGTGTTAGGCACACTTGTTTCAAACTACAAAGATTTGCCGCCTTTTGTCTCGCTCAACGAAGAGCCCAACGCAGCTTCACTTTTTAAGGCGGCTACACAAGCACTTCATGCCGGCGATTCACTAAAAGCCAAACAGCTTTTTTTGCAAGCTAAGGATTTGGATGGACTGCGTTTTCGTGCTCCAGAAGCCATGAATAGTATCATTCGCCGTCTTGCTGCTGAATACGGGGCGGCGCTGGCTGATATTCAAGCTGAATTTGAGCGGCGCTCGCCATATCGCATTATTGGCAATACACTGATGTGCGACCACTTGCATCCCACAGTTGAAGGATACCAACTTATGGGAAAAGTGTTTTTAGAGACTGCACTTGCACATCACTTTTTGCCTTCTCCTTCTCAAGCGCTCCGAGCCGAAACCCTTGATAGTCTTCTCTTCTCGCCTGCATTTTCTTTGCTGGATAAAGCCTATTCAGACCTTAAACTGCGCCTGCTCAAAGGTTCATATCCTTTTGTCCCCAAAGGTCAGCCCAACCTTTTGCTGCAATCGTTCAAGCCTCAAAATTTGATTGATACGCTGGCAATGCGTTGCCTTAGTGAAGAGCTTGGTTTTGAGGAAGCACACTATGCTGCTGCCGATTTTCTTCTCGCTCAAGGCGAGAGCGCCGATGCCGAGTTAGAACTGCAATCTTTCATTGCCAAAATTCCTTTCTTAGAACTTCCCTACCGAAAAGCTGGGCAGATTTTTATCAAGTATAAGTACTTCGATAAAGCCTTGTCTTATTTACAGCGTGCGTATGCAATTTTGCCAACTGCATACACCGCCAAGTGGATTGGTCAAATTCTGCTCTACCAAAATCAACCTGATGGCGCTATTCCGTATCTGGAGCAAAGCCTTGCTTTGGGCGGCGAAAACGACAGTCAAACCTACTATAACTTGGCGGGCGCTTACTATCAAACCCACCGTCTTGACAAGGCAATTGCTTGCTTGCAACGATGCCTGCAACTTTCACCGAATTACCCCAATGCAAAAGCCTTCTATGAACAACTTACCGCACCAGAACCCTAACTTGCTTTTCAAAGGCTTGGAAAGTCACTACCGAATGTGTATCTTATCTCCGACTAATTTTGTCGGATTTTTCCAAAATTTTAGAAACTTTTCTCATCTGATTACAGTTAAAGGCTCTGAAATTGTGCATTTTTCCGAGTAGAAATACGACTAAAAAAGTCTTATATTGCAACTGTAAAGTTCTCGAGCTCAACTTCTGAAGAGACAGCAGATATGCTACGGCTGACAAAAAAGTTTGAATATGGCTTGCTCGCTGTGCGTTACATTGCATCTACTCAAAACGGGGATGTAGCAACAGCTAAGGAAATTGCGGCGCAGATGAACATCCCGTTTGAATTAGTTGCGAAAACCTTGCAGCAGATGGCTAAGTCTGGTCTTATCACTTCGGTTCAGGGCGTGAAAGGGGGTTACAGGCTCAATAAGCCAGCTTCAGAGATTTCGTTTTCAGAAATTGCAGATGCTATTGGTGAGCCCATTCAGCTGATTGACTGCGAAACCAATCCTGACGGATGTGAGGCTTTTGTAGGCTGTGCAGTCAAAAAACCACTTACGAAAATTCAGAAGCGTTTCAGAGAAATTTTTGACGAGGCTAAAGTCGCTGAAATCCTTTAGGTGGATTAGGTTTCACTGGCTGAAGTCTTTCTGCTGTTTTAACTTATAACATCAATCTATCATTAAGGAGAGACTGAATATGGCACTTGATTTGAGCCGACCGATTTATATGGATAACAATGCCACAACGCCGATGGATCATCGTGTCCTCGAGGCAATGTTACCATACTTTACTGAAAAATTTGGGAATGCCGCTTCGCGTAACCACAGCTATGGTTGGGAAGCCGAAGAAGCTGTTGAAAAAGCAAGAGAACAGGTTGCTAAAGCTATCGGCGCTGATGCTAAAGAAATTATTTTTACCAGCGGTGCCACCGAGTCAGATAACATTGCCATTAAAGGCGCCGTTGAGATGTATGCCGAAAAGGGTAATCATATCGTTACGATGCAAACCGAACACAAGGCGGTTTTGGATACTTGCCGCCGCTTAGAGCGCGAAGGCAAAGCTAAGGTTACCTACCTTCCACCAAAGAAGGATGGTCTTGTAGACCTTGACCAACTCGAAGCCGCCATTACCGATAAGACGATTATGGTTGCAATTATGATGGCTAATAATGAGATTGGCGTCATTCAGCCTATGCAAGAAATCGGAGAAATCTGTCGCAAGCATGGCGTGCTTTTCTTCACCGACGCGGTTCAAGCCGTTGGCAAGGTACCTGTTGATGTCAATCAGATGAAGATTGATATTCTTTCAATTTCTGGTCATAAAGTTTATGGTCCCAAAGGAATTGGTGCGCTCTATGTGCGGCGCAAAAATCCCCGCGTCAAGTTAGTTGGGATTATTGATGGCGGCGGACAAGAGCGTGGCATGCGCAGTGGGACGCTCAATGTGCCTGGCATTGTTGGTCTCGGCAAGGCTCTTGAGATTGCGATTGAAGAAATGCCAGAAGAAATGAAGCGTTTGACCTACTTGCGTAATAAGCTCAAAGATAGTCTCATGTCGCAGTTGGAAGATGTCTATGTCAATGGGTCTATGGAGAGCCGTCTGCCCGGCAATCTTAACATGAGTTTTGCGTATGTTGAGGGAGAAGGGCTCTTGATGGGACTGAAAGGTTTAGCTGTCTCGAGCGGCTCAGCCTGTACATCAGCTTCACTTGAGCCTTCACATGTCTTGAAGGCACTCGGCGTCGGCGATGAGCTGGCACATTCTTCTATACGCTACGGTCTGGGTCGCTTTACGACTGAAGAAGAAGTTGATTACGCGGCAAAAATCACCGTGGAAGCGGTCAATCGCCTGCGAGAAATGTCGCCACTCTATGAAATGGCAAAAGCTGGCATTGACCTTAAATCGGTGCAATGGTCACACCACTAATTTTTTTACTACATAAACTTTTAACGCACTTACGGAGGCATACAAATGGCATACTCAGAAAAGGTCATTGACCACTACAATAACCCACGCAATGTTGGCAGTCTTGACCCAAACGCTGAAGACGTGGGCACGGGACTTGTCGGCGCTCCCGAATGCGGCGATGTGATGAAGTTGCAAATCAAGGTCAATGAAGAGACTGGCGTGATTGAAGATGCCAAGTTTAAAACCTTTGGCTGTGGCTCGGCTATTGCTTCATCCTCGCTTGCTACTGAAATGCTAAAGGGCAAGACGATTGAAGAAGCTTTTGCTATCAAGAATACGCAACTGGTTCAGGAGCTGAACTTACCTCCTGTTAAGATTCATTGTTCCGTGCTGGCTGAAGATGCTATCAAAGCCGCCATTGCTGACTTTAAGAAGAAGCAGGAGGCGAAACGTCTCAAAGCACAAGAAGCGCTTTCAAACGCATAGCTAACAACAGGGAAGCGGTGCAGTTTGTGCAGACTTCCCTACTTTTACTTCGGAGATACATCACCATGATTACCATCAGCGATAAAGCCTTAGAGCAAATTAAGCGCCTTAAAGCCCAGCAAAATCTTGGCGACGACTATGGTCTGCGTGTCAGTGTCAAGGGCGGGGGTTGCTCCGGGCTTTCATATGCTCTTGATTTTGAAAATGAGATGCACAAGGGCGACCAAGTCTTTGAAGATAAAGGCATCAAGCTTTTTGTTGACATGAAAAGCTTCCTCTACCTTGCTGGCACGCAGTTAGATTTTTCTGATGGACTCAATGGCAAAGGCTTTCACTTTGTCAATCCTAATGCCGCTCGCACGTGCGGCTGCGGTGAGTCGTTCTCGGTGTAGCACGTGTGGAGATTAGAAGTGTGTGGCGCAGGTTTTTGCGCTCAAGCTGATTTGAACATCTCTTGAACAGACAATCAAACGAATCTGGGGAGCCACAGACTATGGGCGAGATTCGCAAACTTGCTGTCAAGTCGCAAGATGAGGTCTGGTTCTATGAGAAGCAAATCAATCTGTTTGACATTTTAGATTTTTTCCCGTCAGATGCGCTTCAGAAGAAAGATGGCACACCGGGAAAGATGCTCAAGATCGATACAGACTTGGGCTGGTCATTTGAGACAGACATTGAATATGGCAAGTTTTGTTTTCATAAGAAGTCAAAATCGCTCAATGGCACGGGCAAGTGGGTAGTTGAATCAGGGCTGAAGGCTGGCGATTTCATCTGCATTGAAAAGATAGGGGATTATCATTACAAACTTTTCAAAGAATCAAACTCTGCCTAAAATATGGACTTACTTTCAATGTGTAGTGGAGCCGCGCTGTTTTTTTCGCTCTTTACAGGCTTCCCGCGAGAAATCGTCGTCAGTTCGTTTGGTTTTGCTGCAGATAAGATTCGCGAGTTACACATGTACTCGCAGTTTCACGCCATTTTCGGCGACCACACCCAGCCTAACCTTAACTAAGTGCAAGGAGTAATCAACATGGATAATAAAGCATTGCTGGAATTCGATATTCAAGATTTTCTGTGGAATGGCATTCTCAAAGAGTCGGTTTTCCGCGAGAAATTAGAAGCGCATGATTGGTCGCAGTATGACAACAAAAAGGTGATTATTAAAGGCTGTGGCTCGACACCTATTCCCACTTGGGCTTATATGGTTGTTACTGCCTACTTGGTTCAACATGCGGAAAAGGTGATGTACGGCGAGGCTTGTGCCGCTGTGCCTATCTTCAAGCGAGCGAAAACAGCGGTTGCGGCAGATACCCAAACTCCATCTTCATAGCCACGTGCACAAGTTTTCTTGGGCTGTGCCCCTCCTATTTTTTAGAGAAGTTTTAACCAACATTGGCATTAGAAATTGGAAATTGTCATTCCAGCCGCCGTTTCGCTATTTGCCTCACTTCTGACTCTCTTCTCTGGATTTGGGCTCGGCACACTGCTCCTGCCTGCTTTTGCCCTATTTTTTCCAGTTGAGCTGGCTGTGGTGATGACCGCTATCGTGCATTTTGCTAATAATTGCTTCAAGCTCCTGCTCTTAGGTCGATTTGCCAACCGCATGGTTATCCTAAAATTTGGACTGCCCGCTATTGCTGCCGCATTTTTAGGAAGCTCGGTACTGTCTTGGCTTTCAAGCAGTGCATCGCTCTTTATCTACCAGTATCATGTTTTTGGCAAAGTCGCCGAGATGTCTGTGCTTAAACTTACTTTTGCACTTTTGATAATTGTGTTTGTAGGGTTGGAATTTTCTGACCTTGAACACCGCTTTACTTTTGAGCAGAAATATCTGGTCGTGGGTGGCTTGCTAAGCGGCTTTTTTGGCGGACTTTCAGGGCATCAGGGGGCACTGCGTACCATGTTTCTTTTGCGTTGTGGGCTTGAGAAACATGCCTTTCTTGCCACTGGTATAGCTATTGCTTTCATGATTGATGTCTCGCGCCTGCTTGTGTATCAACACCATTTTGCAATGGCTCTGCTGTCAGAAAATTTGCTTGTGCTGAGTCTCTGCATTCTGGCGGCATTTCTCGGTGCATTTGTTGGGGCAAGGCTTGTCAAGAAAGTTACTATGCGAGGGGTTCAGAAACTTGTAGCCACTATGCTCATTTTTATTGCCGTGATGCTTGGTGCTGGATGGATTTAGGGCTTTAATAGCGTTTTCCAATATCGTATATTGTAGCATTTTCCAACAAGGTCGATAGCCAAGTACACTTATGTTAGTTAGAGATATTCTTCGCTCGAGTAAAACTGCATTCAGTTTTGAGTTTTTTCCTCCAAAGCAAGATCATGATTGGGATAAACTCTTCCACACGATTTCAGATTTGATGTCGCTCAAGCCGTCGTATGTTAGCGTTACTTACGGCGCGGGCGGCTCTACGCGTGAGCGCACGCACAACCTTGTGGTGCGCATTCAGAAAGAGACCAACCTGACAGTGGTGTCTCACCTGACCACTGTTGGCTCGAGCCGAGATGAAATTTATGCCATTCTCAAGCGCTATGATGAAAATGGCATACATAACATTCTTGCCCTGCGGGGCGATCCGCCGAGAAATGTACCGGACTGGACACCTGCACATCAAGATTTCAAGTATGCCGCTGAACTTGTTACTTTCATCAAAATGCACTTTCCACATATTGGCATTGGCGTGGCGGGTTTCCCTGAAGGACATCCTGCTACACCTAATCGGCTCAAGGAGATGGAATACTTGAAGATGAAGGTAGATGCTGGCGCTGATTACATTGTTACACAACTCTTTTTTGACAACCATGCTTTCTATGACTTCTGCGAGCGATGCGAAATTGCTGGAATTCGTGTGCCGATTATTGCTGGCATTATGCCGATTACAACTCGGCAAGGTATGTACCGTATGGCGGAACTCTCACCTGGCACCTGTTTTCCAGCCAAGCTCTTGCGTAGCATCAACCGGGTTCAAAATGATGCGGATGTGGAAAAGGTTGGGATTCACTGGGCAACTGAACAAGTCTCTGACCTTATGCACTATGGCGTAAAGGGCATTCACTTCTACACGCTTAATAGCTCACGTGCTACACTCAGAATTTATGAATCTCTCGGCGTTCGCGACTCTGAGCAACTGGCAGTTTAACTTGCCTTGCTGCCGCTCATGTAACTTACTTAGCCTACGTCTTTGCCCGCATTGAGCACGATTGACTTTATCGCCACCATTAAGCGTCATGGCAACAATTCTATCAGCGGTATCAGGTTTATATGCTGGATTAGTATAATCTAATTGAAAGCTTTTACGACAGTTCTGACAACGATATCGTTGAAAAGCAAGAGCAAAACTTATTCTTGATTGATGTAAAAAAAAGAAATTGAAGGAATGACATTAAGATTCAAGCTGTTTCTATCTGACTCAAAAACATTAGAATTTGATAATAAAATAACTCAAATCCGATACGAATTTAATAATGATTTTTTCTATCGCCAGAATATAAATATAGGTTAAGAATAGGAGAAATTGACGAAGAAGAATACGGAAGAAAAAAAGAGCAAGAAATTTCAGAAATCTATCAAGATAAAGGTGCATATGCAGAAGTAAAAATAGGTATGGTAATGTTACAACGCGAAAAATTTATGTCCTTATCGAATACACGCCAATGCCTTACGAAGACCGAGTAATTGTAACAAACGTCTTGAGCGCTTCTTTTTATCCAGCTTTTCTTCACACTCAACTTATTGCACTATAGCCAACTTTCTTCTTTTTAACTAAATTTCTCTTTGTTAAAGTATATGAACATACCTGTTATCGTTCAAACCGCAGCTCTTCTTGCTCTTTCAAACTTCTTTATGCTCTATGCGTGGTATGGGCATCTCAAGAATTTAGGCGATAAAGAATGGTATATTGCCGCCATCATCAGTTGGGGCATTGCTTTGTTCGAGTACCTTATTCAAGTGCCTGCCAACCGCATTGGCTTCACCCAGTATAGTGTGGCGCAACTCAAAATCTTGCAAGAAGCCATTTCGCTGACAGTGTTTGTGCCATTCTCTATCCTGTTCATGAAGCATCCGCTTAAATTAGATTACCTTTGGGCTTCACTCTGTATTTTTGCAGCGGTTTACTTCATCTTTCGTTCGTAGGGCAATAGCAATCAAGAGGATTGCCGAACCTCTCGAGTGAACTTTTGAACTTTTGAATGAATGCAATACGACCCAATTAAACGCAGTTTAGGTAAGGTCTTTAACCGCACGCCTCTGCTGCGTAAGGTGTTTTACCGTTTGTTGGATTTGCTGTTGCTGCGAGCATGGTATGTACATCGCGAACTCAAAGCTTGGGCACGCACTGCACATGATGATGCGACCATTTTAGACGCAGGCGCCGGCTTTGGTCAGTATGTATATTTCCTTTCTCGTTTGCAAACACACTGGAAAATTCTTGCCGTCGATGTCAAGGCTGAACAAGTCGAAGATTGCAATCGCTTTTTCCAAACCATTGGGAAATCACATGTTCAGTTTAAGACTGCAGACCTTACGACGTTCTGTGAGCCCAATACTTTTGACCTTGTGCTTTCTGTAGATGTCATGGAACATATTTTGGATGATGTAGGGGTTTTCAAAAACTTTTTTGCTTCTATGAAAAAAGGCGGGCTTTTGCTTATCTCTACACCCTCGGACAAAGGCGGGTCTGATGCACATCATGACCATGAACACGATGACCACCATCCACACGGGTTCATTGATGAACATGTGCGCGATGGATACAGCCTTGAAGATATTCAGCAAAAGCTCGCCTCTGCCGGCTTTACGCGCATTGAAGCCTACTACATCTATGGTAAGCCGGGTAGCTTGGCATGGCGACTTTCTATGAAGTATCCGATTCAACTTTTAGGGCTTTCACAAGCCTTCTTCATTCTTTTGCCGTTCTACTATCTCATCGTATACCCTATTGCATTCATCCTAAATTACTTGGACACGAAAACGGTGCACAAAAGTGGCACTGGTTTGCTTGTCAAAGCATGGAAAAATTAACCTATTACCATGATGGCACTTTCATTTTCAGATATGAAGCATCGGGTTGCTGAAGAAACGGACAAGATTTTTGATGAGCTGGTTGAACTGCGGCGCGATTTTCACCGTCATCCTGAACTGGCTTATGAGGAAGTACGTACCTCGCATATTGTAGCGGAATATCTTGAAGGATTGGGATGCGATGTGCAGCGTCATGTTGCCAAGACGGGCGTGGTTGCTCATCTTCGTGGCGATTCGGTCGATGCGACTTCAAAAGTGGTGGCGTTGCGTGCCGACCTTGATGCTCTACCTATGCCTGAAGAAACGTCTCACGGTTTTCGCTCTACGGTTCCGGGCAGCATGCATGCCTGCGGTCATGATGCACATACAGCCATGTTGCTTGGCACAGCAAAAGTGTTAGCTACCCTTCGCCGGCATCTTGCTGGCACCGTGAAGTTTATTTTTCAACCGTCGGAAGAAAAAATTCCGGGCGGCGCAAAACCCATGCTTGATGAAGGCATTTTCGAAGTTCAAAAGCCTAATGCTGTATTTGGTCAGCACTGCATTCCGCAGGTGCCTGTGGGTAAAATTGGCTTTTATGCAGGTGCTATGATGGCTGCTGCTGATGAGCTCTATATCACGGTAAGGGGCAAAGGCGGTCATGGTTCGGCACCGCATCGCACCAATGACCCTATCACGGCGGCAGTGCAAATTGTTACTTCCCTGCAAACTATTGCCAGCCGCAATGTTCCGCCCTCTGCTCCATTTGTGATTAGCATTACGGCAATTCATGGCGGTAGCGCCACCAACATTATTCCGAACGAAGTGCAGATGATGGGCACGCTACGCACGATGGATGAATCGCTTAGAGAATTTGCTCACACTCGCCTTAAAGATATTGTGCACTTTACAGGTAAAGCCATGGGCGTAGAGGCGGATATTGAGATTCGCAAAGGTTACCCTGTGCTCATTAACGATACTGCCATGACCGCATTTGCTTTTGATGCCGCTAAAGAATATCTGGGCGAAGAGCATGCCATTGAAGCCGAGCCTATTATGGGTGCTGAAGATTTTGCCTACTTTTTGCAAGCCTGTCCGGGCACATTTTGGCAACTTGGCGTCGGCAATGCCCAGCGTGGTATTGTGCATAACATTCACTCTACGCTCTTTGACTTGGATGAAGAAGCCTTGCGGGTCGGTACAGGTTTTATGAGTTTTCTTACCCTGAAATACCTTGCTTCATGAAAAAGCCATTACCGCCCAGCACACTTGCAGCACTGCGTCCGCCCAGTTACAAACACCGCTATTTTGAAGACTGGAAGTCGCATCCTTTTGACCCTCATGCCACGCAATTCAACTACTGCAATGCATGGTGGCTTTCAGAAATTGCACTTCTGGCTTATGCCGATATAGATTTTATTCAGAAAGTCTTTGACGAGGCTGAACTTCACGAAACGGGTGCCGAGATTAAAACTTTTCAAAAAGATAGCTTGTGGTGTTTTGTAGCTTACACTGACCAGACTATTCTCATTGCCTTTCGTGGCACAGAAATGCAGGGTTTTTGGGATAGTGTTCAAGATGTGATTACGGATTTTAATTTTTTTCCTGTCAAGGATGGCGGAGGCGCAAAAGTGCATCGTGGGTTTTTGAACGCCGTTGAGAGTATTTGGCAAGACTTGGCGGCACATACCATATCACTTTATTCAAAAAAGCCTCGCAAGATTTGGTTTACAGGACATAGTCTCGGTGCTGCCTTAGCTACGCTTGCCGTTGATAAACTTGCACGCCAGACCTCACTTCCTGTGCAAGGGCTTTACACATTCGGCTCACCACGCGTCGGCGATTTGGGCTTTTTGCAACGCTTTCTGTCGTATCCCTTCGCACGCAACACTTACCGTCTCGTTCTCGGCGCCGATATTGTGCCTCATCTGCCCCCAGTACGCTGGTTTCGGCACGTCGGAACACTCTGCTTCATCAATGACCGTGACGACATTGTTCGCTCTATGCCTCGTGCTCTATCTCATCAAGCTGTGCTCAAAAAGACTCTCAAAGCTTTAGCTAAATCTTTGGAGACTGCACATCTGAAGAAAATTTCTGAACTTTACTCTTCACTCATCGTGCCCGATTTTTTGGCAGACCATGCCCCGCTTAGTTATGCGATTCGGGTATGGAATTGCTATGTTCAAACGCTCAACCAAAAGTCGCGAAAAATTATATGGCACAAGGCACCGCAACTGTAAAAAAAATCGCCTTCATCACTGGCGCCGCCGGCAATTTGGGGACGGCTGTTACGAAAAAGTTTCTTCAGGAAGGCTACCATGTCGTGGCTACACTCGAGCCCGCTGTCGATAACTCCGCCTTCTTGACCGCATATCCTAACACGGAAACCTATACGATTGATGTCATGCAGGAAGCGCCTATGGCTGAACTTGTCAAGCAAGTCTTCGAGCGCCATCAGCGTCTTGATGCTGGCATCTTCTTAGTTGGGGGCTTTGCCATGGGCAGCCTTGCTGATACCAACGATGCTCTTCTGGAAAAAATGCTCCGACTCAATTTTAAGTCAGCTTTCTTTTCCGCCAAGCCTGTCTTTGAATATATGGTCAAGCAAGGATTCGGAAATTTAGTCTTCATTGGTGCACGTGCTGGACTTGACCTTAAAAATGGCGGTTATGCTGTGGCTTACGGGCTTTCAAAATCGCTTGTCTTTCGCTTGGCTGAACTCTTCAATGGCGAAGGCAATGCCAAAGGGGTCAGTGCTTCCGTCATTGTCCCCAGCATCATTGATACGCCGCAAAATCGCGCCGCCATGCCTGATGCAGACTACAAATCTTGGATAAAACCCGATGAACTGGCTGACGCCATTTACTTTACTTGCTCCACAGTCGGCTCCAAACTGCGCGATACAGTCCTGAAGATCTATCATAATGCATAGACTTTGCTCCTACTGTTGAATTATGCTGCTTCCAGCACTGCTTCCAGCAGGTCAATCTTGTCCCATGAAGGCGCAACACCGTTCGGTATTGGCATTTTTCCCTGCCAAATGCCTCTACATTTGATTTTGTCTCATCGGAAAGTATCTTTGCCCGATTTTTGGAACTTACTTTTGTTATAGTTACTAAGAACTGTTTCGGATTGTTAGCCTTAAACAAGAGCAGTATGCCAGCAAAAAAGAAGTTACAACATCAAGACCTTTCGGATTCCGTTCATCAGGCAAGGAATGGGACATCTTCATCCGCATCCCGTTCATCCAAACAGGCAGATGAACATGATGCACCATCTAAAGGGAACACCAAAGGCAAACGCCTCGTGATTGTCGAGTCACCTTCAAAAGCCAAGACCATCAATAAATATCTTGGCAAGGATTTTACAGTTTTCGCCTCGATTGGGCATATCAAAGACCTGCCGCGCAAGGAAATTGGCATTAACTTTGAGCATCACTATGAACCGCGTTACGAGATTATTGCTGGCAAGGAAAAGGTCGTCAGCGAGATGAAAAAACTTGCCAAATCGTCCAGCGAGGTGCTGATTGCAACTGACCCTGACCGTGAAGGAGAAGCTATCGCATGGCATATTTCCAATGAGCTTGAAAGTTTGCACAAGCCTACGCGCCGTGTGCTTTTTAATGAAATTACGCCCAAAGCCGTGCGCGAAGCTATTGAACATCCACGTCAAATTGACTACAACCTTGTGCGCTCACAGCAGGCTCGTCAAGCCTTGGATAAAATTGTCGGTTACAAGGTCAGCCCGTTTCTTTGGGATACGGTATTGCGCGGTCTTTCTGCTGGACGTGTGCAATCTGTGGCACTCCGCTTGGTCTGCGAACGTGAAGCCGAAATTGAGTCCTTTCAGCCCAAGGAGTATTGGTCAATTATTGGCGAATTTTTGACCGCACGCGGTGAAAAGCTCATTGCCAAACTTGTCAAAGTGGGCGGCAAAGATGTCGAGATTGAAAATGAGGAAACCGCCCGCGCCCTTGCAAACAAAATCAAAGCGCGCCTCTATGCAATTAGTGAGATTCGCAAGCGCAAGGTCAAGCGAAACCCTCCAGCGCCCTTTACTACATCACTTTTGCAGCAAGCCGCATCTAATCAACTCGGGTTTGGCTCCAAGAAAACCATGCTGCTTGCTCAACAGCTCTACGAAGGTATTGAGCTCGGTGCTGAAGGCGCCGTCGGCTTGATTACCTACATGCGTACCGATTCCAAGCGCATCAGCAAAGAAGCACAACAAGAAGCACGTGAGTTCATTCGCGCACAGTTTGGCGATAACTTTATTCCTCAAACGCCCATTCAATACAAATCTTCAGATGCGGCACAAGATGCGCATGAAGCCATTCGCCCCACATCGGTCGACCGCACACCGAAAGCCTTGACACCTTTCTTGCAGCGTGACCAATTCCGACTTTACGAACTCATCTGGAAACGCTTTCTTGCCTCGCAAATGTCACCTGCCGAATTGGAGCAAACCAGTGTTGATATTTTAGATAGCGAGCAGGAATTTCTTTTCCGTGCCTCTGGCAGCGTTCTTCTCTTCGAAGGGTTTCTCAAAGTCTTTGGCGATCAGAAAGAACTTGACTACGAAGAGCGCAAATCCACCAAAGAAGAAGGTGAGAGTGACGAGAGTTCTGCCATTTTGCCAAAATTTTTGCAAGAGCGCGAACACCTCACACTTAGCGCCGTCAAAGAAAATCAGCATTTTACCAAGCCTCCCGCCCGATACACCGAAGCCAGCTTGGTCAAGGAACTCGACAACTACGGTATTGGTCGCCCTTCCACATATGCAACCATTATGTCGACGCTCGTGGAACGCAATTATGTTGAAATTCGTGACCGACGCATCTTTCCAACTGAACTTGGCAAGGATGTATCCAAAATCCTTGTCGCCAACTTCCCCGAACTTTTTAATGTGGAGTTTACTGCCAAAATGGAAACCGACCTTGACAAGGTTGCCACAGGTGAAGACGATTATGAAAAGGTACTGGACAAATTTTACCTACCTTTTGAAAAAGCCCTTGCCCTTCGCCAAGCCTCGCCTATTCTGCCACAGAATGATTATGCTCAAATTTGTGATGCCTGCCATGAAGGTCGCATGATTGTCAAATGGACAAAGTCAGGCAAATTTTTGGGCTGCTCACGCTATCCGAAGTGTAAGAACATCAAGCCTATTAGCGTTCAGAAAGCCGCTCCTGTTGAGACTGGCATCAAGTGCCCGAAGTGTGAGACAGGGCGCATGGTGGTCAGGCAAGGCAAATATGGTAAATTTTTAGCCTGCACGAATTATCCGAATTGCGATAGCATCTTGAATTTGGACAAGTATGGCAGAGTTGTGCCGCCGAAAGTTCCGCCGCTTCAGACCCAAGTGTCGTGCCCGAAGTGCAATGCACCCATGTATTTGCGCGATAGCAAGCGTGGTTTATGGTTTAGCTGCTCACGCTTTCCTAAATGCCGCGGGATTCGTTCATGGAAAGAGTTCGATGAGGCTGCACAAGCCCAATGGTCGCTTGCCTTTGAAGAGCATCAGAAGCAATTTCCTCCAGTAGAAATCAAAATGCTGGACGGTACACCCCTTGACTTTTCCATCAAGATAGATGACCTTATCGAGGCTTATGCAGATAGCCTTGCTGCTATTAGCACTGAACAGACTGACAACAGCTGATGAATGAACTGAAATTTTACTTAGAGACACCGAAACACTCTATCTCGCACCTTGGCACACAAATTTTTATGGTGTTTTCATGGCTTGTTATCGGTGGATTGATTTTGCTTGTTTATCGCAATACATTTTTCCTCATCTCATTTGTTTTTATCAGTGTAGGCTGGGCTGGGCTTGTTTGGTGGTATAGACGACAATCACCTCAGCTTTTTATTGCGCTTAATGCGAACGGCATTATCATCAAGGTCTCTTCGCTTTCTTCACTTGAATTTCTCTGGCGCAACATTGCTCGCATTCACCTCACTGCCGATGCCATGACGCTGCGCCTCAAATCTAATGATGAATATGATGTAAGCCTAACTTCCCTTTCTGCTCAACAGCGTCTCCAGTGGCACAGCGCCCTCAAAACCATGGCAACCACACACGGGATTGAACTGATAGCATGAATCTGCTGGCAAGGGTTGCAACAAGCCCCCATCCAGACTTGCCTTGCAGCCCAAAAAACTGTATCTTGAAGGCTAAAACTCAAAACTTCACCTAACCGACACGAACATGAAGGTTACCGTTTCCAAAGTCGATATTCGCTCACAGACCTTAGATGCCGCTGGATTTTTTATCTCTGAACCCAATCGGGAAAGGGAGCTCGGTAAACTCTCTTCTATTGTCGGCGTCAAGACATCTGGCTTGAATGGGGATTTCAAAGCTGGAGAAGGTGATGTGCTCATGCTCTACCCGCACTCTGAACAAATAGAAGCATCCCGCATTTTTTTGCTTGGACTCGGCGATTTTCGTTCCCTCGACTCAATTCGCCGGGCTGCCGCAGCATTTGCTACCGAGGTCAGAAAAATGCAACTGGTAAAAGTTGGTATTGATCTTAGCGAGGTGCAAATGCTTGCTAAAACCCTTCATGAAGAGCCCTCCTACATTGCACAGGCTGTCGTCGAAGGATTTGAATATGGACTGTATGAGTATGCTGCCCTTAAAACCGAGAAAATCAAGCAGTTAAAACAAGGTAAAGCCTACAAGCCCGAAAAGAAAGCGGAGTTCAAAGACCTGATTCTTTTCACCACTGAGCAGGATTTTAGTGAGGTCAAGCATGGTGCAGAGGTCGGATATGTCATTGCCACATCGCAGTCTATGGTTCGCGACCTCATCAATGCGCCAAGCAACTACATGACTGCCACAGGCCTTGCTAACGCAGCAAAGGCATCTGGCAAAAAGTATGGCTACAAGGTAACAGTATTTGGCAAGGAAAAATTGGAGGCATTAGGGTTTGGCGGACTGCTCGGCGTTAATCGCGGCAGTAGCGAGCCACCGACTTTTTCAATCTTAGAGTATAAACCGACCGGTAAAGCCAAAGCGAAAATTGCTATCATTGGCAAGGGTGTGACCTTCGATACAGGCGGTATTTCCCTCAAGCCCTCCGAAAACATGGGCGATATGAAAGCCGATATGTCTGGTGCCGCCGATGTCATTGGCGCTGTCGAGGCTGTCGCACGCCTGAAACTCCCGATTCATGTCATTGGCGCTATTCCTGCCACAGACAATAAACCCAGCGGGACGGCTCAAAACCCAGGCGACGTTCTGACCACCTACTCTGGCATTACGGTCGAAGTCGATAACACCGATGCCGAAGGGCGTCTCATTCTTGCCGATGCTTTGACCTACATCAAAGAACAGTATGAGCCGGACGCCATCATAGACCTTGCCACGCTCACCGGCGCCTGCGTCATCGCTTTGGGCAATCCTGTAGCTGGGCTTTTCTGCAACAATGACCAGCTTGCCGAGCATCTCTACAAAGCTGGGCTGCGTTCAGGCGAAAAGGTCTGGCGAATGCCCCTGTGGGATGATTATGACAAGCAGATTAAATCGGATGTTGCAGATGTCAAGAATACTGGCGGCAGAGGCGCTGGCGCCATCACCGCCGCAAAGTTTTTGGAAAAATTCATCGGCGACCACCGCGCATGGGCACACCTTGACATCGCTGGTCCGGCTTTCCCTTCCATGGGCGGCGGACAGAGCAAAGGCAGTTCTGGGTTTGGCGTTCGCTTGCTTGTGGAAGCCTTGAGAAATTGGAATTAAAATTTTTTTGCTCGCACTTGCATTTTTCAATTTGAGCATCTATATTTGTAGTTACAAGTGGCAAGCAGGTCGCGCCCGCGGCCTGTGGCATACGGTGTGGGGGACGTATGCCAGCCACATTTTTTATTTTAAACCTTCGCAACCCGTCCCCTGCCCTACCGCAATTCTGCACACTTTTCAGGCACTCCGCGCACTTTTTCGCTCGTTCTATGCGCTTTTTTCTTAACATGTC
>Ga0308417_1000848_pt1 | contig 21379 bp, 20 predicted proteins | sample HotsprSampleOS65_FD_203528 | JGI IMG/M metagenome (GOLD analysis project Ga0308417, IMG submission 203528) | Hot spring phototrophic mat microbial communities from Octopus Spring, Yellowstone National Park, Wyoming, United States - 20090730_OS65 ... | reverse complement strand
GCTGCGAGCGCGCGGAAGGCGCGCTCCCACACGCCCTTGCCTGCCCAGCGCACGAACCGGTCATCGAGCGTCTTGCGCGGGCCATAGGCTGCCAGGGCATCGACCCAGCGCCCGCCCGAGCGCAGCACGTGCACGATGCCGCTGATCACACCCCGGTCGTCCACCCAAGGCTTGCCGTGCGTATCCGTAAGGCAAAAGCAGCGCAAGCCGCCGCCTCTGCGCCTCGCTCAGAGAGACACAGATCGCTCATCCCAATTCCCTTCATCACCGCCAAGGGAACCACTCCGACTCACACCATCCCCCCTCCCATCCCCCGTCCCTCCAAGACCTTTATGGGTCCAGACCCTAGACCATTCCAGCAATCGCCGCGCTGCGTCGTCTCCCGGGCGTGGAGCCAAGCGGCGCCGCGCCGGTCGTGGCTCCGGCCAGCCTTATGCGGCAGTAACCCTGGAAGTTTCGGGCTTCGCGGTCAAAGCTCGCGCCATACACGACGACAGAGTCCGCTGGGGAGCGCAGATGGGCGTGGCGGCGGAACGCGCCGGTGTTCCAGGTCGGCTCCGAGGTGCTGCGCGGTGATGCGCGACTGCCCGGCTTGCGGCAGAGAGGGTGGACGGGCCTGGTGGTCGACAAGGCGCAGCGGACCATGAACCCGACAGCCGTAATCTGGCGCACCATCGACGGCCTGACGCGGCAGCGTGGCTCGGTTCTGACCAGCAGACCGCTGGCGAACCGGCTGGAGGTCCTTGCTGTCGATCCTCGAGTTCGTAGCGCCTGCCCGTTACAGCCCTGCTTAAGACATGATTGGCTTGCGCTGCTTCTGAGAATGCGCCGCCTCTTCGAAAGAAGTGCGGCTGCGCCATCGAAGCCCTCTCCGCCCTAAGGCCCTCGCCGGGCCGGCCTGCCCCAAGGCCATTACGCCAGCCAAACTGGAGCGCATCGCCACCGTCATCCGGAAGGGCACACCACAGGGCCAGCAGGGCGCCGACGCTCCTGGCTCCGCCTGTCCGTCACAACCTCATGGTTGACCGATCAACCGTCAATCATCCACGGCCCAACCCAAGCCCTCGCACAGCTGGCCGCAGCCAGCCTCTTCAGCCCACCCCAGCACCAGAATTCGCAGGTCGATCGCCGGTGGCGCGCCCTGAGGGATTCGAACCCCCGACCCGCAGCTTAGAAGGCTGCCGCTCTATCCGGCTGAGCTAAGGGCGCGTCGTCCCTTGCGCGTTATAGCAGCCCTCCGCTCTTAGAGCAGGACCAGTCGCAGGCAGGGACGGTTGCGCGAACGTCCAAGCACAGCCGAGCTCCGCCCCGCGCCAACTGCGGCCCACCGCAAAGCCGAACCTCCCCGCCCGCCTCTCAGCGCGCGGCGATGGCATCGCGGCAGATGAGCGTCACGGTCAGAGGGTTCGGCTGCAAGTCGTAGACTGCCCCGGTCGCGTAGTCGATCAGGCCGCCCAAAATCACACCGGCACCCGCGAGCGTTGGAACCATTGACGCGGTCTGCGGTGTGCAGCCCTCGCGCGTAATGGTCATCATCAGTGACTGGTTCCGCGGAACGGTGACGGTGCAGGGCGAGGTGCAGGACACCCCGTTCGAAAGTTGCACCTTGGCTCCAACAGGGATCGTGTTGATCGAGACTTGCTGTTCAGTGCCGCGGAGCATGGTCGCGCAGCCCGTGAGGGCCAATACAGCCATGGGCGCGACTGCACCAAAGGCCAACCGAAGCATTCCTTCCTCCTCTGTCCGACCACGCGTGCCGGAAGCCTAGAGGCGACGTCCGTCAGTATTGGACGCAGGGGAAGTCGGCCGCCGAAAGGGTCGCGCCCGAAATACCGCAATGAGGACGGGTCGGACGCAGGCTGCGGCCACCCAGCGGAGCGAGCACGACTGACGGTGCTCGGCCGAGGACAGCATGCGCCCTCGGCCTCCCAAGCACTGTCAATGGGTCCAGTTCTCGCGGCGCTGGTAGGCGAAGTTGTCCGCGTAGCTTTTTGGCTTCACCTGATGCTCGGGCACGGGCTCCACCTCGTAGGCGAGCTCGTGCTTCTCGGCATACGCCTTCGCCGCCTCGAGCGAAGGAAAGCGAAGGCGAACTTGGCGTTCAAACGTCGCCCCACCGCCGACCCAGCCGGTGAGCGGGTCGTGGCGAAGCGGCTCGGTCGGCTCGAACTCGAGCCACCACTCGCGGGTGCGCGCCTTGCCGGATTGGGTCGCCGTCTTCGGCAGCCGGTAGATACGGGCCCTGGTCATCGCCTCCACGGTCTTCTGTGGTCGGGGCGGCCGGATTCGAACCGACGACCTTCTGCGCCCAAGGCAGACGCGCTACCAGGCTGCGCTACGCCCCGCCGGGGCTGGACCCTACCCATCGCGCCTCGCTCCCGCAACCGTGCCACTCGCCCTTCCGCTGACGGGCCTCAAACCGGAATGATGGCGGAGAGCCCACCCATGTACGGCCGGAGCGCTTCGGGGATGTCGATTCCGCCGTCTGCGCGCTGGTAAGTCTCCATCACGGCGATCAGCGTCCGGCCAACGGCGAGCCCGGAGCCGTTCAGCGTATGCACGTATCGCGTACCCTTGCCATCCGTCGGCCGATACCGCGCATCCATCCGTCGGGCTTGGAAGTCCCGGCAGTTGGAGCAGGACGAGATCTCGCGCCACGCGCCTTGGCCCGGGAGCCAGACCTCGAGGTCGAAGGTCCGTGCGGCCGAGAACCCGAGGTCGCTCGAACAGAGTTCGACGACGCGATAGGCGAGCCCGAGCTGCTGCAGGACCGTCTCGGCGCAGCGCGTCATGCGCTCGTGCTCCGCCTCGGACTGCTCGGGGGTGGTAACGGAGACCAGTTCCACCTTCAGGAACTGGTGCTGGCGCAGCATGCCCCGCACGTCGCGCCCCGCACTGCCGGCCTCGGCCCGGAAGCATGGGGTCAGTGCCGCGAACCGGATCGGCAGGTCGCTTTCAGCGAGAATGCGCTCGCGCACGAGGTTGGTCAGCGGCACCTCGGCAGTCGGGATCAGCCAGCGCCCGTCCGTCGTCACGAACTGCTCCTCGCGGAATTTCGGCAGCTGGCCCGTCCCGAATAGGGCTTCCTCGCGCACAAGCAAAGGGGGACTGACTTCCGTGTAGCCATGCCCATCCGTCTGCAGGTCGATCATGAACTGCGCGATCGCCCGCTCGAGTCGCGCCAAGGCCCCTCTCAGAACGACGAAGCGCGCCCCTGACAGTTTCGCTGCGGCCTCGAAGTCCATCAGCCCAAGACGTTCGCCGAGCTCGAAGTGCTGCAACGGCGTCCAGCCGAACCTCCGCGGCTCGCCCCAGGCGCGACGCACGACGTTGTCCTCGGCGGAGGCCCCGGGCGGCACCGGCTCGTCGAACCAGTTCGGCAGGGTAGCGAGCAAGGCCTGAAGCTCGTCGGCTAGACGCTTCTCCTCCGCCTCCTCGCGCGCGATCGCCGAGGCAAGTTCGGCGGATTCCGCCATCAGCTCAGCGATGTCCTCGCCTGCCGCGCGCGCCGCGCCGATACGCCGGGACAGCGTGTTTCGCCTTGCCTGCAGCTCCTGGAAGGCGGTTTGCGCAGCCCGCCGAAGCCGGTCAAGTTCGAGCACGCGCGCCGAGGCCGGCTCGCGGCCGCGACTTCTCAGCATAGCATCGAAGGCCTCCGGCGATTCCCGGATCCGTTTCAGGTCATGCATCGGGCGGTTGCGCTCGGGATCGGGCGACCGGCTGAAGGCGGGGGGCGAGGGAACTTAGTCCGCGGCGGCGGGCTGCGGCTTCGGCCGCGCGAGCTTGGCAGCGATGATCGAGCCCTCGTACAGCAGGATCAGCGGCAGAGCGAGGCCGATCTGGCTGATCACGTCTGGCGGGGTGATGATGGCGGCCAGGACGAACATCCCCACGATCGCATAGCGCCGTTTCGCCGCCATGCCCTCGGGTGTGATGATCCCGACCCGCGCCAGCAGGACAAGCCCAACCGGCATGAGGAAGGCGAAGCCAAAGGCGAAGAGCAGGCGCATCACCAGCGAGAGATACTCGCCGACCTTCGCTTCGAGCTGGATGGGAAGGCCACCTGCGCCTTCTGGGCTCTCGAAGGAGAGGAAGAAGTGCCAAGCGGCGGGGATCACGAAATAGTAGCAAAAGGCGGCACCGAGAGCGAAAAAGAACGGTGTGGCAATGAGGAAGGGGCGGACGGCCCGCTTTTCGCTGCGATAAAGCCCTGGGGCGACGAATAGCCAGAGCTGCATCGCCCACCATGGGAAGGAGATCATCAGCGCCCCCCAGAACGCGACCTTCAGGTAGGTGAAGAATGCCTCGTACAGGGCGGTGAAGATCATCCGCCGTTCCTGGCCCGTCTCGTTCGCGAGGATGTCGGCCAGGGGAGCGGCGAGAAAGCCATAGATTTGCTTCGAAAAAGCGTAGCAGACAACGAAGGAGAGGACGAACCCGCCCAGGGCGTAAAGCAGCCTTTGCCGCAGCTCGATCAGGTGATCGATCAGCGGCATGGGCTTGTCGTCGATCACATCGTCGTCGGGGCGCATGGCGCTTCAGGCCCCTTCCCGCCTGACGGAGGGCGGCAGAAAAGGAGGAGGTTCTTCAGCGATGGACAGGGCATCGGGCGGCGGGCCCACAGCCGGAGCAGCATGTGATGCGGCGGCCGGTTCCGGTTCAGGCGGCTTCGCGTGCGCCGGGGGGTCATAGCCCGGGGCTTGCGTGGCAAAAGGGTCAGAAAACGTGGTCGCGAGCTCGCGGTTTGGATCGAGCTCGTCCTCAAACTTGCGCTTGAACTCATAGGCGCCGACGCGGACCTCGTCGATCTGCCGCTTGACCTCGTCGAGCTTCGACTCCCGCATCATCTCGTCGACATGGACCTGGAACTCGGCCGCCATGCGCCGCGCCTTCTTGATAAAGTCGGCAACACCGCGGATGGCGTGCGGCAGGTCCTTGGGCCCGATCACCACCAGGGCGATGAGCAGGATCAGCGCGATTTCGGTCCAAGCGAGATCAAACATGCCGCCTCAGTCCCCGCCTGCTGCTGCGGCGGGCCCGCCGTCACCGGATCCGGTCGGCCGCGGGCTCGTCGAAAGGCTCGTCGGCGCTGGCCTTGCCCGAGAGCTGGCGGCGCAGGCTGGCAAGCCCGCGCCCAGCCTCGGCCGCGAGTGTGGGGATATGGCGCGAACCGAACAGGGCCGCCACAAAGAGTCCGACAAGGAGGAGCTCCCACAGACCGATCGCCATCTGAACGCCCAACCCCGAGGGTGGTCCGCCTCTCGCAGGCTATCACCGGATCATGGCAGAGGGGGCGAAAGGCCGCAACGCGCCCCCTTCGGCTCAGGTTCCGTTCAGGCCGCCGCCCGGGCCTCGGTCGCGAAGACGTGCGCGCGCGTCGGATCTAGCGCCACCGCCACCGTGGCGTCCCGCGCTGGCAGGTATTCTCCGGGCACCCGGGCATGGATGTGCACCTCGCGCCCGCCCTCGTTCACCGAGAGATGGACGAGGGACGTCCGCCCAAGCAGGCGAGAAGCCTCGACCCTTGCCCGAGCGTGGCAAGGTTCGGCGCGCTCCGCCGGCATGAGCCGGATGCCCTCGGGGCGGATCAGCACCTCGACCCGCTGACCGTCGGGAAACCCAGGCGCTGGCACCGGTCCGAACGGGGTGGCGACCATGCCAAAGCGGACCAGGCCGACCACGCGGTTCACTTCGCCGAGGAAGGAGGCGACGAAGGCGGAGCACGGCTGAAGGTAGATTTCTGCCGGCGGCCCCTGCTGCACGATCCGTCCCTCGTGCAGGAGGGCGAGCCGGTCGGCCATGAACATCGCCTCTTCCGCGTCATGCGTGACCATCAACACCGCGATACGCTCCTGCTGCAGCACGTGCAGGGTGTCGTCCCGCACCCGATCACGCAGCCGGGCATCCAGGCCGGAAAACGGCTCGTCGAGCAGCAAAATGCGCGGGCGGGGAGCGAGAGCCCGGGCCAGCGCCACGCGCTGCTGCTGCCCGCCCGAGAGCATATGCGGCATCGCGTCAGCGAAGCGCTCCAGCCGCACCCGAGCCAGCATCTCGCGTACCCTCGCGGCGCGCCCCGGCCCTCTCACGCCGAAGCCGACATTCTCCTCCACCGTGAGATGGGGAAAGAGCGCGAAATCCTGGAACAGAAGCCCGACACCACGCGCCTCGGGGGCAACCTCCCGTCCGGGCTCACCGACCAGAGCGCCGTCGATCCAGACCCGCCCTCGCTGCAGCGGCGTCAGCCCCGCAGCGATGCGCAGCAGGGTCGTCTTGCCGTCGCCCGACGGCCCAAGCAGGCAAACGATCTCGCCCGATCCGACCGAGAGGTCGATGCCGCGCAACACCTCAACCCGACCGAAGCAGTGGTGTATCCCTTCCAGCCGCAAGGCTTCGGCAGTCATCGCCCCTCCCTCCCCTCAGGCTCCGGATCAATCGGCGGAACCCTCTCCTCCTCCGCTCGGTCCCGGCTCTGATCCAGCGGTTCGGCCGTGGACATGGGCAGGGGCGGGCCGGGCGTCAAAAGCCCCGCCGCCTTCAACTCCTCAAGTCGGGGCAGGTCCTTGAGCGAAGCGAGCCCGAAGTGGACCAGGAAGGCCTTGGTCGTACCCCACAGGGCGGGGCGGCCCGGGCTCTCTCGCCTGCCCTTCGGTTCGATGAAACCAGCTTCGACCAGAGTCTCCAGGGTGCCTTGGCCTAGCGCGACTCCCCGCAGCTCCTCGATCTCGGCCCGCGTCAGGGGTTGGTGGTAGGCGATGATGGCAAGTGTCTCCACCGCGGCCCGCGAAAGGCGCCGCGGTACCTCAAAGCGCTTGCGCAGGAGGGGGGCAAGATCGGCAGCCGTACGCAGCATCCATCCGCCGGCGACGTGGACCAGTTCCACTCCGCGCCCCGCCAGCGCCGCCTCGAGTGCCGCGAGCACGGCAGCCGGGTCCGCCCCTTCCGGCAGGACTTCCGCAAGCGCCGCCTCCGGGACGGGTTCGGCCGAGGCGAAAAGAAGCGCTTCGGCAAGTCGCAGCCATTCCCCGCGCACTGGGGGCGCAGGCAGCGGGAGGGAGGCATCCGCTCCGGCCGAGCGCTCCGCGGTCATGCCCCGGCCTCGGGTTCGGGGCGCGCCTTGACCCAGATGGGTCCGAACGGCTCGTCCTGGCGCAAGCAGAGCGCACGGCCTTTCGCGAGCTCGAGGCCCGCCACCAGCATCGCGGCCACGCCGGCGCGCATGGGCAGGCCCGCGGCGAGGTTCGGCGGCAGAAAACGCGTAAGAACAGACCATTCCGGCACGACTCGTAAGAGGCGTGTGAGCCGGGCAAGAGCGTCCTGAACGCTCATCAGATTGAGCGGCGGCAAGGTGTAGCGCCGCCTGCCCATCGCCCGCCGTCGCGCCGCAGCATAGGCCGCAATCAAGTCGGTCAGCGAGACCGCCCAGCCGCCCGGCACCCGCTCGATCCGAGTCTCCGGCGCGCCGCGCGGCCAGACTTCGACCCCCAGCCTCGTCCGCGCCATCAAAGCGGCTCCCGCCTCGCGCATCGCCTGAAGCCGCCGCAAGTGGGACGCGAGCGCTTCGGCCGCTGCCTCGGCGCTTGGTTCGTCTGCCGGACGCTCCAAGGGCGGAAGCAAGAGACGCGACTTCAAGTAGGCAAGCCAAGCCGCCATCACGAGATGATCGGCCGCCACCTCAAGATCGAGGGCACGGGCTCGACCGATCCACTCGAGATACTGCTCGGCGAGCCGAAGGATCGAAATCCGGGCCAGATCGACCTTCTGCTCGCGGGCGAGCTCAAGCAGCAGATCAAGGGGCCCCTCCCAGCCTTCTAGCGAGACAGTGAGGGGCCCGGCCGGGATGGGCGCCCCCTCTTCCCCGATTGCGCAGGTCCTCGCTGACGTCACAGGCCAACCGCGGCGAAGATCAGAGACCGCAGCCCGGCCAGCGGCGGCAGAAGGATCTCCGCCAGCGGGTCGAAGGGCACGCCGGACAGGCGTAGCAAGGCCGGAACAAGGAACAGACCGAGCAGCACCAGCATAAGCCCCGCCGGCTCTAGCCGTGCTAAAGCCCGGGCGGGGCCGAACGGCAGCACGCCGACCAGGATCCGCCCGCCGTCCAGCGGGGGAACTGGGATGAGGTTGAACAGCATCAGCAGCAAGTTGATCTGGACCCCGAACATGATGGCCTCTGCCGCCAGGATGCCGGCCGTCCGCGGCAGCGCGTCGACCCCGTGGCCCAAGGTAGCGAAGGCGAACGCCAGCGCGAGATTGATCGCCGGCCCGGCGGCGGCGACGAGGGCCATGTCCTGGCGCGGGTGCCGGAAGTTGCGCGGATCGACCGGGACGGGCTTGGCCCAGCCGAACAGGAACTCGACGCGATGGATGCTGAGAATCTGCGCCGCGAACAGGAAAAGCGGCAGGGCGACTGTCCCGAACGGGTCAATGTGACGGAGCGGGTTGAGGGAGAGCCTGCCTCGCTCGCGCGCCGTCGGGTCGCCGAGCGCGTTCGCTGCCCAGCCGTGCGCCACCTCATGCAGGACGATGGCAATCAGTGCCCCCGGCGCGATCACCAGAGCCGCGATCAGGACGGTCTCGATCATTCGAGAAGTCTGGCCAGAGCAGCCTCGGCGCGGGCGCGGTGAAAGCGGGCGGAGGGCACAGCGCGGCGGGCAGCGGCGGCGAAGCGGGCGTGAGAGGCGCGCGACAGGGTGGGCGAAGCCGCGAGCACGGCCGCCGTGCGAGCAAGGTCGGCAGAGCATTCGAGAACGGCGTCGCAGCCGGCGACGATGGCCGCCCGCGCCAGATCGCCCGGAGCGCCCCCGAGCGCCTTCATTGCGAGGTCGTCCGACACGATTGGCCCGCGAAGGCCCAGGCGGTGGCGCAGGAAGCGGAGAGCGCGGGGAGAGAGCGTGGCTGGGCGGGTGTCATGAAAGGCGGTGTAAAGGATATGGGCAGTCATCGCCCAGGTCTCTTCCCGGGCGAGGGCCGCAAACGGGCGGCCGTCCCGCGCCAGGAGTTCCTCGGCAGATGCCTCGACCACCGGCAAGGCCTGATGGGAGTCAAGCCTCGCTCGCCCATGCCCTGGCGCATGCTTCATGACCGGAACCACCCCCCCCGCCTGAAGGCCGCGGATCACTGCCCGCCCGAGGCTGCAAATAACGTGCGGGTCGGCCGCGAATGCGCGGTCGCCGATCACCGGGTCCGCCCCCGGCTCCGGTACGTCGAGCACGGGCGCGCAACAGACCGTAATGCCCAACCGGGCGAGATCATCGGCAATCAGCCGGGCGTTCAGAAAAGCGGCCCGGCGGGCGGCGACAGGGTCACGGGCAAACAGCGCCCCGAACACCGCAGCAGCCGGTGGATGCCGCCAATGCGGCGGCCTCAGGCGCGCGACGCGCCCCCCCTCCTGGTCGACGAGGACAGGTGCGTCCGGCCGGCCAACAGCGCCGCGAAAGGCCTCCACCAAGTCTGAGAGCTGTGCCGGCTCGACGATGTTGCGGGCAAACAGGATCGCGCCGAAGGGGGGAAGATCGCGGCATAGCTCCGCTTCCTCAGCGGTCAAAGCGGGGCCGGCGAGACCGATGATCGCCGCCCGAGGCGGGAGACGCGCCACCCGCTACGAGCCGGACACAACGAGGCAGCCCATGCCCTTGGCCCGCACCGTCTCGCAGAAGGCGCGCGCGGCTGCCTCGTCGGCGAAGCCCCCGGCGCGGATCCGCCAGAGCGGCCGTCCGTCGCGATCGATGCGGCTCGCGGCGAGCGGACGGTTGCCCAGTTCTTGCGAGAGGCGGGCGCGGAGCCGCGCGATCTCCGGCTGGACCTGGGCCTCGGCGGTCACCGCGGCGAGCTGGACAGACACCGGGCCGGCGGCAGGAGGAGCCTGCGCCGGGCGCACCGGTTCGACCGGGCTCGCCCGCGGTGCCTGCACGGCGGCGGCGGGCGGCTGCGCTGAGGTGAGCGAAGGTGGATGGGCGGATACAGGCGCGGCCGGCGAGGCCGGGGGCACAGCGGAAGGTAGCGCCGCAGCCGGTAGCGGTGACGTTGGCACGGTCCGGGGAATCGGTTTTGGCTCCTCGGGCGGCGGGAGAAGGACCTCCACCCGACGCTGGCCGCCGCCAGTCTGACGCGCCTGCGGATAGGCCTCAATGTCCTGGTTCGGCACGCGCAACCCGCCGGGCTCCGCCGGACGCACGCGGAGAGGCGTCTCGTCGGCGAGGATCACCGGCACCTCGCCCTGGCCCGGTTCGCGGATCGCGTAGTAGCCGGCTGCGGCCGCCGCCAGGACAAGCACGACCAGCCCTGCCCAGAGAAGGCCAACGCCGCGGCGAGACCTCGCGCCTCGTTCGCGCCACACAGGGCCCTGCAACCGTCCGTCAAGCCGATCGACCTCGGTCGCCATCGCCACTCCTCCTGCGGAGCCCGGGGCTTCAGCGCATCTCCTCGACCGGTTCGACGCCCATCACCTCGAGTGCCGAGGCGATCACGGTGGCAGTCGCCTGCACCAGCGCCAGACGCGCCATGGTCGCGGCACGATCGTCGGGACGGATGAAGCGGAGCTCCGTCTCCTCGCGGCCCTTGTTCCACAGCGCATGGAAGGCCGCAGCCACATCATAAACTGCAAAGGCGATTCGGTGCGGCTCGGCCGCAAGCGCTGCCTGCTCGACCGTCCGCGGCCAAAGCAGAAGCTGCTTGATCAGGGCGAGCTCCGCCTCGTCGACCAGCGACTCCCGCGGGGCGGCGGCAAGTGCGGCCAAGCCCACCGCCTCCGGTCCGAACACCTCCGCCGCATGGCGCAGCACGGAGCGGCAGCGCGCATGCGCGTACTGGACGTAGAATACGGGATTGTCCTTCGACTGCTCGCGCACGAGGTCGAGGTCGAATTCCATTTGCGCGTCCGCTCGACGTGTCAGCATGATGAAGCGCACGACGTCGCGCCCGACCTCGTCGATCAGATCGCGCAGAGTGACGAAGGTGCCCGCGCGCTTGCTCATCCGCACGGGCTGCCTGCCCTTCAGAAGGTGGACGATCTGACAGAGCACGACCTCGAGCCGGGCGCGGCCCTGCGCCACTGCCTCGACCGCCGCCTGCATGCGCCGGACATAGCCGCCGTGATCGGCACCCCAGACGTCGATTAGGCGCGTGAAGCCGCGCGCGATCTTGTCCGCGTGGCAGGCGATGTCGTTGGCGAAGTAAGTGTTCGAACCGTCCGATTTCTTCAGTGGCCGATCGGTGTCGTCGCCGTAGGCGGTGGCGCGGAACAGGGTCTGCGGCCGCGGTTCCCAGTCCTCCAACTTCTGGCCCTTGGGCGGAGGGAGCTCTCCGACGTAAATCAGCCCGCGCTCTTCGAGTCCGGCGAGCACGCGATCGACCGCGCCCGAACGCACAAGCTCGGCTTCCGAGACGAACACGTCGTGGCGGATACCGAGCGCCTTGAGGTCGTCGCGGATCAGGTCCATCATCGTCGCCACCGTCTCCTCGCGCACGGTGGCGAGCCAGACCTCCGGCTCGGCGGGCATGGCGCCGTCGGCGGCGAGCCGCGTGCCGTGCCGAGAGGCGAGTGCCTGGCCGACGGGGATGAGATACTCGCCGCGATACTGCAGCCCGCCGGGAGCGAGCCGGTCGAAGTCGTCCTCCGCCAGCGTCGTGCCGAGGGCCTGGAGGTAGCGCCAGTAGGCTGCCCAGGCGAGCGCCTCCACCTGCGCGCCAGCATCATTGATGTAGTACTCGCGCGTGACGGCGTAGCCGGCCTTGGCGAGGAGGTTGGCAAGAGCGTCGCCGACCACCGCGCCCCGGCAGTGGCCGATGTGCAAGGGCCCGGTGGGGTTCGCCGAGACGTACTCGACATTCACCCGCATCCCGGCACCGATGGCCGACCGGCCGTAGTCGGTGCCCGCTTCCAAGATGTCGCCCAGGCGTTCGCGCAGGAAATCCGGCGCCAGGGTGAGGTTGACGAAACCCGGCCCGGCAACCGAGGCCGAGGCGACCGCAGGATCGCGCGCAAGCCCCGAGGCGATCGTTTCGGCGATCTCGCGCGGCGACTTGCCCGCGCGCCTCGCAAGCACGAGGGCGGCGTTGGTCGAGACGTCACCGTGCGAGGCATCGCGCGGAGGTTCGACGGTAACGGCCTCCGGCAGCGGTTCGTCGAATAGGCGCGCGATCCGGTCGCGCAGGTGCTGGAAGAGGTTCATCGGCTCTGCCGGGCACGGTGACACTCGGGCGGGCGGGGTTGTGTCAGGACCGGCTGACCCCGTCAAAACGCGCCCTTGCATTTGACACCGCCGCGGCAGGTGCCGATGTTGTCGGCCGGGAGACATTAACGATGGACACGCTGCCAACTGCCTCCGACCGAGCAGATCTGCCCTCGGTGCCGAATGCGCCTCGCCTCGTTTCGCTCAGCCCATCAGCCGCGCGGCGTCTCGCTGAGATCATCGCGGCCGACGGGCGAGAGGGCCTGATGTTGCGGCTCGCCGTCTCCGGCGGCGGGTGTTCGGGTTTCCAATACCGGTTCTCGCTCGATACCACGCTCAATGCCGACGACAAGGTCTTCACGCGCGACGGGGTGAAGCTGGTGGTGGACGAGGTCTCGCTCGACCTCCTCGCAGGATCGGAAGTGGACTTCGAAGACGGGCTGATGGCCCAGCACTTCACCGTGCGCAACCCGAACGCCTCATCCTCCTGCGGCTGCGGCGCCTCGTTCGCGGTTTGAGCCGAGGGTGGCATAGGCGCGCGGCGTTCGGGATCCAACCCAGGTCAGAGGCGGGCATGGGCCCGTCGCCGCTCTCGCCGTCGCGTCAGAGATCGACGTAGACGTGGGCCTCCGCCGAGGCTCCAGGATGCGTCACGGCGCCCTCGTGAGCCGGGCCAACCAGCTGGGCATACTTCCAGAGCGCTCCTGAAGTGTAGATCGTTTCCCGCGGCGCCCAGGCCGCGCGGCGCCGAGCGAGCTCCTCCTCCGAAAGGTCGACCGTCAATGTCCCCGCCTCGGCATCGATGACGATGCGGTCGCCGTTGCGCACAAGCGCGAGCGGCCCGCCCACGGCGGCCTCTGGCGTGACGTGGCCGATGCAGAAGCCGCGCGTGGCGCCGGAGAACCGGCCATCTGTGATCAGCGCGACCTTTTCGCCCATGCCCTGGCCGTAGATGGCCGAAGTGGTGGAGAGCATCTCGCGCATTCCTGGGCCGCCTTTCGGCCCCTCGTAGCGGATCACGATCACGTCTCCCGCCTGGTAGGCGCGCGCCTGCACGGCGGCGAAGGCGTCCTCCTCGCAGTCGAAGCACAAGGCGCGGCCCTCGAAGCGCAGCGATTTCAGTCCCGCCACCTTCACGATCGCGCCATCCGGGGCGAGGTTGCCGAACAACCCGACCACGCCTGCCGTGGGCGACAACGGGCTTGAGGCCGGCCGGACCACGTCTTGATCGGTCGGAAAGACAACGTCGCGCAGGTTCTCAGCCACTGTGCGCCCCGTGATGGTGAGGCACCCCCCGTGCAAAAGCCCGGCATCGAGCAGCGTCTTCATGATCACCGGCACGCCGCCGATACGGTGCACGTCGGCGGCAACGTAGCGCCCGCCCGGCTTGAGGTCAGCGATATAGGGCGTGCGCTTGAGGATGGCCGCCACGTCTCTGAGCGTGAAGCGTATGCCGGCTTCATGGGCGATCGCCGGCAGATGCAGCGCCGAGTTGGTCGAGCCACCCGTCGCTCCGACCACCGTGGTCGCGTTTTCCAGAGCCTCGCGTGTGACGATGTCACGCGGTCGGAGGTTAAGCCGCAGCGCCTCTACCACTGCCTCGCCAGACCGGCGGGCGTAGGCGGCACGTTCCGGATGCGGGGCCGGTGGCCCGGCCGAGCCCGGAAGAGCAAGCCCAAGCGCCTCGGAAACCATGGCCATGGTGTTGGCGGTGAACTGCCCGCCGCACGCCCCGGCCCCTGGGCAAGCGACCTGCTCAAGCTCCTCGAGTTCGGCCTCCGAGATCGTGCCGGCGGCGTGCTGGCCGACCGCCTCGAACACATCCAGCACCGTCACGTCGCGTCCCTGGTGGCGGCCCGGCATGATCGAGCCGCCATACATGAACACAGACGGAACGTTCAGCCTCAGCATCGCCATCATCACGCCAGGCAGCGTCTTGTCGCACCCCGCGAGCCCGACCAGGGCATCGTAGCCGTGGCCGCGCACAGTGAGCTCGATCGAGTCCGCGATCACCTCGCGCGAGGGGAGCGAGGCCTTCATGCCCTGATGCCCCATCGCGATGCCGTCGGTGACGGTGATGGTGCAGAACTCGCGCGGCGTCGCACCCGCCGCCTGCACGCCGCGCTTCACGTCCTGCGCCTGGTCGTGTAGCGCGATATTACAGGGCGCGGCCTCGTTCCAGCACGTCGCAACCCCGACGAAGGGGCGGGCGATGTCCTCCTTCGACAGCCCCATCGCGTAGTAGTAGCTTCGGTGCGGCGCGCGGCCGGGCCCCAGCGTGGCGTGGCGGCTCGGCAGGCGGGTTTTGTCCCAGGCACCCATCGTCGTGGTCGCTCCGTCGGCGTTGTCCCGGCGCGCCTTTTCTCCCGCGTGACGGCGGAGGACAAGACGGCGGACGGACGGTTGCTGCGGTCAAGACGGGGCCGGGACGAGCGAGGCACGAGAGCGGGTCGGCACTCCGTCGCGAGCCTCCGCCCGCCGACGCCTGCCCGGCCGATTAGCCTGCAAGCCGGGCCAGAGCAGCCTCGAGCCGGGCTTTCGCCGCGGCGGCTGCGGCCCTGCGCTCGCGGTTCTCCTCCACAACCTCCTCCGCCGCGCGGGAGACAAAGGCCGGATTGGCGAGCTTGGCATCCAGCCGCGCGATCTCCTCGGCGTGGCGCGCGACCTCCCTGGCAAGTCGTGCCCGTTCGGCGTCGAGGTCGATCACTTCGGCAAGCGGAAGAACAAGGGTAGCTTCATCTAGCACCGCTTGTGCCGCGCCCCTCGGCACCTCGCCTACAAGCGGCGAAGCCTCCGACAGCCGCGCGAGCCGAAGGATCGGCTCCTTCCATCGCCCAAGGCGAGCCAGCGTCGTCCCGCACGCATCCTTGAGGAAGAGCGGGATGGCGAGCCCAGCCGGGAGATTTGTCTCGGCGCGGATCGCCCGAACCTCTGAGACGAGCCGCACCACCCAGTCAACTTCCGCTTCGGCCTCCGCATCGCGCGGCAGCGACGCAGCATCCGGCCAGGGCTCGACCATCAGCGTGCGACGCCCCTCGCATCGCCCAGCGCCGCGGTCTGCCTGCAAGTGCCAGATCTCTTCGGTGATGAACGGCATGACAGGATGGAGCAGGGCGAGCACCGTGTCGAGCACGAAGCCTGCGGTCGCTCGCGTTTCCTCGCGCAACGGCCCCGCCTCGGCAAGCGCGGGCTTGGCCAGTTCAAGATACCAGTCACAGAACGTTCCCCAGACAAACTGGTATAGCCCGCCCGCATAGCCGTCGAACCGGAACTGCTCAAGCGCCTCGGTCGCACCTCGCGCCGCCTCGGCAAGCCGGCCCAGGATCCAGCGGTTCAAGGTCGCCCTGGCGGAGGAGGGTGTCCAGTCGAGCGGAGCCGCACATAGGTTCATCCGGCAAAACCTTGCCGCGTTCCACAGCTTGGTGCCAAAGTTGCGATAACCCTCGACGCGCGACGTGGCGAGCTTGATGTCCCGACCCTGAGCGGCCATCGCGCACAGCGTGAAGCGCAGGGCATCCGCGCCATAGGCGTCGATCAAGTCGAGCGGGTCGATGACGTTGCCTTTCGACTTCGACATCTTCTGTCCGCGCTCGTCGCGGACCAGTGCATGCACATAGACGGTGCGGAACGGCACCTCGCCCATCATGGCGAGGCCCATCATCATCATCCGCGCCACCCAAAAGAAGATGATGTCAAAGCCCGTCACCAGCACCTCGCCCGGGTAGTAGCGGGCAAGCTCCGGCGTGCGATCCGGCCAGCCGAGGGTGGAAAACGGCCAGAGCGCGGAGGAGAACCAGGTGTCGAGCACGTCCGCATCACGCTCCAGCGCCACCTCGTGCCCGTAGGCCTCGGCGGCGAGACGTTTCGCTTCGCCCTCATCGTGCGCGACAAAGATCGCCCCGTCCGGCGCGCACCAAGCGGGGATCTGATGCCCCCACCAGAGCTGGCGCGAGATGCACCAGGGCTCGATCCCCTTCAGCCAGGCGAAATAGGTGTTCTCCCAGTGGCGCGGGACGAACCGGGTGCGGCCAGCTTCGACCGCAGCGATGGCCGGGCCAGCGAGCCGCTTCGCGTCGACAAACCATTGGTCGGTCAGATAGGGCTCGATCACTGCTCCCGACCGGTCGCCGTGCGGCACCATGTGCGTATGCGCCTCGACCTTCTCGAGCAGGCCCAAGGCCTCGAGATCGGCGACAATCCGCTTGCGCGCCTCAACCCGATCGAGCCTGCGATAGCGTTCCGGAACGGGGGGGCCATTGAGCAGACGCGCATCGCGATCGAGGATGTTGATCGCCTCCAGACCATGCCGACGGCCGACCTCGAAGTCGTTGAAGTCGTGCGCGGGCGTGATCTTCACCGCACCCGACCCCTTGCCAGGGTCCGAGTGTTCGTCAGGGACGATCGGAAGGCGCCGCCCCACGAGGGGAAGGATCGCATGTCGTCCGATCAACCCGCGCCAGCGTTCGTCCTCGGGGTGTACGGCCACGCCTGTGTCGCCGAGCATTGTCTCGGGGCGCGTGGTGGCGACGACGATGAAGCGTCCCTCCTCACCCTCGATCGGGTAGCGGATGTACCAAAGGTAGCCCTTCACCTCGCGGGGCTCGACCTCGAGGTCGGAGATGGCGGAGTGGAACTTGGGGTCCCAGTTCACGAGGCGTTTGGCACGGAAGATCAGGCCGTCGCGGTAGAGGCGGACGAAGACTTCCGTGACTGCGCGCGACAGCCCAGCATCCATGGTGAAGCGCTCGCGCGGCCAATCCAGCGAACAGCCGAGGCGGCGGAGCTGGCGTGTGATGGTGCCGCCGGACTGCTCCTTCCAGCGCCAGACGCGCTCGAGGAAGGCCTCGCGCCCGAGCGCCTGGCGCGAGACGCCTTCGCCGGCGAGCATGCGCTCGACCACCATTTGGGTGGCGATACCGGCGTGGTCCGTGCCCGGCATCCACAGCACATCGTCGCCCGACATGCGCCGCCATCGGATCAGCACGTCCTGCAACGTGTTGTTCAGCGCATGCCCCATGTGAAGCGAGCCCGTCACGTTCGGCGGCGGAATGACGATGCAGTAGGGACGGGCCGAGGACGAGGGGTCGGCGCCGAACAGGCCGGAGCGCTCCCAAGCGGCATAGAGGCGCGGTTCGACTTCAGCGTGCGGGAAGGTCTTGTCGGTCATCGTGGAACGGTCGCAGGGCGGTGTCCCGCCGGCCATAGGGAGACGGGCGCGTGGGCGGCGTCAAGCTGGGCGGCGAGGCGGGCGCGTTTGGAACGCCACCTGGCGCGGGGCCCGCCGAAAAGGACCGCCAGCGACCGAGACAACCGATCAGGCGCGAGAAATCCGCTCCAGTTCGGCCTTGACAAGGCGCTCCACCAGAGGCGGTAGGTTCTCGTCTAGCCAAGCGCGCAGCAACGGGCGGATCTCCTGCCGGATCATCTCCTCCAGGGTCAGAGCGGCATGGCCGATCGGGGTCTCCGGCTTTGGCGGCACGGGGGCGGCAGCGCCGGCGGTCGCGGCCCGCAGGGCCGCGAACGAGGCGGCCGCGGCGCCTGCGGCAACGGCACCAATCAGGCCTTCGGCCACACCCGTCGGGGTGGGCGGGGCCGCGGCGGATGCTGGCTCGCGCGCGCCGGCAGCGGACGTCGCTTCGCGGGGTTCGGGCGAGGGTTTTGCCGGCTCGTCCGCGACCAGCATCTGCTCGGTCAGCTCCACCACCTCAGGGCCTATCCCGGAGGCCGCGGGTTTCGGCTCCCCGGCCACCTCGTCGTCGAGGATTCGGCGGATGGAGGCGAGGATGTCCTCCATTGATGGGTCGGACTCCGCCGCCGTCTTCGCTGGTCCTGACGTCGGTACCTGTCCTGGCGTGCTGCCCGCTGTGGTCATCGTCCGCTCCTCATCTGCCGGACCGCGGCACCGTCAGATCGGTACCGAACCAACGGTCGCGCGTCGCGCTGTAGTGTTCGAGCGGGTCGTAGATCGTCACCGGGAGCGCGAGGTCTCGCGCAGTCAGTCGCCCGACCGTGGCGGCGAGAGCGTAGGAGGCGACGACCAGATCGCGCGTGGCACGCACAAGGGCCACCCGCGAGTCGAGCAGTTCCTGTTCCGCGTTCAGGACATCGAGCGTGGTGCGGCTGCCGACCAGCGCCTCGCGCTGCACACCTTCCAGCGCGATCTCGTTCGCCCGCACTTGGGCCTGGCGGGCGGTGATCTGCGCCCGGGTCGAGGTCAGAGTCTCCCAGGCCCGGCGCGACGTCTCAACCGATTGGCGGCGGGCCTCCAGCACCGCTTCGCGGGCGCGCGCCGCCTCCTGCTTCGCTTGGCGGACGCGGGCATGCTCCTGCCCACCCTGGAATACCGGCACGGAGAGCGCGGCAACGATTTGCGACCCTGTCGTTCTCGTCCCCTCCTGGGCGACGTTGTTGTTGCGGAACGCGCTCGCTTCCAGGTTTACGCTCGGCAGCAGCTCGCCGAAGATGACGTCGATGTTGGCGATCGCCGCCTGCTCGTCGAACATCGCGCGCAGGACCTGCGGGTTGTTGCTCTCCGCCAACCGCGCCGCCTCGTCCGCCGAGGCGGCGACGGGACGGATCGGCGGCGGGGCAATGAGCGCGCGGGGCGGTTCGCCGATCACCCGCTCGTACACGGCTCGGCCGACCTCGAGCTCGCTGAGGGCGGCCAGACGTTGTGCCCTCGCCCCCTCGAGCCGCGCTTCGGCCTGGGCGACGTCGGTGCGGGTGATTTCGCCGACCCGGAACCGATCCCGTGCCGCCTGCAGCTGACGTTCCAGAACGCGCACGTTGTTCTCGGCCAGCCTGAGCACCTCCTGGTCGTGGATCACGTTCACGTAAGCCGTAATGGCGTCGAACAGGACCTGCTGTTCGACCGCGATCAGGTTGGCCCGCTCCGCCAGAACCTGGTTCTCTGCCCGCCGGATCTGCGCAATCGTCCGCCCACCGCGGTAAAGTGGCTGCACAAGGGTCGCGGAGGCTGAAAAGAGGCCGCGTTCGTCGTCTCTCGACACGCCCCGCAGCCGGGTCGAGCCCTCGGCGGCACCAGCCCGGCTCTGCACCGTCACTGTCGGGCGCCAGCCGGAAAGGGCCTGGGGAACGTTTTCATCCACCGCGCGAAGCCTGGCCCGCGCCGCCAGGAGCGAGGGATTGTTGGCATAGGCTAGGGCGAGGGCCTGCTGCAGAGTCTGCGCAGACGCTCCGTCGGCCGCCAGCGCCACCGCCAGCCCGAGAACCGTACCCGCCAGACCCAATCGCCGCATCACCCTCACCCGTCGACTCGACTCCGCCCCATTCCACCGTGCTCCGCCGGACGGCAGAGGTCGACCAGCGTCACGCTACGCCGATACCAATGAACGAACCGTTCCTGGTACCGGACTTTCGGCACCATCGCATGTTGCGGCGCGCAATGCCACGCGACCGCTCGGCAAAGCCGGATCAGAAGACGAAACGCCGCGGCCGGCGGAACTCCGGCAGAAGCGGGGTACCGGCATCGAACAGCTCGAGCCGCGTCGCGACCCCCCCCGCTCGCAGCCAGCGCACGGCGCGCCCGAGAATTCCGCTTCGCCCGGAGGTCTCGACCGTGACCAGACGCCCGCCCTCGGCGAGCTGGGCCAGGACAGGTTCCGGCACCTCTTCGACGCCGCCATCGATCAGCACAAGGTCGTAAGGCTGCTCGGCCGGCCAGCCGTCGACGACGGGACCAGCGACGGCCGCAACCCCGTTCGCGCCGAGGGCGGCGAGCCCCGCGCGCAGAAAGGGCAAACGATCTGGAGCCTCGAGCGCGACGACGGCACCGACCAGCCGCGCTAGGACCGCTGCCCCGTAGCCCGCCCCAGCCGCGATGACCAGGGCGCGGTCGCTCGTTCGCGGCTCGGCCGCCTGGACCAGCCGTGCAAGCACCATCGGCTCGATCAGCCACCGCCCTGGAGCGACCGCAACGTCCGCATCGACATAGGCGCGCGCCCGCTGCGCAGCTGGCAGACAGGCTTCCCGCGGCAAGGCGAGCATGGCTGCAAGCACGCGGGGATCGGACACACCGTTGGGCCGAAGCTGGCCCTCCACCATATTCAGGCGGGCACGCGCGAAAACCATGCGGGGGCATCCGAAACGAACCGGCAGGATCGGCGCGGCTTATAAGGGGTGGCGGACGGTCGCGCCAGCAGCCCGCCGGCATCGTCGGAAACGGCATTGACCGCCCGGGCCGCCGCTCCTATTCGCTCGGCACTCGCGGCCCGGTGGCAGAGTGGCCATGCAGGGGACTGCAAATCCCCGGACGTCGGTTCGATTCCGGCCCGGGCCTCCAGCCCGCGCGGGTCCTTGCACGAAAGAGGCTGCTGCCGTATCTCCACATCGGGCATTCCCCGATAGCTCAGCTGGTAGAGCAGCGGACTGTTAATCCGCGTGTCGCAGGTTCGAGCCCTGCTCGGGGAGCCATCCCTTCTCCCCCTTGTTTCGGGCACCCTCGCCTCCGTCCAGGCCCCTTCTCGTCTGTCACGGTACGGCGGTTGCGCGTCTGCAGCTGGGCGGCAAAGCTCTCGCGCGATGACGCCTTTCGCGCGCTTTCCAGGGGCGGCGCTGGCGCGGCTTTTCCGGCCATCCTCGATCCTGCTCGTCGGACATCCCGAAGCCGCCGGCTTCACAGCCTATCGCGCCGGCCTGCAGGCGGGCGGGTTCCAGGGGAGCGTAAAGGAGATCGCGCCCAGCGCGCTCGCCTCAGCCGAAACGCTTGGCGAACCTGCCCCTGACCTCGCCCTTGTCTTCGCCGATGGCAACCCGCGCCCCCTCCTGTGCACCCTCGCCCGCCTCAGCACGGGCGCGGCCATCCTGCCGGGTCCCGCGGCCATCGACGGGCCGTCGCCCTTGCCCCTCCTCGGCAGCGACTCACTTGGCCTGATCGTCCCCGGGCTCGGCCTCAATGTCTCGCCCCTCGTTCCCTCTCCACCCCAAGGCTCGCTCGCACTGATCGGGCAGTCGCGTGGTGTCCTGCGCACGGTCATCGCCTATGCCGCCGCACGGAACTTGGGCTTCGCATTCGTCGCTGGTCTTGGCCGCAACGAGGGGGTCGGCTTCTCCCAGACGCTCGATTGGCTAATACCAAATCCCATTGATCAGAACCGATGTGCCCAGTCCCGCAGTCCGATGGACATGATGCGCCCGGGCTGATCGACGAGGCGGTTCCAGGCATGGCAGCAGTGATCGACGATGTCGTCGTG
>Ga0308417_1000846_pt1 | contig 21417 bp, 18 predicted proteins | sample HotsprSampleOS65_FD_203528 | JGI IMG/M metagenome (GOLD analysis project Ga0308417, IMG submission 203528) | Hot spring phototrophic mat microbial communities from Octopus Spring, Yellowstone National Park, Wyoming, United States - 20090730_OS65 ... | reverse complement strand
CCCCATCCCCCAAGCGGACATTTCTATCGAGGTAAGAATGGGGACATTTCTAAAGAGGTTTGACAACAATCGAATAAATGCTTGACATTTCACGTGTTGGGACCTAGACTCAGGAGTGGAGCCTCGGAGAGAAGAGGTGTGCGGCCAAGCGGTCGATCACTGGTGATGCCAAGGGTGCTCCCTAGCGCGTTCATATCATCGGCCGGGCTGGGGCGACCGAGACAAGAGGGGGGGGCCGCCTCGTGTACCTCGGCGCGAGAGCGCTACCCATGGAACGGAAAGGGATTTGCCACGCCTCGGGCGGCCGTTTCATGTCCTGGGTGCCTATAAGGCGAGGGGTGGCCGCGGTGAGGTTTCACGGCTGCCGTTCCAAACAGATCGCACCCTTGAGGGAACAGTACGGCTCCCGAGAAATCATGTTTTTTCTTCCATTTCCGAAAAGAGGCACACCCCTAGTGAGCGCGGAGGCTCGGAAACCCGGTATGGAACTGTGCGGAACATTGTTGCCGAAACGGGATATTCGAGCTCCGGCGCTAGGCAGTCCGCTGAAAGCGATGGTCATGGGCCCAAGCATAGGCTCTCGACGCAAGCCACAAATTGGTCCCTGCGGCCGAATCGACGACCCCACACCCCATGCGAACCCCTACGCCGCCCCAACCCGTCCTTCATTCGGGTTCCTACGAATTCGCACGAGTTGTGGATCTTTCCCTCTTGTCGATCTCGCCTATCCCACCACGCCAACCCTACGATGCGCCTTATCAGCCATCGGATTCCTCGGAGACCTCATCGCAGTACCGTGTTCGCCTGTAGTGGGCCAGCCCCCGATGCGGTCATTGAATCGAGCGGCAGCCCCCCGTACGTGCTCTTCGCAGGCCTTCCCCGATCGTCAAAAGAACCAGTTTGGTTCGCACTGGCCATCAACCACTCCCCGATGAGCCGTGTTTACGAACCGTCGATCAACACCCGCTGGATGGACTCAAAACGCCCAAGTAGGCCCGTCGAAACCACAAGAGTTATTGGCCCGAGAGAGTGTCCCAAGTCACGTTATCCCTGGCCTGGTGAGGCGCCATGTGCACGCACGCCGGCCGTACATTTCCTTGCTGCATACATAAGAATGCCCTCGACCGGCTGTGTCTTGCCGTACGCCAAGAGTCGGCGTGGGGTTCCGACATCACGCCCACCATTTGTTCGGCCAATTATTGGAAAATTGCAGGAGGTAAAGTCACCATTTCTTTCAGGCGTTTCTTTGTTCCATGGAAACAAGGAGGGGCCGCAGCGGTTACAATGACCAAGGCATCTCAAAGAGTGCCCGCATCGTATTTGCGAGGAGCGGTGCTTGGCTGTATAATAGCAATGTCCTTGTGGGTAGGCTTGCAACTGCTTGCCGAGCAAAAGCCCGGCGTTAGGGGCGGGGCTTCCCTGAAGTACGTCGTACAGGAGCCGTTGGCCGATATTCGCATACTATATCCATCCGACGGGTCCGTTTTCCCTCCGGACTTCTCCCCTCCTACCTTTGTATGGCGCGACTTTGCCGAAACTAGCAGCGCATGGGTGATAGAGATCACATTCAGCAGTGACTCTTCCATCCTAAGGCTTCGCACGGAAGGGGAACCCATGAGAACTGGGGAGCTGGACCACCGGTGCCTAGGCCCGCCAGACGAGATTCCGACGCTATCGCCTGAACAGAGGGCGGCGCGTACGTGGAGACCCGACAGAGCCCTCTGGTTGAAAATACAACACCACAGCACCGAGGCTGCGGCAACGGTCATGATTACTGGCGTTCGGGAGGCCAGTGGTGGGCAACTCTATGCAGTCTCGCGCGGCAGCATCACTATCCGCACCGCCCGAGATCCCATCGGCGTTCCCATCTTCTACCGCGACGTGCCGCTGCGCTTACCAGGGGAATCGCTCGATGGTAAGGCGGCGCGTCCCTTGCCCCGCAGGGGAATCATGCAGCCCTTGCCTGTTACCGCCCTGCCACTCGTAGAATGGCGACTACGTTATGTAAATGAAACGCGGAGCCGCCTCGTATTAAGCGGAATGCCGACCTGTGTCAATTGTCATTCCTTCTCTGCGGACGGAAAAACCCTAGCGATGGACTTGGACGGGCCCATGAATGACAAGGGACTTTATGCGATTGCTGCGATAAGGCCTAATATGGAGATTCGCGCCGCTGACATTATCGAGTGGAGTTCCTTCCGTGAAACCGCGTCGCCCGGCTCGCGCGTTGGCTCTTTGTCGCGCATTTCGCCCGACGGCCGCTACATCATCACCACTGTACAGCGGGATGATTTCGTAGCCAACTACGCCGACATCCGGTTCCTACAGGCGGCCTATCCAACCCGCGGGATTCTTGCCTGGTACTGCCGGCGCACTGGTAGAATGGGGACCTTGCCCGGCGCCGATGACCCCCACTATGTCCATACCGGCGCCGAGTGGACCCCGGATGGCAAGCATATCGTTTTTGCCCGGGCCAAAGCCAAAGATGCCTATGGATACGGCAAAGACTTGCCGCAATTCGCTGGGGACCCGAACGAGACGCCAATTCAGTATGATCTTTATCGAATCCCGTTCAACGAAGGCCTTGGTGGAAAACCAGAGCCGATACCAGGAGCGTCGAACAATGGCATGAGCAATTACTTCCCCAGGGTTTCGCCGGACGGACGCTGGATCGTCTTTGTGAGAGCCAGAAATGGCCAGTTTCTCAGGCCGAACAGTGAGCTTTATATTATCCCGATTCAGGGAGGCACAGCCAGGAGAATGAATTGTAATGGGCCAATCATGAACTCTTGGCATAGCTTCTCTCCGAATTCTCGCTGGATGGTCTTCGCGTCAAAACGTAACACACCCTACACCCAACTATTTTTGACGCACATCGATGAAAACGGGATTGACAGTCCGGCAATATTGCTGGAAAATGCGACAGCGGCCAATCGAGCAGCAAATCTTCCGGAATTCGTCAACATTCCTCCTGGCGGTCTCCTAAAGATCACAATCCCGGCGTTGAACTTTAATCTTTATTCCATGCGTGCTCTACAGCAGACTGTTCAGGGACAGTACTCGGAGGCAATTAAAGATTGGGAGCAGGCCCTGAAACTTAATCCACATGACGTAAAAGTTCGAAACAACCTGGCGTTAGCCTTAGCTTTATCTGGAAGGCTAGAGGAAGCGGCCGATCATTACCGAAAGGTTCTAGAATTGCTTCCAGACTCGGTCAGCGCACGGAACAATCTCGGAAACATACTGAAAGCACAGGGAAAGGAGGAGGAAGCGATCGAACAGTGGCTGGCTGCAATTCGGATCAGCCCAAATTCGCCCTCGGTGAACAACAATCTTGCCCAGGCTTTGTACTCGCGCGGTCAGTGTGAGCGGGCGGTAGCGCATTGGCGGGCTGCCCTGCGGGCAGAACCGGACCGCCTCTCGACTTTGGTTCGCTTGTCCTGGGCCCTGGCAACCTGCGAGGATGCGGTCCGGAACGGTACGGAGGCCCTTGCACTCGCAAGGCGGGCGGTGGAGCTTTCTGGTGGTGGGGACCCGGAAGCCCTTAATGCCCTCGCCGCGGCGTACGCGGAGGTGGGAGATTTTCGGGAAGCGGCTGACACAGCCCGGCGCGCCCACGAGCTTGCTGTGCGACACGGTAAGGCGGCTTTGGCGGAGTCCCTCAGCCGGCGGATCAGCCTGTACGAATCGAGCCGGCCCGTGCGCGAACTGAGGAAATAGAAGTAGTGGCGCTCCGTCAACGCGGTACATGTTGCGAAGGGGACGCCAGCAATGGAAGCGCAAGGGAAACCGGTGGCATCGATGACAACTCGGTATCAGTGTAGCAGGACAAAATTGGATGGTTACACCGCTGGAAGAACAAATAGCGCGGCACAACCTGTGTGAGCCGTCCGCAACAAACCCCACAAGCGGCAGGTCTCTTCTCAAGGGGATCGCGCAAACGCAGCTCGGTGCTGGTCAGGAGCGCTGTGGCCAGGCTTCTGGGCCCACCTGCTTGGCGGCCGGAGACCCAACAATCCACTCTCTGCTCTGGGTCATGACGCCGACAGGAAAGTTTCCGCTTCCGCCACTATCGGTTCCCTCTCCGCGCAACACCGCTGTTCCGTCACCCGCACAACTCGGTCACAAGGCAAGGGTCGCGCAAGTCAGCGACGTACCACTGCCGCCTGACGCCTTGGCCCGGCAAACTGCAAGTACAAGGCCTGAAGCCATATTTGAGTATTTGCATATCGCCCACGCGCGAGCTAGTTGTCGGACGTCCGGATCTACACAACGAATCTGCAAAGAGACGCACAGCGCGCGCTCCTTCCTCGACAACTGTAGTGTCTACTTGCAGATAAAGACTGCGCCGGGCGAGGCAATGCCGGCCGCAACCGCCCGGCCTGAAGACGCCACCTTTACCTGGACTTCCCGCGGATGCTTTCCTGGCCCGGCTTCGCCCTGCAACCCGTCGCCTGACTTGGCGGCTCATTCCACTCGGACTCAGCAGCTGCGGTCACCAATTCCCTTGTTGCCGTACGCAAGCCCGAGAAACCCTCAACAGAGCAACACTTTACAAGGAGTACCGGAAATATGCACAGATTTGTTGGCAACTTCATAGTCCTCTGTGTAACGGCACTCGCCCACGCCCAACCGCCTGACCGGATCCCGCTGGAGTCAAGAGGCGAGCCAGCGATTTTTGATATTGTCGTCAACCAAACCAGAGTGCCACGCTACGAAAAGTTTGAAGTCACATTCAATGCTTCCGGCAACTGGTCGAATCCGTTCGACCCGGACCAAATAGCTATCGATGGCGTTATTGAGGGGCCGGACGGCTCACTGAAGACAATCCCAGCTTTCTACTATCAGGAGTACCGTATCGCACACGTCAGCGGCACCGATAGGCTTACGCCCATCGGTACGCCTGTGTGGAAACTACGCTTCACCCCAACGGTGGTTGGCTCCTATCGCTACAAGTTGCGTCTACTAAACAACCGCACAACCGTGGAGTCCGATTGGGACTCATTCCAGTGCACGGCCAACAGCAACAAACCAGGATTTGTCCGAATCGCCGAAGAGAATCCTCATTATTTTCGATTTGATGACGACAGTCCTTTCTTTGCCATTGGCATGAACATTGCTTTTCTGCGAGGCTATGGGATTCCCGGAGCGGAGAAGTGGTATACCAGCTTGGCGCGTGTGGGTGGCAATTTTTCCCGGATGTGGTGGTGTATCGCGCCCACCGATCTCGAAAGCGTTGTGGTCGACCGGGAGGATCAGGGCCTGGGACGGTACAAGCTGGACCATGCTGCCCGCATTGATCATATTGTGCAGCTGGCGGAGAAGCTGGGCGTATACATAATGGCCACCATCGAAACGCAGCAGGCCTTACGACGAGAGGGGTGGTGGGCACGGTTCACATACAACGCGGCCAACGGAGGCCCCATCAGTGCTCCCGAGGAGTTTTTTGTGAATGCGAAGGCTGAAGAATACTTTAGAAAAAGACTACGCTATATCGTGGCCCGCTGGTCATATTCGACGGCAATTTTTTCCTGGCAGTTCTGGAACGAAGTCAATTTTGTCAATAACTTTGACATCAAGCGGGTCACTGACTGGCACCAACGGATGGCTCGCTACATGCGGTCGGTTGACCCGTACGCACATATTATTCACAGTAATTTTGCAAATCTAGATGGTTACCCTGAGGTAGACGCCCTGCCAGAGATGGAAGTGGTTTCTACGAACACCTACGGCCGGCTCGACATGGCTGAGACTGCCTTATGGGCCGCGGCTACGATGAGATCGCATTACCGGAAACCTTATTTGTTGACGGAATTTGGACCGTGGTCTGGAGAGTATCGCGGTAGCGTGATGATCAACAACGGACTCTGGGGTGCCGTGATGGCAGGCAGCGCGGGAGTCGGCCTTCCTTGGGGATGGGACAGTTGGATCGACCCGGAAAACTTGTACCATCTTTGGGGCGTGGCGGCCAAGGTGCTGCGAGACATCCCTTTCCACAAGAGGCAGTGGCGATCGGTGGAGGTAGCCCGATTCACGTACAGGGGGGACCGAAGGGCACGCTATTATGGGCCTGTGTTCTTCGAGGGATGGCCTGGGAACTATGCCTACACATTGGCGCCGAAGCCTGCTCCAACAATACACCGGGTACTCGGAGAGGGTCGTCTAGAATCGGCCGAGAGCCTAAGTGCAGTCCTGGGACCCAACCAATCGCACGCCTTCTCAGTGCGCCTCCCTGTGGACACTAGTTTTGTTGTGCACATCCCGCGCCTTGGACCATCAGGCGAAACTTCGATTCTGCGAATTACGGTAGACGGCCGCGAGGTATTACGTCAGTCACTGGAGCCGACATCTGGTGAGCAGGCCTCAAAATACTGGCGGCAATTCTCGGTGCCCTTGCAGGCAGGAGACCGTCGCATCGAGGTGTCCAATGCCGGAGCTGGCAGGTTCTGGACTGGGTACGAGATACGAAACTATCGCCTCCGCGAGGGCCCCGCGTTGAATGTTGTTGGGATGCAAACCGATGACTACATTTTGCTCTGGGCGCGCAATCCGGACTTCATCTGGATCTGTGATCGCGAAGGGCGCGAGCTACAAGAGCAGCCTGAGGGTCTACTTGTCTTGCGCAATGCGCCCGCAGGAGAGTTCGTAGTTATGTGGCTGGAAACCACTGATGGCAGGTTGCTGTCGGTGCAGACCGCAAGATCCAATAATGGATACTTAACGCTCCTGACGCCAAGAATTAGGCGGAGTGCGGTGGCAAAACTGTTCCGCTTATCTCGCTAAATCAAAACGCTGTCAGGATCAGTCTTCGGTACTGATCTCCGAGAAGATCACGGAGGGTTCGCCTTGCGTACCAGGCGAACTAAGCGTGGAGGATTGACAGCCCTTGCATAGAACCCCGTTTTGGCGGCGCTGCTACAGATTGTGGCAACGCGGCGGTTGGAACGTGCGGGCCATTGGCCAGTGGGGTCCAATCAGCAGCGGGCTGCTGTTTGGGCGCCCGTGAAGCACAAAACACAAAACGGGCGCACCAAGTAGCTGCGCGGCTTGCTGGGCGGTGCCCGCCCGCAGCATCTGGCGCAGAATCAGGCTCAGGTTCAAGGCAGCAGGGTGAATCAGCAAGCGCTTGGCGATGTTGTTCATGCCGCGCAAGTGCACCCGCCGCGTGCCGCGGGTGTCGTACAAATGGGCGAAGCTTCTCTCCATCCGTTCCCCACGCCGTCTTAGTTCGCGCCTTGGCGGTCTGGAGCCGCACCCGGTTGGCATACACCGCCGCTTGCGCCGCGTGCTCCGCCGCCTACGTCACAAGGGTGCCGGAGTGCGCTCTACCAGGCTCTCGAAGTTGCCCAGCAGGAAGCAGCGGAAGTGCGACGGACAGGCGGCCCATGGCCGGGCCGTCATACGTGGGACAGATCCGCTCGACGTAGGCATCGAACTTGGCCCGGTCCAAGATCTCGTTCACCCGGCGATAGAAGGGGTGCCGTCCCTGATCTTGCGAGTGGCTGATCTACGCCCACGGGAAGGCGTGCTTCGGTTTCCACCCGACAGGCGCGATGCCCAATTACGGATCCAACACATCGTTACGATAGGGTGTTTTCTCGTCTTTATGCACGGTTACCATACAGGCAGAGGTGGTCGTAGGCCCAGAGCCTGATGAGGGGGAGCAGCGTGCGGCGGGCAGTGAGGTAATCGCGGGCGAATGGCCGGTCGGGGTGAATGTCGCCCGGCAGATAGCAGCAGGCCGAGCGGGGCCAGGAGAGGACTTCGAAAGGGTACCCGGCCATCCAGCGGACCTTGTGAAATCGCAGTTCGCGCACTGGCAATCGAAACCCATTGCGGATTTTATCCAAAGCGGAGCTGGACCGGTCCCTCTGAGCGACACGTTGACTGACGGTGCTGCTGGGGATGGGCCGCATTCTGCGCGCGTCAACTGGCCCGAGATTTTGTGAAGCAGGCAGGGGAGTGAGGTGCTACGCCGCCCCCGGCCTCCTGAGCCAGCGGGCGACGCGGATGGCGGCCTGTGAAGGGGGAGGCAGGCCGGCGAAGGCCAGTGAGCCCCGCGCGTCGCCGTCGCCTTGAGCCAGCCCTGCCAGGCTGTGGCGGATGCTAAGGGATGCGGCAACGTCGCCATCCCCACCGATCAGCCCTGCGGCGGCCAGAGCGAGCACTGCCTGGGCAATGGCATCGCCGTCGCCGGCGGCCGCACCGAGCAGAGAGACCAGCACGCCGGTGCGAAAGGCGGAGCCCGCGACCTGCCCATCTCCCTGGGCGGCTCCCTGGACGGAGGCGAGCAGGAACGTGGTCCCGCTGACTGCACCTTCCCCACCAGCCAGACCAGCCACGTCGATGAACCGGCTGGCGCCGCCGAAGCGGGTTTCACCGAATCTGCCCCTGCCGAACAGTGGCATGTCGTTACCTCGCCGGCCCGGACGTGACCACGATCACCTGGACCGCGGAGGGCGGTAGGGTGTAAGTCACCTCGATGTATGGTGGATTGCTCCACCCTGGCGCGCCAAAGGTCCAAGAGTTGAGCTGCGTCGGCGTGGGAGAGGTTGAAGATGGAGAGATCCGAATCGCCGTATAGCCGGTCTTGGAGATGTTGCTGGAGTCGAGGCCGACGCCATTCCATCCCACGGACGGCGTCCAGGAGGATAGAATGTTCCCGCTGACGGGCGTCTGCTGGTACACCTGTTCGCCGGACCAGTTGTTGGGGTTGTACCACTCAATCGCCAGCGTTCGGCTCTCCGGGTTGGTGATGCTGTTTAAATAGAGGTAGAGTTGGGCTGCGGTGATGGTGGCATTGTCGGGAATGGGCGACGTATCGAACTTGAACGCCAGCAGCGCCCAAACGTAGCTGTACTCGTACCCGGCGGTGACTTCCGCTGGACCCGCAGTTCCCACATACGACGGCACCCACGGTCCGCCGTTCCCATAAGCGGAGATGAAGTCCCCGGCGTAGTAGGTTCCGGTCGGGTCGATGACGTAGGGGAACGCCTCGGGCGGGAGATCAGAATCGTCGCAGGCGAACGCGAACCCTTCAGCGGACGGACTCCAACCGCTGCATGGATGCCGCTTCCCATTCGCGCCAAGGATCACAGCCCGAGTGATGAGCGTGCCCCCTTCACCCGTGAGATTCCCAGCCTCATCCGGTTTCAGCGGCCCGGAGATCTGCCACGCGTAGGTCCGCTCTCCGAGAGACTTTGGAATCGGCGCGGAGCGCAGGTCGAAGCCCTGTCCTGTGACCTCGAAGGTCCAGTCCAGCCCGTAGGCGCTCAGCCGGAATCGGAAGTCGCTCCCGTATTCCAGCTTCCCTGGCTTCATGGTGAGCAAGTTGGACCACTGGCCGTCCGACACCCGCCAGAACTCCACCACGTCGCCGTCAATTCCACGGGTGATGCGCGTCCGCACCGGCCCGCCCGTCAGCGTCCAGCCTCGGTCGGTCTGCCAGAGTTGCGGCTCGGTAAGCTGGATCTGGCCCCTCTCATCCCTCCACGTCAAGCCAGAGCCAAACACCGCCCGGTACCGGTTCGGCGCGACCCGGTATGTCACCCCCGAGAGATCCCGACGCTGCTCGACGGCGCCCTCGATCCGCGCCAGCCTGGGTGACTCGGCCAGCTTGCTGAGCAGGGTCTCGCCGCGGTCCTGGGCGGCCAGCCCGGAGGCAAGCAGGAGAAGGCAAAGACTCTTCCTCATGTCAGTTCACCGTGTACTTGATGGCGATGTTCATACGCCGCAGGCCGGAGCCGACCGAGACGGTCACATGGTCGATCTTGTGGCCCGAGAGAATGCTGTTCTCGCCGCTCACAAACGAGGTCGTCGTGGCCCCCGAAGTCGAGCAGGTCAGGTTGCTCGACAGGATGTTGGCCGGCGAGCCGTCGTCCCGCTGGAGGTTGATCGAGGCGCTGCCGCCGTTGATCTCGCAGTAGACCTCAGTGAGGGTGATATCCGGCCCCCGGTTCACAAAGATGCTGTCGATGTCCAGGGTGTCCGGCAAGTCGTTGTTCACGTCGAAGAAGGTGTAGTTGATGACACCCGTCTTGAGCGCGGTTGCCACATCCGCCGTCCCAACCGTGGCGCAGGTCGGCACTGCCTCGGCGTTGAGCCCGCGCACGAACTGATTGGTGCAGCTTCCCGTACCGGACAACGACGGCTTGCCGCTGAGCTGGCTCCAAGGCGCCGCGCCGTTCAAGCTGCCGATGAACGATGTGGCCTTGACGTTGCCCGTGACCTCCAGCTTCTCCGTAGGGGCATTGTTCCCAATCCCCAGGCGCTTGTTGGTGTTGTCCCAGAACAGGTTGGCGTTGTCCTGCTCAAAGACATTCGAGGAGGTAATGAACAGGACGGAGCCGGGCGTCCAGGTCACCCCTCGTCCGGTGCCGCCATAGGCGGTGGGAAGCTGTCCGCTGGTGATCTTGGCGGCCGGAAGGCCTGGGATTTGAGAAACAGCCAGCAAGCCGGAGGCGTCCAGCCCGGCGTAGCCGTTGGCCTGGTTCTTTTGACTGAGCGCCTGGTAGGTGCCGTCGTGGTTGTGGCCGGCCAGCGCCACGTTGCCCAAGTTCGCGCCGAGCGAGGATTGCACGGCCTTGAGTTCAGCGGCCAGTTGGTTGTGGTGCCAGGCGTTGATGAAGCCGTCCACGGCGGTCCCGGAGTCATGCGCGGCGGCGGTGGTGCCGCCGAATCCACGCCCACCTGAACAGACCGTCAGGGTGTTGCCGGCCACCGAGCAGATCAGGATGAGCTCGGAGTCGATGGTGACGAGCTCATAGGCGGTGAACTTCGACCCGTCGGCCACTGGGATCGACAGCGTGGTGGAGTTGATCCCTGCGGTGAGGGTGGAGGTAGAGTTGTCGCGGGCCACCAGCAGGTCTTGATCGGTGGCCAGTTGCGACGGATACTTGGCCGTGTTCGGGTTCTGCGCCAGCAGGCACAGAGACACGAGGATCAGGGGGATCACTCTGCGCATATCAACTCTCCTGAATCTGAAGCTGCCCGGCCTTGAATCGAAGCTGCTGCCCCGCGCTCACCGTGACCGGCCCGCCACTGAAGGTGTCCACATAGCGCAGCGCCCCTCCCACCACCCGGATGCCGAACCCCACAACCGTGCCCCAGGCCGAAGTTGCCTCTGGGAAAAGGATCTCAGCCGTGTTCGCGCATTGGCCGTTGCTGGGGACGCTCAGTGTGATTGCCTGCCGCTGGTACTCCGGGGCGGAGACCTCCACGCCGCCGGAGTCGTTCTTGTCCGTCAGGGTGGTGTAGAGCGCCACTTCGAGGGATTGCGACCGCAGATCGTTGAGGATCTGATTGGCCCAGGCGTAGCTCTTATCGCCCATGTTGCGTCCTTACTTCCCCGGCTCTTGCTTCAGCAGGCTTCGCTCAGATCTCACGGCGGGCTTGGCTGCCGCGAGCATGGCCCGTTGCGCGGCTTCAAGTTGCTGCCGTGCCTGGAGCATCTCCGGCGTCGGATTGGACTCCAGGATGCGCACGAAGTTTTGCGCCAAGACCTCTTCGATGTATTGCTCAGGCCCCTCGAACAGCGGCTCGGAGATCACCGCGCCGTTCTCCAGTTGACGCGGCGGCTTGCGCAGGCCGCAGATGTGCTCGGCGATGGCGTTGAAGGTGTTGTCGTCGATTTCAATGGTGATGGTCATTTAACTCACTCCTACGAGCCAGCCCCGTTTGAACGTGAGGGTGGCCGTCGTGTCATCTGGCTTCTTCACCTGGACGGTGCCGGTGAAGGCAGGGCTGTCGTCCACAGTTACATTCATGTTCTTGACGGACATGGTTGCGAGTTGCCCCGCGGTTGCGTCTATCCGAAATTCGCTAACCTGGCCTGGCACGCTGGACCAAATACTGAGACTGCACCCAGTTACGCCCGTAACTGGGTAGCGGGATGCTTGAACAAAAAACTGAGCAAACTGACCGGACGAATTTTGGCCAGCATCCACCAGCAAGTTCGCAAGTAGCACCTCTGGAATCAATCCCCCACCCCCACCTGGATTGTGACCCCTGGTAAGAAGCAGGCGGGGGTATGATCCGCCGTCGGCAGCCCTGATGTCGATTCCGCCGCTTCCCAACACGGTTCGGCTGCGCTTGCTGGCGTCGATGCTTGCGCTTGTCTCCGTCAGCACGACAATCTGCGTGGATGCCGGCGTCACCGAGAAAGTCTGGGACCGGTTTACGCCGAAAGAGTCCGTCCACGACCCGGATGCCTGGATCGTGGCATCATTCAGCGACACGTTCCCGTTGACATCCGCAATCAATGGGGCGTTCGAGTAACTCGTCCCGCCGATGCGGGCGGTCTTGAACCATGCGCCCTCATTCGTCCCCTCGACACCAATGAAGCCGATCTGTTGGCCGAGCGCGTTGTAGACTCCGAACTTCCCCGGCTTGTTCCCACCGCCGCCGACCATGATCTCGTTGGTGGCGAGTTTGTCGCTCGACACCGTACCGGCGACGATCAGGCTGCCGTTGAACTGCCAGACCTTGAACCGACCGTCCTGGATCGTAAAGATGTCCGGGTCATAGCTGGTAGGCCTGGCTCGGGAGAGATCAAGCTGGCCGGCCGCGTTGCCCACGATGATGGATTGCCAGGGAGTTCCGGCTCCGACCGCTGGCGTGTTCATGCGCCCGTTCACGTCGAAGCTGACGGCGGCGACGTAGAACGTGGTCGGCGTAATGCCCACCGGCAGCTCGAACGTCAGGGGCGACCTGGAGCCCTCCACCCGTCCGATGTAGACCGCGAAATCGGTCGTGGTGCGGATGCTCACCCCTCCCCAGCGGGGATCATTCGGCGGGGTGAAGGTACAGGTGACCACCGCCCGGGCGGTCCCGTCCGCCGTCGCCGGGTAGGAGACCGAGGCGTTGAAGCCAGTGACATGAGCGCACCACTCCGCAGGCGCGTTGTCTGAGGTTGGAGCCGGGATCTGAATGGTCTGCGCAGGTGTCACGCCACCCACATAGCTGTTCACGCGGTTGTTGGTGTCTACACTGCGGGCGTAGAAGGTGGCGTTGGCCGCAGATGACGGGAAATTGGTTGTCTCCCAGGCGAAACTCGTCCCGCGCTCGAAGCTGGCAAGCTGGTAGGTGCGGCCATCGATCCAGTTGACATAAAGCGCCACCCCGCCGAAGCGCGGATCGGAGGGGTTGGACCACGACAGATTGACCCGCAGCACCCGCTGGCCCTGGCCGTTGACCGCGTAAGCCGGGCTCGCGACGGCGGCAGTGAACCCCGTCACCAGATCGGCGTACTCCCGCCCGGCGTCGCCGGTGAGCCGCTGGATCGTCAGCGCCACTGATGGAGTGGAGCCAGGCACGACGGTGCCCACCGTCCCATCGCCATAGACCGGGACGGCGTAGACAGTAATGTTCTTGGCCGCCTGGGGTACGGGCCAGGACTGGGAAGCGAACGAGGAGGCGCCCTCGGGAGCGTCGGCCACGGTGATGTCCGCCGACTCCCACCCGCGCATGAGGATGCGCACGCCCTTGTAGCGCGGCGTCGTGGGATTCGTCCAAGAGCCCCTCAGCCGGAACTGCTGGTCGCCGCTCTCGGTGATCTCGTAGACGGCCTCGGCAGCGAAGTTCGAGACGTAATCCGCCCGCGGCAGGGTCATCAACTCCACCGTCGGCCCAAACGGGTTGCCTTCCGAGTCCCGATTGAGTGTCCCGAAGCGGCTGATGCTGGCGCAAATGAGCGTCCAGGTCTGCGGTGGCTGCGGGATGCTTTCGGGCTCGATGGCGATGGTGTCGTAGAGGTACGGAACCTGCTGCTCTCCCCCTTCCACCCGGCGCGGCAGCGTGAACTGGGTCTGCGGAATCGGATCGGTGGCCGGCGTGTAGGCGTAACCTCCTCCCGTACGAGGCGATTTGATCCAGACCTGCACGCCGGACCAGTTGGTGCGGTCCTCGGGCGCAAGACATGCCCAGTCGATCAGCATCCGCTGGCGGCGGTCGTCCCAGTACATCTCCGGCGCAAATTGCCCGTCCTGCTGCAATCGCCCGGCGCGGAAGACCTTGACGTGGGGGGCCTGGCTGTAGCCAGGCTCGACCGGGACCTCACTCGGCGGCACGTCCGCCGGTTTCGGCCCGATCGCCAGGTCATACATGGAGTCCGTGGTCGTGCGGCCCTCGATGTCGATGGAGTAATCTTTGTTCAGCCGCCAGCCGGTGACCCGGAACTCGCCCGAGCCGCCAGGCATGTCAGGATGGGTGAGCGAGCACACCATGCCCGGCTCAGTGTTCAAGGCGAGGACCGTGGTGCGGAAGCTGATCTGGCGTGCCTTCTTCCATTCCTCGGCCGTGATCCCGCCCAACTCCTCGCGCAGCCGGGTGGTGAGAATTCGGGCTGCCTGAGACTTGGATGCGGTCCCCGATAGGTTGAGGTTCGCTTTGAGGTACAGCGGCCCGGCCCCGCCGCCCAACAGCGCCGCATGATCGGCGTCGTAAAGCGAGATGGAGTTGCCGGCGAAGTCAAACTCCTCATCGGCGAAGTTGGCCGTCAGGTGGTTGAAGCCGGGCTTGAGCGGCGCAAGCTGTAGGCTGCGGAACAGGATGTTGCCTTCGGTGAAGGCCTCCACGGTCGATGAGTTCACGCGCACGCCGAGTTTGAGCGCGCCGTTGGCGAAGGTGTAGTAGCCCAGGCAGTTGGCCAGGACCTCCTGGAGCCAGTCGCGCAGCGGCTTCTCCTCTTGGAGGACACCCCGGAACTTGAACTGAGTCTCCTGGTTGATCTCCTGCCACTCGTAGTGGCCTTCCGGCTCATGCCATTGGCCTTGCTCGTCGTAGTAGCCCGGAGCATCCTCGACCCAGACCTTGATCTTGCGCGGAAACAGGCTGGTCACTGTCTGGTCGCAGATCGCGGCCGCCTCGACCGCCGCCTCGACGTCGAAGTACTGCTCGCAGACCGACGCGCTGGCAAACCGCAATCCACGCGCCCGGAGCAGCATGTTGACCGCGATCCAGATGGGATTCGTGAGCCCGTTTCGCCAGGCTCGTTGTCCTACTCCACTCCACGCCCATCCCCCGAGGCCTTGGTTGATGATGGCCTGCATAGAGTGCTCTTCGAGCTTCGACAGCTGGAAGCCCTTCTCATCCATGCGCCGGATCATCAGGAAGGCCGTGCCGGCCGCCCGTTCCGGTGCATTGTCGGTGTCGAAGCCGAACGTCGTCGGGTTCGGATCAGGTCCAGCGTTGAGGTATAGCCCCAAGTCGCCCGGCCCGTGGTGAAGTTGGTTGTCGAGCGTGTGGCCCGTTCCGAAGGCGCCGATCGGCCCCTCGCCCACGATCCCCACGGCGGCGTAGAAGTCCGACTCTTCCCGGCCCATGGCGATCTTGCAGTTCACTGGCATGGCCGAATCCGTGTAAATCTCCGGCACCACCTGGTCGTAGATGGACTCAGACACCAACGACGCGCTGGTAATGGTGGACCGCCGGAAGCCCCATGTTCCCGTCGAGTTGTCCTTGATGCGAACACTCTGCGGCTTGGCGAGGATGCCTCCGAAGTAGTTGTCCATGCCATGAGCCCGGCAGCCGCTCGGCGTATCGAAGCCCTTGTCGCAGGACGTGTCCGGGCCGCTGTACGGGCAGCTTACGCCGTCCTTAAACTGCTTCCAGCAAGTGCGGGAGATCTTCCGGGTAGGGTACGGCAGGTTGAGTTCGTAGAGACCGTCTGCGGCAATGAGATGAAACTCCGGCCCCTGGTCGCAGGACCAGTTGACCACATGCCCCTGCCACAGATCAAGCTTGATCCCAGTGCCGACGTGGTAGAGCGAGAACTGAACCGCCGCCCGGTACAGATCCACGTCGTTGGCCAGATCGCGCATGACCCGGTCGGCGTTGCCGAAGGTGAACTGGGCCTCATCGGACTCCCCGCCGAGAGACTGGGAGATCCCCTCAAACTCGACGAGCCGCGCCTGGTAGAGCTGGCCGCCGATGGTGCAGCGCCGGTCGGAGAGGTAGATCGCCGGGTAGCTTGGCTGGAGCGGTTGAATCTTTACGAGTGGGATAATCTCCTGCACCTGGGACAGCAGCGCGGTCTGGAGTGCGGCGGGCGGGAAACGGTTGACGGTCTGACTGAGCGGATAGGACGGGTTCCCGGCGGGGATTTCGACCAGCGTCACGCCGATTGAGCAGGCCCAATCCGCTACCATCTCCCAGGAGAGAGGTTCGTTGGCGAAGCGGCATGTTACCGGCGTTGTTCCTACGCCGTTGTCATTCGGCGCGTTGAAGGTGAACGCGCCGTAAGGCCCGTACTTCGTCTCCCAGAAGTTGCGAAGCGCTATGCGATCGGCGTCGCGGAGCCACTGCTTGCGGACGGTGAAGCGGCGGGCGCCGGTGCCGAGCAAAAGCCTTTGCTCGATCTTGGCATTTCCGCTGCCGAACGGATGCACTACGACCTCATGGTCACGGCGCACCTCCAGCGGGTAGTCCGGCACGAGCGGGAACGTTCCAGATGGCGTAATCTCCGGGACTGGGATGTTGCCGATATAGTCAGGCAAGTTGGTTTATCTCCGGCATGCAGACGGCGCGGCGGCTGGACCGCACCCGGGCTTGACGTAGTGCACAGTTGTGCATACTATTGGAAGGTGGCCTACCAATGGGATGCCGCGAAAGCCCGGCGCAATCTCCAGAAGCACGGGGTCGATTTTGCGGACGCGGCAGGCGTGTTCGAGGACGAGCGTGCCCTGACCATCGAGGACCCGCGCGCTGAACAGGAGCGACGATGGATCACCATCGGGATGGACTGGCTTGGCCGGGTGCTGGTGGTCGTGTACACGTGGCACGGCAATACGATCCGGCTGATTTCGGCGCGACCCGCCACAGCGCGGGAGCGCGAGCAATATGAGGAAGGAAGATGAAAAGAGAATACGATTTCTCCAAGGCCCGGCGCGGGCCGGTGGTTCGCGTGGCGAAGGGCAAGACACGCATTACCATTCGCTTGGATAACGACGTCTTGGCGTGGTTTCGCGAGCAGGTGCATCGCGCCGGGGGCGGCAGCTATCAAGCCCTGATCAACGAAGCCTTGCGGCGGCATATCGAGCAAGCGGGGCAGCCGCTGGAAGCCACGCTGCGACGGGTGATCCGTGAGGAACTCCGGCGCACAAGCTGACGACGGATGGCTGCTCGGATCAGGCAAGCTCGATCAACTCGAAGCTCAGCTCCGTGTGCGCAAGCGAAGTAGCCTGTTCCCACGGACCGTTGAACCGCACCGTGTACCGCCCCTGCGTGGCCTGGCCAGTTGGGTCATAGCTGAACTTTGGGACGGTCTCCCAGGGATCGTAGAAGTAAAACGGCTCAGCCGGACCCTTGCGGGCGTCGTAGAAGCCGCGCAGGGCGGCCAGTTGCAATGGAGTGAGCCGCTTCGCCAGCCGCCAGCGCTTGCGGCTGTTGGCCGCCTGAACCGAACGCTGCGATTCGCCGTTGCGATACTCGTTGTCCAAGACCGGGTACTCGCGCTCGTGGGTGAAAGCGTGCGAGAGGCTGGCCGGGAGTACGGTGAGGGGCGCTGCGTTCTGTACCGATCCGGGCATCAGGCCGTCACCAGGTCGATGAGTCTTTGGTCTGGGCGCGCGCCGAGCTTGCTTGCCACGAACCGCGCATAGTTGGCAGGATGATTGCCATCGCCAGATGGTGCGTAAACGCGAAACATCTCCTCAACCGTCGGCGGCTTGCCCTGCGTGTAGCGGCCATCCAGATACTGACCAATGAGCACCCGCAGCACCCGCCAGCCCTCCTCCAGCGCCCGCCGGCTCAGCTCCTCGCGGCTCACGCCGGGGAACCGCTCCGACGCCCAGGCGACGAAGTCGACATATCCATTCGATGTCGGGTACGGCAGCCCGCGGCTGTCCCGCCATTGGCGGAGGTTGCCGGGGTTCGCGTTGATCTGGGCCAGCGTCGGATAGCGGATCTTGCGCGCCCGGGCCTGTGGCTCGCTCACAAAGAACCCCTCCATCTCGGCGATCGCCCGCGCAAGGCGGTCAATCAGTTCCGCTCGCGTCATCCTGCCGCAGCCTCCAGCGCTCCACCCACTGCTGCCACTCCCGGCGCTGGATGTAGCGCTCATCGAGCAGCTCCAGGAGTTCGAACTTCAGCCGGGCGATGGCCTCGCCCACGCTCTGCCGCACAAAGACCCCCACAACGGTAGACGCGATCACGGCCACGGCACACAGCGCCGTTACTGCCTGCCATTCCATGCCTGCCTCCTTATCCCACCACCAGCCCTGGACTCATTTGCAGGGCCGCCGACTGCCGTCGGCCGACGTTCTGCTTCATCGCATTCATCGCCGCCGATTGCACCGCCCGAGGGTTGCTCACCACCACGCGCACGGTCTCCTGCTCGAAGAATTCTTTGGCCCCCGGCACGGTGATATTGATGACCGTCGTACCACCGGACGGAGTTCCCGCTCCGATCCGGTCAATCGACAGCCCGCCGGAGCCCTGCGAGAACAGTGCGCCGCCGGACTGAACCATCGATACCGGGCGCATGATAGGCGGCAGTCCTGCCGTGCTCTGGCCGGTGCTCATGGCGTAGAGCTCGACCAGTTCCCGCACCGGCTGGCTGCGGATGGCCATGTCGAGGTTGCCGCCGAAGCCCTGCTTGGCGATCTCAACGATCTGGCGCAGGATGTTCTTCCCGCGGATCTCGACGCCGTAGGTGGCCTTGATCTTCTCCCGCACCTTCTGCTCCGCGCTCTTGCGGAACATGCCGAGGATTCCGGCGAACGCACCGATACCCGCCGCCGCAATCCATCCCACTGGTCCGGCAGCAACCAGCGCCGGGAAGAAGCTAGCCAGCGCGCCGAACCCCACTAGGCCGCTGATCGCGCCCAGCGTCGGCGCCAGCCCGCGCCCCACTCCACCGCCTTGCCCGAGCCGGAATGCACCCATCAGCCCCAAGCCCGCGCCAAGCAGTCCAAGTTGCGGCGCCATCGCCGCCAGGCCCGCCCGAGTCACGCCCAGGCCAGCTCCGAGCCCCGTCAAACCACCCAAGCCTCCGGCGGGAGTACTCGCTGCCGACCCGGTGCCACCGCCAATGGCGCCAAACACAGGCGCCGCACCGGCGCCGAGTATGCCGCCTGCGGCCCCGGCCAGGGATACCCGCTGCCCCGTGAATAAATAGGTCAGCATCGCTGCGATGCGCGAGGTCACGACCTCTTTGATAGCGGTCAGCAGCGCCGTCTTGAGCGAGTCCGCCAGCGCCGACCAGATCGACCGGCCCTTCGTCAGCAAGGCATCAAACACCCCCTCGGCCTGCCGCCGGAAGCTGTCGAAGATCCGCTGGTTCTCATCCCGGATGATCTGGGTTTGCCGAATGGCTGCCGATTGCCGCGCCGCATCCAGTGCCGCCTGCGTGTCGGCGTCGAGCCGCTGCCCGCGCTCGGCGTACTGTTGGAGAATGGCGTCCCGGCGCGCGGCGATTTGCTCCTCCGCCATGCCCCGCGCCCGGGCGATCGTCTCCATCGTGTCGAGCTCGATTTCGGACTCGCGCTTGAGTTGATCGGCAAGCAGTCGAAAGCGGGTCATTAAGTAGCGCTCTTCGATGGCAAGCTTTTGGGCAACCCCATCGAGCTGCTGCTGGACGGTCGCGGTCTCCATCCGATCCAGATGGCGCAGCTCGTAATCCCGGACATGCTCAGCTGCCTGCTCCTCGTAGGTGAGTCTTGCCTCAAGTGCCTGCCGTTGAATCTCCAGCGTTTCCGTCTCGAACTGGCGCTCCTCGGCAACCTGCTGCTGGCGCCAGTTCAGAAATTTCTCTTTTGCACCCTCAGCATCTCTTTCCACCTCCGCCAGAGGCTTGCCGCTCTCTAGCTTGATTCGCTGGAGCTCATTGGACACAAGCGTCACAGTGGCCCGATTGATATCCCAGATGGCGGCAGCCGTCAGACCGTAGACGTTCAGTAATTTCTGTCTCTCGGCATAGATCCGTCCCATGTTGCCAAGTTCGGCGGTTTGGGCCGACAAAAGATATTCGCGGGCCTGCTTTTCGGCCTCCCGTTGCTTCTCCCTCTCCTTTTCGAGCTCTTCCAGTTCTTCAAAGTTGATGCCAGGCCCGCGCACCTTAAAGCCGGTCTCGACCTCCAGGTCCAATGGTTCCATGGACCGGCCGCCGATCGCCTGCCGAATCTCAGCCTCGCTCAGGCCGGCGGCTGTCATCTGCTCCAGCGTCTTGCCTGACTTGAGCCCAGAGAAGACCTCAGCCTGCCGGTTGAGCCGCTCCAGTGATTCCCGGAATTCATCGGCGCGTTTCCTCTCGCGCCAGAGCACCCCACCGAACGCAGCCAGACCAGCGCCAGCCAATGCCCAAGGGCTCAGCAGTCCCATGGCTGCCGCAAGCCCTTTTATCGCCGCGGCGACTTTGGAAATCGCAGTCACCAGCGAATAAAGACCGATTGCGATTCCGATTTCCGCGAGCGCATTTGCGAGGTCCTTGACATAGGTGATCGCTTGCCGCAGACCACCGCCTCTTACCCAACGGACCATCTTGTCGGTGAATTCAACCAGCCGCGGCGTGAGTTCATTGGCCAGGGCGAACTTCAGGCCTTGAATCGCCGATTGCAATCGCCTGAGGTTGTCGGTGAACTGCCCGGCGGCGCGGAGCGCATCTTCGCCAACCACCAGGCCAAAGTCATGCGCCTCCTGCCGCAGGCGGCGGATCTCCGACCCGCCCTGATTCAAAAACGGAATCATCTCCCGGCCCGAGCGGCCGAGCAGGGTCATGGAGAGCGCCACCTGAGTCGCATCCTCCGGCATCTGGCGGAAGCGGTCGGCCAGATCCTCCAGAACATCTCCGGCGTTGCGGAGTTGCCCGCGCTGGTCGCGGAAGGACACGCCGAGCGCCTCAAAGGCGCGTCTCTGCTCCCCGGCTCCCTTGGCGGCCTCCATCATGTTGCGCGAGAGACTTCCGACGGAGGTAGCGAGCTGCTCCGCGCTTATGCCCGACAGTTCGGCAACCTGCTTGAGCTCAGAATAGGCCGCTACGGTCAGCCCAACTTTCTGCGCGGCCTTGCCCATGGCGTCCTGCTGCTCAAGAGCGCCAATCGTCAGGGATTGAATGGCGCGCGCAGCGGACATGAGCGCGCTATAGATGGCCAGGCCGGCGACGACGGCCTTCGTCATGCTGGCGGTCATGCCGTCGATGCCTTGCGATGCGCCCCGGGCGCTCTTGACGGCCGCGGCTTCCATGCTGGAGAGATTCGCGTTGACGCCCTTGAGGGACGCATTAGCCCGGTTCGCATCGACTTCGACGACGAGTTCGAGCTTGTTGTCAGGCACGGCTCGCAGGGCTCCCTCTCCGCAGTTCGTGCCGTGATAGCAGCCTGTGGATAAAGTCACAAAAAACATCTTGAACTCAAAATGTTTTGGAGCGATAATTGGGCATGGCGCTTGGCAAACGCAAACCGAAACAGGCCTCCCTTTGGGTCG
>Ga0308417_1000843_pt1 | contig 21440 bp, 17 predicted proteins | sample HotsprSampleOS65_FD_203528 | JGI IMG/M metagenome (GOLD analysis project Ga0308417, IMG submission 203528) | Hot spring phototrophic mat microbial communities from Octopus Spring, Yellowstone National Park, Wyoming, United States - 20090730_OS65 ... | reverse complement strand
AAGAGGAAGTTCCAAGGAGCATAGCCATGGCTGTGACCAGAGCAACCCCCGGATTGGCGGACCGAGTCTCGTTGATCAGCATGTCCGCCACGATGAAAGTCTCCGCCGAAGCCGCCCGTCTGAAGCGCGAAGGCATCGACGTGATCGGCTTCGGGGCGGGCGAACCCGACTTCCCGACGCCGGACCACATCAAGCGCGCGGGCATCCAGGCGATCGACGCCAACTTCACCAAGTACACGCAAACGGGCGGCATCCCGGAGCTCAAGGAGGCCATCTGCGCGCGGCATGCCGCCGACTACGGCACCCGCTACACGCCGGCCGAGTGCATGGTGAACGTCGGCGGCAAGCACACGATCTTCAACTACACGCAGGTGGTGCTTAATCCCGGCGACGAGGTGATCATCCCGGTGCCCTATTGGGTCACCTACAAAGACGTGGTCAACTATGCGGGGGCCCGCTGCGTCTTTGTCGAAACGGACGAAGACGCCGGCTTCACGTTCACCGCCGAGATGATCGAGCGGCACGTGACGCCGCGGACCAAGATGGTCATCGTGAACTCGCCTTCGAACCCGAGCGGGGCTGTGATCGACGAGGAAGAGTTTCGCAAGATCCTGCGCCTCACCCGAGAGCGGGGCATCTGGCTGATGACCGACGAGTGCTACGACAAGTTCGTCTATGAGGGCAAGCCCTTCTCCATCGCGGCCGAGCCGGAAGCCAAGGACAACGTGCTCGTGGTCGGCTCGCTCTCGAAGACCTATTCGATGACCGGCTGGCGGATCGGCTACGGGCTGGCGCCCAAGCCCGTCATCGACGCGGCGCAGGAGCTGCAAAGCCACAGTACCTCCAACCCGGTTTCGATCGCCCAGAAAGCCGCCATTGAGGCGCTCCGAGGGCCTCAGGACGAGGTCGCACGGATGCTCGAGGAGTACCGCCGGCGGCGCGATTATGTCGTCCAGCGCATCCGGTCGATCCCGGGTCTGAAGATGGCCGAGCCCAAGGGCGCCTTCTATGCCTACCCGAACGTCAGCGCGGTCTTTGGGCACGGCGGCATCCATTCTTCCATGGACTTCTGCGAGCAACTGTTACGAAAGGCCCATGTGGCCGCCGTGCCGGGCGAGGCCTTCGGCACCGACAAGCACATCCGGATCTCCTACGCGACTTCGATCGAGGAGCTCGAGCGCGGCCTGGACCGCATCGAGCAGTTCGTGAAATCCTTGCTAGGATGAGCCTCCGGCCCAGTCGTTTAGAACCGTCGTTCGTCGAAAAGGTTTGGGGCAGCCGGCGCCTGGAGCCCTGGTTTCGGGACTCCGAGCGCAAGATCGGCGAGGTCTGGTTTCCCGCCGAGGAGATCCTGGTGAAGTTCCTCTTCACGACCGACCGGCTCTCCGTTCAGGTGCACCCGCCGGGCAAGACCGAGATGTGGTATATCTTGCGGGCCGAGCCTGGGGCGGCCATCGCGCTGGGCCTCAAGGAGCCGGTCTCCAAAGAGCGGTTGCGTCAGGCGGCCTTGAGCGGAGAAATCGAGCAGATGCTCGCCTGGGTGCCCGTTGCGCCCGGCGATGTGATGCTCAACCGACCGGGCACGGTGCACGCTTTGGGCGCGGGTCTGGTCTTGTGCGAAATCCAGCAGAACTATCCGGTCACCTACCGGCTCTACGACTATGGACGGCCGCGACGCCTTCACCTGGAGGAGGCGATCGCCGTGGCGCAAACCGAACCTCATCCGGGAAAGTCGACGCCGATCGAGCTCGGCGACGGCATAACCCGGCTCATCGAGTGCGAGTTCTTCGTCACTGACCGCCTCCGGCTTGCCGCGCCGCGTCTCTACCAGCCGGACCCGACACGCTATCACCTGCTCATTGTCACCGAGGGATCGGGCACGCTGGCCGGTGAGCCGGCGGCGCCGGGCGAACTCTGGCGGGTGCCCGCGAGTTGCGAACCGTTTGAGGTCCGTCCGGCCGACTCGCTCGAGCTCGTGCGGACGCGCCTGCCCTGAGTCGGGCGGCCGGCGCGTCGGCCGCCGCTCAGCCGATGGCCAGCTCGTCGGCGCTTTCGAGCGGAGTACCGCAGCGCCGGCAGATCACCGCCAGGCAGTCGCCGCACACCAGCGGATCGTCAACTGCCTGGCGGCACTGCGGGCAGTAAAGACGCGCGGCGTCTTGTCTGCTCTCGGTCATGTCAGTCGCCGTTGCTAGACTGGGGGATGGGGTGCCCTGGGGATGGCCCACGCCCTCTTGTCGACCATCATAGCGGCCGCCGCGCTCGGGCTGTTGTCTTGCCGCTTCGGTGAGGACCGCGCCCCGGCCGCCGAGGCCGTTTATGTGGGCTCACATGAGCTGGCGCTTCTCGGTGAGCTGAGCCCGGAGGCCGAGATCGTCGCCAGGGTCCATCACGGCGACAAGCTGCGCATCCTCGAGCGGCGCCGGCGCTTCGTCCGGGTTCGCAGCGCCGACGGCCACGAGGGGTGGGTTGATGGCCATGCGTTGCTGAGTGCGGAACAGATGAGCCGCCTGCGCCGGTTGTCGCTCGAAGCTGCGAGCATGCCCTCCCACGGCGCCGCCACGGTCTTCAGCGCCTTGAACGTCCACGCCACACCGCACCGGCAGGCCCCGAGCTTCTTTCAGCTTCAGGAAGGCGACCGAGTGGAGGTGGTTGCGCAACGCATCGAGCCCAGGACGCCCTACCGCCCTGAGGCGGACGACTCGGATCTGCTTGGGCAGCCGCCTTGGCGGCTGCCGCCGGACTGGACGCCGCCCCCTGAGGGCGCCGACGAGTGGGCCTTGGTCCGCATCCCCGACGGTCGCGCCGGCTGGGTCCTGGCGCCCAGGTTGGTGATGGCGATTCCGGACGAGGTGGCCCAGTACGCCGAGGGACACCGCATCACCTCCTACTTCGCCCTCGGCGCGGTGCGCGACCAGGAGCAGATGCGCCATCACTGGCTGTGGACCACCGTGGCGGGCAGGCTGCGCCCTTACGACTTTGACAGCTTCCGCGTCTTCGTCTGGAACGCGCGGCGCCGCCGCTACGAGACGGCGCACATCGAGCGGAACCTCACGGGCTATTTCCCGGTCGAGGTGCGCCCGGGCGCAGCCGGCCGAGCGGGCGGCGAGCCGACCCGCTTCTCCTTGCTGCTGCGCGAGCGCGACGGCAGGCTCTGGCGCAGAACCTACGCCTTCGCCGGCCACCGAGTGCGCTTGGAGCAGCGCCGGCCTTGGGATCCTCCGCTGGATCATGGGGCGCCGCTCGTCGTGGAGCCGACCGCGAACGTCCCGCCCGATGGTGAGGGGCAGCGGCCTGAAATCCGCCGCCGGATCCGAAGCTGGTTCGAGTAAACGTGCGGCCTTCCGAGGAAGCGATTTCAGAAAACCTCCACCCGGTCCATGGACAGGAATTCTCGGATGTGAGGGTGATCCGATTCCTCCAGTCCCTCGACTGAGCCGAAATAGATCACCCGGCCTTGGTGGAGTATGACCACGCGGTCGGCGACCCGGCGCATCAGATCCAGGTCATGGGTCACCACCACGGAGGTCAGGTGAAGCTGCCGCTTGAGCCGGAGCATGAGTTCGGCCAGATGGTCCGACATGATCGGATCGACCATCGTCGTCGGCTCGTCGTACAGGATGCACTCCGGCTGCGCAGCCAGGGCGCGGGCGATCGCCACGGCGCGCTTTTGCCCCGTAGAGAGATCGCTCGGATAGGAGTATTTGACATCGCTCAAATCGACCAGATCGAGCAGGCCGTCGACGACGTCCTCTTTGTTCTGGGCGTTGTAGTCCTCGCGGAGCTCCAGCGAAAAGAGGATGTTTTCCTCCACGGTGAGCGAATCGAACAGGGCGCCGGACTGGAAGACCATGGTGACCTTCTTGCGGATGCGGCGCAGTTCGGACTCGCCGGCGTGGGTGATGTCGGTGTGAGCGACGATCACCTGGCCCTGGTCGGGTTTGAGAAAGCCCATGATGTGGGCCAGACTCACGGACTTGCCCACGCCGCTGCGGCCGATGATGGCGACGGTTTCCCCTGGGTCGACGTGGAAACTGACGTCGACCAGAACGGGGTAGTCGAACGTCTTATAAACGTGACGAAATTCGATGTAGTGCGGGTAGAGTTCACGCATTCCTGCTGCGAGCGAGCTGATGACGGTACTCCTCGGGAGTGTTGAGGTTCACCGCCCAGGCCGAATCGGTCAGGCCCCAGCGGCAAACGTCCAATTCATCGAGGAGGCGGGCCAGTTTCCGGATGCCGTGGTTAAGAGCCTCACGGACGGGATCGCGACACCGGCGGCGCCAGACGCCGCACAGCGGCGGATGGGACACGCCGGGGGCGTCCGGCAAGACACAGTCCGCATCCTGGTTCCTCGCGGCCTCAAGCAAACCGGCAAGCATCTCTGCGGTGAGGTTGGGCAGGTCGCAGGCGACGATGAGGTTGAACTCCGCCGCCGTCGAGCTCAGTGCGGTCTCGATGCCGGCCAGGGGCCCCAGACCCGGCCTCAGGTCAGCCAGGACGGGCCGGCCGAGGAAGAGGTAGCGCTCGGGAGGGCCGATCAAAGTGACTGAGCCGGCTGCGCTCTCTACCTGGCGGGCGATCCAGTCGACCAGGACGGTGTCGTGGTACGGCAGTAGGGCCTTGTCCCAGCCCATGCGAGAACTTCGACCGCCGGCGAGCACGAAGCCGGCCGCTAGCATACGCTTTATTCTAGCAAGGCGAGCGGGGAGGGGGCCAAACGTGAGTTCCCACGTGAAATTACCACAGCTAACCATCTGCCAAAAAAATACTTGGCAGAGTATCGTTTGCGTTGTATAATGAGTGGCAAGGACGGTGTAGGCAGGTTGTGTTTCTTGGTGGGGCTGGCCGGGTTGGTGCTGGGCGTGCTGGCGCCGCTCACGGCCGAAGCGGGAGCCTTGGCGGCCCGCTCGGTGGTCCGCGCCGACACCAGAAGCGGCCGGCTGGTGCGCAAATGGATCGCTCCAGGTGAGGCGCAGCGGCGGGCGCCCCGGTTCTGGAGAAAGGAGGCCCGCGTCGATGAACTAGTGGAGCGGGCGGCGGCCAACTACGGAGTGGATCCGCTGTTGATCCATGCGGTGATCGAAGTGGAGAGCAATTACAACCCGTTTGCGATTTCGCCGAAGGGCGCCACGGGCCTGATGCAACTGATGGAGGCGACGGCGCGGCGCTTGGGCGTGGCCGATCGCTTTGCCCCTTGGGAGAACGTCGATGCGGGGGTCCGGTACTTGAAGTACCTCCAGGATCTGTTTCCCGACGAAAGACTTGTTTTGGCGGCTTACAATGCGGGTGAGGGCGCCGTCATCAAGCACAACAACAGGATTCCCCCGTACGAGGAGACGCGGGGCTATGTCGAACGGGTCCGCCGGCGCTACGAGGAGCTCAAGAGCGAAGCACGACTCCGCCGGACTCCCCTCGAACCGGCTTACCGGCCGCTCGAGGCGGTGCTTGGCCCCGACGGCAGACTGCATCTCAGAACGAGGTAGCCCATGTGGAAGTCCGATGTGACCGCGATGCGCCGGCTCGTTTTCGGCGGCTTGGGGGTGCTTTTTCTGGGCCTGTCGGTGGGCACTGGCTGGGCTGCGCCCAAACGTCCCGCGGCGCCTCTGGTTACGGTAACTGCGATCCGGCACTGGTCACTTCAGGATGTGACCCGGATCGCCATCGAGGCGACCGGTGAGCTCAACTATCAGTGGGACCGGTTGTCGAATCCGGACCGAGTCTTCTTTGACCTTCACGAAGCGCGCCAGACGATTTCCAAGCAAAAATTGCACGTGATCCCCGTCGGCGATGCCCGGGTCCGCCAGATTCGCGTGGCGCAGAACCGGCCCCGGATCGTGCGCGTCGTGATCGATCTCGAGGGCAGGCATGATCTCACGGTCTTTCGCCTGTCGAATCCCAGCCGGCTGATGGTGGAAGTACGGGCGCCTGCGCCGGCGGCGGAAATCTCGCGGGAACCCGCGCCCAACCCTGCGACACCGGCCCCCGGGGAGGCAGCCGCCGCGCCTGCGGCTCCCCTCTTAGGACGGTCGCCGGAGAAGGCGCCGGAGCAAGCGGCGCAGAGGCGCGCGGTCGAGGAACCGCCCCCGGCCAAACCGGCCCTGCGCAACCGCGGCGGCGGGACGTCGCTGACGCGCGCTCTTGGGCTGAAGATGGGCAAAGTGGTGATCGATCCCGGGCACGGCGGGCGGGACACCGGAACGATCGGCCCCACCGGGCTGATGGAAAAGGACGTCGTGCTGGATGTCGCCAAGCGCCTGGCCAGGCTGGTGGAGGAGCGGCTGGGCGCTGAGGTCGTCCTGACGCGCACCGAGGACGTCGGCGTGCCGCTTGAGGCTCGCACGGAGCTGGCAAATCAGGAGAAGGCGGATCTGTTCCTGTCGCTTCATGTCAACTCCTCCCGCTATCCGGGGGTGAACGGCATCGAGACGTTTTACCTGAATCTGACGCGCTCGCAAGCCGATTTGGAGGTGGCGGCGCGCGAGAACGCGGGCTCGAACAAGTCCTTGCATCAGCTTGTCGAGCTCGTCCAAAAGATCGCCTTGGATGACAAGATTCAGGAGTCGCGCGATTTTGCCGCACACATGCAAAATGCGCTCTATCGGTTGGCGCGCGAACAGGATCCGAGGGCCCGCAACCGGGGGGTCAAGAAGGCCCCGTTCGTGGTCTTGATCGGAGCGCAGATGCCCTCCGTGCTGGTGGAGCTGGGCTTCATCAGCAACCCCGCCGAGGAGCGGCTGATGCGGGACGACAACTACCGCCAGAAGATGGCCGAGGCGCTGTACGCCGGCATCGCTGCGTACGCGAGCACGCTCAGCCACTTTCAAGTGGCGCGGACGGGGGTGCCGGATTGAGGCCGCCTCAGGAGGGCTCGACCTGGTAGTTGGGCGCCTCTTTGGTGATGATGACGTCGTGAACGTGGCTCTCGCGAAGTCCGGCCAGCGTCACCCGCAAGAACCGACTCTTTTGTTGTAACTCGGGAATCGTGCGGCAGCCGCAGTAGCCCATGCCGGCGCGCAAGCCGCCCACCAGTTGGTAGACCATCTCGGCCAGCGGGCCCTTATAGGGCACTCGGCCTTCGATTCCCTCCGGCACCAGCTTGGCCGAGGGGTCCTGCGAGTAGCGGTCCGAGCTGCCTTGCGCCATCGCTCCGAGCGACCCCATGCCCCGATAGCTCTTGAAGGTGCGTCCCTGGTAAAGAATCAGCTCGCCGGGACTCTCCTCAGTGCCGGCGAACAGACTGCCGATCATGACGCACTCGGCGCCGGCGGCGATGGCCTTGGTGATGTCCCCGGAGTACTTGATGCCGCCGTCAGCGATCAGCGCGACCCCCGTTCCGCGTGTGGCCCGGGCGCATTCGGTAATCGCCGTGATCTGCGGAACGCCCGCGCCGCTGATGACTCGCGTGGTGCAGATCGAGCCGGGTCCGATGCCGACCTTGAGGCCGTCGACGCCGGCCGAGACCAGATCGCGAGCGCCCTCGTAGGTGGCGACGTTGCCGGCGATGAGTTGGGTTTCCGGCAGCGAGCGCTTGAGGGCGAGGACGGCTTGAATTACCCGCTCCGAGTGGCCGTGCGCGGTATCGATAACAATGACGTCGACCTTCTTGCGCACCAGCTCCTGCGCCCGCTCGAGAAAATCGCCCGTTGCGCCTACGGCGGCGCCCACGCGCAAGCGGCCCTGGCTGTCTTTGGCGGCGTTGGGGTATTTGATCCGCTTCTGAATGTCCTTGACCGTGATCAGCCCTTTGAGGTTATAGTCCTCATCGACCACCAGGAGTTTCTCGATGCGATGTTTGTGCAGGAGCTTTTCGGCCTCCTCGAGCGTCGTCCCCACGGGTACGGTGATGAGGTTTTCCTTGGTCATCACCTCCTCGATGGGCAGGTCGTAGCGGGTTTCAAAGCGAAGATCGCGGTTGGTCAGAATGCCGACCAGCTTGCCGTTGCGCGTCACCGGCACCCCCGAGATGCGATAGCGGCGCATCACCTCGAGCGCCTCGTAAATCTTCTGGTGGGGCTCCATGGTGACCGGATCGACGATCATGCCGCTTTCGCTTCGCTTGACTCGATCCACCTCCTCGGCCTGGCGTTCGATGCTCATGTTGCGATGGATGATGCCGATGCCGCCTTGTTGAGCCAGCGCGATGGCCAGGTGCGACTCGGTCACCGTATCCATGGCGGCGCTGACGATCGGCAGATTGATCGGGATGTCGCGCGTAACGAACGTGCGGGTGTCGACTTCGCTGGGCAAAACGGCGCTGCGTGCAGGGATCAGGAGAACATCGTCGAAGGTAAGACCTTCCGGAACGTTTTCCTGGAGCATAGATGAACCTCATGATAGCACCCGCGGTCAGAAAGGCAGCCCGGGCCGATACGCGCCCGCAAGGCAGTGTGTCGTACAGTGGGTGTAAAGGAGCCGCAATGGAAGAGCCCAGAGCCGGCGCCTGGCGTCGGGCCGGATGCGCCCTCTTGAAGGCGTGGGTCTTATCGACTGACGAGCTGCGGCTTGCTCTGCCGCCTGTCGTCCCGAGCGGCAGCCGCTTCGAACGCAAGCACGGCATGCCTGGCTACAGCGAACATGAGCCCGGATGCTGCCGGCGACGCCCTGCCCGGCTCCGTTGAGGCTTCGGCAACCATGGGCGCAGTGACGTCCGTGCGCGCGGCGTACCTTTGGGGCGGCGCCGGCAACATCATCAAAGCGCTGCTCACCTTCGGACTGTCCGTGTTGCTCGCGCGACTGCTCGATCCCTCCCATTACGGCCTGATCGGGGTCGTCTTGGCTTTCGTCAGCATCTTGATGGTGATTCAGGACGGAGGTTTCGGGCAGGCGGTGGTCTACTTTGACGAGTCCGAGGAGACGCTGCCCACTTATCACACCATCGCCGCGCTGGGCGGCGTGGCTATGGCATTGCTCACCTGGGCAGCCGCGCCGGCTCTGGCATGGTTTTACGGGATGCCGGAGCTTCGAGAGGTGGCGCCGGTGCTCGGGCTATGTCTGGTCTTTGCCAGCCTGACGTCAATCCCTCAGGGGTTGCTTACCAAAGAGCTCCGGTTCAAGGTCCTTTCGGTGGTCGAGACTACGGCCGGGGTCGTGGCCGGCGTGACCGCCGTGGCGCTGGCTTTCTGGGGGGCCGGCGTCTGGAGCCTGGTCGTGAATCTCCTGCTCGGCGCCGCCATCCAAGCGGCCGCCGTGCTCCGGCTCAAGCCGGGGCGCTTCACCCGCCGCCCGCAGCCGGAAGTGATCTGGCGCGTCGTCCGCTACGGCCTCCCGCTGACCGGCAGCCGCCTCCTCTGGCAGGTCTATCTGAGCTCCGACGCGCTGATTATCGGTAAGCTGCTCGGAAGCACCCCCCTCGGATTCTACAGCTACGCGCTTCGCATGGCGCGATTTTTGAGCGAGCGGGTCTTTGGGATCGTCAGTCGCGTGAGCTTCCCCTCGTTCGCCTCGATGAGGGAGGACCGCACGCGCCTGGTCCGGCACTGGTTCCTTTTGACCGAGCTGCTCGGGCTGATTCACTTTCCCGCCATGCTGGCCCTGGCGATGAACGCCGAGGACTTTGTGCTTGTGCTGCTTGGAGAGAAGTGGCTGCCGGCGGTGCTGCCGCTTCGCCTGCTGTGTGCTGCGGAAGCGGTCCGATCCGTTCAGGTGGTGATCCCTCAAATGGTTAACGCCCTGGGGGAGACCCGCGCGGTCTTACGCTACAACATCCTCAACGCTGTCGTTCTGCCGGTCTCCTTCGCTGTGGGCTGTCACTTAGGTGGGCTTGCCGGCGTGGGCCTGGCTTGGATGTTAGTATACCCGTTACTTGCCCTTCGCTTACTCAAGCAGGCCGCTAAGCTGACCGGAGCTCCGCTCAAGGGTTACTGGAGGTGTCTGCGCGCCCCGGCGCTCGTAACCGTGGCGTGTCTGGCGGCGATGCTGCCGTTTGAGTGGCTCTTCGGTGCGGGTTGGACACGGCTTGTGGCGCGCTCGGCGGCGGGAGGCGCCTGCTATCTGCTCTCGCTGATTGTGCTGCCGGACCTGGGCCGGAGGCTGCTGGAGATTGCCCGGGGCCGCAGGCAGGTCCAGGCCCCCGAGCTTGGGCCGTGAGAGTCAAGTGCCGATGCTGCGGCCAGTGCGAGTCCTGTTGATGGCGCGCTCGCTCGGCTTGGGAGGCAGCGAGCGCCAACTTGCGTTGATGGCGCGGCATCTTGACCGGCGCCGCTTCGAGGCGAGGGTGGCCTGTTTCCGTTGCCAGGGCCTGCGAGCCGACGAGCTCCGCGCGGAGGGCGTTCCGGTGCTGGACCTCCGGCTGGTGTCGTGCGGCCGGGCATCGGCGGCGGCGAGCGCCTGGCGCTTGGTCCGCTACCTTCGCGAGCATGAGATCGACATTGTGCACACCTTTGACGCTCCCGCAACGGTCTTTGCGGTTCCGCTGGCGCGAACGGCCGGAACTCCGGTAGTGCTTGCCGGGCAACGCGCCCACCGCGAGCTCGCCGGCCGCTTCTGGCGTCACCTGCTCCGCCTCACCGACCAGATAGCTGATGCCATCGTGGTGAACTGCGAGTTCTTGAAGCGCCATCTGGTCGACGACGAGCGGGCGCCGGCAGGGCGCATCCGCGTCTGTTACAACGGCATCGAGCTCGATCGGTTCTCCCCGGCGGGACGAGGCAAGCCGGCCGAGTTCGGCTGCGCCCGGCCGGTGATTGGAACCGTTTGCGCGCTCCGTCCGGAGAAGAATCTGGACGTACTCGTCCAAGCGTTCGCAAGCCTGCGGCACAGCGTCCCGGACGCGCTTCTGGTGATTGCCGGTGACGGACCCGTCCGAGGCGACCTTCTCCGGCAGGCCGAAAGCCTAGGGCTCGGTGAAAGCTGCCGGTTCCTCCCCGCTCGAAGCGACGTGGCCCGGCTGCTGCGCGGCATCGACATCTTCGTGCTTCCTTCGCGCTCGGAAGCTCTGTCAAACGCCTTGATGGAGGCGATGGCTTGCGGTTGCGCGGTGATTGCCACCCGGGTGGGGGGCAATCCCGAACTCGTCGAGCACGGCAAGACCGGCATCCTCGTGGCGCCCGGGGAGGCCGGCGAGCTTGCCTCAGCCCTCGAGTTCCTCGCCGGGGATGAGCCGGCGCGGAAGCGGCTGGCCGCAGCCGGCGCCGCGTTCATTCGTTCCCGCTTCTCGGTGGAGATCGCCGCGCAGCATCTGGCTGAGATTTACGCGGAGTTTCTTCCCCGATAATCAGGATCGAGGCGGCGGCGGAAGATGTCGGCGAGTGCGGCGGTGTTGCGGCGCAGGTCGTAGCAGGCCAGAATGCGCTGTCGCGCCGCCTCGCCCATCCGGCGGCGGCCCTCGGGGTCGCGCACGAGGCCCAAAATCGCCTCAGCCAAGCCTTCGACATCGGAGGGCGCCACGAGAACGCCTTCCACACCGTCTCGGATCAGCTCCGGGATGCCGGCAACCCGGCTCGCCACGCACGGCACCTGCATGGCCATGGCCTCCATGAGCACGACGGGCAGGCCCTCGTCGAAGCTCGCGAGCACGAACAGGTCGGCGCGCCGGTAGAGGTGCTCGACGCGGTCGAAACCGAGCGCTCCTTCAAATTGGACTCGATCGGCCAGGCCGAGCGCGGCAGCGTAGCGTTCCAGCTCCCTTCGCTCCGGCCCGTCGCCGACCAGGCGGAGACTCAAGCTTGGGTGCTCGCGGGCGACGCGCGCCAGCGCCTCGACGAGCAGGCGGTGCGCCTTGATCGGCACGAGCTGGCCCACCGTGAGGATCTCGAAGGGATCGGGCGCGGCGCGGAACTCTCCCGGCGTTAAACTCTCTGGATCTACGCCCAGGCGCGCCAGCTCGATCTTCCCCCACAAGGCCGGCTCGCAGGCCATCATGATCCGGCTGCGGGCAAAGTGGCTGATGGCGCATACGAAGGCTGAGGCGGCCACCTTCTCGCGCAGGTGGAATCCCACTGGATCGACGAACTCCCCCCGGCCGTGCAAGGTGATCGACATGGTCAAGGGGAAGACGCGGCACGCCAGCAGGCCCACGGTCGAAGCATAGTGAACATGAAAATGCCTGACACCGGCGTGTTCGAACCAGCGGCCGGCGACGACCGCTTCAGCGAAATAGAAAAGGTTGTAGAGGAGGCGCCGCGCACCGCCGCCCAGACTCAGCGCCGCCACCAGGCCGCGAAGATAACCGCTAGGGTGCCGGACCAGGGCGGCCAGGTGTGCGCTGAGGAGGCTCGTAAGAGGCGCGGTCTTTACGGTGAGGGTTCGCGCGGCCTCCTCGCGTTCGCTTTCCGCCAGCGCCTCGGGCGGCCGGTCGGGCGGCGCAATCGAGACCACCAAGACATCAAATCCCAGGGCGCGGAGCGACCGAACCTCGCGCAGCAAGTAAGTGTGGTTGACCGCGGGATACTGGCTGACCAGATAACCGATCTTCATGGACCGGGACGCCCGGTAAGCACCCCGAGCGGTTCTAAGGCGGGGTTGGCAGCCACCAGATCGAGTACCGGCAGACCGGAGGCGCGCAGCCGGTCGGCATGGTCGGCATCGGGCCTCTGCGTCACGACAAGGTAATCGGCCCAACCGGCCAGCTCCTCCCAGCAGTCCACCATCAAGCGCTCGATGTGCGGAATGGCGTCGAACACAAACCGGCGGTTGGCGCCGTAGATCTGATCCAGACGGATGCGGGGATCGTAGATGCGTAACTGGCGCCCCTTTCCCAGGAGGAACTCGATCAGGCTGACGACGGGGCTTTCCCGCAAATCGTCGGTGTTTTCCTTGAAAGCCAGGCCGAAGATGCCAAGGCGCCGGGCCGGCAGCTCGACAGCCACCTGCATGGCGCGTCGCAGGTGTTCCTCATTGGACGGAAGCACCGATTCGACGAGCGGCAGCTTCAGGTCAAGCCGCGAGGCTCGGTAGACGAGCGCCCGCAGATCTTTCGGCAGACAGGAGCCGCCGAAGGCGAACCCCGGCTTCAGATAAGCCGGCGAAATGTTGAGCTTGCGATCCAGGCACAGGATCTCCATGACCTGATGGCCCGGGATGTCCAGGCGCCGGCAGAGCGTGCCGATCTCGTTGGCGAAGGCGATCTTCAACGCGTGAAAGCTGTTGCAGGCATACTTCACCGCCTCGGCCGTTCGCAGCGAAACGAGGCAGATCTCCGCCGGCAGCCTCTCGTACAGGCGGGCGACCGTGCGCACCGACTCGGGCTCGTCGCCGCCGACGACTACGAGCGAGGGTTCGAAAAAGTCTTGCACGGCCGAGCCTTCGCGGAGAAACTCGGGATTCGAGACCACGCGCACGAACGGGTACCGGGCGAAAGCCGGCAGCACCACCTGCTCGCAGGTGCCCGGAAAGACGGTGCTGCGAACGGCGACGATTAAGGGGCGCTCGCGTCCCTCCAGATGCGACGCCACTTCACGGCAGGCGCGCTCAAGCTGTTCGAGGTTGAGGTCGCCGTTCGGCAGCGAGGGGGTGCCGACGCAAATCAAGACGACGTCGGCCTCGGGCAGCGACTCGGCGACGTTGAGCGAGGCCCGGAGCCGGCCCTCGGCGACGTTGCGGCGGACGAGTTCCTCCAAACCCGGCTCGAAGAACGGCGGGGCGCCGCGTTCGACGCTAGCGACTTTGTGCGGGTCGCGATCGATGCCGGCCACCCGATGGCCCAGCTCGGCCAGGCAGGCGGCCGTGACGCAGCCCACATAGCCAAGTCCGAGGACGACCAGGCGGCTCTCCTCCGGCATAATAAGTTCAGTATGCCACACCGCCGGCGGCATGTCGGCTTGCCGGAGACGGCTGTCTAAAATGGAGCCAATGGGTTCCGAGCAAGCAGCGGAGGCCGCACTGCGCCTGTTGGCGATCTCCTGGGCCATGCCGCCACTGCTGGCGCCGCGGGCGTTGCAGGTTCCGCGTCTTCTCTCGGCGCTCTCGGATGCGGGCTGGCAGGTGACGGTCTTGCATGCCGATGAGGAATTCGCCGATCGCGGCTTCTCGCGCGATTCGGAGCCGGGAGGAGTGCTCGGCGAACGGTACCACTCCGTACAAGTCGGCCTGCCCCGGCCGCTGGGACGGCTCGGGCTCTACCGGCTGCTACGCAGGTTCCGACTGGATGAAACGCTTTGGGAGCGGCTTGCCGCACTCGAAGCCGGCCGACGCCTTCGGCGAACGGACTTCGATGTGATGTTGACGTTCGCACAACCTTGGAGCGACCACCGGATCGGTCTCCGAATCCGCCGGCGGCGCCCCATTCCTTGGGTGGCGCATTTCAGCGATCCCTGGGTGGACAATCCTTTTCTGACGGAGCGCGAACGGCAGCGACTGCCCGAGCAGCGCCGACAGGAAGAGGCGGTGATCCGGCTGGCGGACGCCGTCGTGTTCACCACCGACTACACGCGCGAGCTGGTGATGCGCAAGTACCCCGCCGCCTGGCGCGAGAAGACCTTTGTGGTGCCGCACGCTTTCGACCCCGACCTGGCGGCGTCGATCCCGAAGGCCGCCTCCGGCGCCCGGCTTCGCCTGGTCTATGCGGGCAACTTTTATAGAGGCCGAACGCCCGTGCCCTTGCTCGAGGCGCTGGCGGAGCTCAACCGCAGCCGCCCTCTCCGAGAGGAGCTCGAGGTGCTTTTTGTGGGTGCCGGCAACGAGCGCTATGCGAGGATGGCTGCCCAGTGGGGTCTCGGAGAGATCGCCCAATTCCGTCCCTCGGTCTCCTTCCTTGAGAGCCTCCGGCTGGCGGCACAAGCGGACGTCTTGTTGGCGATTGATGCGCCGAGCGCCGAGGCCAGCGTCTTCCTGCCAAGCAAGCTCATCGATTACCTGATGTTCGCAAAGCCGATCCTCGGCATTACGCCCTTGCGCGGGGCCTCCGCGGAGCTGCTGGGCGAGCTGGGCTGCCCGGTGGTGGCGCCGGAGGATATCGCAGGCATCCGACGCGAGCTCGTCGAGCTGATTGAAAGGCGGAAGGCCGGCAGGCTTGGGGTAAGCCCGGCCTTTCGCTCCGTTGCGGCGCGATTCGAGATCCAACAGGTGAGCCGTGAATTGGACGCGATCCTTCGCGGCGCGGCAAAGCGGGGCCGGACCGGGCGCCGCGAGGCTCTATCATAGAGGCTCCGGCCATCAATTCCCGGACGAAAGCAAGTATGCGAGTCGCTAATGTGGTCGGGGCTCGGCCCAACTTCATGAAGATGGCGCCGGTGATCGCCGAGATGCGCCGGCGGGGGCTTTCCCAAGAGCTCATCCACACCGGCCAGCACTACGATGCCAACGTCTCGGAGGTCTTCTTTCGCGAGCTGGGGCTTCCGGAACCGGACGTCTATCTGGGCATCGGCTCCGACAGCCAGGCCCGGCAGACCGCACGGATCATGATGGCGCTCGAGGAGGTCTGGCTCGAGCGACGCCCGACGCTGGTGGTGGTGGCCGGCGACGTCAACTCGACGCTGGCGGCGGCGCTGGTGGCGGCCAAGCTCTCCATTCCGGTGGCGCACGTCGAGGCAGGGCTCCGCTCCTTCGACCGCACGATGCCCGAGGAGATCAACCGCATGGTGACAGACCGGCTCTCCGAGCTGTTGTTCACCACCGAAGAAAGCGCGAATGAGAATCTCCGGGCCGAAGGGACACCGCCGGAGCAAATCCACTTTGCCGGCAACTGCATGATCGACACGCTGGAGCGGCATCTAGGGGCCGCGGTAGCGCGGCGGCCCTGGCGACAATTCGGTCTCGAGCCAGGCGGCTACGCCCTCGTGACGCTGCACCGGCCCTCGAACGTCGACCAGCCGCCGACGCTGGCGGCGCTGGTAGCGGTTTTGAACGAGCTTTCGGCGAGGTTGCCCATGCTGTTTCCCGTGCATCCGCGTACCGAAAAGCGCCTCAGCGAGTACGGCATCGCTGCGGCGCCCACCTTGCGTCTTTGCGAGCCTCTGCCTTACCTGGCGTTTTTGGGGCTGATGGCCAAAGCGCGGTGCGTGCTCACCGATTCCGGTGGCATCCAGGAGGAGACGACGGCGCTCGGGGTGCCCTGCCTGACCTTGCGCCCGAACACCGAGCGCCCGGTGACCGTGACGCACGGAACCAACCGGCTGGTGGGTTCGGATCCCGCCGCGATTCGGGCGGCCTTTGAGGCCGTGCTCGAGGAGGGCCCCCGCCAGGTGCCGCGGCCGCCGCTGTGGGACGGCGCCGCAAGCCGGCGAATCGTCGACGTGATCGAGGCCTGGGCCGCGTCAGGGCGCTAGCCGGCGCCAGCCGCCGGTTCGAGGGAATTCCAAGCCGAGGGCCGGTGCCGGCGCCGTGAGATTCCAGCCCGCCGCGCTTGCGCCAAGGGCCAGCTCTGGCGGGTCAGGCCGGAAGACAAAGACCGCGGCGAGGCCGGCGGGCAGGGTTCGCCGTGCGATCACGCGCAGTACGGGGGCCGGCGTTTTCACTCCGAAAACGGGCGAACGCCAACCGTACTCGCCTCCTTCGTCGAACTCGATGGCGTCTCCGCCCGCCAGGCCGATCGCCGCGGAGTCGCCCAAACGGATGCGGTAGGAGGTCAGAGGCGCCGGAGGCAGCCCGGTGTGCCAGAACTGTTCGATTGACACGGCGGCGCCGGTCCTCGTCTCGGCGTCGACGTCGTCGAAGACCACCACGAGCAGCGGGTCCCGGAGGAGCAGCAGGCGCCGGCGGTGAGAGAAGCCCCGATAACGGCATACGGCCTCCACAAAGTCATATTCGGCCGTTGTTGTGAAAACTCTCCGTTCGACCGATGGAGGGTTCCGCCACCGAAACGGCCCGGCGGGTTCGGCCTGGTCGCTCTCGTCGATGCGAAGCGTGTTGTGAGCGGCCGAGCCGCGAAAGCGTTGGCGCCACAGCGCGTCGCAGACGTAGGTGTATGTTCCGGGATCGATCAGAACAGGCGCGCCGCCGTAGCGCAGCACAAGGCTGAGCGTGTCGGAATGGCTGTGGCCTGCCGAGCCGGGCCCGAACGGACCGGCATCGAAAACGGCGTGCAGGGAATCGTGGCCGAGGACCGCCAGGCCGGAGTCGGCGAAAAGCTGTGAGCGCCGCTCGGCTGCGCCCGGATGCGGTCGCGCCTCGAGCGTCTGCGGCCCGATCCACCAGAGGGCCTGCTCGAACAGATCCTCCGGCTCGAAGGGAACTTCGGCGCCGGCTACCAGTGCGGCCGTGGCCAGCGTGGCGCGAGCGAACCGGCTGCGCACGCCGTACGGATAGAAGAAACGGCCGCCGTCATCGTCACCCAAAAACGGCAGCTCCCGCTCCGGACCCGCAACCGCGGCGAGCCATCGCGCCATCTCGGCCAGCCGCTCGCGAAACCGAGCGTCCACGTCCTCCACTAAAGCGTGAAACAGAAAGGCGTCGAGCGCATAGAGCTGATAGTAAGTGGACTGCTCGAAATGACTGCCGTCGTCGCGCACCTGGGCGGCGAGCTGCGCGCGGACCAGATCCGCCCCACTTCGGCGCCAGCGCTCTGCGCGCGGAAACCAGGAAAAGAGCTTGCCGAGAGCGTGAAGGGCGACAGCTTCGATGAGCAAGTGGGTGTTCGGGGAGAAGTAGACGGAGAGGTTGGTCTCTATGTAGCAGCCATGGCGGTAGAGCTCGACCAGGAGGCGGCGCCGAAACTCCTCCTCGAGCTCGGCGCCCGCCAGGTGATAAACCCACGTCCAGGACAAGGCGCGAAAGGCGACCTCAAGGGCGCTTGCCCAGTTGATGCCGCGCGCGTACGGGTTGGCGGCCACCCAGCTCTCTAGTTGCGCGCGAATCTCTTCGAGATAGCGGCGCCTTCCCGTGCCGAGCCAGGCCTGAGCGAGTACAACAAGGTGCTGGTGGCGATTGAGCTCCCAGATGCGTTTGTGGTCGCCCGAGCGCCGGGCGTCCAGATAGGCGATGCGGCGAAAATAGACGGGCCGAGTCTCGATGCCGCTCGGATAGTCGCGGCGCCAGGCGATCTCCGGTCCCGTCTCGATTTCCAGACCAAGCAAGGGAAAGCGGTGGGCGACAATCCGATCGGCCAAGGCCTCGAGTTCGGCCAGAAACGGCGATCTCTGAAGCGCGGCCGCAAGCCTGCGTGGCTCGGGCAGCCGCTCGAGCGGGGCATAGGGCGGCGCCGCCACGAGAGCCGGGGGCTTGACCCATAACCGGATATTTTCGATTTCCTGGCGAAGGCGCCAGGCGATCTCGGCAGGGCTGCGCATGAGAGGGGCCGAATTCCTTCTTATACCACCCGGCCGATGATCCGGAGGCCGGAAAGACGGTTGTTAGAATGGAGGTTTCCGGAGAGCTTCTGACTCTTATGGCGCAAAGAGTGCGGCGGCGCGCGGTGGTTGTCGATGTCGGCGGGGTGAAGATCGGCGGCGAGCATCCGATCGTCGTGCAGTCGATGACCAACACGGATACGGCCGACGTCGCGGCTACGGTAAATCAGGTGATGGCGCTCGCGAGGGCCGGCTCGGAGCTGGTGCGCGTCACCGTCAACACCGAAGCGGCGGCCGCCGCCGTGCCCCGCATCGTCGAGACGCTCGAGAAGTTCGGCGTGCGCGTGCCGATCGTCGGCGACTTCCACTACAACGGCCACATTCTGCTCAAGAAATATCCCGAGTGCGCGCGGGCGCTCGCCAAGTACCGAATCAATCCCGGCAACGTCAACATCGGCAAGAAGCACGATGACAACTTCCGGACGATGATCGAAGTAGCCATCGAGTACGGCAAGCCGGTGCGCATCGGGGTGAATTGGGGTTCGCTCGACCAGGCGCTGTTGACGCGCATGATGGACGAGAACGCGCGCCGGCCGGCGCCGCTCGATGCGCGCACGGTGACGCTGAAAGCGATGGTGGCGAGCGCCTTGGAGTCGGCGGCGGCGGCCGAGCGCTACGGCCTGCCGCACGACCGAATCATTCTGAGCGCCAAGGTGAGCGGAGTGCAGGATCTCATCCAGGTCAACCGGGAGCTCGCTGCCCAGTGCGACTACCCGTTGCATCTCGGACTGACCGAGGCGGGCTTAGGCTCGAAAGGGATCGTGGCGACGACGGCGGCGCTGGCCGTGCTGCTTCAGGAAGGGATCGGCGACACCATCCGCGCCTCCCTGACTCCGCTGCCCGACGGCGACCGGACCGAGGAGGTGATCGTCTGCCAGCAGATCCTCCAGGCGCTCGAGCTGCGCTCGTTCACGCCCCAGGTGACCGCCTGCCCCGGCTGTGGGCGGACCACCAGCACCTTCTTTCAAGAGATGGCCGACCGCATCCAGACCTATCTGCGCGAGCAGATGGCGGTCTGGAGCCGGAGCCGGCCGGGTGTCGAGGAGATGAAGGTGGCCGTGATGGGCTGCATCGTCAACGGCCCGGGCGAATCCAAGCATGCCAATATCGGCATCTCGCTTCCCGGCACCTTCGAGGAGCCGAAAGCGCCGGTTTACGTGGACGGGCGGCTGCTCAAGACGCTCAAGGGCGAGCGGATCGTCGAGGAGTTCATCGAGATCCTCAACGAGTACGTGGATACGCACTACGCGCCGCGCGTGGAGGCCGGCGCGCCGCATTCGGCTTAGCGGACGCGTACGGTCACCTGGCGGGACTGCTTGCGCGTGCGGCCGTCGGTGGCGGTCACGGTGAAGGTGGTCGTCTCCGACACGGTCACGGTGAAGCAACTGCTTGCGGGTCGCAGTGCGGCGAGCGGCGGATCGAGGTAAACCGCTTCGGCGCCGGAGACGACGTAGCAGAGCGTCACCGGCTGGCCGGGCGCCGCTTCCTGATGGCTGGCGAGGAGCTGTTCCACAAGCGGGCCTTCGCCGCCCGGGGCTGGCGTCGCAGCCGCGCGATGCACAACGATGGAGACCTCCGCCGCGGCCGATCCGCCGGGACCGGTCGCCGTCAGCCGGTAGGTCGTCGATTTCTTCGGAGCGACAGAAAAGCAGCGGTTAAAGGACGGAGGGAGATCGCGCACCCGGGGCTCGATCCGGACCTCGGTGGCGTCTTCCACGCCGTAGCAGAGGAGCACGGTTTCGCCCGGGGCGGCCAAGCCGGGATGGGCGTAAAAATGGAGGATTTTGGGCGCGGGCGTTACGGGGGCTGGCGGAGGCCGCCGTTGCTCGGGCGCCTCAGGCGCGCACCCGAGGAGCGCCGCTATGCCGGCCGCCGCCAAGGCTCGTTTCATCGCTTGTCGGCTTCATTGTACTCCCCGAGGGCGCGCCTGTTTGGTGCGGGCGCCGTCGCTCACCTCGGGCGCCTCCTCTTCGAGAATGGCCAGATCCCAAGGGGCCAGCTTCAGCATCTGGTTCGGGCGCACCGGCGCGCCGCTGAGCAGCTCCGTCGCCGATGCATAGGGGTATTCGAAGCTTTGCGGCCGTCCGGAGTAGTTCAGGTAGTAGCGCATCGGCCGGCCCTCGCGGCTCGCGCCGTGACGGACCAGGACGGGCTCGGGCAGCCTCTGGTCGGCGCCGTTGAGCCCGGCCAAGGCCAGGACGTTCGCGATCACCTTTTCCTGAAGCGTGTCGGAGAGGTAGGTCCCCTCGTAGGTGAGAGTGCCGCGGCCGTAACGGTTGCGCGTAATTGCCGGGTAGCGCGAGAAGAAATGGTGATCGTAGACGGCGAGGGTTTCGCAGGTTTCCGGCAGGATCATCTCCGCCCAGACGCTCGCGCGGTTTTCCGGGCCGGCGCCGAAGGGATCGCCCTTTAGCGCCACCGGTTCGGCCAGCGTGGAGAACTCCTGGTAGCTGAAGCCGGCCGCGGCGCGGAGCGGTCCGGGGGCGCGCTGCCAGCGCACCGTGGAGTGCTCGTCGGCAAAGCCGCTTTTGAAGGCGACCAGCGCGTGCCCGCCGCGGCGGACAAATTCGACGAGGCGTCCGAGCAACGCATCGTCGGCGATATAAAGCGGGGGCACGAGCAACACGCGGTAGCGCTCCCAGTCCTTCTGCTGAGGGAACACAAAGTCGACGCCGACTTTGAGCCGATACAAGGCTCGGTACATCTGTTGGAGGATGGTGAGGTAGTTCACGCGGTCGTCGAACGGCATGAACTGGATGCCGTGGTAGGAATCGAGACTCACCAGGATGGCGACGTGATTTCGGGGCTCAAAACCGACCAGTCGCGGCCCTAGGCGCTTGAGCTCGGCGCCGATCCGCGCCGCCTCCTCATAGACGCGATTCGGCTCCAAGTCGTGCGACAGCAGGCCCTTCCAGTACGTCTCCTGCCCGTAATGCAGGGAGTGCCAGTGCCAGTAGGCGACCATGTTCGCCCCGGCGGCGAGGTGACTGTACGCATTCAGGCGGAGCTGGCCGTCGTAAGGTGGGAACTGGGTGCGCGAGTCCCAGCCGATGGTCTGCGCGTTGGTCTCCATCACCAGGTAGTTGGCGCGCTTGAGCGACCGCGCCAGATCGCCGGTGAAGTGGATCTGCCAGCCGTCAAGGCGGTCCTGAACCGGATGGTAGGGGTTGACTGCGGCCACATCCAGGTACTGGGCGATCTCATACTGGTCCACGT
>Ga0308417_1000842_pt1 | contig 21449 bp, 15 predicted proteins | sample HotsprSampleOS65_FD_203528 | JGI IMG/M metagenome (GOLD analysis project Ga0308417, IMG submission 203528) | Hot spring phototrophic mat microbial communities from Octopus Spring, Yellowstone National Park, Wyoming, United States - 20090730_OS65 ... | reverse complement strand
GAGCAGGGAGTCGTCGAGGGGGTTGGCGGTGGCCCGTGCGGGGGGCATGAGCAGGGAGTCGTCGAGGGGGTTGGCGCTGGCCGTGGTCGGGGCCGGGCCGGGCGTCGGCGGGAGGCCGGGAACCGCCGGACGGCTGCCGGGTAGCAGGCCGGGTCGCGGGGCCGGTGTCGGCCGCAGGACATCCGGGGAGGCACCGTTGGCCCAGGCCATGACCCGGCGGGCCACGTCCGCCGCCAGCCGACTCGTCGGGGCCGGTAGCTCGTCGGCCGGTAAGCCGACTTCCAGGCCCAGCACATTCTGCAACACCGCCGCGATCTGCACGGACAGTTCCCGGTTCGGTTGGCGGGCGAGGCCGCGGAGAACGTCTAGCCCGTCCGGGTCGTGCGGGTTGATGCGGAGCATCAGTTCGGCGGCGAACAAGCGGATCGGGGCCGGCTGGTCGGGGTTGGTGAGTCGGTCGAGTAGGTCCGGGGTCAGCAGGTGGTGGTCGCGGAGCAGGGCGGCGATCTCGACCCGCAGGGCCGGGCTGGTGCCGTTGTCCAGCAGCATCGCCGCCAGTTCGGTCCCCAGTTCGGGGCGGTCGGCGGCGAGCAGTTCGCTGTGGAAGTGGTCGATGACCGTCAGGACGGCGCGGCGGGCGAGCGGGGGGTGCTCCTCGGACCAGGTGACGAGGTCGGCGACGGCGGCGGCGGGCAGGCGGCCACAGCCGGCGAACAAGGCCCCGTCGTCGGCGAAACGGGGGTCGGCCAAGGCTTCCTTCACCGCCTCGCGGGCGTAGGGCCAGCGGCCCTCGGCGTCCCAGATCAGGGCCTCGGCCGCGGCCCGCCGTACCTCGGCGGCCGGGTCGCGGAGGAAGCCGGCCAAGGCGGCGATGAGTTCCGGCGTGCGAACCCCGGCGAGTGCGTAGACGGCGGCCGACCGCACCGCCGGTTCCCGGCTCTGGCGGGCCACCCGGAGTACCAGTTCCGCCTCACCCGGTCGCCAGTGCGGGCGGTGGTCGAGTGCCCCGAGGGCGGCCGCCTGCACCTCGGGCCGCGGGTCCGAGAGCAGGGCCAGGGCCGGACCGGGTTCGTTGCGGATCGCATCCCGTAGGGCGATCGCTTCCGGGATCAGGCGACAGTCGGCCAGCCGGGAAGGCCACGACCGCCGACCGGCGATGCGGCGGCACCAGAGGCGTGCCCGGCGGAGCGGCTCGGCTCCCGTGCGCCTCAGGTCGTGGACGGCGAACAGCCCCACCGCCAGCAGCAGCAGCAACCCCGTTACGAGGTCCGTGACCCCGTCGCTCGACCCCCGCAGCGGCACCCAGGCCCAGACCACCGCGACGAGGTACACGACGACCAGCGACGGGTTCGCGGGCGGCCCCCAGGCCGGGTGCGCACGCAGGAGCATCAACACGAGCAGGCCGGTCACGACCGCCCCGGCGGTCAGGAGCAGTGAGCCGGTGTGGTACGCCAACACACCGAGGGCTGCCGCCGGGATGACCAGCAAGGCGAGGCTCAAGGCCCATGACAGCAACCCGAGTTCGCGCCGCGGCGAGAGGTCGGACCAGTGCATGACAACCTACCCGAAATCATTCGGGACGCGGACAGACTTCTCCGCCGAGCGAGACTGTCAAACTCTAGAAGACAATTCCGTTTGGGTCAAACTTGCGGGTAGACGGGGAAGAAGCGTTGGCCACCTACCCGGCGGGGCCGACCGCCGGATGAGGTCCGTGGCACACGGGGTCCGTCAGGCACGGGGTCCGTGGTTTCTCGCGACGCCGTGCGCTCAGGGTTTGCTCATGCCCACGAAGCTGCCGTCGTTTTCGCGGGCCAGCGACCAGAGAAAGGCCCCCAGGTCGGGGCTGTCGAAGTAGAAGCCGACGGCGTGGATCCGTACCGGCGGGCGGTTGGGCAGCGGCCGGTTCCACACCTCCTTGAGGGTGCGGCGGAGGTGTCGGCCGAGCCGTTCCCCGAGTTCGATCTCGGAGAGCGGCGGTTGACGGGTCTGCTCGGCCAGGGTCAGGCCCGGCCCGCTGGTCGGCAGCCCGTCGGAGAACAGGTAGATGGTGTCCAGGCCGCCCGACTCCCGCAGGGAGAACGCCTTCTCGAAGCCGGCGTAGAGGTTCGTGTCGTCGTAGGGCGTCACCTCGAGCAGGGCCTTGGTGACGGCGTCGATCGACTTCTGTCCCAGGTAGTCGAGCCAGTCGCCGGAGCCGAACAGGAAGCGGGCCGAGCTGGAGAAGATGACCACCTGGTACTTCTCCAGACCGGCCACGCTGCGCATGACCTTGCCGACCGTCTCGACAACGAGCGGCCACTTGTTGGGGTCGGCGGTGCGGGCGTCCCTCTTGGCCATGCTGCCGGAGATGTCGATCAGGAAGACGACCCGTTTGCCCGAGGTGACGATCCCGGCGAAGCGGGCTTCGGTCTCCTTCTGGAGCTTGTCGAGCTTGTCGGCGAGCTTGGCCTTGTCGCCCTGCAGGTCGACGATCGTGGCGTTGGCGTCGTTCAACTGCTGGAGCAGGTCTTTCACCCGGTTCTGGGCGGCCCGGAGTTCTTCGCCGGCCTTGGCCCTGGTGGCGGCCAGTTCCTCGGCGGCCCGGGCGGCGGCGAGCTTGGCGGCCTTGCGGGCGTCTTCGAGTTCCTTCAGGGAGGCGGTCAGTCGCCCGTCGAGGTCGTCGAGTTGCTTCTGCAGGTCGACCGTCTGCTTGACCAGTAGCACTTTCTCGTCGTCCCGCTTGCGGAGGAGGCGGGAGAGTTCGTCGGCGGCGGCCGTCATCTCGCTCAGCTTGCGGGCCAGTGCCTCGACCTCCTTGTGCTTCTTGCGGAGGACTTCGTCGGCCTCGGCGGCGCGGCCGCGGGCGGCGGCGAGTTCCTGAGCAGTCGACTGGGCCTTGGCCTCGGCGGCGTTCAGGGCCTGTTGCGTGGCCTCGGCCAGGGCCTTGGCGGCCTTGGCCTCCTGCCGGGCCTGGGCCAGCTTCTTGGTCAGCTCGGCCGTCTCGGTCGTGGCGGCGGCCAGCCGGGCGTTCAGCTCCCGCACCTCGTCGGTCAACTTCAGCTTCACCCCCTCGGCCTGGCTGAGGGCGGCGGCCAGCTTCTCCCGTTCCTGGCTCTCGCTGTTCAGACGTAGTCGCAACCGTTCCAGTTCGGCCAGGGCGGCGGCCAGGGACCGTTCGGTCGTCCGCAGGTCGATCAGGGCGGTGCGGTTGGCGGCCGCCTCGTCGCTGGCCATGCGGCTGTTGAACAAGAACAGGAGCGTGACGCAGCCGAGGGCACAGCAGAACACGTCGAGCATCCACATGCTGACGAGGGTCGGCTGCTTGTGACGGACGCGCATGGTCGGCTCGGGGGTCAGGACGGGGAACGGGGGGTCGGTCCGGTTACCGTCGGTCGCGGGTCGTAGGCGGCGGGGGCGGGGGCTGCTGCCGGCACCGGCACCGGAATGATCGCGTCCAGGTGGACGCGGGGCAACTCGGCGACGAGCCAGCGGGGAACGAGGGCGGCGGCGGCCCGGGCGACGGCGACGGCCGGCAGCACCTCCACGGTCGTGCCCTCGGGGGTGTACTGGCGCAGGGCGTGGGCCAGGCCCGGCAGCAGGCCGGCCTCGTGCGTCAGCCACACCGCCCGGGGCGGGGCCGGCAGAGCGGCGGACTCGAGGAGTTCGGCCACGGCCTCGCCCGAACCCCGGGCCAAGGCCCGACAGTACCCGTCGAAGTCCTCGGGTTGCTGGATCAGGTCCTGGTACCAGTGGTCGGTGCGAACCGTCAGGCTCACGCCGCTCCCGCCGCGGACCCGCTCGAGTGCCTCGTCGAGTTGCTCGAATAATTCCTGCTCGGCCTCGGCGCAATCGCGGGGGTCGCGGCGGCACAGCCGCACGCAGCGGTCGCAGACGGCGTCGAGGAGCTTTTCCTTCCAGAGCCGGGCGGCCAGGCGGGGCCAGGCCGCACTGGCGAGCAGCCGCACCCGGTCCCGCTCCACGGCCACGACGGCGGCCGACAGGGCGTACTCGTCGGCGTCGATCACGACGACCGTGCCGGGGCCGGGGTCGGCCGGGCGGAGCGGCACCACCCAGTCGGGCGGGGGCGGGTCGGCCGGGGTCGGCTTGCCGGACAGGAAGGCGGTGGCCCGGTCGGCGACGAGGGCCAGCGCCCCCACGGCCGTGCCCTTGAGCGGTAGCCGGACCCGGGCCGCGGCCGACACCACCTGGGACACCTGGGTGGGGGTCAGGTACGCGGGGAGGGCGAGGACGGCGGCGTGCGCCTCGGCCGACACCACGCCGCCGGTCGCGGCCAGGCTCAGCTCCAGGGCCGCCGCGGGGGTGAGGGTGTGTCGCCCGGCCTTCCACACCCGCGGCTGTCCCAGGGCCGCCAGGAAGTTCGAGCAGACCGCATGGGGCGTCTTGCGGCAGTGGGAGTAACCGGCCCAGCCGACCTCGGGGGTACGGCCCAGGAGCGAGACGAACAGCGGTAGCGCCTCGTCGGGGTCGTTGAGCAGCAGCGACCGGGTCTTGCCGGCGGCGATCGTCACGGCCCGGATACGGGAGGCGGTGAGGTCGAGGCCGACGGCTCGGGCCTTCTCGTGCAGCGGGCTGGGTCGGCGGGACCAGAGCATGGGAGTGGAGAGTGGTACGTGGTTAGTGTGGGTGTGGGTGTGGGTGTGGGTGTGGGTGGTTAGTGGCTAGTGGCTAGTAGTTAGTGTGAGTGTGGGTGGTTAGTGGTCAGTGCGAGTGTGGTTGTTAGGCGAGCGGGAAGCCCTAAGGTCGCTGTGTTGTGGTCGCCGTGTCTGGCGGCCTCACGTCGGACTTACACCTCGACGCTCGCCGGTCACGACCCACTAACCACTCCCCCCGGGGTCGTAGAGCCGTAGTAGCAGGTGTTCCTGACAGTACTCCTGGGCGTCGACGACGAGGGTCTCTTCGGCCCGTTGGACGACGTTGAGCAAGTACATGAGCAACAGGCTCAGCAGCAGTGACACCAGGGTGCAATCGAAGGCGATCTTGAGCTGGTCCTTGGCCTGGGCCATGAACTCTTCGATGGTCGGGGCGTCGGCCCCGAAGGCCCCGCCGAGGCCGCGGACGGTACCGACGAAGCCGATGGCCGGGATGGCCCAGGCCAGGTAGTGCACCACGGCCATGCCCGAGACGAAGCGGGAGAGTTCGACGTCGGCCTGGTTGCGGACGACCTCGGCCACGTCCGGCCCGGACTTCGAGATGGCGTATTTGGCCAGCCCCAAGCGGATCATGTTCGCCAGGATGTAGGGCTTGCGGCCGGTCACCTGTTCCATGCGGCGGGCCAGAGGTCGGGCGTCCTCGGGGAGGATGCGGACCCCCGGTTCGGTCGGGAGCAACTCCAGGCCGAAGGCCGCGCGCTGCCGCCACACCTCACGGATGCGGCTCTGCAGGATCAGGGCCGCCCAGACGAAACAAACGTAGCACGCCACCTGCTCCGGGCCGAGGAATAGCTGTGTGAGCCGCCGCGGGCCCCAGCGGGCGGCGAGCTGCTCGCGCGACTCCAGCCCGCCGAAGTATTGCCACAGGGGGGCTACGGCCCCGCCCACCAGCAGTAAGGCGAGGACGAGCAGTAGCCACTCTCGGGCCTGGCGCTGGGACGTGGGGATCGACATCGGGCCGGGGCACTCCGGGGCCGCGGGCAGACCAGACCGCCCGCCCACAAGGCGGTTATCAAGGCTGTTATTTTCGACCGAAACCGGGCAGGCCGCAAGTTCCGGTGACCGTCCGCATGCCGAATCCGGCCGGCCGCGTGCATTGTCGTGGCGTTACGGTAGGATGGGTCGGCAGCCCGGGCTGGTCCGCCGCCCGGTGTCGCTCCCCCAACCCGGAGTCCTCATGCGACCCCTCCCCGCCGTCACGGCCCCGCTCACCGTCTACTTCGTCACGGCCTTCGCCGCGGCCGCCGACTTCCCCCGCTTCAAGGTCCAGGAAATCGACACCGGCCTGAAGATCGGTTATGCCGTTCTGACGGCCGACATCGACGGCGACAAGAAGCCGGACATCGTCGTCGTCGATCAGCACAAGCTGGTGTGGTACCAGAACCCCGGCAAGCCCGGAGCGGACTGGAAGAAGCGGGTGATGCTGGACGGCAAGACGAAGCCGGACAACGTGTGTGCCGCGGCCCTCGACCTCGACGGCGACGGGTTGCCCGAGATCGTCCTGGGGTCGGCCTGGAAGCCGTTCGACACGGCCAACGCGGGCCAACTCGGGTGGGTGAGACGGGGCAAGACCCTCGACGCCGAGTGGACCTACCACGAACTGCCGTGCGACGAGCCGAGCGTCCACCGCGTCCGCGTCTTCGACATCGACGGGGACGGCAAACCCGAAATCGTCCACGTACCGCTCATGGGCCGGGGTGCGACCGCCCAGGGGAGTTGGTTGGACGGCCGGCCGGTGCGGGTGGTCGCCCTGAGGGTGCCGGCGAAGGAGCCGGAGAAGAAAGAGAACTGGACGGTCGAGGTGTTGTCCGAGGAACTGCACGTCTGCCACAACTTCTGGCCGGTGTACCCCGCGCCGGTCCCGGGCCGGCCCCGCATCCCGGTCATCCTGGTCACGGCTTACGAGGGGGTATTCGCCCTGACCCGCGGCCCGGACGGGTCGAACGAGTGGAAGGCCTTGAAAGTCGGCGACGGCAACCAGGCGAACCCGGGCGGCAGCCGTGGCGCCAGTGAGGTCAAGCAGGGGCAGGTCGGGGAGGGTCGGCCGGTGATCGCCACCATCGAGCCGTGGCACGGCAACCAGGTGGTCACTTACACGCCCGCCGGGAAGGCCGGCGAGTGGGACCGGCAAGTGATCGACGAGCAACTCCGCTGGGGGCACGCCGTGTGGTTCGCGGACCTCGACGGCGACGGGGCCGACGAGTTGATCGTCGGCGTCCGCGACGACCCGAACCCCAAGGCCGGGGACAAGCACACGCTGCGTCGGGGCGTGCGCGTCTACCGGTGTACCGACGGCCGGGGCGCGGAGTGGGAGCGGCTGCTGCTCGACGAGGGCGGCGTGGCCGTGGAGGACCTGTGCGCCGCCGACCTCGACGGGGACGGCCGGATCGACATCGTCGCCGTCGGGCGGGCGACCGGCAACGCCCGCATCTACTGGAACCAGGGAAAGTGAGGCGGCGGCCGGCTCAGCCGAAGAGTTCGGCCACGGGGCAGGCGAAGCCGGGCAGTACGTCGCCGCCGTCCAAGGTGTCGCTCTCGTCGAGTTCGGTGCCCCGCATGCCGCCGCGGTACACCGTCACGGTCCGCGTCTCGGGGTCCACGAGCCAGACCAGCGGCACGCCATAGAAGACGTAGTCCTTGATCTTGGCCCGCACGTCGCCCCGGCGGTCGTCCGGCGACAGCACCTCCACGGCCAGGTCGGGCGGGATCAGGAAGTAGCCCTCGGGCATCTGGGGCTGCCGGGCGATGCTCCAGAAGGCGACGTCCGGCCCGCGAACGGTGTCCGGCCCGCGTTCGAGAACGACGCCGGTGTCGTTCGTCGTCACCCAGCCGAGCTTCCGGGGCTTGACGAAGTTCTGGAGTACCCAGGCGATCTGCGAGCAGCAGATCCCGTGCTTGCCCTTGGGCGGCGGCATGACGACGACCTCCCCGCGGACGAGTTCGAGCCGCGACCCGTCGGCCGGGTCCGGCATCTTCTCGAACTCGGCCAGTGTCACCAGCGGTTGTCGGACGGTGGACATGGTGCCTCCGTTTCCACGGCCGGGCAGGCTAATGCTCTCCCGCCCGCCGAGATGCCCTTATGCCTTCGCCACCTCGACCCACCTCTGGGTCTTGGCCGACTCCAGAACGGCATCGAGGACGAGTTGCGTCTCCAGGGCGTCGCGGAAGGTCGGTCCGGCCGGCTGTCCGGTCTCCAGCCCCGTGATGAAATCGGCCACCTGGTGCGTGAAGCTGGCGTCATAGCCGACGGCCAGGCCGGGCACCCACCAGTTGGCCATGTACGGGTGGTCCGGGCTGTTGTCGGTCACGTGGACGCTCTTCCAGCCGCGGATCTTGCCCTCGTCCTTGTAGTCGAACACCTGCAGCCGGTGCAAGTCGTGCAGGTCCCAGTACAGGCTCATGTTCTCGCCGTTGATCTCGAGGGTGTAGGCGGCCTTGTGGCCCCGGGCGTAGCGGGTGCTCTCGAAGCTGGCCAGCGACCCGTTCTCGTAACGGCCCATGAAGACGCAGGCGTCGTCGATGCCGACCTTCTCGACCTTGCCGGTCAGGTTATGGAACCGCTCCTTGACGAACGTCTCGGTCATGGCACAGACGCAGGTGAGGCGGCCGTTCATCCACAGGCTGGTGTCGATGCAGTGGGCCAGCAGGTCGCCGCTGACGCCGCTGCCGGCGGCGGCCACGTCGAGCCGCCACAGCCCCTGCCCGCCCTGGGGCAGGTCGGCCTTGATCGTCCAGTCCTGCAGGAACTTGGCCCGGTAGTGGAACACCTTGCCGAGCCGGCCCTCGTCCACCAGCCGCTTGGCGAGCGAGACGGCGGGAATGCGGCGGTAGTTGTACCAGACCATGTTCGGCACGCCGGCCCGCTCGACCGCCGCGACCATCTCGCGGCCCTCGGCGGCGTTCATGGCCAGGGGCTTCTCGCACAGGACGGCCTTGCCGTTGGCCGCCGCCGCCACCGCGATCTCCTTGTGCAGGTTGTTCGGCGTGCAGATGTCGACCACGTCGATGTCCTTCCGCTCGACGAGCCTCCGCCAGTCGGTCTCGACCGACTCGTAGCCCCAGGTGTCGGCGAACTTCTGGACCTCGGCGGCGTTGCGGGCACAGGCGGCCTTCAACACCACCTGATACCCGGACGGGAAGAACTGACCGACCTGCCGGTAGGCGTTCGAGTGGGCACGCCCCATGAAGCCGTAACCGACCATACCGACCCGTAGTTGTTTCTTGGCCATCGGAACACTCCAGAGGAAGAGGAAGGCCGCTCGCAGACCGCGGCCGGGAGTCAGAATATGAGCCACCGGCCCCGCGAACCGGTCGGAACGGCGAACAGGGGCGGTCCGATCCACCGGCGGGTCGGCGTGGGTCAGGTCAGGCCGGGTGGCTCGGGTCGGGTGGGTTGAGTCGGGTCGGGCGGGTCGGGTCCGGCGGGTCGGGTCGAGCGGGTTGAGTCGGGCTTGCTTCTCGGGGTGCGGCGGGGGACTTCGGCCGGGCCGACGTGCGTCGTCGGTTCCGGTCAGGCGGCGGCGGCGGCGAAGTCCCAGAACAGGCGGGCCATGCCGGGGTGCAGGTCGGTCAATTCCTCGGGGTGCCACTGGACGGCGACGAGGAACTGGTCCCCGGTTCCCTCCAGCCCCTCGATGATGCCGTCCGGGGCCAGGGCGGTGGCGACCAGGGACGGGGCCAGGTCCTTGACGGCCTGGTGGTGCATACTGTTCACCGGGACGCGGGTCTCTCCCAGGATGTGCGCCAGGCGGGAGCCGGGCTTCACCACCACGTCGTGGGCGAGGAACTTGCGGCTGGGCCGCTCCGGCGTGGGGAAGTGATCGTGCTTGAGGGCGGCGGGCACCTGGGCGGCCACGTCCTGGTACAGCGAGCCGCCGAACGCCACGTTCAGGATCTGTAAGCCGCGGCAGACGGCCAGGACGGGAAGCCCCCGGTCGCGGGCGTGTCTGAGCAGGGCGATCTCGACGGCGTCCCGGTCCGGGTCGGTGGTGCCACACCACGGCGTCCGGGGTTCCCCGTAGCAGGCCGGGTCCACGTCCACGCCGCCGGTGATGAAGACGCCGTCGAGCCGCTCGAAGATCGCCTGCAGGGTGTCCGGGTCGTGCGGGAGCAGCGGGATGAGCCAGGGCAGCACACCGACCTTGCGGAGTTCCTCGACGTAGCTGCGACCCATCAGCCAGCACGTCTGCCGTTCTCCGGGTACGGCGGGCAAAGTCTGGGTGGCGATTCCGATGACGGGGCGGCGGGGCATGGTTCGGCTCTCCCGTTCGACGACACGAACGGACCTGGTTAGGCGAGGGAGAGTGACGACGGCGTGTCAGCCGAGCCGATCATATCAAGCAGGGGAGCGCGGTTCCAGAGTACCCGGCTCCCGGGCCGGGGGAGTCGGGCCTGTCCGTGCCAGGTGCGTGCCAGGTGCGTGCGGGGTCGGTGCCAGGTGCGTGCCAGGTCGGTGCCAGGTGCGTGCGGGGTCGGTGCGGGACCTTGTCGGCGGGCGGAAGCACGGGCAGGCGAACCTTCTTCCGGGTTCGCCCACTACTCGGGTCAGTGCGAGACCTTGTCGGCGGGCGGAAGCGCGGCGTGGAAGTCGCGGGCGATGCGGTCCCGGTAGCTGCTCAGGAGTTCCTCGACCCGTTCCGGCGTGGCGGCGGCGACGACGAAACCGATGTGGTATTCCTTGATGAGTCGGTAGACGATCTCGGGATCGGTGAAGCCGCTGGTGTCGGGCCATTGCTGCCGGGCCAGGGACGTGACGACCCCGGCGTAGTGCTGGCGTAATCGGGGCAGGCGGTAGTCGTGGGTGCCGCGGGCCGCCTCGAGGCGGGCCCACTCGGCCCACAGGTTCACCCCGGTCGCGTGTTCGACCATCTCGGCGGTGTTGGCCCCGCCGACCCGGGCGCTGGTCTCGATGAAGTAGAAGTGTCCGTCGGCATGGGCCTTCATGAACTCGGTGTGCGAGGCCCCCCAGCCGAGGCCGAAGCCGGACAGGAGTTCGGCATTGAGGTGCTTGAGTTCGGCGACCTCGGGGCGGTCCCGGGGGACGGTGCGGGTGGCGTAGATGCCACCGCCCTGGTACACGTCCAAGAGCGGCTGCCAGTAGGCGTTCACTTCCGCGAAGACGACCTCGCCGTCGGCGGTGAGCGAATCGACGTGATACAACTCGCCCGGGATCATCTGCTCCAGGAGGTGGAAGGAGCGGTCGTCGCCCAGTTCCTGGATCCGTCGCCAGACCTCCACGGGGGTGTGGACCGTGCGGATGCCGGCGGCCGACGCCTCGCTCCGCGGCTTCACCAGCCAGGGGCCCGGCACCCGCGCCAGGAAGTCGTTGACGGCCTCGTCGTTGAACAGCGGGCAGAAGTCCGGGATGCGGATGCCCAGTTGCCTGGCCCGCTGCCGCATCGCCAGCTTGTCCCGGAACAGCCGGGCGATCGACTCCCCGTGGCCGGTCTGGGTCAGGCGGAAGTGCTCCCGCAGGTGGGCGGCGACCTCGATGTCGAAATCGTCCAGGGCGACGATCCGGTCGAACCGCCGGGACCGCATCAGGTAGGCGACGGCGTTGATCAGCCCGCGGCGGTCGTGGAAGTTCGGCACCGCGAACACGTCGTCGCAGGCGTGCCGGGCCCACGGCTCGCGCAGGAGCGATTCGATCGTCAGCAGGTAGACGCGGTGCCCGTCGGCCTTGCACTGCTCGAGAAAGCGGTTCCCCTTGAAGTAGCTCGCCAGGCACAGGAAGGTGAGTGACATGCCCCCTAGCATACCCGCTGCCGCCGCCGCGGGCGAGGGGCCGGTGACGGCGGCCGTTCCGTGGTCGGCGGGAACTCTTTCGTTCGGTGGCAGGTCGGTGGCAGGTCGGTGGCAGCGGCGGCGGGCACCCGCGTCCCGCTAGACCGGATATACCGGAATCGACCAGAGCGATGTGCCGGAGAGATGTGCCGGCCGGGATCGGGAAAAACAGACACCCGGGCGGTTGGCAGCCTCTCCCACCTGCCAACGCGCCCGGGGTGCCGTGTTGGGCCGAACCTTTGCCGGATCAGTGCCCCCCGAATTGCCTCTCCCCTCAATCCGGGAGGTCTGTCCGGCTTACGATTCGCCGATGGTGGTAGTAGCAGAGGGCGTGCCGAGGAAACATGATTTCGTCCACCGGCCCAGTCGGATCGCTGAAAACGCTGGGAATTCCAGGTGTTTGAAGCCCCCAACGGGTTTTCTTCCTGCTCGCCGGCGGGGGCCGCTCCTGCTGTCGCCGCGGGCATTCACGGCCGCCCACTGCCGCGCCGGGCGACAGTCCGGCAGTGCCTGTTTTCTTCCATTCGCAGCCCACCGAAGCCCGAAGATCAGGGATGACGGCCCGACGGCCGGTACGTCCAGCCGGTACGTCCAGCCGGTACGTCCAGAAGGTAGGTCCGGCTGGCCGGTACGGCCGGGGTCGCGAACCGTGGCACTGCCGGTACGGGTCCGTTGACGGTGCGAACTCGTCGCCGATACGATCAGAACAGACCGCAGGATCCGTCCGACCGGAGCAGTCATGGCCACCGACGTTCGACTGAAGGAGGAGTTGCCCGCGATCACCGAGCGACTCGTGGACACGTACACGGAGTGCAGTCGGCTCAACCACCTCGGCCACGAACCGCTCCCCAGTCGCGAAGCGGTCGCCGACATCCTGACCGACCTGTTCGAGGTCCTGTACCCCGGTTACGGCCGTCGCCAGAACCTGCACCTGGGCAACATCGGCTACTACGTCGGCAGTCTGATTGATGCACTCCACGACAAGCTGACCGACCAGATCGCCCGGGCCTTGCGGCACGAGCTGTGCCAGGAGTCGCCCCACGTCGATTGTCAGAAGATCGCCCAGCCCAAGGCCGTGGAGTTACTCCGTCGCCTGCCGGAACTCCGCAAGACCCTCGAGCAGGACGTGGAGGCGGCCTACCGGGGCGACCCGGCCGCCCGCAGCCACCACGAGATCATCTTCTGCTACCCCGGCCTGGAGGCGATCACCACCTACCGGCTGGCCCACGAGATCCACCGGCTCGGGGTGCCGTTCATCCCCCGCATGATGACCGAGTTGGCCCACGCCAAGACCGGCATCGACATCCACCCCGGTGCCACCATCGGGCCGGGCTTCTTCATCGACCACGGCACCGGCGTGGTCATCGGCGAGACGACCGAGATCGGCCGCGGCGTCAAACTCTACCAGGGCGTGACCCTCGGGGCCCTGAGCTTCACCAAGGACGGGGACGGCGAGTTGCTCAAGGGCGATTACAAGCGGCACCCGACGCTGCGGGACGGCGTGGTCGTCTACGCCAACGCGACCATCCTGGGCGGACAGACGGTGATCGGCGAGCGGGCCGTGATCGGCTCCAACGTCTGGCTGACCGAGAGCGTGCCGGCCGATACCACCGTGGTACTGGAGAAGCCCCGGCTGCGGCTCCGCGGGGCCAAGCCCGGGGAGGAACCGCTGACCTATGTGATCTGACCGCCGGCTGTCACGGCAAGCACAACACGGCGTACAGCACCCAGCCGACCTGGGCGAGCAGCGAGACCCGCAGGATCCACGTCCCGGCCCGGCGGGTCCAGTCGTCCTGGCGACGGGTCAGTAACCAGACGACCAGGGCGACCCCCAGACCCAGGATCGGGGCGACGGCGAAGAGCATCCCGACGATCGCCCCCACCCGCGGCCAGTTCACGTCGTGGGCGGCCGCCTCGCGGAGGACCACCTGCACCGGCGACACCCGTTGCAGGACCCCGCGGGAGTGGCCCTGCGTGTACGTCCGGGCGATGAGCACCAGCCCCCAGGGGACCAGCAGCACCAGCCACAGCAGGTGAGCCGTCAGGACGTTGGCCCGCATCCGGTCGAGAACGTAGCCCCGCATGCACGAGGGGCACGCCCGGCAACACGACGCCTGGTACATCGCCCCGGACAGGAAGTACACCACCCGGTGGACGTAGCGGTACTGCTTGAGGCTCCCGGTCAGGTTCCCGCACACCGGGCAGGGCAGGTACTCCTCGACCGGGTCGTGACCGGCAACGGGGGCGAGGTCGTCGCTCATGGGCGGGGCTTGTTCGGTCGCGGACCGGTCGGTGCCTGCCGACGGGCCACGGGTTGCGGAAACTCACATCACCTGTCGTCGCTTCGAGCGGGCGGCATTGCAGGCGGCACAGACCCCGCGGATGACCAGGGTACGGCCGGACACGCGGAACTGGTGCGCGGCGGCGACCTGACGCAGCACCGCGTCGAGTTCCGGGCTAAGAAACTCGATCATCGTGTCGCATTGTTCGCACACCAGGTGGTCATGCGCGGGGTAGCCGTAGTCGTGGTCGTAGACCGTGCGGTCGCCCAGCTCGATGCGGCGGAGCAGGCCGGCCTCGACGAGCTTCAACAGGGTGCGGTAGACGGTGGCCCGGCTCACCCGGCGGTTGGCCTTCTTCAGCTCGTCGATGAGTTGCTCGGCGTCGAAGTGGCAGTGCTTGGCGAAAATGTGCTCGACCAGTTCCCGCTGCTGCTCGGTGAATCGCTGTGGCTTCGGGCGACTGGCGAGGTACTCCCGGAACTTACTCTCCGGCGACTGGGAGACCGCGACGGCGGGTAACGGCACGGCTGACCCTCCGCAGGGAAGGTGACGACGCCAGGATTATAGTCGCCGGCACCGGCGGGGAAACAGAGCCGCGACCCGAAGCAGGGGATCCTCGCAAGCCCCCCCGGCCGCGGGTCGCGAATCGCCTTTCCAAAAGGCAGCGGGCCGGGGGACAGCAGGCCGGGCGGCAGCGGGCCGGGGGACAGCAGGCCGGGCGGCAGCGGGCCGGGGTCGGGTCGTCACGTTCGCTCCGTGACGCGGCGGAGGAGTTCGGCCTCGGCGGCGAGCCACCGGTCTTCCGTGTCGTAGGTGCCGGCCGCGATCTCCCGACGGACCCGCTCCACCAGTTCCTGCCGGATGCCGTCTTCTTGCCGGACGCCGTCTTCTTGCCGGACGCCGTCTTCTTGCCGGACGCCGTCCGGTCCCGGTTCGAGGCGGCTGACCGGCTTGGCCGACTCGGCCGACTCGGCCGACCGCACCGGCCGACGCTCGAACCGAGGCACTGTCGCGATCGGAGCGACGGCGGGAGCGACGGCGGGAGCGACGGCGGGAGCGATCCGCCAGCGGCCCCAGTGACGCCCAGACGTGTTCGACATGACGGCTAAACCTCCCGGCCGGCCGACGCCACCGGGGCTACCCGGCGGCATCGACACACAGGGTGCGGGACAGGCTTCCTGGCCTCCCACACCCGGATTTCCTCGCCACCCACGGGAACCAGGGACTGCGGAACCCTAACGGTTCACCCGTTCACTGGTCCGTCGGGCATTCTACGCATGTCTATCGTCGGCCGTATGCGACCCCTTGTAAGAAATCGCCGCGCCACCGGGGCCGGGTCGGCCTTCCGCCGTCGCCGGGCAACCGTTACTCGGGTGGTTCGCGTCGGACGGGCGGCGCGCCGCCGGCCGCCGTCGCCGGGCACAAGTTCCGGGTTTCCGGCTGAAGAGACGCACCGGGACGCCGAACTTGACACGAAACCGGCCCGAACCGGGTCGGTCCGTCGCTCGGGCCGCATTCGATACCAGATGTGCCTCCCAGGTCGGCCGCGTCGGCCGCTCTCCGCTCGCGGGTCACCCCCCCTTACCCGAGCCGGGACCGCCTCCCCCGCTTCCCCCAAGGCTCGTCGTCTTCGCCCCCCCGCCGGGTCTTCACTCAGTCCGGCCCGCCTGACCGGTCAACCCCTGACCCCGGGTCCGTGCCGGCCGGTCGAATCGAGCCGCCGGGCGGGAGCGATTTCATGTGCCTCCAGCATAACGGCCGGGGCGGTTCGGCGCAATTCGATAAAAGTCGTCTGACGCGGGGGAAGGACACGGCACGACTACAAACCTGGCACATGCGGAAGGTTCGTTTCCCGTGTTGCCGTTCGCACCCGGTCGACCGATCGGTGGCCGACCGGTCCGGGGGTAGGGGGGAGCGGGTCGGCTGGGGCGGTCGCCCGGCGGTGCCGGATCGCCCGGTGGTGGCGGTTCCAGACGGGCCGCGTTGGTGGTGGCGGTTCCAGACGGGCCGCGCCCGCGGTTCAGGCGTCGGTATCGTCGAGCAGGTTGACACCGATGCCGGCCAGCACGGCCCGCAGCGCGGGGAGCGTTTCCTCGTCGATCGCCGCGGTCGTCGGTCCCAGTCGCTCCCGGAGCAGGAGGCGGGTGTCCGGCCACTGGAACGCGCCGTCGGCGAGTTCGGGCGTGGGGAAGCGCACGACGCGGAGGCGGGCGGTGGTGAGGGGGGCGGCCTGTGGCCCGAGCAGCAGCAGCCGCGCCGCCGGTGGCAGCGGTCGACCGGTCCGCTCGATGAACCAGGTCTCCAGGTCGGTCAGGGGAACGCTCGGCCCGAGCTGGCGGAGCAGCCGGGGGTCGAGACGGAAGCGGCGCGGGGCGGTGGGTTCGGCCGGCAGCGGGGTGGCGAGCCGCGCGAGTTCGGCGTCGAGCAGCAGGTCGGCCGCGGCCACGTCCACCGTCAGCGTCACCCCGTCGTCCTCGACCGTCACGCACCGCTGGGGTTTGGCCTGGTAGTCCCGGTTGGCGATCAGCCGTAACTGCGTCAGGGCCGGTTCGCTCCCGTCGGCGGTGGTGCCGATCCGGTCCGTGAGCCGCACGGCCACGATCCCCCGTGCCAGGGCGGCATCGAGTTCCGCGGGGGTGGCGAACTCGACCAAGACGGCCGAGGAGAAGACCGTGATGCGCTCCCGCTTGCTGGCCCAGCGGCGCAGCAGGTCGGTGACCGCCGGCGGGACCGGCCGGGCCGAGTGCCGGTTGAGCGTCTGCAGCAGCGCCGGCAGCGTCAGCCCCGACTCCAGCCCCCGGTAGGTGTGTTCCGGGGTCAGTTCCAGGGTGCAGGCCGGGCCGAGCCACTTCCAGCGGGCGAACTGCGACAGGCCGGCCAGCAGGGCGGGGGAGAACCCTTGGCGGTAGGCCAGTATCTCGGTGTTCGGCTGGACGAGGAGCGTCTGGGGGAAGGGCGGCGGGTCGGCCGGCGGCGGGCCGGCCGTCAGCAGGTGGCGGCCGAGCGGGGCGAGGCGAACCGTTCCGTCGGCCACTTCCACCAGTTGCAGCGGGTAAGCCACCCCGAACAGGAAGGCCGTCACCCAGTCGCGACCGCGGTCCGGGGCCTCGGCCAGGGGCAGGGTGGCGGCCCACGTCGGGTGGTGCGACCAGAGCCAGTCCGCGACCGACGACGGGGCGACCCATCCGCCGGCGTTCGCGAGCAACAGCAGGGCCAACAGGGCGGCGGTGGGGGTCGCCGACGACCCGGGGTCACGGGGGGCGTAACCGGTCAGCGGGTCCCAGTCTTCCACCCGCCAGAAGGCCGCCAACAGCTCGCCCAGCAGGCTCGGGAGAGGGGCGTTCCAGGCCGCGGGGAACGAGCCGGCGGTCAGTTCCCCGGCGTGCTCGGTCAACAGTTCGGCGTGCTGGGCCCAGAGCAAGGCCAGGACGCCGGGTTCGGCCAGTCGGGACGACAGGTCGGCCGGGGCCAGCGACAGCACCTCGTCGGTCTGCAGCCGGGCCAGGTCTTTCTTGAACAAGGTGTTGGCCTGCGTGACCCGCACCGGGTTGTCGCGGACCTGTTGCCAGACGACCGCCAGCCGCAACGGCCAGTCCCATCCGTCCGCGGCTCGCACGGGGCCGCGTGGCATCTCGGGGTGGTCGCTTGCGGTCGGGTCGGGTAGGCCGAGCGGTTCGCCCCGTGCCCGAGAGACGACGGCCGGGTGAGCGAACACCTCGGCCCGGGGGAAGCCGGTCCGCCCGAGCCAGGTCGGGAAGTCTTCCACCGGGGGCGAGTCGGTCGACAGCACGGGGAACAACAGGCCGGCCCCGAGTGCCTCCTCGACCGGGGCGAAGCCGTCGGCGTGCCCCAGGGCGGCCAGGGTCGTCAGGAGGTGGGCGACCTTCCAGCGGGGCTGTCGGCTCATGCCGATGACGGCGAGCAGGCGGCGGGCCGCCGTCGACAGGTCACGGATCCGGCGATCGACGACGGGGGGGTTGCCGAGGGTCGCGACGGCCTTGTCGAGGAGGTCAGCGGTCCGCGGCTGGCCCCGCGGCCGGACCAGACGGGCGGCGACGGACCGTAGGAGGGGTTCGGCGTAGCCGGCGAGGGCGGTACGGCAGCGGGCGGACCAGTCGGCGGCGGGGGTGTTGACCATCAGGCGGTGGCTCAGGCTCACGCGGGCCGTCCGGGGGCCGGGCTACGCACGCGGTACGCACGCGGGGAGGTCGTCGGTCGTCACCCTCCCGACGGCCGCCCCACGACCTGCGGGGTATGGCCCATCTTACGGAGTTCGTCCAGGACGACGTCGAGCCGTCCCGGGCGGACGAGCAGCACGTTACCGGCGAGCCGCCCGGCCACCTCGGCGGCCAACTTCTTGCGGGCCAGCAACTCCTCGGCCAGGACCGCGTCCTCGGTCAGGATCAGACAGACCCGGCGGTGCAGCTTGGCGGAGAGTCGGCGGCCGGCGTTCGGGGCGGGTGCGGTCATGTTCGGGCACGGGCGGCGGGCGTCAGGCGGGCGGCGGCGGGCGTCACCGGTCCGTCTGCGACCGCCACTTCAGGAGCGTCAGGCGGGCGGCGGCGGCGTCACCGGTCCGTCTGCAACCGCCACTTCAGGAGGGTGAAGCGGCTCCTGGTGTCGGCCGTGTTCACCGCGACCCACAGGGCCTTGCGGCTGCCGACAAGGATTACCAGTTTACGCCCCCGCGTGACCGCGGTGTAGATCAGGTTCCGCTGCAGCATGGTGAAGTGCTGCGTGTGAACCGGGATGACCACCGCCGGGTATTCCGAGCCTTGGCTCTTGTGGATCGTGCAGGCGTAGGACAGGTTCAGCTCGTCGAGGTCGTCGAAGTCGTATTCGATGGCCCGGCCGTCGAACTCCGCCACCAGGCACTGGTCCTCGGGGAGAACGGCCCGGACGCGGCCGATGTCGCCGTTGAAGACCTCGCGGTCGTAGTTGTTGCGGGTCTGCATCACCTTGTCGCCGGGGCGGAAGACGGTGTCGAACCGCCGCACCTCGGGCCGCCCGGGGCCGCCCGGGTTCAGGACCGCCTGGAGTTCCTTGTTCAGGGCCGCCACCCCCAGGGCGGTCTTGACCTGGGGCGTGAGTACCTGGATGTCCCGGACCGGGTCGAGGCCGAACCGGCGGGGGATGCGGTCGGTCACCAGTTGCAGGACGAGTCGGGTGACGTCGTGCGGCTCGTGGGCCTCGACGAAGAAGAAGTCGCCGTCGCTGCCGGCCGGGGCCGACTCGGGCATCTCGCCCCGGTTGACGGCGTGGGCCGCCCGCACGATCCAACTGCTGCCGGCCTGGCGGTGGACCTCCGTGAGCCGGACCACGGGCACCGCCTTCGACTCGATCAGGTCGGTGAGGACGGCCCCGGGCCCGACCGAGGGGAGTTGGTCGACGTCACCGACGAGGACGACGCAGGCGTAGTCGGGCACGGCGGCGAGCAGGCGGTTCATCAGCACGACATCGACCATCGAGACCTCATCGACGACGATCAGGTCGGCGTCGAGGGGGTTGTCACGGCCGTGGACGAACTCCCGGGTGCTGGGGTTGAAGCCGAGCAGCCGGTGGATGGTGACGGCCTCGCGACCGGTCGATTCGCTGAGCCGTTTGGCGGCCCGGCCGGTGGGGGCGCAGAGTCGGACCCGCAGGGACTTGCCCAGGAACAATTCCAGGATGGCCCGCACGATCGTCGTCTTGCCGGTGCCCGGGCCGCCGGTCACCACCAGCAGCTTGTGGGTGACGGCGGCTCGTACCGCCGACCGCTGGCCCTCCGCGAAGGCCAGGCCCAGCTTCCTCTCGACCCAACCGATGGCCGCCTCCACGTCCACCGCCGGCAGCGGGTGAGGTCCCCGGGCCAGGACCCTGACCGCCCGGGCCACCCCGAGTTCGGCCAGGAACAACGGCTTCAGGAAGATCAGCGGCCCGCCGCCCGGTTCCGGCGTCGGACCGTCGACACCGCCCCGCATGGCGGCGACCGAGTCCCGCACCAGCTCGTCGTTGACCCGGAGTTGCTCGACGGCCTCGGCCACGAGTTTCGCGTCGATCCCCGTGAGTCGGCTGGCCCCGGAACAGAGCTGTTCTTCGGGTAAGCCGACGTGGCCCTCGGTCGCCGCCTCCCGCAGGACGTGCCGTACCGCCGCCTGGGCCCGGAAGGGCGAGTCCGCCGGCACGCCCAGACGGCGGGCGAGTTGGTCGGCGGTGTTGAAGCCCACGCCCCAGATGTCGGTACTCAGGCGGTACGGGTTGGACTTGATCAGTTCGATCGCCTGCTCGCCGTACTCCTTGTAGATGCGGACCGCCCGGGCCGTGCCGATCCCGTGCGACTGCAGGAAGACCATGATCTTCCGCGACTCCCGCTGTTCTTCCCAGCTCCGGCGGATCTTCTCGATCAGCTTGGGGCCGATGCCCCTGACGTCGGCCAGGTGGGCCGGGGAACTGTCGATCACCTCCAGCGTCTTGTCGCCGAACACCTCGACGATCCGGCGGGCGAACCGCGGGCCGATGCCCTTGACCACCCCGCTGGCCAGGTAGCGGGCGATCCCCTCGGCCGTGTGGGGCGGGCTGGTGCGGATCTCGCTGGCGCGGAATTGCAGGCCGTGCGTCCGGTCGGTCACCCACTCCCCGCGGGCGGTCACATACTCCCCGGCGACTACCTGCTGGCTGTGCCCCACCACGGTCACCAGGCCGCGGTGGGCGGGGGATTGCACCCTCAGCACGCAGTACCCGCTGTCCAGGTTGTGGAACGTGATCCGCTCGATCACGCCCGTGACTTGCTCGGCCACGCGACCACCGGCGTTCGAGGAACAGGACCCCTTGAAACGGTAGTGGGTCGGCAGCCCGAAAGGAAGGTCGGTCGCCCCGCTTCAAGGCCGCTCATCTCGGCCGCTCATCTCGGCCGCTCGTCTCGGCCGCTCATGCGGCATGGCGGCGTGTCCGTGTCAGCGCGGCGGGGTACGCCGGGGCGGGTTGGCCCGCGGCGGCACCACCGGTCTCGCCGACGGAAGGTTTACCAGGTTGCGGGTCAGCGCCGGCGGCGTCGGTAGTGTCGGGGTAGCTGTGGGGTTGCGGGGTGGCGTCGGCGGCAGCGCCGGTGGTGGCGGCGTCGGGCTTGTCGGCGGTGTCGGGGTAGCGGCGGGGTTGCGGGGTGGCAGTGGCGGCGTCAGGGTAGCGGCGGGGTTGCGGGGCGGCGTCGGCAGCGTCGGCGGTGGCGGCGTCGGGCGAGGGGTCTGGGGGGAGGGCGGTTCCGGCCGGGGGAGTACGTTCTTCGGCTCTGGCCGGGGGAGTACGTTCTTCGGCTCCGGGCCTGGGCTGGGTGTCGGGTTCGGTCGGTTTACGCCTTTGGGCGTGGGTTCCGGCTTGGGCGAAGGTTCGGTCTTGGGGGAAGGTTGGAGCTTGGGTGCAGGCTCCGGCTTAGGTGCGGGTTCCGGCTTGGGCGTGGGTTCCGGCTTGGGCGTGGGTTCGGTCTTAGGCCGGGGGCTTTTGGTATCGCCTTTGAGTTGCGGGTCGATCTTGGGGCTGGGCCGGAGTTCCCCTTTAGGTGGCGTGGGCGTAGGTAACGTGGGCGGCGGGTCGATCTTGGGGCTGGGCCGGAGTTCCGGCTTGGGTGCGGGTTCGGTCTTGGGGGAAGGTTGGACCTTGGGCGTGGGTTCCGGCTTGGGTGCGGGTTCGGTCTTGGGGCTGGGCCGGGGTTCACCCTTGGGCGGCGTGGGCGGCGGTTCGGTCTTGGGGCTGGGCCGGGGTT
>Ga0308417_1000840_pt1 | contig 21474 bp, 23 predicted proteins | sample HotsprSampleOS65_FD_203528 | JGI IMG/M metagenome (GOLD analysis project Ga0308417, IMG submission 203528) | Hot spring phototrophic mat microbial communities from Octopus Spring, Yellowstone National Park, Wyoming, United States - 20090730_OS65 ... | reverse complement strand
ACCACGACGACATCGTCGATCACTGCTGCCATGCCTGGAACCGCCTCGTCGATCAGCCCGGGCGCATCATGTCCATCGGACTGCGGGACTGGGCACATCGGTTCTGATCAATGGGATTTGGTATAAAACTTCTGCTTCGGCAACTCAACTGCGGGAGTGTGGCCATGCCGACCGAGAAGGCACGCCGTTCGCCGGCCGAAGTGCAGAAGGGCACGCCCGGAGCCTCCGCCTGGGACCGAGGGCCGGCACCGCCGCCGAAGCCCCTCGAATGGCACCATCGCCTCGCCTTGTCGGGTCGCGAACGCGACATCTGCGAACTTGTCCCGACCCGCCTCTCCTACAAGGAGATGGCGCGCATCCTCGGCATCAGCGAGAGCACGGTGAAGACGAACATGCGCCGGATCCTGCTCAAGACAGGCACAGCGAACCGTTACGCCCTCATCTCCGCGCTCTACGCCGCAGGGTTTGCACCGCAGCTGAAGGCCAGTCGCGGGGGCAGCCGCTGAGCACGCGCACTGCCCCTGCCTGAAGCCCGGGAGATCGCGTTTCCGCAGCTCGTCCGACGGCAGCCTCGGCCCGGAGGAGTTGCTCGCTGTCGCCGTCAGGCGCCGAGAGCAGGCGGCATCCGCTCCTCGCGCGGCGGCAGGAAGCGGTCCGTATAGACCATCTCCACCGGCGGCGTGGAGCCGAGGGCGTACACCTCCACCACCACGTCGATGGAGGCCTTCATCCGTGCGGGATCGACAGCGGAGAGCCCGTTCGCCTTCACGTTGTCAGTCAGCGTCAGCTCACGGTGCGCGAGCATGAGGCGCTCGAGCTCGATCTCGGCGTTGACCAGGCTATCGCGGGCGCGCAGCGCCGCGATGGAGGCGCGCGGGTCTGCGATCGCGTCGCGGATGCCTCGCGTCATCGCCCGCGTGAAGGCGCGCACCGTGTTCGGGTTACGCTGCGCATACTCGGCGCGGCAGTAGATCGCACTGCCATAATTCGGCACGCCGGCCTCGCGATAGCGCATGACCACAATGTCCTGCTCCGGCACGCCGATGCCCTTCAGGCTGAGCACGCCCGAGGTGATGAAGCCCGTGATGGCATCCACCTCGCCGCGAGCGAGCATGGGTTCGCGCAGCTGCGGCGTCATCGTCACCCAGGTGATCTTGCCCACATCAATGCCGGCGAACTTCGCGAACGCAGGGAACATCTGCCGCCCGCCATCCGTGACCGGCGCACCCAGCTTGCGGCCCTCGAGGTCCTTCGGCCGCGCAATCCCGGTCCTCTTCAGCGTCATTACCGCGAGCGGGGAGGCGTCGAACAGGACGAAGAAGGCGAGCAGCTCCTTGCCGCGGTTCGCCGGGTCGGCGTTGAACTGGATCATGGCGTTGATGTCGCCGAACCCGATGTCGTAGGCGCCCGAGGCGACGCGGCTGACGGTGTCGGCCGAGCCCGCGCCACGGTCGATGGTCACCGTGAGCCCGGCCTCGCGGAAGTAGCCGCGCTGTTCGGCGAGCAGGAACACCGATTGCGGGCCCTGGAACGCCCAGTCGAGCGAGAAGCGGACATTCGCCGCCTCGGGCGCGCTCGCGCGGGCGAGGTGTGGCATGGCAAGCGGCGAAAGCGCGAGACCGGCCGAGCCGGCGAGGGCGGAGCGTCGCGTGATCATCCGTGAAGTCTCCCTGTTCTGGCGGGCCGCCAAAGCAGCCATCATCGGAATAGAAGCAAACCACATGCTAGAAGGCGATGCGCGCATCGCCGTGCGGTGAAAGCGGCCGCCGCGCATCCTCACACTCAAAAACCCAGCCGGAAGCCGGAAGGTCGGCCGCGCCGCCCGAAACCTCAACCCCCTCGTCCAGCCCCGCGATCTTGCCAGGGTTCAACAGACCCATCGGGTCGGTCTCACGGCGGAACGCGAGCTGGCTGGCGTCGATCCGCTTCATGCCTCCGTTCTGCAGGAACCACGTGTGCCCGTTCGCCACCCTGCAGCCGAGGCGCTCAAGCGCGGCCGTCAGCCGGGCGAGCTGCTGCTTGCCCTCGTAGAGCAGCACGGGCACGCCCTGGGCCGTGGGCCTGCCGCCGAAGCGGACGCACTCGAGGTGCATCCACAGCTCGTGCCTCAGTTCGCTCTCCACCCTTTCGATCGCCTCGAGGGTGCCTTCGGCCGGGAAAATGCAAATCAGGTAAGTATAGCGGCGGTCGGCCTTGATCGCTTGGAAGTGGGTGTGCCCCCAGGCGTATTCGTAAAGGGGCACCCGGTCGGGGCCTTCGCCCTCTGCCGCTTCCAGCGTCACCTGCCCGCCCATTTCTGCGGCAAGCCCACGCATCGCGTGCAGAGACACTTCCGACACCATGGCGAGGACGACCGCTGCGCCCTCGGGACAGGCCGGGCGGAGAGGACCGAAGAAGCGGGTCAGCGGGGCGGCGATCGGCGAGACCAGCTTCTTCACGATCCCGTCTGCCAGGGCCAAGGCAAGCCCGAACCGCGCCGCCCCGGCGAAGGTCGCGAAGGCGACGATGCACTCGACCCAGGGTTCGGCGCGGGCAAGAGGAAGCTCGACCTCAGTGATGATCCCATTCACGCCATAGGCGTGGTGCACCGTTTCGACTGCCGTCCCAGTGATCTCCAACACCCGCGGCTCCTCTTCCGCAGTCACGATGCGGACGGCGAGGATGTTGCCTGGGTCGCGCAGAATCCCGCAACTGACGGACCCCACGCCGGCATGGCCGCCGGCGATGAAGCCGCCCAACGTTGCAGTGCGACGGGTCGAGGGGTGGATGCGCAGTTCGGCCCGCACATCCGCCTGCGCCGCGCGGTCGATGCCGAGTAGCGTCTCGCCCGCCGCCGCACGGAGGCGGAACGGATCCAGCCTGCGGATGCCCGTGAGGTCGGAAAGGTCGAGAACCGCACCCCCTTTCAGCGGCACCGCTTGGCCGAAATTTCCGGTGCCGGCGCCGCGGCAGGTGAGCGGAACGCGGGCGCGGGCGGCGGCACGGGCGACCCGCATCACCTCCCCCTCGGTGCGCGGCGCAACGACGGCCTCGGCGACCCGGCCGCGCAGGGCTTCGCGCAGGATTGGGCTGAACCAGTGGAAGTCGCGGCTCTTCTGGGCGCAGAGCGCAGCGTCGGTGCTGTGCGGGACATCGCCGAGGGCGGCGAGGAAGGCGGCGAGGCCGGGGGTACGCATATCGCGCACCGAGCATATTCCGTGCCGCACCCTGCCCGGTAGAAGCCGCGCCCCTTGAGATCGCGCCGGCCGCCGAAGCGAAGACCGGAGGCGGGGCGGCGGAGTCTGCGGCCAGATGGTCGCGGACCTAGGAGGGGGCGCCCGCCTGCGGCAGCGTCGCGAGGGCGCGCGGCTCCGCGTCCAGCGCGTCGCGCAACCGACGCTCGTAGTGGCGGTAGTACTTGTCCGTCACAAGGTCGGTCTTCACCACCACGCAGACATCGGTGGTGTTGAACTGGTCGTCGATCACTGCCCCGTCACCGACGAAACCGCCCAGGCGCAGATAGCCCTTGATGAGGGGCGGCAGCCCGTTGAGCACCGAGCGGACATCGATCTCGGCCGGGTCCATGCGCCGCATCTCGACGAAGCGGTGCGGCAGAGCGCGCGGGCGAAGGGCTGGCGGAGCGAGGTGATTGTGCCAGAGCCAAGTCAGCGGCGCGGCCAGCGCGTCCGGATCCGTGCCGTGCAGCGAGGCGCAGCCAAACATGAGATCAATACGATATCGAAACACATAGGCCGCGATCCCCTGCCACAGGAGCTGCAGCGTCGGCCGGGTGCGGTAGCCGGCGGCGACGCAGGAGCGGCCGAGCTCGAGGATTTCGCCTGGGAAGGCCTCAAGGCAGGCGATGTCGTACTCGCCGGCGGAGTAGAACCCGCCCACCTTTGCCGCAGCTGGACGGCGGATCAGGCGGTAGGTGCCGACCACGCCTTCGGGACCGTCGCCGAACGCATGGTCGATGACCAGGAGGTGGTCGGCGACCGCGTCGAAACGATCCTCGTCGCGGCGCGAGGCTGCCATTTCGACCGTCGGCTTGGCGCCCATCTCCTCGTAGAAAACGCGGTAGCGTAGGCGCTGTGCAGCCTCGAGCTCCCAGGCCTGTTCCGCCAGCCGCACGCCGAGCGGGCCTGCGCGGAGTTCGCCAAAGCCGGAGCCGACAGCGGGCAGAGGTGCGGCTGGAGGGAGAGCGGGCTTGGTCATCGGCGCGCCGGCCCCACGGGCGCGGTGCGGTGCCGGGCGCGGGGCCGCGGCGCTGGCCTGCTGCCGGGCTCACCGGGGCGGTGCACGACCCCGGTGGGACGGGGCGGTAGCGCCTCGGCCGAGGCCGCCCGGCGGCCGAACAGCTCGAGCCTCTGGCTGACCAGGACGTAGCCCAGGCGCTCCGCAATGGCGCGCGCGACCTCCTCGAAGGCTTCGTCCGCAAACTCGATCACTTTGCCCGTGTCGACATCGATCAGGTGGTGGTGATGGCCGCGGTCAGCCGGGTCGTAGCGGGCACGGCCTTCGCCAAAGTCGCGCCGCTCCAGGATCCCTTTCTCCTCCAAAAGCCGCACCGTGCGATAGACTGTAGCAATTGAGACGTTGGGGTCGATTGCCGAGGCGCGACGATAGAGCTCCTCGACATCCGGGTGGTCGGTCGCCTCCGAGAGGACGCGAGCGATGACGCGACGCTGGCCGGTCATCTTCAGGCCCGCCGCGATGCACATCCGCTCGATGCGGCTCTCCATCCGCCCGTCCTTCCTCTTCGCCACCGGCGCAGCGCCGCCTCAGGCAGCGCCCGAAATACCCTATAGCAGAGGCGAACGACGCGGTCGCGCCCCAGAGCGGAAGGAGGCCTAGCCTTCGCGCTTCACTGACGCTGCGGGGCGAGGCTTCGTCCCGAGCCCGATCTTCTTGGCAAGATCTGAACGCCTGCGGGCGTAATTCGGTGCAACCATCGGGTAGTCGGACGGGAGTCCCCACCGCTCCCGATACTGCTCGGGTGTCATGTTATAGGCCGTCTTCAGATGCCTCTTCAGCATCTTGAGCTTCTTCCCGTCTTCAAGGCAAATGATGTAATCAGGAAATACGGATTTCTTCACGGGCACGGCTGGCTGCAGCTTTTCCGGGGACGGCGCACCTCGGCCGACCGCAGACAAGGTCTTGTACACCTCCTGGATGAGCCCAGGAAGTTCGGAAAGAGGCACGCTGTTGTTGCTCACATGAGCGGAAACGATCTCAGCCGTGAGCTCGAGGATATTGTCGTCAGCCTTCTGGTCCTGCATCGACCTCGTCTCGCCTTTCGCGAACACCACCTCTCCCATATAATCATTTGTCGCGCGCTGCGCAACGATCGCCCAGTGCGGGACCGCATCTCGCCATCGACGGTACAGGGCAGATGAGCGATCAAAATCAGGACACGAGCTTCTTGCTCGATATCACGGGCGAGACTTGCCCGATGACCTTCGTCCGTGCACGCCTGATGCTCGACCGCCTGCCCCCTGGCGCCCGGCTCACGATCCGTCTGCAGGGTGAGGAGCCTCTGCGTGGGGTTCCCCGCCAGGCTGCAGCGCTCGGCCACGCCGTCCTCGCCACGGCACCGGAAAGCCCTGACCGGACCGCCCCCGGAGACGTCTGGCTGGTCACCCTGCGCAAGGCGGGTTGAGCGCGCGCGCGAGCACCAAGGCATCGCGCCCGCTGCCGTAGTAGTCGGTTCGGCGGCCGACGACACGGAACCCGACCGCGGCATACAGGCCACAGGCCGCCCGGTTCTCCGCTGCCACTTCCAGAAAGACCCGCTTCACCCCTTGGGCCGCGAAAGCAGAGAGAACGCGAGCAAGGAGGCTGCGCCCGACGCCACCTCGACGCCAAGGCGGCAGGACCGCAAGGGTGAGTATCTCGGCCTCGTCCGCGACCTGCCTCGCCAGCACAAGGCCGACCGGCACCTCGCCTTCGGCAGCGAACGCGCCCATCGTTCCGGGCAAGGCAAGAAGCCGCGCGAACGCCTCCGCGCCCCAGGCTTCGCCAGGCGGGAAGGAGCCAGCGTGCAGGGCGGCGAGGAGCGGAGCGTCGGCCTGCACGATCGGGCGAATCAGCACACACCTGCAACGATGGCCGGGGGAAGGACGACCGGCAGCCTGACGGACGGAGGATCGACGTAGATCGGCGCGAACGGCCGGGGAGCAATCGCCCCAGCAAGCCGGGCCGCCGCGAGCCGCGCCACCGTTCGCGCCGCCAGAGTGGTTGGCGCGGCCGCCGGGTCAACCCTCCCCGCCGCCTCTCCGACCACATGCCAGTCTCCGGCCGGAAGAGCCTCCCCTGGCCGCCAGGCAAAGGGAGAGAGGAGTTCCTCGGGCATGCCGCGGTAGACCGAAAAGGCGGCGAGGAAGAGGTGGCCGCGGCGGGAGTCGATCGCGGCCAACACCCTCCCCTCGGCCACCTCGGCCGCGAGCGCCTCAGCCGTCGAGACCGCGACCGCCGGCACGCCGAAACCGAGCGCAAGGCCGCGGGCGAGAGCGAGACCAGCGCGGATGCCGGTGAAACTGCCCGGGCCCGCCGTCGCCGCCACCGCCTGAGGCCGCCGCCCGGCCAGCGCCTCGGCGGCAACGCGCACGATCGCAGCGGCCTGGTCGCGCTCCCCATCCGCTTCCACCAGGGTTTCGCCGAAGACGGCACGGACGCGATCGAGGGCGGCGTCAAGGGCCAGAATCGAAGCCGGATCGAACGCATGCGGGCCCGGCAGGAGCGTCACAGCACCGTGCATGCCTCGTCGAAGGAAAGTCTCGGGTCGCGCAGCCGCACCCGCTCGAAGGCGCCGTGGCCGAGGGCGGCAAGCAGGTTGGACCGGATCGTGGTGCCGGGGAAAAAGGCGCGGTCCACGGCCTCGGCATCGAAGCCGCTCATCGGCGCGCAGTCCAGCCCTAGCGCACGGGCGGCAAGGATCAGGTAAGCCGCCTGCAGCGTGCCGTTGCGAAACGCCGTCTCCTCGCGCAGCCGGGGGTTCGCCTCGTACCAGGAGCGCACATCGCCATGCGGCCAAAGCCTGGGCAGAAGGTCGTGAAACGCAGCGTCGTAGCCCAGGATCGCGGTGACAGGGGCCCCCATCACCTTGGCGACATTGCCCGGCGAAAGGGCGGGCCGAAGCCTTTCCTTGGCTTCGGCCGAGCGGAGAAAGACCACCCGCGCCGGCTGGCAGTTGCCGGAGGTCGGGCCCCAACGCACGAGTTCCCACAGTTCGCGCAAAACGTCGTCGGATAGCGGCTCAGGGCGGAAGGCGGGGGGCGTGCGCGCGGTGCGGAACAGACGGTCCAGCGCGAAGGAGTCGAGCCGCAAGCCTCACTCCACGGCCTGCACCGCAACGACCTCGGGCACGTAATGCTTCAGCATGTTCTCGATTCCGTGCTTCAACGTGGCGCGCGAGGAGGGGCAGCCCGAGCAGGCGCCCTGCAGGCGGAGCTTGACGATGCCGTCGCGGAAGCCGCGGAAGACAATGTCTCCGCCGTCCATCGCCACCGCCGGGCGCACGCGGGTATCGATGAGTTCGCGAATCTGAGCGACGATCTCGGCATCCTCCGGGTCGACGTCGAGGCCCACTTCCGCCCCCACGCCCGCCCCCTCCATCACCGGCAGCCCAGACAGGAAGTGGTCCATCAGCGCCCCCAGAACGCGCGGCTTGAGCAGGCTCCAGTCGGCGTCGTGGCTTTTCGTCACGGTGACGAAATCGGCACCGAGGAAGACACGCGTGACCTCGGGCAGATCGAACAGGGCGCGGGCAAGTGGCGAAGACGCCGCCGCCTCCGCCGAGGGGAAGTCGGCGGTCCCCGAGGGCATGACCGTCCGCCCGGGGAGGAACTTCAACGTCGCAGGGTTTGGGGTGGCTTCGGTTTCGATGAACATCGCGGTCTCCTGCGCCGCCCGCGGCACGATGGACGGGCGCGCCAGCGCGTCCAGCGGCGCTGCATGAGAGGTGGCAGCGGCGACGCGGCGGGTCAAGCCAACCCGGTCAGCCCGGCTCCTCGGCAAGTAGGCGGCGCAGGTAGGCGCCGTAGGCGGAACGGCCGAAGCGAGAGGCTGCCCGCGCCAGCACCTCGCGATCGATGAAACCCATGCGCCAGGCGATCTCCTCCGGGCAGGCGACCTTCAGCCCTTGCCGCACCTCGAGCGCGCGGATGAACTCGGCTGCATCCATCAGGCTCTCGGGCGTGCCGGTGTCGAGCCAGGCGTAGCCGCGGCCGAGGCGTTCGACCGTAAGCCGCCCCTGTTCCAGATAGGCCCGGTTGACGTCGGTGATCTCGCGCTCGCCGCGGGCAGAGGGGGCGACGGCGGCTGCGATCTCGCAGACATCGGCATCGTAGACGTAGAGCCCCGTCACCGCCCAGTTCGACTTCGGTTCGCGGGGTTTCTCCTCGATCGTGACCGGACGCCAGTCGGCATCGAAGGTGACGACGCCGTAGCGTTCCGGGTCGCGCACGTGATAGGCGAAGATGACGGCGCCCGAGGCCGCCGCCGCGCGCGCCATTAGCGCTTGAAGCCCATCGCCATGGAAGATGTTGTCGCCGAGGATCAGCACAACGCGCGCCTCGCCGACGAACTCGCGTCCGATCAGGAACGCCTCGGCCAGGCCTCCCGGTGTCGGCTGCACGGCGTAGCGCAAGGCGAGTCCCCACTGCCCGCCGTCCCCGAGCTGCGCCTCGAACAGCGGCCGGTGCTCGGGCGTGGTGATGACCAAGATGTCCCGGATGCCGCCGAGCATCAGCACGCTGAGCGGATAGTAGATCATCGGCTTGTCGTAGACCGGCAGGAGCTGCTTCGACAGCACGCTGGTCATCGGATGGAGCCGGGTGCCGGCCCCGCCGGCGAGGATGATCCCCTTCAGCATCCGTCACGCCGCGCCCAGGCCAAGCCGCGCGCCACTGTAGCGCGTCTGCATTCCCTCCTCCCACCAGCTTCGGTGCGCGAGATACCAGGCCACCGTCTGCCGCAGGCCGTCTGCGAAGGCGCGACGCCGCGCACGCCAGTCGAATTCGCGCTCGAGCTTCGAGCAGTCGATGGCGTAGCGGTAGTCGTGGCCGGGGCGGTCAGGCACGAAGCTGATCAGCCTTCGGCGCGGCCCCGCCGGTTCGGGCCCTGCGAGCTCATCCACGAGGTCGCAGATCAGTCCAACGGTGTCGATGTTCCGGCTCTCCTCGCCGCCCCCCACGAGGTAGGTCTCCCCCGGGGCGCCACGCGTGAGGATGGTCCATAGCGCCTCGGCGTGGTCCTCGACGAAGAGCCAGTCGCGCACCTGCAGGCCCCGCCCGTAGACGGGCAGAGGCTCGCCCCTGAGCGCCTTGATGGTCATCAGGGGAATCAGCTTCTCCCAGAACTGCCACGGCCCGTAGTTGTTCGAGCAGTTCGAGACCAGGACTGGCAGGCCATAGGTTCGGTGAAAGGCGCGGGCGAGGTGATCTGCCCCCGCCTTCGAGGCGGCGTAGGGCGAGTTCGGCCGGTAGGGGCTGTCTTCGGTAAACGCCCCCTCCTCCCCCAGCGCCCCGAACACCTCGTCGGTCGAGACCTGCAGGAAGCGGAAACGGGCGCGGCCTGCCTCGTCCAGCTCGCGCCAGTAGCCAAGTGCTTCGGCAAGAAGCGTGGCGGTGCCAAGCACGTTGCTGCGCACGAAGGCCAAGGGGTCGTCGATCGAGCGGTCCACATGCGTCTCGGCGGCGAGGTTCATCACCGCCTCCGGGCGGAACTCGGCGAACGCCCGGCGTACCGCCTCGCGGTCGGCGATGTCAGCCTTGAGGAAGGCGTAAGAGGGCGAGAAGACGGCGCCCTCCACCGCCGCCAAGTTGGCGGCATAGGTCAGCGCATCGAGGTTCAGAACGCGCACACCGCCACGGCGAATGAGCAGCCGCACAACGGCCGAGCCGATGAACCCGGCCCCGCCGGTGACGAGAACGCGCGCAGGTGAGACAGCGGAGGTCAGTGCAGCGTCTCCATCAGGCCAAGGAGAAGCCGGCAGCGGGGTGCAAGCGCCGGCCAGAGGATGTGTTCGTGGTCCGCATGCGCACCGGCGCCGGGGCAGCCGAGGCCGTCTAGGGTCGCCACCCCCAGATCGGCGGTGAAGTTTCCGTCCGACCCCCCGCCGCGAGACTGTTTCGGCAGCGGCATCCCGAGCGCCTCGGCGATCCCCTTCGCCTTGGCGTAGAGCGCGAGTGTCGCCCCGGTCTCGGGGAAGGGCGGGCGGTTCAAGCCTCCCCGCACGACGACGGTGCAGCGCGGGTCGTGGGCGCGCAGGCCGAGGATGGTGGAGACGAGGCGCTGCCCGTCCGCGATCGTGCGCACGCGGAGGTCGATTTCCGCCCTGGCTTCGGCCGCGATCACGTTCGGCCGCGTGCCCGCCGTCATCGGGGCGACGTTCACCGTCACCCCCCGCTCCAAGTCCACCATCGCGTGCAGGTCAAGGATTTGCCGGGCAAGCTCGACTGCGGCCGAGGCGCCATGCTCGAAATCGCCGCCGGCGTGCGAAGCGACGCCGCGCACGAGAAGCTCGAACCGTCCCACACCTTTGCGCGCGGTCACCACCGACCCTTCCGGGCCGGCCGGTTCGGGGATCAGCACGTAGGCGGCCTGACGCGCCTCCTCTTCGATCAGGCGCCGTGAGGTCGGCGAGCCCACCTCCTCGTCAGGCGTGAGAAGCAGAGTGGTGGGCAGGCGCGTCGGCGTGCGCTGGCGAAGGATCGCGAGCATCGCATGCCAGGCGAGGAACGACCCGGCCTTCATGTCGTAGATGCCCGGCCCGTGCGCGCGCTCGCCCTCGACCCGGAAGGGCATACGCGCGAGCGTTCCCGCAGGCCAGACCGTGTCGAGGTGGCCTGCGATCAGGATACCCTTGCCCTCTGCTGGGCCGATCCGCGCCCGCAAGCAGTCGCCGTAGCCGTCGCGGCCGGGTATGCGCGTCACAGCGGCGCCGGCCTGGCGCAGCGGCGCCTCAACGCGGTCGATCAGCGCGTTGATCCGCGCTGGGTCGTCTGTCGGTGCCTCACACTCGACCCAGGCCCGCAGGCCGTCGAGGATCGCCTCCGAAGGACCTGGATCGGTGATGGGCAGGGCAGGCATCGGGCGCAAGGGTTCTGTCACAAAACACGCGCCATGCTGACGGCGACGAAACATCTTGTCCAGAAGGCAACGATCGCGTAGCGTCGCGCTTATGCTGCACCGCCGAAGAACGCGCGGCGCGCGGCGTCCGCGGGAGAGGGGTGGTCGATGGCGGCGGCCGAAGCCAACGGGTTGATCTGCTTCGAGGATCTCTGCGAAGGCATGAGCGCCTCGTTTTCGCGTACTGTGACCGAGTCCGACATTGTGTTGTTCGCCGGCGTCTCAGGCGACATGAACCCCGTTCATCTCGATGCCGAATACGCGGAGAAGACGGTCTTCAAGGGGCGGATCGCGCACGGCATGCTGTCAGCGGCGTTCATCTCCACGGTTTTGGGAACCAAGCTGCCAGGGCCGGGGACGGTTTATCTCGCCCAGAGCCTGAGGTTCAAAGCGCCCGTGCGGATCGGCGACACCGTGACCGCGACCTGCGAGGTCGTCGCCCTCGACCCGGTGAAGAAGCGTGTGACCCTGCGCACGGTCTGCACGGTTGGGGGCCGGCCGGTCGTCGAAGGCGAAGCCGTGGTCATGGTGCCCTCGCGCGCCGACGCCGCGGCCAAACCGTCTGCGGCCTCCGCCTCCGCTGCCTGACGGTTGCCCTTTGACCCTGATGCACGGCCGGGGCATTTCGGCCGGCGCATGCGAACTCTGCGGCATTTCGACCTCTTGCCTGCCGACGCGCGCGGCGCGGCGATCGCGCTCGGCAATTTCGATGGCGTACACCGCGGCCACGCCGCGGTGATCGAGGCTGCGCGCGACGCTGCCCGCTGCCACCGCCTTCCGCTCGCCGCGCTGACCTTCGAGCCTCATCCGCGCGAGGTCTTCCGGCCGCACGACCCGCCATTTCGGCTGACGCTGGCCGAGGCGAAGGCGGAGGCGCTCGCCGCCCTAGGCGTCGATCTCCTCTACGAACTCCAGTTCGACGAGGCCTTCAGCCGCGTCTCGGCCGAGGCCTTCATCGTCAACGTGCTGGGCCGGACCTTGGGCGCCCGCCACGTCGCTTGCGGGCCCGACTTTCATTTCGGCCATCGCCGCACCGGCACCCCAGCACTCCTCGCCACCCTGGGCCCCGCCCATGGCATCGGGGTCACGGTGGTTCCAGAGGCGACGGACGAGGCGGGGGGCGAACTCTCGTCCACGGCCGTGCGCGACGCTCTGCGGGCGGGCGATCTCGCCCGCGCCGAAGCCATCCTGGGGCGCCCCTGGGACATCCGGGGCCCCGTCGCGCGCGGCGCCGCGCTCGGCCGCACGCTTGGCTTCCCTACCGCCAACGTCCCCCTCGGGCGGCATCTCGTGCCGCGGCTTGGCATCTACGCCGTCGAGGCGTCGACAGACGGGACGACGTGGCTTCCCGGCGTTGCCTCGCTTGGCCTGCGTCCGACCGTGAACCCTCTCCCCTGCCCGTTGCTCGAGGTGCACCTGTTCGACGTCTCTCCCGACCTTTATGGGCGCGAGCTTCGCGTTCGGCTGCGCGCCTTCCTGCGCGAGGAGGCGCGTTTCCCCGACCTCGATGCCCTGGTGCGCCAGATGCGACGCGACACAGCGGAAGCGCGGTCGCTGTTGGCGGGCGGACCGCCAGCGCGGAACGACGGCTCCGCGGCCCAAGTGTAAAGAATCCCGACAGGTAGAAAAATGGACGATCCATGAATGCCAGTCATGGCCATGGTTATCGATGTGCCATGGATCCGCATCGAAGCCGAACATAGCCACTAATATCCAAACTTTTTACAGTATTTGACACAATATCCGTGGAAAGTTGATCCTCTATCCGGGCCGTTGCATGCACCGAAGCTCTGGTCGTTATGCATGCCGAGCTGCAGCGAAGGCATGAACAACGCGAACAACGCGCAGGCGCCATGGTGAAAACTGGCGCCTTGCTGGCGTTGCAGCGCCTCGACCCTCAATCGCGCACGGTGCCCGGCGGCTCTGACGCGTCGGAAACCGTTACACCGTCGTGCCGCCCGCGACGGGGACGAAACGAAAAGAGCTAAGCATTCAAGATTTTGGACATGATGGCATCCAGCACATGCCGGTGCCTGTGGCGGCGTCACGACTGCTGCACGGCGCACAAACCGTTAAGCTTTAGGGACGATACTGACTAAGGAGAGAGCCTGCGAAGACGAAGCCTATGATGTGACGCGCTGGAAGTGCGCTGCTAACGCTGGGTCTAGGGGCGGCGAACGCGGCGATCGTCTCGTTCAGCAACATCACAGCCGAGTGGATCAACGCCGTTCCCGCCGGGGCGGCGACCACAAACGGCGCGCAGACCGTCACCGACGGTCCCGCCACCGCGCGCTGGGGAACGCCCGGCGCGGTGGGCGGCCGGCAGAGCGGCTACGACTTCTCCATCAACGCCGATCCGCTCGACGTTCCCGTGCCCCCGTCGCCGTCACAGTTTCTGCTGGGCACGTTCAACCACCAGAACTTCCCGATCTTCTTTCCCGCAATCATTGGGATTCAGCTGAAAATCACCGCCGACGTGGCTGTTGACGGCAACCCCGTCGCCGGCAACCCACTGACGTTCCTGTTCGACTTCGAGCACTTGGAGACCCTGAACGACCTTGATCCCTGCCCCGACGGCGGCCCGAACGGCGTCGGCGTCAATATCAACCGCTGCGCCGACCGGCTGACGTTCAGCATCAATCCCACCTCACAATTCTTCTTCCTCGGCAGCGACCGCTACACGCTGACCCTCAAGGGCTTCATCGCGGTCGGCGGCGACCCCTTGAACGACCCCGCGCTCTCCGAGTTCTGGACCGCGGAGAGGCAAGAGACCTGGCGTGGCTCGTCGGCAGCGTGGCGCGCGACGTTCGCCAAGTTCCCGAGCCGGCCTCGATGGCTCTCATCGGCATGGGCCTGCTCGGGCTCGGCTTCGCCGCGCGCTGCCGCAAGCCGCGCTGATCCGCCCGGCCTGCGGGGCATGACCGAGGGCGGCCTTGAGCGGCCGCCCTCTTTTCATGTTTTTTTCACGTTCACCCCGACCGGCCCGTCACCGGCCCAGACCAGCACCTTGGCTGTTAAGCCCGGCGCGACGGGGAGCGCTGAGGTGGCCGCGCCCAACCGCCCCTCGGGGGCGGCCTCACCATGGCGTCAGAAAAGGGCGCCAGACGATCACGGTTGCGCGCCGGGCCTTCCTCCTCCTCGGCAGAGTGCTCGAGGCCGCCTGGGCCGTGGGCCTCGACCTCTCGTACGGGCTGTCGCTTTCCCGTCCGCTTTTCGCCGGTCTCACAACCGCCGCTATGGCTAGCGCAGGATCCCGCTCGGCCCTTACCGTGCTGCACCTGCCGATCGGCAACGCCTCCGCGATCGGGGTCGGCATCGGAACGGCCGGCACCGCGGTCGCGGGCATCCTGCTGTTCGACAAACCTGCCCTGTTCGACGACCCCCCCTATCCCGCCCGCCTTGCCGCCATGGCTGTGATCGTCGCCGGCGTTGACGGTCGTTGGCATTGCGAGGCGGAGGCTCGCCTCTGAAACCCCCGCGTTCATTGACCCGGCAGGCCCGCGCCGGTATCCGACCCCGTCCCTGCGCGAGCCCCGGGCTACGACAATGAGCGACGCACGCCGCGACTACCGCGACACGGTCTTCCTGCCCGCCACCCCGTTTCCGATGCGCGGCGACCTGCCTCGGCGCGAACCTGCCATGCTTGAACGCTGGGAGCGGATCGGGCTTTGGCGTCGTCTGCGCGAGGCCTCGGCCGGGCGCCCCGTCTTCGTCCTCCACGACGGGCCGCCCTACGCCAATGGCCACATCCACATCGGCACCGCGCTGAACAAAATTCTCAAGGACGTGATCAACCGCGCCAAACAGATGGCCGGCTTCGACGCCAACTACCTGCCGGGCTGGGACTGCCATGGACTGCCCATAGAGTGGCGGATCGAGGAGCAGTACCGCGCCGCCGGCCGCGACAAGGACGCGGTCGACATCCTCTCCTTCCGAGCCGAGTGTCGAGCCTACGCCGCGCACTGGATGGAGGTCCAGGCCGAAGAGTTCCGCCGCCTAGGCGTCGCGGCCGACTGGGCTGGCCGCTATGCGACCATGGACTTCCGCTCTGAGGCAATCATCGCCCGCGAGATCGGGCGCTTTCTGCTCAACGGCGCCCTCTACCGCGGCGCCAAGCCGGTGCTGTGGAGCCCGGTAGAGAAGACCGCGCTCGCCGATGCTGAGGTCGAATACCACGACCGCAGCTCGACCACCGTTCACGTGCGCTTCCCCGTGCTGGCTGCCCCGGCCGAAGACCTGCGCGGGGCCTCTGTCGCAATCTGGACCACCACGGCGTGGACGCTTCCCGGCAACCGCGCCGTCGCCTACGGCGAAGACATTGACTACGCCCTGGTCGTGGTCGAGAGCGCAGCCGAAGGCTCGCTTGCCCGCCCCGGCGAACGGCTCCTCGTCGCCCTCCCCCTGCTGCCGCAGCTGCTAAAGGAGGCGGGGATCGGCCAGCACGTCGTCCGCCGCCTGCTGAAGGGGCGGGAGCTCGCCGGAACCGTCTGTGCGCACCCCTTGCGCCGCCGAGGCTACGACTTCGACGTCCCGCTCCTCCCGGCCGAATTCGTCACCACCGACCAGGGCACAGGCTTCGTGCACATCGCACCTGGGCATGGCGAGGACGACTGGGAGCTCGGGCTTCGGCACAATCTTGCCGCACCCGAAACGGTCGGGCCGGACGGAGCCTTCCTCGGCCACGTCCCGTTGTTCGCCGGCACCCACGTATATGCCGCCGCTGACCCCGTCTGCGCCGCTCTCACCGAGGCCGGGGCGCTGCTCGCGCGGGGCGCGCTGGTACATTCCTACCCGCACTCATGGCGTTCCAAAGCGCCACTTATCTTCCGCGCCACGCCGCAATGGTTCATCCGCATCGATGGGGAAACCAAGATCCGGCAGAAGGCGCTGGCCGCGATCGACGACACGCGCTTCGTGCCCCCCCAGGGGCAGAACCGGCTGCGCGCGATGATCGCCTCCCGCCCCGACTGGTGCATCTCCCGCCAGCGCGCCTGGGGCGTGCCAATCGCAATCTTCGTCGACCGCCGAACGGGCGAACCCCTGCGCGACCCCGAAGTGGTTGAGCGCATCGTCTCGATCTTCGAACGGGAAGGGTCGGATGCCTGGTGGACACGGCCGGCGAGCGACTTCCTCGGGCCTGACCGTGATCCGGCCGACTACGAGCAGGTGTTCGACATTGTCGATGTTTGGTTCGAATCGGGGTCAACCCATGCCTTCGTCCTCGAAGGCAACTCCACCCTTGCCTGGCCTGCCGACCTGTACCTCGAAGGCTCCGACCAGCACCGCGGCTGGTTCCACTCCTCGCTTCTCGAGTCCTGCGGCACGCGCGGAAGAGCCCCCTACCGCGCCGTGCTCACCCACGGCTTCGTCGTCGACGAGCAGGGGCGGAAGATGTCGAAATCGCTCGGCAATACGGTGGCACCCCAGGAGGTGATCGCCGAATACGGCGCCGATATCCTCCGCCTTTGGGTCATGGCCTCGGACTATACCGAGGATCTGCGTATCGGCCCCGAGATCCTCAAGCAACAGGCCGAGCTTTACCGCCGAATCCGCAACACGCTGCGCTGGATCTTAGGCGGGCTCGACGGCTTTTCCGAAGCCGAACGCGTTGCTTACGGCGATATGCCGGACCTTGAGCGGTGGGTTCTGCACCGTCTCGCCGAACTCGAGTCCCGCGTGCGCCAGGCGGCCGAGAACTTCGCCTGGACGGGCGTCTTCGCCGACCTTCATGCTTTCTGCGCCACCGACCTCTCGGCCTTCTACTTCGACATCCGCAAAGACGCCCTCTACTGCGACCGCGCAGACTCCCCCCGTCGCCGCGCCTGCCGCACGGTGCTCGACATTCTGCACCGCTGCCTGACCACGTGGCTTGCCCCCCTGCTCGTCTTCACCGCCGAGGAGGCTTGGCTCGCCCGTTTTCCTTCCGAGGAAGGCTCGGTCCACCTTGAACACTTCCCCACCATCCCCGCCGCCTGGCTCTGCCCGGACCTTGCGCTGAAGTTGGCGCGGATCCGGGACATCCGCCGCGTGGTGACAGGCGCGCTCGAACGCGAACGGGCGCGGGGCGCGATTGGCTCCTCGCTGCAAGCCGCCCCCGTGCTCGTCCTGCCCGCGGCAGACCAGTCCTTGCTCGATGCCTCGGCCTGGGCGGAGATCTGCATCACCTCAAGCCTGACCCTTGCGGAAGCGTTGCCGGGCGATGCGGTCAGCCCAGAGGCGCGGGCCGCGACCGACGCTGCCCCGTTCAGCCTGGACGACGTACCGGGGGTGGTCGTCATCCCCGCCCGCGCGCCGGGGCAGAAATGCCTGCGCTGCTGGAAGGTGCTCCCCGAGGTCGGCTCGCATCCGGATCATCCGGGGCTATGCGATCGCTGCCACGACGCGGTCACCTCCGGCGCGCTGGCCCGCCGCGCCGCAGCCTGATGCGCCTCCGCCCCCGGGACGGCACAGAGGACGAGCAGAAGCAGACTCTCCGGGGGGCACGCGTGCCCCCCGCTCCCCCCGCCTAGCCCATGCTTCGCCTCGGCCTCAGCCTCAGCCTCGCCGTGCTCGCCCTCGATCAGGCCACGAAGTGGTGGGTCCTCGAGGTGATTCGCCTGCCCGAAGTGGGGCAGGTGTCGGTGCTGCCGTTCATGAACCTGACCATGGTCTGGAACCGAGGCGTAACCTTCGGGCTGCTGGCCGGAAACGCCTGGTGGCACCCCTACGCCCTGGCCGCCGTCGCTGCCGCCGTCGCCGCGCTCCTCGTCGCCTGGCTCGCCCGAGCCGAAGACCGCTGGACCGCGATCGCACTTGGCCTTGTGCTCGGCGGGGCAGGCGGCAACGTGATCGACCGCCTACGCTTCGGCGCCGTCGTCGACTTCGTCGACCTGCACGCCTACGGCTGGCACTGGTACGTGTTCAACCTCGCTGATAGTGCGATCGTCTGCGGGGTCGGCCTGCTTCTGGCCCATGCCTTGATGCGGCCAAAAGCGGAGCGTAAGGGGGAAAAATGATGCTCCGCCATGGCCTCGTTTTGGCAGTCTGCCTGCCGCTGGTCTCGGCCTGCGGCGGGGACGCCATGCGCACCTTCGGCTTGACGCGTGACCCGCCCGACGAGTTCCTCGTCACCACCCGCGCGCCGCTGTCGCTGCCGCCCGACTACACGCTTCGCCCGCCGCGGCCAGGCGCGCCGCGGCCGCAGGAGCCACCAGCGCGCGAGGCGGCATCCGCCCTTCTTGCCGCGCGCTTGGTGACGCAACCGGTTCTGGCCGACATCCCTGAGCGCGCCTCGGCCGGCGAAGCCGCACTGCTCGCCGCTGCAGGCCCGCCGGTGGCCGCCGACCTTCGCCGGCAAATCGAGCAGGAAAGCGCGCTGCTTGCCCAGCGCGAACGGTCGTTCATCGACCGCCTCGTGTTCTGGCAGCGACCAGAGGAGGCGGGCGTGGCGGTGGACCCGCGGGCGGAGGCGGCGCGGCTTCGCGAGGCGGCCGCTTTGGGGCGGGAGCCCACCGCAGGCGAAACGCCCGTTATCCAGCGCCGTCGCCGCGGGCTTCTCGAAGGCTTGTTCTGAGCCACGGCCCCCGTCCCTGGACGGAGGCTGCGGAAAGCCTCACCTTCAGCCCATGACCGAGATTGAACGCCGCCGGCTCCTCGCCGGCTTGCCGGCCGCGGCCGCCCTCGCCGCCTCCCCAGCGCTCGCCCCGGCGACCTCGGCAAGACCGGTCTACGGGGCGGAAACCTTCCGGCTGGCCAACGGGCTTCAGGGCGTCGTCATCCCCATGCGTCGGGCCCCCGTCGTCGCCCACATGGTTTGGTACCGCGTCGGCGGAGCGGACGAACCCCCTGGCCTCTCCGGCATGGCCCACTTCCTCGAACACCTGATGTTCAAAGGAACGCCCAAAATAGGGCCGGGCCAGTTCAGCCGGCGCATCGCCCGCGAAGGCGGGCGCGACAACGCCTTCACCGGCCACGACTACACCGCCTACTTCCAGCAGGTCGCGGCCGACCGCCTCGAACTGGTCATGGGCATGGAAGCCGACCGGATGGCCAACATCCTGCTCGACCCCAAGGACATCGAGCCGGAGCGCCAAGTCATCCTCGAGGAGCGGCTGCAGATCGTCGAGAACAATCCACGTTCGCGGTTCCGCGAACGCCTAGCTGCCTCCTTCTACCTCAACCACCCCTACGGCCGGCCTATCATCGGCTGGGAGCATGAAATCCGCGCCATTCCGCGCGAAGCGCTGCTCGAGTTCCACCGCCGACATTACGGGCCCGGCAACGCCATCCTGGTCGTCCAGGGCGACGTCACAACCGAGCGCGTGGCACGGCTCGCTGAGGCCACCTACGGGGCTGTGCCCGCCTCGGCCCGAGTGGACCGCCGCCGCCCGCAGGACCCGCCGCATGACAGCGAGCGTCGCCTTGTCTTGCGCGACCATCGCGTGCGCGAACCCTCGCTCGCCCGCCTCTACCCCGCCCCGCACGCCCACGCCTCGGTCGAGATGTCAGACGCGCTCGAGGTGCTGTCCCACCTGCTTGGCTCGGGCCCGGCCAGCCTGATGTGGAAGGCGCTCGTTGACCCTGGGCTCGCCGCCTCCGCCGCCGCGTCTTACGGCGGCGACAGCGTCGACCCCTCCGAGTTCGCCCTGTACGCCAATCCGCGGCCCGGCGTGGCGCCGCAGACCCTCGAGGCCGCGCTTGACGAGCTTCTGGCACGCCTGCTCGCCGATGGAGTGACGGAGGCGGAAGTGGCGCGCTCCTTGCGCGAAATCGTGGCCAAGTCGGTCTTCGCCCGCGACAGCCTGATGGGTGGGGCGCGCACCATCGGCGCTGCTCTCGCGGTCGATCTCCCGCTCGAGTACGTCGAGTTCTGGCCTTCCCGGATCGCTTCTGTCACCGCCCAGCAGGTAACGGAGGCGGCACGCGCCGTGCTCCGCCGCGACGCATCGCTCACCGGCTGGCTCGTGCCGGCAGAGGCGCGAGCGTGAGCGCGCCGCGAACCGAGGCGGACGGGCAGGCGAGCTGGTCCGTCCCCGTCCAGGTCGTCCGCTCTCCCGGCGGCATCGACGCCTGGCTGATCGAGGACCATTCGGTGCCCGTGCTCGCCTTGGCCTTCGCCTTCGCTGGCGGGGCCGCCCTCGACCCGCCCGGCCAGGAGGGGCGCGCCGCCCTCCTCGCCTCGCTGCTGACGGAAGGCGCAGGGCCGTACGACACCGCAGCCTACGCGAGCTTACTGCGCGAGCGCGGGGTGACGCTCGCGTTCGAGGCGGACCGTGACGGGCTCAAAGGCACGCTGCGCTGCCTCGTAGAGGAAGGCGCCTTTGCTGCCGAGATGCTGGCCCTCGCACTCGCCGAGCCGCGCTTCGATCAGGCGGCGATGGAGCGGGCAAGGGCACAGCGCCTGCTCGCCTTGCGCCGCGAGGCCGAACAGCCGCCCGCCGTAGCAAGCCGGCGCTGGTGGGCGGAGGCCTTCCCAAGCCACCCCTTCGCCCGGCCCGTCGGCGGCACGGAGCCAGGTGTCTCAGCCATCGACCGCGCGGCTCTTCTGTCCGCTCGCGAGGCGCAGATGCGGCGCGGCAGCCTAGTCGTTGCCGCCGCCGGCGCGGTCGGGGCTGACGCGCTGGGGCGCTTCCTGGATCGCGCTTTCGCCGCCTCGCTGGCGGACGGGAATGCCGAGCCGATCCCCGCTGTGCCGGAACCGCGGCGCTTTGCCCTCGCCGTGGTCGAGCTCGATGCGCCGCAGGCCACTGGCGTGTTCGGCCACATCGCCCTGCCGCCGGAAGACCCAGCCTGGGAAGCCGCGCAGATCGCGAACTGGATCCTTGGCGGGGGCGGCTTCTCCTCCCGGCTGATGACGGAGGTGCGCGAGAAGCGCGGGCTGACCTACGGCATCGGCACCGGGCTCCTGCCCTTCCGCGGCCGCGGCCTCGTCCTCGGCTCGGTCGCGACCGACAACGCCCGCTTTGGCGAGACGCTCGCTGTATTGCGCGAGGAATGGGGGAAGATCGCCTCCGTCGGCCCGACGGAGGAGGAGGTCGAGGCCGGCAAGGCCTTCTTGACCGGCTCCTTCCCCTTAGGCTTCACCTCTACCGCGCAGATCGCCAGCACCCTGGTCGGGCTGCGCCAGCTCGAGCGAGCGCCCGACTGGCTCGCCGGCCGTATCGCCCGTCTCGCTGCCATCAGCGTGGAGGAGGTGCGGGAGGCATCGCGCCGCCTGTTCGACCCGGCGGCGCTTTCGGTCGTCGTCGCCGGCCGCCCGACGCTCTAGGCTCCGGACTCATAACCACCAAGTGACGGTTGCGGCGAGGTAGACGGCGCTGAGGAAGACGTCTGCGCGTCGGTCGTATCGCGTGGCGATGCGTCGGAAATCCTTGAGGCGGCAGAAGA
>Ga0308417_1000839_pt1 | contig 21479 bp, 17 predicted proteins | sample HotsprSampleOS65_FD_203528 | JGI IMG/M metagenome (GOLD analysis project Ga0308417, IMG submission 203528) | Hot spring phototrophic mat microbial communities from Octopus Spring, Yellowstone National Park, Wyoming, United States - 20090730_OS65 ... | reverse complement strand
CGGCGCTTTCCGGAAAGGCGCTGCGCCACTTCCGCGGCAGGCACGCGAGCATGGTTTTCCAGGATCCGTTCGGCGCAATGGATCCGGTGCTGCGGATCGGGCGGCAAATCGTTTCAGCGATCGCCTGTCACCGCACCCTGCGCGATGGTGCAGAAGCGCGGGCGTTCGCGGAGCGGCTGCTCGAGCGTGTACACCTGGGGGATCCCGCGGTGGTGCTGCGCAAATATCCGCACCAGCTCTCCGGCGGCCAGTTGCAGCGGGTGTGCATCGCACTCGCGCTGGCGCACAACCCCGACGTGGTCGTGGCGGATGAACCGACCACCGCGCTGGATGCCCACCTGCGGGAGGGCATCCTCTCGCTGCTGGACGAGGCGGCCGCATCGGGCAGCAGCATTCTGCTCATCACGCACGATATCTCGGTGGTTGGGTCGCACACGGACCGCACCTGCATCCTGTACGCCGGCGAGCTCGTTGAAGCGGGGCCGACAGCCGACATTACCGCAGATCCACTGCATCCGTACACACGTCTGCTGATCGCCGCCCGGCCGACTGCACAGCGGCGCGGCGCACCGCTCACGGTCATCCCGGGGAACCTGCCGGATCTGTCCGATACCGCTGTGTTCTCACGGTGCATATTCCTGCCGCGATGCCCGGACCGCCTGCCGGTGTGCGGGCGGTCCGGGCCGCCGCCGGTGTTCACCCGGGACGACCGCACGGTGCGCTGCTACCGCTATGGAGGGGGGATGCGGTGATTGAAGTGCGTTCGGTGAGTAAATCCTACGCGCTGCGCTCCCCGATCCTGCAGCGGCCGGTGGGTATGCGTATGGTTCTCGCCGGTGTATCGTTCACCATTGTTCCCGGTGAGACCGTAGGACTCCTCGGTGCTTCCGGTTCGGGGAAAACGACCATTGCGCGGCTGCTGTGCCGCCTGGACACCCCCGACAGCGGTGAGATACTGATCGACGGCCGTCCGGCGGCTGCCTTCACCCGCCGGGAGTACGCACGTCAGGTGCAGATGGTGTTCCAGAATCCACACGCTTCGCTCAATCCCCGGTTGTCCGTACGGTACCTGCTTACGGAACGGGCGCGGCAGTGCGCGTGGCTGGACGGCCGACGAGTGGATCGCCCCGCCATTGCGGCGGATGTTGAGCGTGCCTGCGAATCCGCCGGCTTGTCGACGAACGTGCTGACGGCGTATCCGCACCAGCTCTCCGGCGGCCAGCGGCAGCGCGTCGCCATCCTCATGGCGGTCATGCTCCGTCCCCGGCTGCTCATTCTGGATGAACCGCTCTCGGCGCTGGATGTGTCATTGCAGGCGCAGATGCTCAACCTGCTCAACGACCTGCAACGGACGGCGGGGTTCACCTACTTGTTCATCACCCACGACCGTGACCTCGCAGGATACTTCTGCAATCGGATCGTGCATCTGGTCGAAGGGCGACTGGCGGATGGAGCCCCCATATGACCGCGAGGATCCCTGCGCCGATCACGAGGATCCTGCGGGGCGTATTCGTGCCCGCGGGAGCGCGTGTGGTCGGTGGTTGTCTGCGTGATATCGTACGGGATCCGACCTGCACGGTGCACGATGTGGATGTCATCGTGCACGAATCAGCCGCTTCGCGTCTGCTCGCCGCCTGTCGCCGCCTGCCGCACCCGTTTGTTGTGTTGGACCGATCCCGTCGTATCTACCGGATAGTCTGCGATCGTTCCGGTGTCGGGACCATCGATGTGAGCGTGTACGGGGATCTGGCAGACGACATCGCCCGACGCGACTTCACCATCAATACGCTGCACGTCTGCGTTGAGGCGTTTCTGTACTGGGTGCAGCGGGGGGACACCGCACGGCTGCTGACGCACTGCGCAGACAGGTATGGAGGGGTGCGCGACCTGCGCCGTAGGATCCTGCGGGTGGTCGCTCCAACCGCATTCCGCGACGATCCCTTGCGCATCCTGCGCGCCGCTCGGTTCATGGCGGCCGGATACCGCCCGGACCGGAACACCGATCGTCTGGCCCACCGGGATGCGCGCATGGCGTCGCGCATCGCCGCGGAGCGGGTGTCGATGGAACTCCGACGTTTGTTCGAGCTGCCGTCGTATGAAGCAGTCGTGTGGCTGGACGGGACCGGCGCGTTGGATACGCTCCTGCCCGAAGTCTGTTCCATGAAACGGCGGGGAGCCAACACCGCCCGCCGCCGGTTCTACTTCCATGAGGGCGGATTGTGGGAACATGCCCGTCTGACGCTCAAATCCGCGGAGGCCGTGCTGCGTCGGTTCGCAGTCCATTTTCCACGGCACCATGCACAGCTGGATGAGCTGGTACGTCCGGACCTTCACCTGCTCAAACTCGCAGCGCTACTGCACGACGTGGAAAAACCCGCGGTCGCCCGCCGGGATGGCGAGCGGGTGAGATTCTTTCACCACGAGGAACGCTCGGCACACGTCGCGGCGGCAGCCCTGCGCCGGCTGCGGTTCTCCGCACAGGAGGCGGGCCGGTGCGCATCGCTCATTACGCACCACATGCGTATCGGCAACCTGTGCCATTCCACGGGCGCGGGGGATCGGGCGTTCGTGCGTCTGTTCAACGATACCGGCGATGTGTTTCCCATGCTGCTGGTCTTGTCGCTGGCGGACCGCTACTCCTACGCCGAGATTCCGGAACGTGCACAGGAACTGCGCGAACGGGAGATGCCGGTGTTCCGCCGCTTCGTGCGGCGGCTCGCCGCGCGTTGGTTCGCATGGCGTGAGGCGGTCTGTGCGCCGCGGTTACTGTCCGGTGAAGATGTAATGCGTATTCTGAATATACCGCCGGGGCCGACCGTGGGGGCGGTTTTACGGGCGCTCGACGAGGAACGATCGGTGGGAACACTGCGAACCCGGGCCCAGGCGGAGCGGTATGTGCGGGCGTGGGGCGGACGATCGGCGGCCCGCGATCGATCAGAGGTAACGGCGTCATGAAACGCGCCGGAGTGGATGTGTTCGAGGAGATGCTCCGGGGGATTCCGGAGGATCAGCGACGGATCGCGTCCCGCATGCAGTACGAGATCGATCGATGTTTCTACCATTACGGTGAACAATTTCGGTATCCCCGTGAAGGAGTGAGGCGTCGTTCCCTGCGGCGTGTCGTTCGCTCCCTGTACGCGATGATCGCGGCGAGCCGCCGCAGGAGGGCCTGCGGTGACGGTCTTCGACAGATTCTGTCGTCCGCCTACCTCGAAGGAGGCGGATACCATCTTCTCGATGACCACCTCCGTCTCGCCGGGTTCCATGCGGTTGCACCCGTGTGGGAGCCGTCCTGGTACCGGGAGATCGTTTCCGTGAGTGGATTGTTCCGGGTTGTGCGGAAGCTGCAGCATATGCTGGAACGCGGGTCAGCGGCCGACATACTTTCCGCGCCGACGCTCGCCCTGGCGGGACGATTGGATTCGTTGCTCGATGACCTGATCAGGGAGCACCGATTGCGTGGACTGCTGGTCGCATCGGATATGCCTTTTTTCGAGCGGTGCGCCATCGAAGCATTCCGTCGCGCGGAACGTCCAACGGTGCTGTTTCTTCACGGGCTTCCGGGACGATACGCGCTCCCGGACGACGACCGGACGGATTTCCTGGTCGTATGGGGTGAAAAGATCCGGGATCTGTACATCAGCGCAGGATTCGACGGATCGAAAATCCGGGTGTCCGGCCACCCGATGTTGAACCACAAGCCGCCAGCGGTGCATCGGTGTTCTACCGATGATGTTTTGGTGCTCACCAAGGCGATGAGCGGTGCTCAAAACAGTGATCGGATCCGCATATCGGATCGGGCACGATGTGTCGTTTACCTGCTCATGGTCCAGCGGGCTTTGCAGCGGTGCGGTGTTCGCGGTGCCCGGTTACGCGTGCATCCTTCCGAGAACCCCCACTGGTACGAGCGGACGATCGGTACAGAGTATTATTCCATGGACTGCGCCCCGCTGGAGGTTTCTCTCCAGCGGGCAACACTCGTCATAGGTCCCGCATCCACGGTATTCTTGCACAGTCTGTGGCGCGGTGTGGCGTACGTGGTTTTTGAGCCGGCGTACCAGGGAGAGGATTTCTTCTCCATGGTCCCACCGCCTCCTTTCGACGGATCCGACACGCGCGTTCCCGTCGCGCACACGGAAGAGGAACTGGAACGATTGCTGCGCGAACAGCCGAAAACCGACCCGTCCATCCTCAGCGAGTATGTCCGCATTCCCTTCGACATATCGTTCATGAAGGATATCATCCCGTGACGCTGAAAACTTCATTCACCGGGAACTACCTGCGCATTTACTTCTGGCAGGGAGCGTCGCTGGTGCTGAACCTGCTGTCCATGTTCATCGTCATGCCGCGGTTGGCAGGTACTCCGGCGGTGTTCGGAATCTACTCGATTTGCGTCGCCGCTTCCATATTTCTCGCCTACGCGGATCTGGGATTCATCAGCGCCGGACAGAAATACGCCGGTGAGCGGTACGCACGGCAGGACCGATCGGGGGAAATTCGTTTCATCGGATTCGTGTGCTGGGTGTTGAGCGTGATGGTGTGCGTATACATGGCGGGGTGTTTCGTACTGGCGTTCCGGCCGCAACTGCTGATCGCCGGCCTGGGAGACCCTGCGCAGCATGCACAGGCACGTATCGCTTCACACCTGCTGTGTATCCTGGGGTTGTTCGCTCCGATGAATGTGCTGCAGCGGTTCCACCAGCTGGTGTTCAGCATTCGCCTTGAAGAGTATGTCTTCCAGCGGATGCACATGCTGGCGGGGGTGGCCCGGATCGCCTCGGTGTTCGTTTTCTTCCGACCGGGTGTGTACGATGTCGTCGGGTTCTTTCTGTTCACCCAGGTGGCGACGCTGACGGTGAACCTCATCGTACTGTTAGTGGAGCGCCGGCGTTACGATTACGATCTCGGCATGGTGCTGCGGTCGTTCCGGTTCGATGCTGAGGTGTTCGCCCGAACTCGGGCCCTCGCAGTGAGCACCCTGTTCGTGACTCTCGCGTGGATACTGTACTTCGAACTGGATTTGTTTGTAATCGGCCGAATCAACGGGGCGGTGGCGGCCGCTTACTATGCCGCCGGCATGTCCTTGCTGTCGTACCTGCGCATGCTGTTCGCCACGCTGTACGGGCCCTTTTTCAACCGGTTCAACCATTTCATGGGGATGGGAGATGACGCTCAACTGCGGGAACTGGTTGTGAATGTACCCGTGATCACACTGCCCGCGGTCGTTTTTCCCGTGGTGAGCGCGTTGCTGTTCATGCCGCAGCTCATGGTTTCGTGGTTGGGTCCGGGGTATGCGGATTCCGTGGCTCTGGCACGCTTCCTGGTCGCCGGCTACCTGTGGGCTTTTGTGACCCATCCGGGGGCGCACCTCGTCGCCGCACAGGAGCGCATCCGGATCCTGTACGGACTCAACGCGGTGATGGTGGTGGTGTTCTGGGCGGGGATTGCCGTGGCCTACGGTACGCTCGGCGTGCTGGCCTTTGCAGTCTTCAAAGCGGTGATCTTCACGCTGCTGGGTATGTACTACCTCCGGTATATCGCCCGCTACGTCGGTCGCTCGACAGGGTCTCTTGCCGTGGAAATGTTCGCCCCTGCGATCCCGTCGGTCGGGATGCTTGCCGTCCTGGCGCGGTGGGTTGCGCCGCGCCTTCCATCGGCGCACGACAAGTGGAGTCTGCTCGCGGTCATTGCGGCGGGAGCGGTGTGCTCGTTGTGCGCAACCGCGGTGTACTACGCGGTGTCAACACGCTTCAGGTCGTACATCAACGGGCCCCTCAGGACGACGGTGGCCGGCGCATGAGCTGGTGTGCTTTCGGATGCTGCGGGCGGAGCCGCGTTTGTACGTTCCCGACGATCCGGCATTCCGTCCGGGTGGAGGATCGACGGTGAAAACCAGTTCGAAGCCGCGGTTGGTCTACTACTCGGACTGTGTGGCGTTCGGCGGTTGCGAGAATGTGCTGGTAAACCTGATCAACAGCCCGATGGTGCGCAAACACTACGATGTTGTCTTCGTGTATCGCGCACACCGCAAGTACGAAGAGGGGCGTCGTCTTCGAATCACCGGGGTGCACACCGTGCCGGTGCGTTTATTGAGCAACGACAGCATCTTCTATTCGTGGAGTATTTCCGGTATGCCGCGGCCGCTGCTTCGGGTCCTCAAACTGCCGTTGCTCGCCCTGGAGTGCACCGGGATATACGCCGCTGCCAATTTCCTGATCCTGTGGGTTGTGTTCGCGGTGCACAAAGCGGGCATCGTCCATATCAACAACGGAGGATACCCGGCCGCAGCGACCTGTCTGACGGCTGTGTGGAGTGCACGCGCCGCTGGTGCACGGAGAGTGGTGTTCACCGTCAACAACATCGCGACCCCGCGCCGGTTCCCGTGGGACGCATTCGTCGATGCTGTCACCGCGAAGCTGACGGACCGGTTCGTCACCGCATCCGTGCCGGCGCAACAAGCGCTGATCGAGCGCCGCGGAATACCGCCCGGCCGGATCCGCCGCATTCCCAACGCGCTGCAGCCGGTGCGGCCCGCACGGGATCGCACGGCGGTGCTGCGGGAATTCCGTATGGAACACAAACGCGCCGTTCTCTGCGAGGTCGGGTTGCTGCAACATGCGAAGGGTCAGGTATTTTTGCTGGAAGCGGTGGTACGGTTGTGCCGGGAGCATCCGGAATTCGCGGCAGACTTGGTTCTTTTTCTGGTGGGGGAAGGGGAGGACCGTGGCAGGCTGGATGCGATGGTACATCGATACCGGCTGCAGGAGACGGTGGTACTGACCGGGCAACGTGCAGACTACGCCGACTTCATCGCTGCTGCGGATGTGTTCGTTCTGCCATCGGTTGCCAATGAAGACATGCCCCTGGTGATACTTGCGGCCATGTCGCTGGGAATTCCCGTGGTATCCACACGCATCGCGGGCATCCCGGAACAAATCCGGGATGGTGTGGACGGGGTGCTGCTGGATCCCGCGCGCCTGGCGGAGGAACTCCCCGTCACGCTGGAACGCCTCTTGCGTTCGCCGGAGGAGCGCGCGCGCCTGGCGGAATCCGCCCGTCGCAGACACGGTCAGCTGTTTTCGGTTGATGCCGTAGTGAACGCCTACAGTTCTCTGTACGAAAACGGCGGTCCGTTCAGGAACGACAGGACCGTCGCGGAAGGCGCAGCGTGAAGAATCGCGTACTGGTGGTCGGGGGGAATGGATTCGTGGGGTGCTCGCTGGTGCCCCGGCTGGCCGCTCTCCCGGACACCACGGTGATCGTTTTTGATGTACACCCCGCCGCGCGCAATCCCGCCGTGGGCCGGACCGCTGCCGCAGTGGAGGTCGGAGATCTCACGGATGAGTGCACGGTTGACCGCATCATCTCACGCTACCGACCCACCACGGTCTACCATCTGGCATGCGCCACGGTTCCCGTGTCCGGCACGCAGGAAGTGCTGACGGACCTGTCGGTGAACCTCGCGGGAACCATCACATTGCTGGACGCCATGCGCCGTCATGCCATCCCCGAACTGGTTTTTATGTCGTCCGGAGGCACGGTGTACGGTGCGGTAGGGAGATCGCCGGTGGCCGAAGATACACCGCTTCGGCCGATATCGTCGTACGGAATAATGAAGGCGTGTTCCGAGTGGTACATCCAGCTCTACCAGCGGTTGCACGGGTTGCACGCCCTGATCCTGCGTCCATCGAATTTTTACGGCGAATACCACACCTCACGGCGACAGGGTCTCATCAACGTGGCCTTGAGGGAGATCGCCGCGGGCAGACCGGTCACGGTATTCGGAGACGGGCAGGTGATCCGTGACTACGTGAGTATCGCGGATGCCACCGGCGTCATGGTGTCGTTGCGGTGCGCCGGGATACGCGAGGGTGTGTACAATCTGGGCAGCGGTATCGGGCATACCGTCAATGAGGTGCTGGATATCATCCGGGATGTCGTGGGGGCGTTTCGGGTGGAACGCGCGGCGGCGCGGTCGTGCGATGTGCCGCACATGGTGCTGGATGTATCGCGTCTGGCAGCGGTGGTGAAACCGCCGGTGACCCGGCTCCGCGACGGGATCGCGGCGACCTGGCGATGGGTTCGGGAGGACCTCCTCGAGCGATGAAACGATTGGATCTGGGGTGCGGTACGCGCAAACGGCCTGGATACATCGGCGTTGACCGGCTGGCCGTGCCTGGAGTGGATGTAGTCCATGACTTGACGGTGCGACCGTATCCTTTCGACGATGGAGAGATCGATGAGGTGGTGATGGATAACGTTCTGGAGCACCTGGCCGATCCGGTCGGTACCATGGAGGAGATACACCGGATTTGCCGGGCTGGGGCCACCGTGACCGTCGTCGTACCGTACTTCCGCAGCTGTTACGCGTTCATCGATCCGACACACCGGAACTTCTTCGGGGTCGACTGGTTCGCGTACTTCGATCCGTCGCACCCGTTCTGCAGCCGATACGGCTACAGCCGGGCACGGTTCGCCGTGGAGCGAAGGGAATTCGACCGCGAGTACCGGCAGTTGCGTATCGGGCCGCTCCACCGGCTGTGCATCCGGGTCGCGCAGAAGCATCCGCACTTCTATGAGGAGCGGTTGTCACACCTCTATCCATTGCATTCGCTGACGTTCCGGCTGCGCGTGATCAAGTGATGATCGGGGTGAGGGCGTAGCATCCTGGCCGAGAGAGGGTCAGCGTGCTACAACCACGTAGTTTGACGGCGAACGCTCGCTGTGCACAATACGGTCGAGAATGATCCCCAGGATATTGATGCACAATCGAGCAGGGATCCACCATTTACCCTTGAGTTGCAGATTGACCGAGAGCAGTGCTTGCGCCCAATCACCTCTGGTGGGCTCGAGTGATTGTATTGAAAAACCAGCTCCCGTCAACAAATGAATCAATCCGTGTTTGGTGAATCGATAATAATCATGCGGCTTTTCATGCAGAGGCCAGTAGAACGGTCCGCTGAGTATCAACCTCCCGGAAGCCTTGAGCAGCCTTCTGCATTCACGGATCAGCGCAGCAGGGTTGGGCACGTGTTCAATAACCTGGCTGCACAGAATGATGTCGATCGCTCCATCCGGAAGAGGCACGGACGAGGCATCAGCCACGATATCGGGGTTGCTTTCCGGGCTGTGGTCGAGAGAGATATACCTGCAATCGCGGAACAGGCGAGCATATGGTTTCTGGCCACACCCCAAGTCCAATACGGCTGTTCCGGCGCCACAGTCCTGTACAGCGAGTTGAATGGCACGTCTCAGGCTATCGTCGAGAGGTCGGGCGTGCAAGTATTCGGCATTCCAGATTCTGGTGCGCGGAAGATGAAAAGTCTTCATGTGCTCTCCATTTTATACAGATCATATACTGTGTCTAACTTATAATATTCTTATACTACTTATTTATATGAGCGTATTGACATGTGGGGTGAAATGTACGCACTCGGCGCTGACATTTATGTTTCAGGTTGTGTCCAGATTCGGGGATTCGGGTCGGTGTCGTGTTTGTGGATCTGGTCGAGCATGTGATCCAGACTGCCGAATGCGGTGTTATCATGAATCGCTTCTCTTTCTATTATGCAATACCAATACACGCTTACTGGATGGTGGAATATCTTACTGGCTTGAGTGTGGGTTTCCAGCAGCACGCCGAGTAGAATCACCCCGTACCAGTTTCCGGTGCGGTGTATTTATTCCATGTAGAAACGCACTCAAATATGGTATATACTCCACGCAGATCTCAGAAGGGTGGTGTGGCATATGCATCCGATGAGCAGTCTCATTTTCGAGCTGCGGGCTGCGGCCGGCGGCGGCTTCCGGTCGGTGGTATCCCTCGCCCGGGCGGTGTGCGTCTGGATGCTGCGGCGTCTGGTGCATGGTGGTGTCGGGGTCGGCTGCGGTCAACCGGCTCCGGTGAGCGCTGTGCCCCGAGGTTTGTTCTTCTGCGATGCCCACGGTGCCCGAGCGGCGTCCGTCATGCTCGGCGCAGCGGATCTGGATGCCCTGCGGATGCGAGGCGAGGGACCGCTCAACGGCCGGTTTGTACTATCCACTGGTACGGAGGTGTTCCCTGGTGCGGTGCCCTGGCGAACCGCCGGTCGGGATGTGGAGGACACCTTCACGCTCAACCGGATGCACTTCCTCAGGGATGTCGCCCGGGCGTACGCCGTATCCGGAAGTGAACGTCTCGCGCAGGGAGCCGCCCGACTGCTGGATGCGTGGATCGCCGACAATCCATGCGGTTCGCTCCCGGTGTGGGAAAGCTACTCGGTCGCGGAGCGCATCGTGAATCTCGCCTGGGCAGTCTGGTTGTTCGACGGGACTGATGCTGCGGCGCAGGTGCGCGGCATGGCGTCGTCGTTGGTTGCGGTATCCGCGCTGTATCTGGAGCGGAACCTGGAGCGGCACAACGGCGCCTACAACAACCATCTGATCAATGACGCCCGCGGGTTGTGGTATGCGGGAGTACTGTTCGATTTCGCAGGTGCAGGACGGTGTCGCGAGACCGCCCGGGATATCCTGGAGCGGGCGATCCGGGAAAAAGTGACGGCAGGCGGATGGTATGACGAAGGATCCACGGCATACCATCTGCTACTGACCCGTGCGTTCCTGGAATGCCTGCTCCTCGGTTCGCTCAATGGGTATACGTTCTCAGCGGTGTACCGTTGCACCGCACAACGTATGCTGTCGTGCTGCCGGTATCTGGGGCTGGACGGTACACAGCCGGTGCCGCTGATCGGGGATGTTTGCCCGGACAACAACATTCCGGAGTTGATCGCGGTGATACCGAGACTGGCGTATCTGCTGGGAGATCCGTCAACGCCCGCAGTGCCGGACGATCGCTTCACCGTGTGGTACCGTGCGCCGGCGCCGGATCGTCCCTTCTCCGGTTGCACGCAGGATCTCACGGAACCTGATGCGGAACGAACCGGCACCTTCGCTTCGTATGACCGGCATGCCGGTGTGTGGATGCGCTGCCAACGGCACTATCCGCGGATGACCGGTTCGCACGCACATTACGATGCGGGTTCCGTCGTGTATGTACAGGACGGTTGCACGATTATTCCCGACCCGGGAACAGAGACATACGCGAGGGACGGCTTGCTGGCAGCCATGTCAACGTTTGCCCATTCCGGTGTGTCGGTGGACGGTATGGAACAGGCGGTTTTTCCGCCATCGCTGGCTGAAGGGTACGGGACGTGGTACGGATCCGGGACGGGGGTGGATGCGGAGGTGCGCGAAGCGTCTTTCGACCTGTGTTCGTACGTTTTCACGGGGTTCAGTCGTGCCGATTCCCGGTTGGTGTTGCGGCGGACGGTGGCGCGTCTGCGGCAGGGAGGGGTGGTTATCGTGGACACACTTCCCGGGTGCGGACGTTCGCACCGGTTCGAAACCCGGTTCAACGTCGCGGGTACAGTCACCTGCGATACCGGGGTCATTCATTTGGTGTGCGGTGGCGTCCGGTGCGATATGCACGTACGGTTGGGCGAACGTCCTGTGGTGTGTTCGGGGGTTTTTTCCCCGCGTTACGGAACGTCGGAGAGCATGAATCGGCTGGTGTTTTCCGGGGACGGTCGTTGGATGAACGGCGCATGGTATGTGCTGGTACCGGTGTGTCCGGATCGTCCGGGCCTTTCGGTGCGGGGTGGATGCGCGGGGCTGATAGTGGAGTCTGACCAGATCAGAGTGCAGGTGCGGTTTCGAGGTGCACGGGAGAGCGAAACCGTGGGTCGGCTTGTTCTGGAGCGAGAGGATATCGTGGTCAGCGTGCACGGAGTAACGGCATGTGCGGCATAGCGGGTTTCACCGTCCGCGGCGATGAGCATCCGGATCTCATCCGGCGGATGTGCGACCTGATGCGTCACCGCGGCCCGGATGATGAGGGGTACTACCGGGACAGGGACGTGGTGCTGGGTATGCGGCGGCTGAGCATCATTGACGTTGCCGGGGGGCATCAGCCGGTGTACAACGAGGACCGCACGATCGTCGTGGTGCTCAACGGGGAGATTTACAACTACATTGAGCTGCGCGAGCAGTTTCTCGGTACGCATGTGTTCGGCACGGCGAGCGACACCGAAGTGCTGGTGCATCTCTACGAGGAGATGGGGGACGCCCTCCTCGAACATCTCAACGGAATGTATGCATTCGCCCTGTGGGATGCACGCCGCCGGCGGCTGCTGGTTGCACGGGATCGTATCGGTGTCAAGCAGCTGTACTATCATTGGGATGGTCACCGGCTTATCTTCGCCAGCGAGCTCAAGCCGTTGCTCGCCTGTGATGTGTCGCGCGCGTTGGACTGGCAGGCATTCTACGACTATCTCACCTTCATGTACGTTCCCGGTCCGCGAACGATGTTCGCATCGGTGCGCAAGCTGGAGTCCGGTTCCTACCTGATCTGGACTCCCGAGTCCTGCGAGCTGCGTCGCTACTGGACCCCGCCAGTCGAGGCCGATCCGACGCTGTCCGAAACGGACGCGCTGCAGACGGTGGACGAGTTGTTCGCCGATGCGGTGCACCTGCAGTTGCGCAGTGATGTCCCGGTGGGGACGTTCCTAAGCGGCGGTATCGATTCCAGCGCTGTCGTGGCATTCGAATCGCGTCGGGCGGCCCATCCGGTCACCGCATTCTCCGTGGGTTTCGAGGGAAACCCGGTCAATGAGCTGCCGTTCGCCCGGGTGGCGGCCAGGGCCTTCGGGACGATCCACCACGAGTTGATCGTACGTCCTGAGGACGGGATCCGGCATCTTCCGCGACTCATCCATGCCATGGAGGAGCCGCACGGGGATTCCGCGATGTTGCCGACCTGGTTGCTGTCGGAGTTCGCTTCAAAACGGGTGAAGGTGGTGCTCAACGGCACCGGAGGGGACGAGCTCTTTGGCGGATATGATCGGTACTGTACCTACGCTGAGCTGTATCCGCTCCTTGCGGTGCTGCGGGCGGTTCCCGGCTCGCTGCTGGAACGGATCGCCGCGCGTGCGGAGCTGCCGTTGCGCATTCAAAAAATCCTCACGGCGAACCGGCGGACGGTGCAGGCGTACCTTTTCGCGCTCACCTACTTCGAACGGCGGCTCAAACGGCGGGTGCTTCGGCGTTTCGATCCGGCCTATGACCAGTCTCTGGAGGTCGTTGCCAGGGCCGGTGGCATGGCTGTACACGAATCGCCGGGGCCGGAATTCCGCGCGGTACGCATGCGGATTGACCTGGGAACCTACCTACAGGATGACCTGCTGCTGCTGTTGGATAAAATGACGATGGCGCACTCGCTGGAAGGCCGTGTTCCGTTCCTGGATCACCGGCTGGTGCAGTATGTACAGCGTATACCGTCAGCGATGAAGCTGCGTCCGGGATCCAAGAAGCGGCTGATGAAGCGGTGGTTGCGGGGGGTGCTCCCCGATGAGGTGCTGGACCGGCCCAAATGGGGGTTCGGCGCGCCGGTGGGGTTCTGGTTCCGACACGGGATGCAGAGGTACGCGCATGACATTCTGCTGGACGGCCGGACGCGTCGTCGCGGGATATTCAATACGGTGTACCTGGAACGGGAGTTCGCCCGCGATAAGAGCGTGCTGTCGCCACAGCACCGGTTCCTGTTGTTGAACGCTGAGCTCTGGTTCCGGATGTACATGGACGGGGATTCATGGCAATCGCTGACCTAAAAAAAGACATCCTCATTTCAGTGGTGATCCCCACCCGCAATCGGGCCTCCCTGTTGCGCCGGGCGCTCAAGAGCGTTCGGGAACAACGGGGTATCGTTGCAGAACGCGTGGAGATCATTGTCATTGATGACTGCTCGGACGACGACACCCCGGCGGTAGCGGCGGCATCGGGGGTGCGGTACCTGCGTAACGACCGGCGGTCGGGAGGGGCTGCCGCACGAAACCGCGGCATACAGATGGCGTGCGGCTCCTGGATTGCGTTTCTGGATGACGATGACGAGTGGCTCCCTGACAAGCTCGCGCGACAGTTGGACGAGACGGTGCGCTCCGGTGCCGACATGAGCGCCACGGGGTTCCGGATGGTGGATGCTTCCGGCAGAACGTTGCAGGTGTACCGAGGCCGCAACTACCGTGACACCGCCGGCGTGCTGCGCCGATTGGCACACGACAACTTTATCGGGACGGCGTCCGGCGTCATGGTGCGCGCAGAGGTTTTCCGGAAGGTCGGCATGTTCAACGAAGCATTCACCGCGTGCCAGGATTATGAGATGTGGATCCGCATCATTGAAGCGGGGCACCGGTTCCGGTTCGTCCGTGTTCCGCTCGTGGTCTACCACTATCACGCCGGACAGCGTATCAGCGTGTCAACGGGGGCGGTACAGGGCTACCGGCGATTCGTGCACACGTTCCGCGGCTTGATCGATCGGTACGGGTTGCGGCGCTACCACGTGCAGGAAATCCTCTATCGTACGGCCAAACAGCACCTGTTCGCGGGCGATCGTCGCGGCTTTCTGCGCAACCTGCGTCGGGCGGTCCGGGTGTACCCGTGGGTACCTAGTCACACATTGCTCCGCCTGATGCCTTCCATGGCGGAATTCCTCCATGCCCGGGGGATGGTGAAGTAATAATTGTCGTCGGCTTGACTTGTCACGGCATTTTATGTAATTCTGATGATTGCAATTCCAGCGACGTGTGCTGCGGTGCAGGCGCACGTCGCGCGTTCAGAAAGGGGAGAATGCAGTGAAAAAGGCGCTGATAACGGGCATCACCGGTCAGGACGGGTCGTACCTGGCTGAGCTGTTGCTATCGAAGAAGTATCGGGTGTACGGTGTGGTTCGGCGTACGAGTACCGTCACCACCGAACGGATCGCGCACCTCTCCGGGAAGGTGGAACTGCTCTCCGGCGATTTGGCCGACCAAACGTCGGTGGATGACATTGTTCGCAGCGTCAAGCCAGACGAAGTGTACAACCTCGCGGCACAATCATTCGTTCCAACCTCCTGGAAACAGCCGCTGCTCACTGCGGACGTCACCGGGGTAGGCGTGCTGCGTATGTTGGAAGCGGTACGCAAGTATGCGCCGGAAGCACGGTTTTACCAAGCATCCTCTTCGGAGATGTTCGGCAAAGTCCGTGAGACACCGCAGTCGGAAAAGACCCCATTCCATCCGCGCAGCCCCTACGGCGTCGCCAAGGTTTACGGCCACTACATCACCGTCAACTACCGCGAGAGCTACAAGCTATTCGCGTGTTCTGGGATTTGCTTCAACCACGAGAGCCCGCGTCGGGGCGAGGAGTTCGTTACGCGCAAGATATCGCTGGGTGTTGCGAAGATCAAGCTGGGCCTGGAGCGTGAGCTGCGCATGGGCAACCTGGACGCCAAGCGCGACTGGGGTTTCGCCGGGGACTACGTGCGGGCGATGTGGATGATGCTGCAGCATGACCGGGCGGATGATTACGTCATAGCCACCGGTGAGACGCACTCCGTGCGGGAGTTCATCGCCGAGGCGTTTGCGCACGTCGGGCTCAACTGGAAGAAACATGTCATTGTAGACAAACGGTTCCTGCGGCCTGCGGAAGTGGACCTGCTCATCGGCGACCGGCGCAAGCTCACCCGGGCCCTCGGCTGGAAGCCCGACGTGGATTTCAGGAGTCTGGTGCGCATGATGGTTGATGCAGACATCACCCGCCTGTCCGGCGGGAGGCGTTGATCCGGCATGCGGCAGGTGTACGTCGGGGATTTCCGTCTCGGTGCGGAGGAGCGCCGTGTGATCAACGAGGTGCTCGACTCTGGGCGTATTTCCGAGGGTGTCCGTACGGCGCAGTTCGAGCAGACGTGGGCCCGATACGTCGGTACGCGGTTCGCGGTCGCGACGAGTTCGGGTACCGCGGCGTTGATCGCAGGTTGGCACGCGTACCGTGTGCGCCGGGCGCTCCCGACAGTCAGGCGCAAGGTCATTACCGCTCCCATCACGTACATCGCCACAGCCAATGCGCTCACGCTGACCGGGTACGAACCTGTGTTTGTGGATATTGATCCGGTGACGTTCGGCATCACTCCGGCAACGATTGGCGAACACCTCGCGACGGCGCTGGATCCGGATGCCTACGCCGCGATCAATCCGGTACATCTGATGGGCTACTGCTGCGACATGGACGGCATCCGGAATATCGCCGGCGAGTACGGTCTGGACATTGTCGAGGATTCCGCACAGGCGCACGGCAGCGTGTACCGTGGACGTCGAGCGGGGACGATGTCGTTTTTTTCAGTGTTCTCATTCTACATCGCCCACAACATCCAGGCGGGGGAGATGGGCGCGCTCAATACCGACGATGAAGAGCTGTTCCGGCTGGTGCGCAGCGTCAAGACCAACGGGAGGTTGTGCGACTGTGCGGTGTGTACCCGCAGCGAGGGGATCTGCCCGCATGCCGCCACGGATGAGGAGGACCGGGACCCCCGGTTCACCCATACAATGGTGGGTTACAACTTCAAGACAATGGAGTTCCAGGCGGCGCTGGCAGTTTCGCAGATCGCAAAAGCAGATGAGATATTCCGATCCCGGCAGCGCAACGTGCGGATGCTGCACAAACGGCTGTCGCGGCACGAGGATCTTTTGCAGCTGCCGCGCATCAATGACGACGTGAGTTATCTGGCGTTCCCGGTGGTCATCAGAGATTCGCGAGCAGTGTCACGAAAACTGCTGCGCGAGCGCCTCGCGGAACTGGGAGTGGAAACCCGGCCGCTGTTCGGGTGTATCCCGACCCAGCAACCGGCGTATGCGCACCTGCGGTCATTGTACGAAGGGCGACTGCCGGTAGCGGAGCACGTCGGGCGCAATGGTTTCTACATAGGGTGTCACCAGTACCTGACGGATGACGATATCGCGCAGGTCGGCGAAGCGTTCGACCGGGCGCTCTCCCGGAAATGACATGACCGACGGATTCTGGCGCGGCAGAACAGTCGCGGTCCCCGGCGGCGGCGGTTTTGCGGGATCACACGTTGTTGAGCTGCTGCTCCACCGAGGTGCACGGGTCATCGTCATTGACCGTGACCGCTCTGCGGTTGAGCGCAACCTCTCGCACGTGCTGCCTGATCTGGAGTTCCGAGCCGCCGATCTGCTGGATCCGGATGCATGCCTGCGGGCGTTGCGTAGCGCGGAGGTGGTGCTCAACCTCGCAGCGCGCGTGGCAGGCGTCGGGTACAACGTGGAGCACCAGGCAGAGATGTTCTTTGACAACGTGCGCATGAATGCAAATCTCCTGGAGGCGGCGCGGGTCAACGGAGCCGGCCGTTTCCTAGTGGTGTCCAGCTCCTGCGTGTACCCCCGGGATTGCGCCATTCCAACGCCGGAGTCCGAGGGCATGCGGGGCGTCCCGGAGCCCGCAAACGAAGGGTACGGATGGGCTAAACGAATGTCTGAAGCCCAGGGGCGTGAGTACGCGTCCCGATGGGGCATGCAGGTCGCCGTCGCCCGACCGTACAACGCGTACGGACCGCGCGATTGCTTTGAACCGGGCAAGGCGCACGTCATTCCTGCACTGCTGCAGCGGGTTCTCTCCGGACAGGATCCCCTGGTGGTGTGGGGCGATGGTTCACAGAGCAGGGCGTTTCTTTTCGTCGAGGACTTCGCCCGCGGTCTGTTGGAGATCACGGAGCGGTACGCCTGCGCGGAACCGGTCAACCTGGGGACCGACGAGGAAATCCGCATCCGTGATCTCGTGGTACAGGTGTGCCAGGCGGCCGGGTGTTCGCCGCGGATCTCATTCGACAGCACGAAACCTTCGGGACAGCCCCGCAGCTGTGCCGATGTAACCGTTCTCCGTGAGCGGGTCGGGTTTCGTCCGGCGGTGTCGATCGGAGATGGTTTGCGGCGCACCGTGGAATGGTATCGGCACTCACGTCGATGATACTTTCGAGCGGTGCGGGGGCGGGAGAATCGGGGACAGTACGCTGAACCGGCGGCAGATGGATGAACGATTGCGTGAGGAAGGACCCATGACACCAACAGAGACGGGCGATTCGATAGCGGTGTTCGAAGTGATGAGCATGGCTGCACGGCGATGGAAAACGATTGCGGGTGTCGTTGCCGTCGCCTTGTCGGTCGGTATCGTGATTGCGGCATTGCGCGGGCCGGTGTACCGTGTTGACGCGGGAGTGGTGATGATCGGGACACGCTCCCGGGTGGTTTTCGAAGACCGGATACGCGTCGATCAAGCTGCGGAAACCGACACGCAGAAGTATGGATGGTTTGCGGAGCGAAAACGTACCATCCGCCAGCTCATCGCAAGTCCATCGGTCGTGCACGATGTCTTGGCGCAGGCACGGGCGCGGGGAATTCCCGGGGCGGAAAAACTCAGAGCTTCCGACTTGCTGCGTTCGGGGAGCTCCGTTTTTTCCGTGCGTCAGGACGGAGACATGTTCCAGATCATCTGTCGGGCACAAACACCGGCGCTGGCGCACTTTCTTGCATCCGCTATCGCAGAAACCGCTGTCGGGTACATCAACGGACTGTACAACGAAAACGTGGCGTTGGAACTGCTGACACGCGAGAACGCCGGGGCGTTTGAGTCTTTTCGTAGGAGCTCCGAGGAATACGAGAAGCAGATTGCGACATCCGGCCGGGATGCTGTTGCCGCCGAGTTGCTCGCGGCGAGAGATTCACTCGCATTTCTGTATCAATCGCTGACGGAATTGGACAAGCGTTTGGTGCAGGCGCAGGGGCTGCGGGCGCAGATCGCCGCCGACGGTGTGTCCCCTTCCGTGGGCCTCTATGACGCGTTGGCGCTGATGCGCTTTCGTGCCAGCTTGTTCTCAACCGGTGTACTGCCCGCAGATCTTGAGCTGAAACTGGATGTGAGCGGCGGGGGGATCAAGCCGCTCGGTAGAGAGGAGGCGCTTGCTACGGTGGATGCGACGATTGCGGCGATAGAGCAGCAACGCACTGCACTGCAGGCACGCGTCCGGGATGGCGAAACGGTTGCACGCGTGGGAGCGCTGGCCGCCCGATTGGAGCGTATCGATCGGCGGACCCGAGAACTCGCCGATGCGCGGGATGTGCGCTGGAATACGTACAGCGCGCTCGAACGCAAAGTCGCCGAGCAGCGCCTCCTGGGAGGGATGCAGGGCTACTCCTTGGTGAAAACGGCGTTCGTCAATGAGCTGCCGGAGGTGCCGGAACGCCGGGGACAGCTGTACATCCTGACCGCATCGCTGATCTTCGGCCTGTTGTTCGGATTTCTCATCGCACTCTACTCTGCTGGCAGGGCATACGGGGAACCACATGCGTGACCGCGTCTTGTTCCTGACCACGCGGCTGCCCTGGCCTCCTGACATCGGCGGAACACAGGGGACCGGGCGGCTGCTCAGGGAGCTGGCACGGGAGTTTGATGTAGATGTCTGGTGCCTTCATCGCGAGCCCGGGCTCCCGGCGACGATTGAAGACATCGCCCGAGCCCTCGGCGGGGTGCGGTTGCGGTTGTTCCCATGCAGGGACCGAAGGCGTTCGGCTGTGAACCTCGCGATCAGCATTCTGCACGGGGTGCCGCTGAATGTCTACCGGAATCTGCATGCCGGATTCGCACGGGAGGTGCGCACGCGTGCATCGGGCTATTCGATTTTGATTGCCGACCACTACGAGATGTTCCACTACGTGCCGCGCGGGTACTCCGGACGAGTGCTGTTTGTCGAGCACAACATCGAGTGGGACCTGTGGCGGCGCTATGCCAGTCTGCCGGTCGGACCGCACCTCCGCGCCGTTGCCCGATTCGAGTCCTCCCGAATCCGTGCCTATGAGCGCGATGCCATACGGCGGGCTACAGCGGTTGTCTGTCTGTCCGCGGATGATGCCCGGCGAGCGGCTGCCCTGGCCGGCAATGATGTGCGCCATGTGCACCATGTTCCGGTGGTCGGAGACACGGATTTGCTACAGTGTCCGGCTCCGGAGTACGCGGCAACGAAGCCCATCGTGCTGTTCGTGGGAACGCTCACCTGGGAACCCAACGTGGACGGCTTGTGCGAGTTCATTAAGACCGCGTGGGATGCGGTTCGCTCGGCGCTGCCGGAGGCGCAGTTGCGAATCGTGGGACGTTCGCCGCACCCGCGACTACAGACTGTCGCGCAACGGCATGAGGGGGTGCTGTTGACCGGATACCGGGAGTCGCTGAACGAAGAGTATGCGGTTGCACGTGCAGTCGCGGCCCCGCTGCGGTTCGGCGGCGGTGTCAAGGTAAAGGTGGTCAATGCGATGATGCGCGGGCTGCCCGTCGTATCGACGCCCGTCGGTATGGAAGGGATTGCCGGCGCGGAGGAGTACGGCGGAGCAGCCCGGACCATCGCGGACATGGCTGGTGTGTTGATACGGTTGATGAAAGATGGGGCCTTCTGGACGCACCTGAGCATCACCGGCAGGATGCTCGCCGAGCGGCGGTTCGGGGATGCTGCGGTGAGGGAGTCGCTCCTGCGGGTTCTGCGGAGTTTACGAGTATGACGCGGATTCGATTCATCAACTGTGACATCGATTGCATGACGTTCGCGGAGTCGTTGCAGGTGCTGGAAGAAGCACTGATCACGGGACGACGGGGGTATGTAGTGACCCCAAACGCGGCCCATATCGTCACCTTGGAGCATAATCCGACATTCCGTCGTGCATACCGCGATGCGGCCTTGGTCCTGCCGGACGGTTTTTCCATCATCGCAGCGTCCCGGATTCTGGGAACGCCGTTCCCGGAGCGAGTGTGCGGTTCAGACCTCATGATTCCGCTGTGCGGGATTGCAGAACGTCTTGGAAAGCGGGTGTTTATCCTCGGTGGTGTCGGCGGTTCGCAGATGCGTGCGGTGCAGAATCTGCGTGCACGATTTCCTCGACTTGCCGTTGACTGCTTCGCGCCGCCCTTCGGGTTCGAGAAGGACGCTGCGGGCGTAGATGAGCTGGTCCGGCGGATCAACGGGTTCGCCACCGACGTGCTGTTCGTCTGTGTCGGCACTCCCAAGAGCGAGATACTGATGCACCGGATCATGCCGGCTCTCTGCTGCACGCTGGCACTGGCGGTTGGCAGCGCGGTGGAGTACACCGCCGGCACAATAGCACGTGCTCCCCACTGGGTGCGAACGGCCGGCATGGAGTGGGCGTGGCGGCTGATCTTGGAACCCCGGCGCTTGTGGCGGCGTTACCTGATCGGGAATGCGATCTTCATGCTGCTCGTCGCGCGCACGCTGTACCGTCGCCTGATGAACACCGGTCATCCATGAAACCGACGGTCAGCGTCATCATGCCGGTGGGCGAAGTTCGGTTTTTCCTGCGGGAGGCGGTCCGGAGCGTGTTGCGGCAAACGCTTCCGGATTGGGAGTTGGTGCTGGTTGACGATCGCCCCGAGCAGGATACCCTGCATCAGGAGATTTCCGCATACGGTGATCCCCGTATCCGGATCCTCTCCGTCTCCGGTTCACCCGGGGTGGCTGCGTTGCGCAACCGGGGCGTTGCGGAATCACGTGGGGAATTCATCGCATTCCTCGATGCCGACGACTTCTGCGCACCGCAGCGGCTGCAGGTTCAGATGGC
>Ga0308417_1000838_pt1 | contig 21481 bp, 18 predicted proteins | sample HotsprSampleOS65_FD_203528 | JGI IMG/M metagenome (GOLD analysis project Ga0308417, IMG submission 203528) | Hot spring phototrophic mat microbial communities from Octopus Spring, Yellowstone National Park, Wyoming, United States - 20090730_OS65 ... | reverse complement strand
TGATAGGTGATCTGCAGGTCATACAGCCGGACAGCCAGCGCGACGAATGCGATCAGCATCCCGACGCCCAGCATCAACAGCCGCGCGCGGCCGCCCTGATTGTCGGGCGGGGGGGTCTGGCTGGTGCGCCGGCGGATCGGCAGGTCGTTGACAATCATCGTTTGGCGCGGCTACAGGGCGATCGTTCTGCCAGCTTCTCTGCGGCGCTGCCGCAGATTGACCTGGTTCAGCGCCGCGTGCGCAATAACGGCCAGCGCCGGATTGATCACCAGCAATGGCAGGATCACGTTCGTCATGGCGTACACCACATCGACGTCCAGGCCGCTGATGGCCATGCCGGCGATGCTCAGTCCATACGATACCACGGTGACGAGCGCCACCCAGGTCGAGGCGCGCACTGTCGCTGATGGGATGGGCGCGCGATCTACGATGGTGGCCACCACATTTCCCAGCAGCAGGCTCAGGCTCGTCAACCCGACCGGCAGGTTCGATGTGAGGTCCAGCATGAAGCCGCCCAGGAATACCCAGAACAGGCCGTCCATACCGCGCAGGGCGACCCATACTGAAGTGGCGATCAGCACCAGGCCTGGTCGCAGGCCGCCGCCAAGCGCCGCAGGCAGCAGACTCGTCTCGGTCAGCGCCAGCGCCAGCAAAACCACAAATGCGCCAACATGCCATCTCATTGTGATTGTGCGATCAGGCCATTGAGTGATTGGGACATTGAGTCATTGAGCGATTGTCTCAATTAACCTGTCACGCGATCAGCCTGCCATCCGATCAAGGGGCCTGGAGCGTCGCGGTCATGTTCGGCGCGGCAGTGATGACAAGCACGATTTCGATGCGGTTGAAGTCCACTGCTGGCCGGACGATGGCTTCCTTGAACAACTGGGCATCCGTGCTGATGATGCGCTCGATGCGGCCCACTGGCAACTGGCCGGGCAGCGCGCCGCCGAGGCCGCTCGTCACGATGATGTCATCGACTTCCAGGTTGTCGGTTTGCGGGACGTTTTGCAAGCGCAGGCTGCCATCGCTCTGGCCGGCGACTGTGCCGGTGGCGCGTGATGACACCACTTGCACATTGACATACGAATTAGGGTCGATCAGCAACTGCACCTGCGACGACGCCTCATTCACCTGGCCGACGCGCCCGATGAGCGCCAATCCGCCGCCCACAACCGGCATGCCGACCCGTACACCATGCTGTCGGCCCACGTTGATTGTGAGGTAGCGCGAAAAGGGGCTGGGGTCGCTGGCGATCACGTTGGCGCACACACCCGCGCGCAGCCGATTGGCATCGTCCGGGGCGCAAGTGGCGCTCAGGCCGATGACATCCGCGCCGACCACATCGTAAATCGGGTTTTGGCTGGCGAAATTGAGCAGGTCGCGGTACTGCCGCACCTCGGCTTGAAACTCGCGCAGGCGCAGATTTTCGATGCTCAGCTCGTCCACCTGTCGCTGCAAGGTTTGCACGCGCTGGCGCAGGTCCTGCAACTCGCCTGCGCTGCGAAACACGTCGTTGATGGCGCTTCCGGCGCCGCTGAAGAGTTGCTGCAGCGGGGTCAACACAACCGACAATGGCCCCTCTGCCGCGCGCGGAATCTGACTGCTGAGGCTGAGCACCAGCACAATGCCGGCGATCGCAATCAGGATCGGGGCAAGCAGCGGGCGAGAAGTTCGACGGTTCAAATGAGCGCGGGATAAGCGAACGTCAGGCCACACGCCGGCCGCTGGTCAGCGCCAGCGTGTTGCGCGATGTGCTGTGCCGTTCCAGGCCGACCAGCACCTCACGCAGCGAGTCCAGATTTTCCAGCACGGCTTCTGCGCCGCGCGCGACGCATGTCAGCGCATCCTCTGCCAGCCAGGTGTGAATGTTGGTCTCGTCGGCCACACGCTCGACCAGACCCTGCAACAGCGAGCCGCCGCCGGCCATGCAGATGCCGGTTTCCATCAGGTCGGCCACCAGTTCGGGCGGCGTTTCGTCCAGGGTGGCGCGAATCGAGTCCACGATGGTGTTGACCGAGTTCGATAGCGCCTCGCGCACTTCGATGGATGAGATTTCCACTGACTCGGGCAGGCCGGTGACCAGGTTGCGTCCGCGCAGGGTCATCGTTTTCTCCTCGGGCAGCGGGAAGGCTGAGCCGATGGCGATCTTGATCTTTTCGGCCATGCGTTCGCCGATGAGGAGGTTGTATTTCTGCCGCGCATAGTTGATGATGTCTTCGTCCATCTCGTCGCCGGCCACACGCACCGACCGGCTGACCACGATGCCGCCCAGCGCGAACACAGCCACCTCGGTCGTCCCGCCGCCGATATCGACGATCAGGCTGCCGTGCGCCTCGGTCACCGGCAGGCCGGCCCCGATCCCCGCCGCCATGGGTTCCTCGATCAGGTACACCTCGCGGGCGCCGGCTGAAAGCGCAGCATCGTACACGGCGCGCTTCTCCACCTCTGTCACGCCGGAGGGGATGCCGATCACCACACGTGGCCGGGGAATGTTGAACAGGCTGCGGCTGTGCGCTTTGCGGATGAAGTAGTCGAGCATGGCTTCGGTGATCTCGAAGTCAGAGATCACGCCGTCGCGCAAAGGGCGAATCGCAATGATCTTGGCCGGTGTGCGACCGACCATCTCTTTGGCCTCTGCGCCGACAGCCAGCACCTGGCGGGTCTTGCGATTGACGGCAACCCACGACGGCTCATTGATGATGATCCCTTTGCTCCGCACAGACACCAGTGTGTTGGCGGTGCCAAGGTCAATGCCCAGGTCCAATGAAAACAGACCCAGGATCTGGTCGATGATGTTTGCCATTCAGTTTTCCCTCGTATACTGGCGCCATTATAGACCATCGGCGCAACTGGGTGACTTTTCCCGCTGCGCCCGGCAATCAATTGCCGGGCGCAGCGGGCACTGCCAGTCGTGCCAACGAGAAAATCATTATGTTAAACGATTGCAAGATCGCGTTTATCGGGGGCGGCGTCATGGGTGAGGCTATCACCCGGAGTTTGTTGCGCAGTGAGTTGGTGAAGCCCGACGCTATTGTGGTGGCCGAGCCGCTCGAAGCGCGCCGAGCGAGGCTGGCCGTTGACTTCGGGATTGGCGTGACTGCCAGCAACACGGAAGCTGTGAAGGGCGCGCAGGTCGTCATCCTGTCGGTCAAGCCGCAGGTCATGCCGGCAGTGTTGCGCGGGCTGCGCGGGCACGTGGCGCAGGATGCGCTGGTGGTGTCCATCGCCGCCGGGGTGCCCATCCGGCGCATTGCCGAAGGGCTGGGAGATGGGCACCCCATCGTGCGCGCCATGCCCAACACGCCCGCCCAGATCGGCGAGGGCATCACCGGCTGGACGTGCACGCCAGCTGTGACCGAGTCGCAGCGCGAACAGGCGCGCGTCATCTTGCAGTGCATGGGCAAGGAAGTGTTCTTCGAGGATGAACACTATCTGGATATGGTCACCGCACTCAGCGGCACCGGCCCGGCCTATGTGTTCCTGTTCATGGAAGCCATGATCGACGTGGCAGTGCATCTTGGCTTTTCGCGCGCGGTGGCCGAGTATCTGGTGATGCAGACGGTGAAGGGCAGTGTGGATTACGCGATCCAGTCCGGCCAGCATGTCGCCCAACTGCGCAACCAGGTCACCTCGCCGGCCGGCACCACTGCCGAGGCGCTCTACATCCTGGAGGAAGGCGGCCTGCGCACGGTGCTGGCCCGCGCCGTGTGGGCGGCCTACGAGCGCAGCGTGGCGCTGGGCAGGAAAGCGAACGAATAATCCCTTCCGAATCCGTTTCCAGCGTGTCAGGGGTGAGCGGCTAGACCCTCGCCGCTGCTCCCCCGCTCACGCGCCGCGCAGCGCCCGCCACACCCGCTCCGGCGTCAATGGCAGTTGATAGAAGCGTTTGCCTGTGGCATGGTAGACCGCGTTGGCCACTGCCGGCGCGACTCCGTCCATCGGAATTTCGGCCACGGCCTTCGCGCCATAGGGGCCGGATGGCTCGTAAGTCTGCACCAGGATCGCCTGCAACTCCGGCGTTTCGTCGGCGGCGAAGATGCGGTATGGCCCAAAGCGCGGATTCAGCACGCGGCCCTGCTCGTCATAGACCATCTCTTCGCTGACGGCATAGCCCAGCGCCTGCACGTTGCCGCCCTCGATCTGTCCGCTGGCCGTGGCCGGGTTGATGGCCACGCCGCAATCCACCGCCATCACCAATCGGGTGACGGTCACCTCGCCGGTCTGCGTGTCCACCTCGACCTCGGCAAACTGCGCGCCAAAAGGCGGCGGCGAGTCGTAGCTCATGTGCGAGGCGGTCGCCATGATCTGGCGCTGGTTTTCCTGATGGGTGGCAAACAAGGCCACCTCTTGCAGGCTGACGCTGCGGCCATCGGGCGCCCACGCGCGCCGGTCGCGCAATGCGATCTGACTACTGACTGCTTGCGACTGGCGGCTGAGCATGTGCGCCGCCACTTCGCGGATTTGTTGCGCGACCTGTTCGGCGGCTTTCCTGGCTGCGCCGCCGCTGATGTAGGTGGTGGAGGATGCATAAGCGCCGGTGTCGAACGGCGTGAAGTCGGTGTCCGACGAGTGCATGATGATGTCTTCGAGCGGCACGCCCAGTGTTTCGGCCACGATCTGCCCGATCACGGTGTCGCTCCCGGTGCCGATGTCAGTTGCGCCGACGGCCACGTTGAATGAGCCGTCGTCGTTCATCTTGATACTGGCTGCGCCCATGTCCAGGCCGGCGATCGCGGTGCCGTGCATGCAGGTTGCCACACCGATGCCGCGCCGAATCCAGGGCCGGTTGGGATAGGGTTGTGTCGCGCGCCCGCCCCTGCGGTCGCGGTCGTGCCAGCCGATGGCGGCCATGCCTTGCTGGTGGCACTCTTCCAACGCGCAGGTCTTGATGATCTGTTCGAAGCCTTCGCGCGCCTCGCCCAGCGCTTTGGCCAGCGGCAGGGTATCGCCCACGCGCACCCAGTTGGGCCGGCGAAACTCGATTGGGTCGAGGCCGAACAGCGCCGCCGCTTCGTCCATCAGGCATTCCAGGGCGAATTCGGCCTGCGGCGCGCCATAGCCCCGGAACGCCCCCGGCGTGGGAATGTTGGTGTACACGATGTCGCATACGAACTCCAGGTTCGGACAGCGATAGGTGCTGAGGCCGCGCAGGCCGCTGACAGTCTGCACGGTGAGGCCGTGCGTGCCGTAGGCGCCGGTGTTGCCCAGCACGTACAGACGCAGGGCGTGCAGGAGGGGCGCGCCGGCGGCGTCGCGCTTGAAGCCGGCCCTGAACACGATGCGTTGCGGATGACGCGAGCGGGCCGAAGTGAATTCCTGCTCGCGGGTGTACTCGAAGCGCACTGGCCGGCCGGTGGCGAGGGTCAGGTGCGCGCACAAGTCTTCGATCAACATCTCCTGCTTGCCGCCAAACCCCCCGCCGATGCGCGGCTTGATGACGCGGATGCGCTTGACCGGCAGGCCGATCAGCGGCGCGATCATGCGCCGCACGTGAAAGGGCACCTGCGTGCTGGTGCGGATCACCAGCCGGTCATCCTCATCCCACCAGGTCATGCACACGTGCGGCTCGATGCTGGCCTGTTGCACTTGCTGCACGCGGTACTCGCGCTCGATCACGACATCGCTCTCCGCGAAGCCAGCCTCGATATCGCCCACCTGCGCATAGGGCTGCGCGACGATGTTGCGCGACGCATCCTTGATGTTGACGGCGTCCGGCTCGTCGTGAATGATCGGCGCGCCGGGGCGCATGGCTTCGTCGGGGTCGAACACCGCCGGCAACACCTCGTAGTCCACCTCGATCAACTTGAGAGCCTGTTGCGCGATTTCGGGCGTCTCGGCGGCGACCACCGCCACGCGGTCGCCCACGTGCCGCACCTTGTTGTCCAGGCTGACTTGATCGTAGGGCGGCGGATTGGGGTAGGACTGGCCACCAGAGGCGTAGATCACGCGCGGCACATCCTTATAGGTCAGCACAGCATGCACGCCCTTGAGCGCCCTGGCTTTGTCCGTGTGGATGTCGCGGATGCGGGCGTGCGCGTGCGGGCTGGTGAGCAGGGCGGCGTGCAACATGCCCTGCATGGGGTAGTCATCGACGAAGGCCGGCTTGCCCTGCGCCAGCTTGGCGGCATCCACTTTCCTCTCTGCTTTGCCGACGGTGGCCGTCGGGAGTTCGGGCAGGACGGTGAATTGCAGGCTGGGGGCGGTTGCCTGGTCGGTCAGGGTCTGAGTATCCCGTTGCCGGCTGGGAGATGTATCCGCGCCGGATGCGCTGCCCCAGTCGGCGTCGCCGGTGTGGGGGCCGTTGGACAGGCCGCCGGCTACGACGCGCTGAAAGGGGGGCAGCCGGTCGGTGTCGCCGCGCAGGATGCGCGCTGCATTGAGGACGGCTTGCACGGGTTTGAGGTAACCGGTGCAGCGGCACAGCACGCCGCTCAGCGCTTCGCGCACATCCGCATCCGACGGGTCGGGGTTGCCGTCGAGCAAGGCTTTGGCGGCCAGCAGTTGGGCCGGCGTGCAATAGCCGCACTGAATAGCGCCGTTGTCGATGAAGCATTGTTGCAGCGTGCTCAGACGAACGCGGTCGCCCATCGACTCCACCGTGAGAATGTCGATACCTTCGGCTTGCGCGGCCAGCATCACGCAGGTGTTCACAATGCGGAAGGGGGCCGGCGCATTTGCGCTGTCTGATTGCGGCCGGGTGGGAATGGGGCGCATCAGAACCGCGCACGCGCCGCACTCGCCCGTCTCGCAGCCGTGTTTGACGCTGTAGTAGCCGGCCTTCCGCAGGGCCGACAACAGTGTCTCATGCGGCGCAACCGCCAATTCCCGATCCGCTCCATTGATTCTGAGGTGAACGATCATTCTCTTTCCTCGCTGCTCCCCGATCCGTGTTGTGTGTATGATAACGCGACCAACGACGCGCGGCGGATGACATCCGTCGTTCGTCATCGATCACGGGTTGTCTGTCGAATCGCAGGAGCAGCATGAAGACAGTCACGTTGGAGCAGCCGTTTCAGTTTGCGTTGAGCGACACGCCCGCGCCCGGCCGGCCCGGCCCCGGCGAGGCGCTTGTGCGCGTGCATCGTGTTGGCATTTGCGGCACCGACTTGCATGGCTATCGCGGCAGGCAGCCGTTCTTCGAGTATCCGCGCATCATCGGCCACGAACTGGGTGTCGAGGTGGTGGAACTTGGCCCGCAGTCTGCCGGCGCGCCGTATCTGCCGCTGCGCCCCGGTGATCGTTGCGCCGTCGAGCCATACATGAACTGCGGGCAGTGCATTGCCTGCCGGCGCGGGCGCGCGAACTGCTGCGCCAACCTGAAGGTGCTGGGCGTGCACATGGATGGCGGCATGCGCGAATTCATCCTCCTGCCGGCCCATAAGCTCTACCGATCGGACACGCTGACGCTGGATCAACTGGCGCTGGTCGAGACGCTGGGCATCGGCGCGCACGCGGTGGCGCGGGCCGCGCCAGAGCCGGGCGAATGGTCTCTGGTGATCGGCGCCGGGCCGATCGGTCTGTCGGTCTTGCAGTTCGTTCAACTCGCCGGCGCGCGAACGATTGTGCTGGACGTGAGCGCGGCGCGGTTGCGCTTCTGCTGCGAACACTTCATTGTGGATGCGGCGCTCGACGGCAAGGGGGATGTGCCGGCGCAGTTGCGCGACATCACCGGCGGCGATTTGCCGACGACGGTGTTCGACGCCACCGGCAATCAACAGTCCATGCAGGCCGCCTTTGACTACACAGCACCCGCAGGCCGGCTGGTGTTGGTCGGCCTGTTTCAGGGCGATGTGTCTTTCAACGACCCGCACTTTCACCGCCGCGAGCTGACGCTGTATGCCACGCGCAACGCGACGCCGGCCGAATTCAAGCGCATCCTCAAATTGATGGAGCACGGCCTGATCGACACCACGCCCTGGATCACGCACCGCGCCACATTCGACACGCTGATCGAGGCGTTCCCGGCCTGGCTCGATCCCGATGCCGGCGTGGTCAAGGCGGTTGTGTCGGCAGCGGCGTGACTTGTGCATGGAGCGCAGAGTGCAAAGTACAGAGTACAAAGTACAAAGTACAAAGTACAGACTCCTGCTTCTCGACGTCTGTCATCTGACTACTGACGACTGACGACTGACGACTGACTACTGACTACTGACGACTGACGACTGACGACTGACGACTGACGGAGGAACCATGAACGTTGTTGTGACCGGAGCGAGCAGTGGCATCGGTGAGGTGATTGCGCTGCGGCTGGCAGAGCGCGGCCACACGGTGTTTGGGCTGGCGCGCAGCAGAGACAAGCTCGACGCGCTGGCGGCGCAGCGCCCCGGCGCCATCGTGCCCATGCAGGTCGATGTGACCATGCCGGCGCAGATTCAATCTGCCTTCGAGAGCATCGAGTCCGGCTATGGGCCGATCGACGTGCTCATCAACAATGCCGGCATCTACGAGCGGTTGAACTTCTGGGATCAGGACATCGAAACGATGGGCCGGATCATCGACACCAACCTCAAAGGCGCGATGTACTGCACCCGGCTGGTGCTGCCGTACATGATGGCGCGCAAAGCCGGGCGCATCATCAACATCGCCTCGGTGTCGGGCACGCGGGGCATCCCCTACGAGACGACCTACAGCGCCTCGAAGCACGGCATGGTGGGATTCAGCGACGCGATTGCGCAAGAGGCGCTGCCGCACGGCATCCTGGTGTATGCGCTGTGCCCCGGCGCGGTGGCAACGCCGCTGTGGAATGCCAACAACCCGTACCACGGCGGTGATGTGAGCATCCTGGCCGCTGAAGAAGTCGCCGAGCTGGTCGAGTTCATGTTGACCCGGCCGGCCACATCGGTCTACAAGCGGGTCATCTTCTTCCCCAACAACGAGTGGCACTGACAGGCCGGCGTTTCAGTCGTCGTGGGGCGGATCGTCTGCCGAGTTTGCTTCGTCGCTGGTTTCAGCGTTGGCGCCGGCGCGCGCCTGTTCGGCAGCTTCGCGCGCTTCGCGTTCGGCGCGGGCTTTGGCTTCGCGCGAGCCGAAGGTGAACAGCGGTTTGACGGCGGCGCGGGCGAAGATCAGGTAGCCGGTGTGGGCGATCATGCGGTCGCGCGGGCGCAGCCGGTCCGGCGCCGGCTTGTAGGCGCGCAACATCAATTCCTCGACCTCGATCAACCCGAAGGCGTTCTGCTCCAGTCCGCGCAGCACTTCCTGCGCCTGATTGGTGGTGGGGACGAGCGCGCCGAAGAAGCCGCCGTTCTTCAGCGCGGCGCGGGCCTGAGCCAGGCACGTCCACGGCTGCGGGATGTCAATGAAGACGGCATCGACCGGCTCTTCGACCTGAAAGCCCTGCGTGGCGTCGGCGTGGATCAAAGTCACCCAGGGGGCGAGGCCGGCCTTCTGCATGTTGCGCTGCGTCAATGCGATGAAGTCTTCGCGGATCTCCTGGCTGTACACGCGGCCGGTGGGCGCAACGGCGGTGGCCAGCGCCAACGTCAACCCGCCGCTGCCGCAGCCCGATTCGAGCACGCGTTTGCCCGGCTTCACATCCAGCCGCATCAGAATGTAGGCGCTATCTTTGGGAAAGATCACCTGCGACTTGCGCTTGATATGGCGGATGAGGTCGGCTGTGCTGGGTGGCACGAACAGGTAGGGATGTCCCTGTGTGGATTGGATGAGGCAGCCCCACGGCTGGCCGATGACCTGGTCATATTGGATGATGCCGTGATGCGTCTCGAACTTCTTGCCGGCCTGAATGGTGACGACGTGCTCCTTGCCGGCGTCGTCCACGGCCAGCGCCAGGTCGCCGTCGAGGATGGTTCGCGCATTGGCAGGTTCAAGGTTCAGGGTTGAGGGTTGAGGGTTGAGGGTTGAAGAGTCCATGCTTCATCACCGTATTCAAGTCCTTGTCGCCCCGCCCGCTGAGATTGACGAGCAGGATGCTGTCGCGCGGCAGGGCCGGCGCGCGGCGGATGGCCTCGGCTACGGCGTGCGACGACTCCAGCGCAGGGATGATGCCCTCCAGCCGGCACAACGTGTGAAACGCTTCGAGCGCGGCGTCATCGGTGGCTGCGGTGTATTCCACGCGCTTCAGGTCGCGCAGATAGACATGCTCTGGCCCGACCCCGGCGTAGTCCAGGCCGGCGGAAACGGAGTGCGTCTCCGCGATCTGCCCATCCTCGTTTTGCAGCACCATCGTGCGCATGCCCTGAAACACGCCGATGCGAGCATTGACGATTGTGGATTGCCGATTGTCGATTGCAGCCTCTTCAATCGTCAATCGTAAATTGTCAATTGCCAGGCGGGCGGCGTGTTTGCCGGTGTCGATTCCATAGCCGCCGGCTTCAACGCCGACCAGCCGCACGGGGTCGTCGAGGAAGGCGTAGAAGATGCCGATAGCATTGCTGCCGCCGCCAACGCAGGCGATCACCTCATCGGGCAGCCGGCCGGCCTGCGCCAGCATTTGCTCGCGCGCCTCGCGCCCGATGACCGATTGGAAGTCGCGGCAGATGAGCGGGTAGGGATGCGGGCCTAGCGCGCTGCCGATGATGTAGTAGGTGTCGCGCACGTTTGTCACCCAGTCGCGGATGGCCTCGTTGACGGCGTCTTTTAAGGTTTTAGTGCCGCTGTCCACCCCGCGCACTTCGGCGCCCAGCAGGCGCATACGGTCCACATTGGGCTGTTGACGGGCCATGTCGATCGTGCCCATGTACACCACGCATTGCAGGCCGAGCAGGGCGCAGGCGGTGGCGGTGGCGACGCCGTGCTGCCCGGCGCCGGTCTCCGCGATGACGCGCCGCTTGCCCATCCGCTTTGCCAGCAGCGCCTGCCCCAGCGCGTTGTTGATCTTGTGCGCGCCGGTGTGGGCCAGGTCTTCGCGCTTGAGGTAAATCTGCGCGCCGGCCAGATGGTCGCTCAGCCGCCGGGCGTGGGTCAGCGGCGTGGGCCGGCCCACATACGTGGCGAGCAGGTGTTCGAACTCGGCGCGGAACGAAGCGTCTTCGCGAAACTCCTCGTAGGCTTCGATCAGATCGTCGAGGGCCGGCATGAGAGTCTCGGGCACATAGCGCCCGCCGTAGGGGCCGTACTTGCCGTTGGGGTCAGGTAGTTGCTCGGTCATAGCTCAGGCACGGTATTGTAGACGACAGACATGCGCCGTGGCGCGCATGACAATGCCAGCGCAGGCTCGTGCGCGCGCTCGGCTGCCTTGTGGTTCAGGATCGAACGCCTTTGGCGGCGGCGATGAAGGCGCGCACTTTGGCGTGATCTTTGTGGCCTGGCGCGCGCTCGACGCCGCTTGACACATCCACGCCCCAGGGCCGGGCAACGCGAATGGCGTCGGCCACGTTGTCCGGCGTCAGGCCGCCGGCCAGCAACAGCCGGCATTGCCGGGAGAGCGCCGCCGCCAGCGATTCATCGGCCCGCATCCCACTGCCGCCATACAGGGTGGGGTGGTTGGCGTCGAGCAACAACTCAGGCCGATTCTGGATTTCGTATTGCGTATTTCGTATTGCGTATTCCGTCTCCTGACTCCTGACTCCTGACTCCTGACTCCTGTCTTCTGGACTCCGGCCTGCGGACAACCAGGCTGCCGCGTGGGCTGCTTCGCGGACGGCTTTGTAAGCCCGGCCTTGTAACGCGCGCAGGTGGTCGGGCGTCTCGTCGCCGCTGAGCTGGGCAAGGTCGAGGCCGGCCTCATCCAGCGCGCGCGCCATCGCCTGCGGCGTTTCATTGACAAACACGCCCACAGTGACAACTTCCGGCGCCAGCTCGCGCAACGCGGCGGTGATCGGCGCGATCTGCGCCGGGGGGATGTAGCGCGGGCTTTTCGGATACAGGATGAAGCCCAGCAGGTCTGCGCCGGCTTCCACGGCGCAGCGCGCGTCTTCGAGGCATGTCAGTCCGCAGATTTTGACGAAGATCATTTGCGTGCTCGCAGCGTGAACGTCATCGGCAGTAGACGTTGGCCGTCAGGCGGATGCCACCAGCCGTCGTCGTGGCGCTCCAGGAATGGCAGCGCCTTGAAGCAGCAGAAGGGATACTCGCGCACGAACTCAATCGTCAGGCCGGCGTCGATGAGCGCATTGATCACATCGCTGAGTGAGAAGAACCATCCCGCCCAGCCTCAAATCGTCATTGAGCTGTTGCGCGACGGCGATGGCCGTGTCGGAGAAGTCCGCGCCGACCACCTGCGCGCCGCGCCCACGACAGCGTATCCAGGCCGATGCGGCATTGCAGATGCAGCAGCGACTTGCCGGCCACGTCGCCCACCTCGTCGATGTCGAGCTGATAGAGCGTCGAGCGGCCGGCCTTGAAGGCGTCGATGTTGTAGCTGTATTTCTCGGACTTCATGCCGGCGTGCAGCGCGGCCCAGGCGTTCCACAATTGAAGATTTGCTTGCAGGTATTCGTTCATAGTCGCTTGATGCCAGGGCCGCTCACGCTGGAGAGCGCGCGCGTCTGCGCAGGGATGTCGCCGGAAGTGATGATCGACTCGCCCACCAGCACCGCGCTGGCGCCACAGCCGGCCACGCTCGCCACATGCTCTGGCGTGAAGATGCCGCTTTCCGACACCAGGGTGACCGACGCCCGATCGTGCTGCGCTGTCTGTCCTGCTGCGAACAGAACGCGCGCGCAGCGCCGCGTCGTTTCGATGTCGGTGACGAATGTGCGCAGATCACGGTTGTTGACGCCGATCACCCGCGCGCCGGCGCGCAGGGCGCGCTCGACTTCGTCTTCTTCGTGGACTTCGACCAGCGGCGTCAATCCCAGCTCGATCATCAACGCAAGCAGATCGCAGAGTTGGGCGTCGTCGAGCGCGGCGACGATGAGCAGCGCCGCGTCCGCGCCGGCGGCGCGCCCCTCGTACACCTGATACGGATCGATGATGAAGTCCTTGCGCAACACGGGCAGTTGCGTCTGGCGCTTGACCTGCGTCAGGTGTTCGAGCGCGCCCTTGAAGTAAGTTTCGTCAGTCAGCACGCTGATGGCCGACGCGCCGTTGGCTTCATAGAGGCGCGCCAGGCCGGCCGGGTCGAAGTGGCCTTTCACCAGGTCGCCTTTGGAGGGCGAGGCGCGTTTGACCTCGGCAATGAGGGCCACCCGGCCATCAGCCCGCCGCAGCGCGGCGGCGAAGTCGCGCGGGCGGGCCGCTTGCTCTGCGGCGCGGCGCGCCTGCGCCAGTGGCATGCGCGCTTTGCGTTGCGGCAGTTCCACCGAACGCTTGTGCTCCAGAATTTGATCCAGGATGGAATGATTGGCTGATCTCGTCATGTGCTGACCCGGTGATTGCCTCAATGCCTCAATCACCCAATGCCTCAATGCCTCAATGACTCAATGACCCAGTGGCTCAATCACCAGATGGTAAGATAGTTTATCAGCATGGTTTGGCGACACATTATTGGCGTGCTCTCAGATACGCATGTGCCTCACCGTCTGCCCGCGCTTCCGCCAGGTGTGCTGAACCACTTCAAGGGGTGTGAGATGATCTTGCACGCAGGGGATGTGGAAGATCCGCATATTTTGGAGCCGTTGCGCGCGATCGCGCCGGTGCATGCCGTGCGGGGCAATGTGCACTGGCAATACAGCACCGGCACGCATGACCATGGTCTGCCGGCGGAGGTGACCGTGCGCATCGGCAGCCACACCCTCTGGATGACGCACGGCCATCTCAATTTCGGCTACACCATGCTCGACAAGTTGATTCATTTGGGCGCGCGCCCGACCCGCGCCCGCATCAACCAGTCCATCATCAAGCGTCTGGCGCGTGCCAGGCCGCCGGAGGCGACCATCGTTGTGTTTGGGCATTCGCATCAGTTGTGCGGGGTGTGGCAGGACGGCGCGTTGTTCTACAACCCCGGCGCTGTGTGCATGGACACGCGGGTCACTGGCCTGCCGACCGTGGGCCGCATTTTGATCGACGACGCCGGCGCGATTCATCCTGAATGGACCGTGCTGGACAACCTTCGGCCATGAACTACGACATCAGACCGCTGGCGCGATATGAAGAATACAAAGCCTGTGAGCGGTTGCAGTCCGAAGTCATGGGCTTGAGCGATCTGGATGTGGCGCCCTATCCGTTGCTGCAATCGTTTGCGCAGGCCGGCGGCGTCGTGCTGGGCGCGTTTGACGGCCCCGCCATGATAGGCTGTGTCTTTGGATATGTGGGCCTGGGTGAGGATGGCGTGTTCTATCATCGTTCGCAGCGATTGGCAGTCCTGCCGGCCTATCAGGGGCGCGGCCTGGGTGAGGCGCTCAAGCGCGCGCAGGCCGGGCACGCGCTGGCGCATGGCTTGCGTTTGATGTGTTGGACGTTCGACCCGTTGCGCGCGCGCAATGCGCATCTCAACCTGCACAAGCTGGGAGCGATGTCGCGACGGTATCTGCCCGACGCCTATGCTGCGCTGAGTCGCGCGCGAGATGCCGGCGCGCCCATCGACCGCCTGTGGGTGGAATGGCGGCTCGACGCCTCGCCGGCTGGCCGGCCCTTGCCCGACCTCGACATGGCGCCGGTCGCGTTGCGCAATGTGCAAGACCGACCGTCCGATTTGAACCTGTCCGTCCAGGCCGACGTGGTGTTGGCGCAGATTCCCGACGACATCGACGCTGTGCGCGCCGGGGACATGGGGCTGGCGCGCGTCTGGCGTGAAGCCACCCGCGCGGTGTTCACAGCTTATTTTGCGCGCGGCTATCGCGCCATCGACTTCATCCGCCGGCGTGGCTATGTCCTGCGTCATCTGACTCCTGACTCCTGACCTCCGACCACTCCCATGAAACACCTTGAAATCCGCCGCCACACGATGCGACACAAACCCGGCAAACATCTGACCCAGGCCGGCGTGACGCTGGCCCGGCATGTCGGCGCGGGCATGGGGCCGTTCGCCAGAGTCGTCACCAGTGACGTGCCGCGCGCCTTCGAGACTGCCATTGCCATGGGCTTCGCTGTTGATGAACAGCTTCCCGAGCTGGCTGCGCTGGAAGATGAAGCAGTGACCGCGCTGCTGGAGAATGTCCACACCTTCGCGGATGTGGCGCAGGTCGCCCGCCGCCATCAGGCTGTTGCCCGGCGCGCGCGCAAGCTGGCCCGGCTGTGGGCAGCGATCGCCGAAGCCTTGCCCGAAGAGGGCACGGCCCTGATCGTCACCCACGGCGGCGTGATCGAACTGGGCGTGGCCGGCTGCCTGCCCGATCACGACTTCAGCGCCTGGGGCGCGCTGTGCGACTATTGTGAAGGCGTCCGGCTGGGTTTCGATGGTCGGGCCTTCATCAGCGCCGAACCCCTGCGCGTGGTGAAGGTTGAAGGTTCGTAAGGTTGGTAATGTTCGTAAGGTTGACGCATCTGTCCGCTCTGTGGTCTGACTACTGGCGACTGACGACTGACGACTGACGACTCCATCCCATGATCCCCCTCAAACTCGAGCTCAAGAACTTCATGGCCTACCGCGAAGCGGAGCCGCTGGACCTGACCGGCCTGCGCGTCGTGTGCCTCACGGGTGAAAACGGGGCCGGCAAAAGCACGCTGCTCGACGCGCTGACCTGGGCGCTGTGGGGCAAGGCGCGCGGCAAGACTGACGACGCTCTCATCAGCCAGGGGCAGAGCGAGATGCGCGTGGCCCTCACCTTCAGCGAAGGCGAGAATGTCTATCAGGTGGTGCGCACGCGCAGGCTGGGCCGGCCCGGCGCAAAAGGCAAAGTCCCCGCATCCACCGGCACGCTCGATCTGCTGGTTGAAACTCAGGCCGGCTGGCGCACCCTCAGCGAGCCGCGCCAGTCCGACACGCAGAACAAAATTATCGACATCCTCAACCTGACCTACGAGACGTTTCTCAACTCGGCCTACCTCAAGCAGGGCAAAGCCGACGAGTTCACCCTGAAGACGCCGGCCGAGCGCAAGGCGCTGCTGGCCGACATCCTCAGCCTGGATGTGTGGCAGGACTACGAGAACGCCGTCAAGGCGCAACAGCAGGAAGTCGAGCGCAGCCAGGGCGTGCTGGCGTTCGAGATGCAGAAGGCCGGCGAAGAGATCGCGCGCCTGCCGCAGTACGAGCGCGAACTGGCGCTGGCGCATGAGGCCGTGGCGGCCGCCGCAGCCGCGCTTCAGCAAGCTGAGCAGGCTCAGGCCGAGATCAGCCGGCTGCAAGAGAAAGCCCGGTCACTTGAAGCGCAACGCGCCCAGGCCGATGCGCACCTTCAGGCAGTGGCGTCGGAACTGGCCGGCCTCGAAGCCGAGCGCGCCGGCCACGAGCGACTGCTGGCCGGCTACCAGTCGGCCATCGATCAGCGCGCCGAGATCGAGCAGGGCTATGCCGACTATGAGGCCGCCCTTCAGCGCGACGCCGAATTCAATCAAAAGCTGGGCAGCCTGGTCGAGTTGAAAGAGCGCCGGGCGCGCGCCGAAGCCGAGATCGCCGAAGCGCGCCGGGCCTTGCAGTCTCAGCGCGACGCGGCGGCGCAGCGCGCGCGCGACCTCGAACGCATGGCCGACAGCGACGAATTGCAGACCCTGCTGGCGCAGGCCTACGAGCAACTGCGCGAGCTGATCGCCAATCAGAAACGTCGCGAGGAGATGGCGCGCCAGTTGACCGAGGCGCGCGAACGCCAGGCCGGCGCCAAAGCCGAGAATGATGAGCTGCGCCGGCGCATGAACGAATTGAAGGCTCGCATCGACGCGCTGTCCAAAGTGGGGGCGATCTGTCCCGCCTGTGGGCGTGAACTGGCCGAGGCGGATCGGGTGCGTCTGCTGGATGAGTGGCAGGCGGACGGCAAAGCGATGGGCGATCAGCACCGCGCCAATGAGCGCGCGCTGCTGGAACTGGCCGCCGCGCGCAAAGCTGCCGAAGATGACATAGCCGACCTCGATCGCGCCTTGTCGAGTTTGCCGGGCATTCAACGCGAAGTGGCTGCGCTGGAAGAACGCCTGAAGCGCGCGGACGATGCGGCGTCTCAGTTGCCGGAAGCCCGCGCGGCGCTTGAAACAGTGGAAGCCGAATTGCGCGCCGATGCCTATGCGCCGGCCGCGCGCGCCGCGCTGGCTCAGGTCGAAGCAGAGTTGGACCAGCTGGGCTACGACGCCGCCGCGCACAAGCGACTTCGTGAAGACATCCTGCCTCGTCTGCAAAGCTTCGTTCAGCGCAAGAGCCAGCTCGACAAAGCCGAGATCGGCCTGCAATCCGAACAGCGGGCGCTCGAATCGATTAGCCTGCGTCAGGACAATTTAACCTGTCAGCGCGCCGCGCAGGAAGCCGCTCTGGCTGCGCTGGACGAGGACATTCGGGCGTGCCGCGCCAGCCTGCAACGCGCAGCCGAAGTAGAACAGGCGCTGCAAACAGCCCGCCGCGAATTCTTTGCCGCGCAACGAAAGGTGGGCGAGGCTGCCCAACGGGTTCAGGCCTGCAAGGCGATGTTCGCGGAGCGCGACCGGCTGCAACGCGAACTGGATGAGTTGGCGCGCCGGCAGTCGTTGCTGGGCGATCTGCGCGCGGCTTTCGGCAAGAATGGCGTGCCGGCGATGATCATCGAGAACATTTTGCCGGAGCTGGAGGATTCGGCCAACGAGTTGCTGAGCCGCATGACCAGCGGGCGCATGAATGTGCGCTTCGAGACCCAGCGCCAGACCCAGAAGGGCGATGTGAGCGAGACGCTGGAACTGCGGATCAATGACGAGCTGGGCGAGCGCTTGTACGAGATGTTCAGCGGGGGCGAGGCGTTCCGCATCAACTTTGCCGTGCGCATTGCGCTGAGCAAGCTGCTGGCGCACCGCGCCGGCGCGCGCCTGCAAACGCTCATCATCGACGAGGGTTTTGGCACTCAGGACGCTAAAGGCCGCGAGGCGCTGATCGAGGCCATCCGCAGCATTGAGCCGGATTTCGAGCGCATCTTCGTCATCACGCACATCGACGAACTGAAGGACGCATTTCCGGCGCGCATCGAGGTCGTCAAGGGCGCGCACGGCAGCATGGCCAGGCTGGTCTGAGCTTTTGTAGTACAACAGAGCCATGCGCATCTTACTCCTCGACCTGGACACGCTGCGACCCGACCATCTGGGGTGCTACGGCTATCACCGCAACACATCGCCCAACATCGACGCCATCGCCGCGCAGGGCGCGCGGTTCAATCACTATCACTGCTCGGACGCTCCCTGTCTGCCTTCACGCGCCGCGCTGATGACCGGCAGGTTTGGCATTCACAGCGGCGTGGTGGGCCACGGCGGCACGGCAGCCGATCTGCGGCTGGAAGGCGCGCCGCGCGGTTTCACCGACCGGCTGCGCCGCGAGAGCCTGCCGGCATTCCTGCGTCAGGCCGGCCTGCGCACGGTTCTGGTCAGCCCATTTGCCGAGCGACACTCGGCCTGGTGGTTCTATGCCGGCTACAACGAGATGCACAACACCGGCATGGGCGGCCTGGAGTCGGCCGAGCACGTCACGCCAACAGTCCTCGACTGGATCGCGCGCAACGGCGCCGCGGACAACTGGTTTTTGCATGTCAACTACTGGGACCCGCACACGCCCTATCGCGCGCCGGCCGAGTTCGGCAACCCGTTCGCGAACGACCCGTTGCCGGCGTGGCTGACGGAGGAGACGCTGATGCGGCACCGCAATCTGCCCGGGCCGCACGGCGCGCGAGAGATCGCCATGTACGATAACCGCGTGTCGCCGGAGTATCCGCGCCAGCTCGGCGAGATCAAAGACATGGCCGACTGGCGCGCGCTGATCGACGGCTACGATTGCGGCGTGCGCTACATGGACGACCACATCAGCCTGCTGTTTCAGGCGCTGGCGGCGCAAGGCGTGATGGACGATCTGATCGTCATCATCACCGCCGACCACGGCGAGAACCTGGGCGAGCTGGGCCTCTATGCCGAGCACGCCACAGCCGACGAGATCACCACCCGCATTCCGCTGATCGTGCGCTGGCCGGGCGTGACGAAAGCCGGCTATGTGGACAATGGCCTGCACTACAACCTCGGCCTTGCCCCGACGCTGGCCGAGGCGCTGGGCCGGCCGGCTGCGCCGGGTTGGGAAGGGCAGAGCTTTGCGCCGGCGCTGCGCGGCGAGCCGGCCGGGCGTGATTATTTGGTGGTCAGCCAGTGCGCGCACGTATGCCAGCGCAGCGCGCGCTTTGGGCCGTGGCTCTACATGCGCACCTATCACGACGGCTACCATCTGTTCCCCGATGAGATGCTGTTCAACCTGGAGCAGGACCCGCACGAGCAGCGCGATCTTGCGGCGGTGAACGAGGCCGAGCGGCTGCGCGGCGCGGCGCTGTTGCAAACATGGCACGATCGCATGATGGCGACGATGCCGGATGGTTACACCGTTGATCCGATGCGCACGGTGCTTGCAGAGGGCGGGCCATTTCACGCGCGCGGGCAACTCGCGGCGTATTGCAACTATCTGGAGCAAACTGGCCGGGGGTGGGCCATTCCGGAGTTGAAGCGCCGGCACCCCGGCGAGTTCAAACGCGACTGACTGTGACTGCAATCGCGCGAAAAAACGAGAAGCCCCATCCATGATGGGGCTTCTGCGCGCATTGAAGCGTCCGCCGGTTTAGCGTGCCAGCTTCGCGTTCAGCTTGATGTCCACCGCTGCCAGCGCCTTCGAGACCGGGCATCCCTTCTTGGATTCCTCGGCGTGCTGCAGGAAGGTTTGCTCGTCGATGTTGGGCACGTCGGCCTCAGTGTTCAGCTCAATCAGACTGATTGTCGGGCCGTCGGTCAGATGCACGGTGGCCGTGGTGTGGATGCGGTTTGGGGGAAAGCCGGCTTTGGTCAGCACCGCCGACAGGAACATGGAGAAACAGCCGGCGTGGGCCGCGCCGATCAGTTCTTCAGGGTTGGTGCCTTCGCCGCTCTCGAACCGCGACGCAAAGGTGAACGGGCCGTCGTAGGCGCCGTTGCCGATGCGCATGGCGCCGCTGCCCTCGCGCAGCGTGCCGTTCCAGGTTGCTTCAGACTTTCGCACTGCCATTGATTTACCCTCACAAGTGAAATATCCGATTCAAAGTCGCGCTCAAACAGGCTGCATCTTAACTCAAGTCGCCGGTCAGCGCCTGCCATGCGCGCCCTCATCGTCGCAGCATTGCAATGTATTCTTCCACTCTGCGCCGTTCCCATGCGCTGAGATCGGCGCGTTGCAGGTGCGACGTGAGATCGCGCGCCAGTTCGCCGGCGCTCTTCGAGGCCAGCCGCTCCTGAATCAAACCGTCGAGCCGGGCGAGCAGTTTGTCATCTGCCCCCAGAAGCACCGCCGACTCCAGCTTTTCAGACGCGAGTCGCGCAATCTCGTTTCCGTCGCCGTCGCGCGCGATGTAGACGCCGTCCGGCCCGCTGCCGTCGCGGGCGATCAGCCCGAACGCCAGGCCGATGGCGAACACGCTGCCCGGGTCTGTTTGCGCGTAGCCCAGCCCGACGGTGGACATGGCGTTCAGATCGGGCGTGAGGGCCATTTCGTCGTCCAGGTGCAACGGCTCGACGCGGCGGCGCAGCGCGTCGAAGTAGTTGCGGCGGAAGTCGCCGAGCCGCAGCAGCCCGAAGAGCGGCATGCCGCGCCGCACGCTGGTCACGGTGATGGCGAAACGGTCGCCCGTCGACTCGAAGATCGCGGACGGGTTGACGCGCTCGAAAAGCTCCCGCACCTCGCTTTGGTCCGCCGCTTCCAGCCCGACGAATGTCTGCGCGCTGGACACCGGCGCCTGGCCGGCGTGGTACACGTTGAACGCGCACAGCGGCGCGGCCCGGTCGTTCAGCTCGCGCACTGTGCGGTCAAGGTCCGGCTGTTCGCAGGCCAGCGTTTCGACGCGCAACTCGCCCATTGGCGCGAACACCGACGCGCCGTACTCGAGGATGCTCAGGTTCACCTCTTCGTCGCGCCACTCCAGCCAGCGGTCGAGCGCGCCGGCCTTTTCAACCAGCGCATAAGCATGGGCCTCGCTGTCGTTCTGGCCGGCGTAGGGCCGATACAGCGCGCCAACCGACGCCTCGGTCAACACAGACCGTTGCAGGCTGAAGTCGATGTTGCCGGTCAGCGGCGTCTGTTCGGCGCGCTGGCGATACGCGCGCGCCAGTTGGTGCAGCATCCCGCCGAAGCGCTCGAGCTGAGACAGCCGCCGCTCAGCAACCGACACGACATCGGCATACAGCGCCCGCGCCGCCTGCGCCAGCATCAGGCTTAGCTCGGTTTCAAAGCGCGTTTGCAGGTAGGTGACGTACTGGTCGCGGATGCGCTCGACGCCGAAGGTGGCCTGCCACAGCGCCCACAACGCGCCGGCGAAAGCGACGATCCACGCGCCGGCGATCACGCCCAGCCGCAGCCCCGGTGAGCCGAATTGCAGCGCCTGCCAGAGCCAGGTTGAGGCCAGAACGAGCGGCGCCAGGAAGCCGGCGACGATGCCGATCGCCGTGACCGGCGCGGAAGGAATGCTGGCGATGGCGTTCTTGAGCAGCGGTCCCTGCCGGGCCAGAAAGCTGATCTGTTGCTGGTTGCGCGCCAGTAGCG
>Ga0308417_1000835_pt1 | contig 21510 bp, 19 predicted proteins | sample HotsprSampleOS65_FD_203528 | JGI IMG/M metagenome (GOLD analysis project Ga0308417, IMG submission 203528) | Hot spring phototrophic mat microbial communities from Octopus Spring, Yellowstone National Park, Wyoming, United States - 20090730_OS65 ... | reverse complement strand
TCCTGCTCCATGTAAGTCGGGGGGTGCGCTGGGACAGTGACCATGTGGTGATCATGAACGATGATCTCGTGGCCATTGCCCAGGAACTGGTACGCGGCCAATATCTGGATCGGACGCATCTGGGTTTGGACTTTTTCGACGCGAGCATCAACCGGGTCGCCGCATGGGTCATCGGAGCACGCAGTTTCTTGCGAGCCCTGTTGTTCGCCCTGCTGGAGCCTTGGCCACGCTACCAGGCGCTGGAACGTGCCGGCGACTACACCGGCCGCCTGGCGCTTATGGAGGAGGCCAAGAACCTGCCCTGGGGGCTGGTCTGGGATTACTACTGTGCCCGTCAGGGGGTGCCAGTGGGGAAAAGCTGGCTGGACGAGGTTCGGGCCTACGAGAAGGCCGTGCTCCGCCAGCGGAGCTGAAAGGTGGGCTCTATGGGGGCAAGCCCCGGGGTGACCGGGACCGGTGCGGAAGCTTTGCGATCTACTCCAACCGCAACCAGAGAGATTTCAGATGAGGAGGTTCCTCCGGGTGCACGGGGAAATCCGGTGGTTGTGGCACATAGTGGTGCTGAAGGATTCGACGGCCGGCGGCTTGCACGGCGGAATGCACGGCCCCTACAAAGTCCGGCGCGGCCCAGCGGGCGGCATTGCTGGAGACGAACAGGACCCCGCCCGAGACGAGAAGCTGCGCGGCCGCGGTGATCAAGGCCGACAGGTCCTTTTCCACGCGGAACACGCCACTGACCTTGGATCGCGAGAACGTGGGCGGATCCAGCAACACCACGTCGAACCGCCGCCCCTGCCGGTGCCACCGGCGAAACCACTCCCGCACATCGCCGCTCACAAAGGCGTGGAACGTAGGTTCGAGTTGGTTGAGCTGAAAATTGCGTTGTCCCCAGGTCAGATACTTCCGGGACAGGTCCAAGCTGGTGACCCGGGCACCCGCCTTGGCCGCGGCCACGGAAAACCCGCAAGTATAGGCAAACGTGTTGAGCACTTCCATCGGCTCTCGGCTCTGGGAAGCATCCAGGGCCTGAAGTGTAAAGTGAGCAGCAACATGGCCGGTCAGCAGACGCCTTCGGTTCTCACGCTGGTCCAGGAAAAGGCCCACGGAATAACCCTCCTTCAGACTGAGCTCGAATCGCAGCCCGTTTTCACAAATGAGGAACCGAGCCGGGGCCGGTTGGCCGTAAACCGGCTGTGACGCTACCTCCGAGGGCCGAACATCCTCGAGATGCCGGCGCAGCACTTTGTGATAAATGGCAGTAGCAGGGTGGAGAGACAGAAGCCATTCCTTTGCACCCTCGGGAAACGCACGCTCGCTCTGACACAGCAAATAGGATCCAAGCCGGTCCACGTACCAGCCCGGCCAACCGTCAGCGGCTCCGTGAATCAGGCGGTAGGCGTCGGTTTGCGCCGGGTCGATGCAGGCGCGCCGGAGAGTCAGCCCCGGCCAGCTCAGAAAATCCGCAGGAGCCTCAAATGTCACCCAGCGGCCCGTAGCCGGATGCCGAAAGGTCAGTTCGGCTGCGTGAAGACAAACCCGCGGCCAAGGTTGACCACCGTAAAGAATGTCCCCAAGGATGGGGAACCCAGCAGCCGCTGCTTGCGCCCGGATTTGATGGGTGCGCCCGGTCCGGGGGCGGGCGGTCCCGGGCCAGACCTCCAAGGATTCCCGTGCGCTCGACTGGGGCCCCGCAGGCCTCGTCACTCGCATCGGCGCAGTCGCCCACTGGAAATGCGTCTCGGCCAACGGCGCCCCGGGGCGGACCGGTCGACTCAAGTACCGGGCACCCCTGCGGACCAGGCAGGAACGAACGGTCAACTCGGCGCAGGGACCTGGCCGATGACTCCAGAACACATACCGCTTGCGTACCACCTGCTGGCTGAATTGCTCCGTGAGCGCCCGGTTGGCCAGCGCGGTTTTCCCAAAGACCATCACTCCGCTGGTATCCTTGTCCAACCGGTGGAGAATCGCCAGATCCGCCCAGCGCGGCTCCCGGTGGCGAAGCCATTCGTACAGCCCCTCGCCGGCCCAGGGCGAAGGCGCGTGCGTGCTCCAACCTGCCGGCTTGTGGACCACAAGGATGTGTTCATCCTCGTAAACTACGCACGGTGGAGACCGCCAGGACCCGGTAGCACCGGCTGCATTGGGCTCAAGAGGTGTCAGCACAGCCATGGCACCCATGGTGGCCCGGGCTAAAGCACCGAACCTGGCGATTCACCAAAACGTCCAAGCCCCGCGGTAGACCACCCAGATCCCCAGCAGAAAATTGGTGATCGCATGGGCGGTCATGGCGTCGCCCAGCCGGTTCTTGCGCAACACGAGCCATTGATACAACAGACCGCACAAGATCCCTGCCAACCATTCGTAATGCACCAGACCAAACACCAGCGAAGTTACCCCCCAGGACAACACGTGGCGATGATTCAACGGCAAATTCCAGAAATCCACCCGCACAAACCAGCGATACAGGAAAGAGCGATAGAAAACCTCTTCCAACGGCGGCACCACCAGACTGGAACCCAAAATCCGCCCCACAATGCAGGTCCACGCCAGCCACGAATCTTGGCCAAACGCCTCGTGCGGGTTCCACCCCCCCTCGCTGGGCTTGAAAAACAGGTGATTCTTAGGCACGAACGGATCCAGCTCCACCCATAAGACAAATACCAACACGCCTACAACAACAGCCTCCCCACTAAATGCCCAGCGCATCTCCGCCACCAAAGGTCGCATTTCCCAGATCATCCAGGCACCCACCAGGGTCTTGAAAAGGTAGATCCAGTAGCGGCCATCGCTACCGAAAAAGTCCTGACCCGCCGTCAGTAGCAAAAAGACGAAGAAGGGCAACACCCGGGCTGTCGTCGGTGATCGTTCCAGATAGCCTCGCAGCAGATTCATACCGCCCCCCAACGTGCACACTCCGGGGCTCTTAGGGAAGTTCCAAGACGTTGGTCCGCCCGTAGCCTACGAGTATCACCCGCTCTGGCTCGATCCGCTCCACCCGCCAGCCCACTATTTCCCCGCCCACGCTGACAGCGCGTTGATTAATCACCGCTACGGGCCGCTGGGGATGAAGAATGATCGCCTGCAGCCGGACCGGGGCTGCGGTGGATGTGTCCTCAGGGAGGGGACCGGGTAGGCCCCCCGGGGCAGGGGAACCAACAGCCAACCGCCCACCCGTTTGAACTCCTGCCAACCCCTCACTGCCCGAGGCCGAAGCTTCGCTCAATGGATTCCCAACTGCCGCATGCCTCTGGGGCGATCCAACTGCAGGATCCATCCGAGCAGCATCCCACCCGGCAGTAGTGACTTGAGCGGAAGAAGAGAGCAGCGGAACACCGCTCTCTGAGCCGGAATCCAATCCCTTCGGCGCCGGAATCCCGCCAGCGACCTCGCCGGCAGGAATCGCCCGCCGGGCACCGGTGCGCCACCACTCCCAAAGCAGGACGGCCCCTGCGGCCATCAACAAACACAGCCCCAGCCATGCCCATGGACGCGAGCCTCCCGACGGAGGAGGCCCCAGTTGCCAGGGCGCCTCAGAGGTTGGCCCCCCGGGACGCGGCGGCCGTTGGGCCTGCAGACGGCGCAAAGCATCGTGAATCAGGCTCATGACCGAATGTGGCCTTCCAGTTCGCGAATGGCACGTCCCACCAGCGCAAAGTCGATGCGGTGCGTTTGATGCACAAACCCGGCCAGCAGGGCCTTATCGCAAACCGCGTTAATCAGTCGCGGAATACCACGGCTATAGCGGTACACCCGCCATAAGGCCGGCTGGGTGAAATATGGAGTGCCCCGGGCCCCGGAAACCGTAAGCCGGTGCTGTACATACCGAACCACTTCGCCCCAAGTGAGCGCCCGCAGATGATAGCGGACCGTGATGCGCTGCCGCAGTTGACGCAGGCGCGGGTCGTTCAGTCGGTCTCGCAGTTCCGGCTGGCCCATCAGCACAATCTGCAGCAGTTTGCGGTCCTGGGTTTCCAGGTTCGAGAGCAACCGGACCTGCTCGAGCAATTCCTCGCTCAGGTCTTGCGCCTCGTCAATGATGAGAACCGCCTCCCGCCCTTGAGCCGTCCACTCCAGCAGATGGCGATTGATGGCGTTCAGGGCATCCAATCGATCCCCACCCCGTACGTCGAGCCCGAACTCCGTGGCAATCGCCTTCATCAACTGATCCGAACTCAGGACCGGATTTAGAATCAGGGCGGTGGCATAGTGCTGCGGATCCAGTTGGTCCAGCAGCGCGCGGCACAGGGTGGTCTTCCCGGCCCCAACCTCGCCTGTCAGTTGCACAAACCCCTTGCGTTCGCGGATGCCGTAAAGCAGGTGATTGTAGGCCTCGCGATGCTTCGCGCTGTAGAAGAGGAACCGCGGATTCGGCGTCAAATCGAACGGCGGTTCGTTGAGCCCATAGTATCCTAGATACACACGGCCCATCTACCACATCTCTCCCGCGCAAGGAACTCCAAAGCCCAATCCAATCCCCCGTCTTCCGAGCGCCAAAATCCATTTGACTTCAACACAACTCTTCCCATCCTTCTCCACCAAAGTCACCAAGGGAACGCTGGCAATGGCACTCGCCTGCAAAGCCAGAACCGGTGAGGCGACGGGGTCGGCACCTCCGCTTTTGGCGAAACCAGCTGCGAAGGCATGGAACGACAGCCCCCCGGCCACTGCCCCGCCTTCCGGCCGCAGGCCGGCCAGAGCCGCAAGGTCGGTACCGACCCCTGCCCCTCCCACCGTTACTGTCTTGCCCGGCGCCCGGCATACACACCGAGCTTCCCGGGGTCTCCCCCGGACCTCCGCCGACCTCCGAACACTGGCTACCGCCTCGTCCCTTGAACTACAACCATGACTGCCATGACGACATCGCAAAACGCCGAGTTCTGGAAACGCAAACTGGCGGCCTACCTCCACGACCCGCCCCACAAGCCAGTGGGCATCCAGCACCACGAGCAACAGCGAGAATCGTTTCTCAACCGTTTCGGCCTGACACAAGCGGACATGGCAGCATTCGAGCGCAGCGCCGATTGGCAGGCCGCAGCAGCCGACCGCCTTATCTTTCCCGACCCCGCCCGATCCCGGTTGCGCGTGGACTGGAAGCAAAGCTGGATGGAGTTCCGGCACCCGCTAGGAGGCGGCACTCTGAAGCCCGACGCCTTCGCTCCTACCGCAGCACAATTGGAAACCGAGATGACACGCGCCCTGGAAGCAGTAGCCCAAGACGGCCAAGATTGGCACGCCAAATTCATCGCCGGCTGGCGCCTCTGGCCGGAGCTCGCCGCCCGCGAAACCAACCCGCACCACGCCTACTTGGTCGCCGACACACGCATCCCAGATCACACCCTCTGGCACCATAACGCCCTCGCTGCCGCCTTCACCGCTTGCGACGGCCAACCCGCCTTCCTGTTGTTCCAAATCGGCCCCGTCCAAGACTTCATCGCCCAGGCCCGCAAGATCCAAGACCTCTGGTCCGGAAGCTATTTGCTGAGTTTTCTGATCGCGAAGGCGATACTGGCCGTCGCGGATCAGATCGGCCCGGACGTCATTGTTTATCCCCAAACCCGCGGACTGCCACTGGCCGACTTCCACTGGTGGAAGAAGGGCTACCTGGGCAACCTCAAACTTCGCGCCAGCCATCCCAACGAACTGCTGACGCCCAATTTGCCTAACCGATTCCTCGCGCTGGTGCCCGCTGGTCGGGCTCCGGAACTGGCCAAGGCTGCTGAACAAGCCGTTCGTGACACTTGGCAGGCCATAGCCAACTCCGTCAAACGCTTCTTGGAACAACAACTCGAAGGCCAATGCCCGGGTTGGGACAAACACTGGCAGTTGCAGATCGTTAGATTCCCCGTCGTGGACTGGGTGGTGCATCGGTGGACGGATACGCCAACCGCTCTGAAACAGGCTGCCGCAGGAATCCCTCCACTCCATGGCGGTTGGGATACCCATCCCCTGAACATGGCCCGGCGCTGGGCGGACGAGTTTATCCCGGTGAACGAACGCGAGCCTTACGGCCCCTGCTCCAACTCTGCATTCGCTTGGGCGCTGCATTACGCCACCACTGATTGGAAATTCACAGCGGCGAAAAATGCCCGATCATTCGACCAGTGGCATTCCCCCGGGCCATTGCCCGCCGAAGGTGTCCCTAAGGACCACCTCAATGGACGCGACGAAGTGCTCGGTGGCCCACAACACGGACGGTTCTGGGAACTGGTCCGTCAGCGCTGTCCACGTCAATTCAAAGGTGAGCAACTTTACGGCGCTATCTCCGTCATTAAGCGCTTGTGGGCCGACACGTACCTTACCGAAGCGTTCGCTCTGGACCGCGCCAAGCCTGTCTTCGAGCCGGTCAATGCCATCGCCCAAATTGACCGCGCCATAGACAGCCAGGAGCAAGACGCCGAAATCTATTACGCCGTCCTTGCCATGGACGGTGATGACATGGGCCAGTGGGTCAGCGGCACCAAAGCGGCCCCGCTGCTCAATAGCCTCGCCGCGGAGGCCCAGGACTACTTCCGGCGCCACTGGAACGCACAGCAGGCCGGTGTGCCTGCGGAAAAGGTCCAGCGCCCCCTATCGCCCAGTTACCACGCGGCGCTGTCTGAAGCCCTGTCCAACTTCAGCCTCTACTGTGCTCGTTCCATTGTGGAGGCGTTCGACGGCCAGCTTATCTACGCCGGTGGCGACGACGTGCTGGCCATGCTGCCGGCACGCACCGCGCTGGACTGCGCTCAGGCGCTTCAACTGGCCTTCCGTGGTGTTAACCCCGAAGCCCCGGACGCGCATGCCTCAGCCAAAGTTAAGGGCGTGCTCGCCGACCTGTTCGATTACTCGCGGCATGTGGACGGGTTTCTCACCTTGCGCAAAACCGCGCGTGCTGACGTGGGCCGCGCTTCGCATCTCAAACCCAACTGGCCCATATTGGTCATGGGGCCCCGGGCCACGGTCTCAGTCGGCATCGCCATCGGCCACGTCCACTCGCCCATGCAAGACACCATCCAGGCCGCCCGGGAGGCCGAACAGGCCGCCAAGAATGTCCCCGGCAAGGGCGCCTTTTGCCTCAACGTTCTCAAGCGCTCCGGCGAGGCCGTCGGCTTCGCCGCACGCTGGCGGTCCGGGGTGATCGCCGTGTGGGGCGAACTCGAAGCCGGCATCCACGACCTCAGTGGACGCTTTGCGTACCGCTACGCCAATTTGGTCAAAGCCCTTGTCGTCACTGGTGGTGGACCCCAAGGTGCCATCTACGCGCCCGATTGGGACAGTACCCTCAAAGCGGCGGTTGAAGCCGAACTGTGCCACGTTCTCCAGCGCCAGGGCGGTCACAAGCCAGCCAGGGCCCGTGAGCTGGCCCAGCATTGGTGCCACCTGCTTACCGAAGCCCTCGGACCGCGCGACTACCTCCACTTCTGGCTCACTTGGGCTTTTGTGAACCGCTTGGCCAAACCTGAAATCACTTCTCACCCATGAACACGATCCTTATTGAACCCACTGACGTCCTCTTCTTCCGCGACGCCATTCCCATGTCCGCCGGACAAGGCAAGGGCGCTGGTTGCCGCCTGCCTTTTCCCAGCACGCTACACGAGGCTTTCCGCGCCAGCTTGCTGCGGGCACGCGGCGAAACCGGTCTCAAAAAGGAAATCGCCGGCCGGCCTCGCGGCGCTGCACGCAAAGGCAACTGGCACGAGACCAGCCACGAAACTGACGTGATGATTGCCTCCAAGGCATTCCGCTCGCTTCGTACCATCGGACCGCTACCGTGGCTTCCGGACAAAGGCCTCCTGCTGCCCGTACCCTTGGACGTGGCGTTCACACCAGACCGGTTGCGACTGGCCCGTCTACAATTGAGCGCGGAGCGGCCTGCTCCACGCTCTGATACAAGTACGTCTAAATTCCGTCCAGCATGCCTGCCCGTGGCCACTACCCCACCCGACAAGCACGGGCAGCTTTCAGGCTGGTGGACCGTTGGCCAGTATCAGGATTACCTCCGCGGCGAAACAAGCAACGCCAACGACCGGTTTCGCCCGTTGCCCACTTCCGAACTCTGGGCCGCCGAGCACCGCGTCGGCGTGCAAATTGACCCAGCCTCCTTCGCTTCCGCTGAAAGGCGGCTCTACGCTGGCAGCTACCTGCGCGCGAATAAACGCACTCGCTTTGTGGCTTGGACGGAAATCGCCGACCCTGCCCAAGCCCGTAACGGCGAAGCCGCCGCCCGACAACGAGAACGTGAAGAACTCGGCCGGCTCGACTGGCTCCTGCTCGGGGGCGAATTTCGCCTGGCCCGCCTCTGGCACAAATCCGACGACGGCCAGCCCATCCCCGACCCGCTCGGCACTTTGCGTCGACCGCCCGAACCGCCCGCGGACAACGGCCCCTGCCTGCTCAAGTGGGTGCTTGTCACCCCCGCCATCTTCGCCCACGGCAGCCTCCCTGGCTGGTGCGTTGACACCCGCCGCGACCGCCCCGGCGGTCTACGCCCGGTCGGTCAGGTCTGTCTTGATCCGCCGGATCACCCCTTCTGCGCTCACCTCATCTCCTGGTGCATCGGCAAACCCCGCACCGTTTCCGGTTGGGATGTTGTCGAGGGCCGCGCCAAACCCACACTGCTCGCTGTGCCCGAGGGCAGCGTTTATTACTTCCTTTGCGAGAACCCCGCCACGGCCGCCGCGCTTGCTCAAAAGCTCCACTGGCAGCCCCGCTCCGATTTCTACGGCGAAAAAGGCTGCGGTTACGGCCTGGTCAGCTTCGATGCGCGGCTGCACCCCACGTCCCCGGACGTCCAAGAATTGGCCAAGTCGCTTTTCCCAAGGAACAATCCGTCTGATTGGTCGGATCCGTCCGTTTCCTGAAAACCAACAACACACACAACCTATGAAAAAACACCTGCTCACCCTCTACACGCGCACGCCCCTGCATGTGGGCAGCGGCACCTCCGTGGACGTGGTGGACCTGCCCATCATGCGCGAGCGTATCACCGGCTTCCCGGTCATCCCCGCCACGAGCCTTAAGGGCGTGCTGCTCCAGCTCGCGCGGGAGACGTTCGCCAACGGCAAGCACGCCCGATCAAAAGAAATCCCCGATGAAGCCAAGCTGCTTTTCGGTGCCGTCGAAAGCGAAGGCGAGAACCAGAAGAGCAACGCCGGCTGCGTCCAGATCATGGAGGCCAAAATCCTGGCCTTCCCCGTCCGTTCCCTGGCCGGCTGCTTCGCCTGGCTCACCTGTCCGACCGCGCTGGAACGCTTCCAGCGCGATACCGGCGTTCTAAAAGATGCCAACGGCGAACCGCTCTCGATTCCCCAACCCGCCAAAGACATCGTCATCGTTCCCGGCGACTCGCAGCTCACCGTGCCCGGTCAGCGGCTGGTCGTCTTCGAAGAATATGCTCTTGCTACCCAGACAGATGATGGCACCAAACTACAGGCTGTCGCCAAAGCCCTCAAAAAGATATGCGCCGACCCGCTGTGGTCCGAATCTCTCTCCAAGCGTCTCGCCATCGTCCACGACGAGAACTTCCAGCACTTCGTTACGACCTGCACCGAGGTTGTCACCCGCATCGCGATTAACCCCGAAACCCGCACCGTCAAAGGTTCAGCGGGCGAGGGCGGTGGCGCGCTCTTCAACCAGGAAAACGTCCCGTGCGAGACGCTCTTCTACAGCGTGCTCACCGTCTTGCCCCCACGCCGCCATACCGCTCCGTCGGATCCGCCTGATCCCTCCGCCTTCCTCGCCCAGCTCTTACCCGCCGAAAATCCGCCCATCCTCCAAATCGGCGGCGACGAAACCACCGGCCACGGTCTCTGCGAAACCAAACGCATCGAACTGAACAAGGAGGTCAAACCATGAAAACCCTTGCCCAAATCCGCGCAGCCAATGCTTTGGAAGCTGCCAATCAGCCCGGCATGGGCTTGGGCCAGCAAGGCGGCGATGCTTTGAGTGGATTCCCCATGCTGATTAAGTCGGACGGCCTGCTTGCGGCGCTGGCGTTTGCCGTCGAGCGGAAGTCCAACGGCCAACGCAAGCAGCCCGGCGCGTTCTTAATCGCCAGCGCCATCGCAAAACACCTCGCCTCGGATGGCATTGGCATCGTGGATGCAGAGGACGCAGATGCGCTCGTGGACGAACTGGCCCGGGCGTCCGATGCTTCCCAGCTCCGCCGCGCCACTGCCGAGGCGTTGGCCTTCCTGAACTACCTCAAACGCTTTGTCGCCTGATTCTATGCTTGCCGTCACCAAACCGATCGAGGCAGCGCTGAAAAAACGCTGCGACGCCTGGCACCTGCGCCTCGACAAGTTCAGCTTCCAGTGTGATGGCGGCCCTGAGGCAAAGACCGAGTCCTTGAAGAAGGTGCGGGATTGTTATCGGCAAATGACGCCGAATCATCTTCAACCCGCCGTCCGCCGCACCCTTACCTGGCTCGAACGCCTTCAGCGCCAGCACGGTGACCGTTTCGGTTTTGTTGAACTGGTTGCAGAAAGCCGCCTCCTCCTGCACCTCGGCCGCGCCAACGTCCTCGAAAATGTCGGCCTCTACTGCGAGCGCACCACTGGCCTACCCATCATTCCAGGCACGGCGCTCAAAGGTGTCGTCAGCACTTGGGCCTGCTGGTCAGAGCACTTCAATCCGGCTGACGGCGCATTCCGCGAGTTCAGCAAGAACAGCACCCAACGCCGCAACTTCACCGCCCAAGAAGCGCAGCTGGCCCGCCGGATCCTCGGCGACGACAACCCCAATGGCTCCGAAAGCGCCGGCGAAGTCATCTTCCTCGGCGGCTTCCCGCTCACCGTCCCCGCGCTGGGCCTCGACATCGTGAACCCGCACCACGACGCCCAGGGCAACCCCGTAGACCCTAAGCCCAACACCTTCCTGTGTCTCGAGCCGGGCACCCAATGGCGCTTTGCCTTCTACGTCCGTCCCGGTGCACAACAGGCCGGCGACTTGATCGCCACCACCAAACGCTGGATGGAGGAAGCCCTTACCCAACTCGGTATCGGTGCTAAGACCGCCGCCGGCTACGGCCGCTTCCGCACCCCCACAGACGCCGACCGGCAGGCTGCACAACAAGCTGCTGCCGCTGCTCAAGCGGCCGATGACGCCGCTCCTCAACGAGCCCAGCAAGAGGCCGAACGTGCTCGACATCAGTCTGCCGTTCAAGCCAGCCTGCAAAGCGACTACCCCAATGAGGCGACCTTCCGCAATCGCGTCCTCGCCAAGCTCAACCCGAGCCAGCTCGAGCAACTCAAAGCGGAAGTTGAGTTGTTGAAGAGATCGGAGAACGCACCCTGGCTCCAGAAACTCAAAGACACCCTGGCCGCCAAGGACTACAAAGACATCCGCAAGCGCCTCCGCGACAAAGACTGGTTTCCCAAAGACTGGCTGCCTCCGCAATAAACCCTTGCTATGCACCTGCAACACGAAGACTACACTTTCACCTTGCTGACGCCCTGCTTCAGTGGTACGGCTTTGGGCAAGGCAGACGACCACGCTGAAATGCGCATCCCGCCCATACGTGGCCATATCCGCTTCTGGCACCGCGTATTGTTCGGCCCCGGCGACTGTAACCGCGTCTGGGGCAGCACAGCGGGCGACCAAGGAAATGGCAGCCGTATATCCGTCCGGTTCATCGGATCCGTCTCGATCAAGCACGCCAGCCTCAAGTCCACCATGCTCCCGCACAAGGACGAGCCCAACCAGCGTGGCCCCCGTCCCGCCTTGGCCGCCGGCAAAAGCTTTACCCTCCGCCTCCAACGCCTCGTCGGCTGCACCGCCGCCGACTGGGACCACGCCCAACGTGCCGTCAAACTCTGGCTCCTGCTCGGCGGCCTCGGTCTCCGCTCCAACCGCGCCGCCGGCAGCTTGTGCCCAGAAGGCGACTGGGTGCCGAAAAACCGCGAAGATTTGAAAGCGATCCTGCAGCAGCTTGGTCTGCGCAGCTGGGCTGTCGCTCTCGCGGGCGACGGCATGGGCAAAAGACCAGACGAGCTTCGCGAAACCGCTTCCGACACCATCCAGGGCAACCCGCACCGGAAGGTTTTTGGTGGCATCAGCCCGCGGACGCCTTCACCCACCAAATTCAAGGTGATCCGCCTGGCTAGCGGCCCGTGCCTGTTGGCCTGCGCGCCGAGCAAATCCATTTTGCAGGAAGCCGAGCGGTTGCTCAACGCCAAACCCAACGCTACGCGCTGGAAGGCATTGGGAACTTGGAACTACATTCTGCCATGAGCACCAGACCACCCGAACCCTCCACCCGATCCGCCCGATCCGTCCGCTCCCCTACCCGCAAGCGCCTCCGCCCGGCTGGCGGCTACCGCACCACCGCCAGCTTCCAAACCGCCACGCTCATCTACGACGCCACCTACTGGTTCTGCGAAAAATTCCTCGACCCCCGCTCGCGCCTCACCGACCAGATGCTCATGGCCGCGCGCAGTGGCCGCCAAAATATTGCCGAAGGTAGCCGGTTTGCCGCCACTTCTTCGCAAACCGAACTGCGCCTGCTCAACACCGCTCGCTCTAGCCTCGAGGAACTCCTCCTCGACTACGAAGACTTCCTGTTCCACCGCCACCTGCCCCAGTGGGCGCCCGAAAGCCCGGAAGCCCGCGCAGTGCGCGCTGTCGCGGCGCAACTGCGCCGCGATCCATCGGATCCGTCAGATCGGTCGGATCCGTCGGATCCCCAGGCCCAGCGCCGCGCGCTGCATGCCCTCTACGCCCGCTGGCTCGAGCACGCCGACCCCGCCGTGCGCGCCAACGCCATCATCTGCCTCATCCACCAAGCCAACTACCTGCTGGACCAGCAAATCACCGCCCTCGAGCAGGCCTTCATCGAGGAGGGCGGCTACTCCGAACAACTGGCCACGGCACGGCTTAAGCAGCGGCAGAGCCGCCGCGATCCGTCCAATCCGTCCGATCCGTCCGATCCGTCCGATCAGTCGGATCCCATCCCCCAATGTCCGCGGTGCGGACAGCCCATGGTCCTCCGCACCGCCAAAACCGGCCCGCACGCCGGCCGCCAGTTCTGGGGCTGCCCAGACTACCCAGATTGCAAAGGCCTCGCTGAGCTATGAGCAGCCTCTTCGTAACCTTGGGCACGTCCCCGGCGATCGTACCCGAGGCGTTTCTGTTGCCAGGTGTTCGCTTTGAATCCGTACACGTGTTGACCACCGAGAAGCCGGATGTAAGCTTGCTCCAACGATTCTTCCAAGACCGGGCTCCGGACGTGCACTTGGCCATAAGCCGCGTAGACGGTTTTGTCGATTTTGCCTCTGAAGCTGATCATTTTCACTTCGAAGAAGTACTGTATCGCTGGATCATCGAAGCCAACGTCCCGCGACAGCAGCGCTACATCTGTTTGTCCGGTGGGTTCAAGACCATGTCGGCTGCCATGCAGAAAGCCGCAGCCGTGCTCGGCGCAGCCGAAGTGTTTCATGTGCTTGCCGACAACTGCTGCACCAACGCCAAAGGCGAGCCCTGCCCACCTTCGACCATCGATGAAATCCTCAAAGCGCGCGATCAAGGTTATCTCCACTGGATCCGTCTCGGACCCGAAGGTGGATGGCCGCAATTCCAGCAGGCAACCTCGGCTGAATTCCCACTCCGTGTCGTCAAACAGGACAATGGAGTCCGCTGGCTACGTGCACCGGACGAGGCCTTTCGTATCCGTTTGCGCGAGATTGTCGAGCGCAGTCACAACATCGCCGGCGCTTGGGACAAGTTGCCTCGACTGCCGTTTCCCGTGCTGGCCACCTGGCCAGGCGCAGCACTCGCCTGGCTGGAGCAACCGCTTGACCCCGAAGGCGACCGTGACTGGGTAGCGCGCTTACCCAAGCTGGAGTTGCACTGCCACCTTGGCGGCTTCGCTACCCGCGGCCCACTGCTGGATCAGGTGCGCGCCGCCGCGGCGCAGCCCGACAAGTTGCCGCCGCTCAAAGCTTGTGCCCCGCCAGAGGGGTGGCCTCTGCCACATCAACCCATCAAGCTAGCGGATTACATGCGACTCGGGGATAACGGTGGCTCTGCCGTCCTCAAGGATGCCGGGTGTCTGCGCCGGCACTGCGAACTGCTTTACCATCACCTGCTAGATCAAAACGTCATCTACGCTGAAATCCGGTGTTCCCCCGCCAACTACACCAACCCACACCGCTCCCCATGGCAGGTGCTGTGCGACATTCGCCAGCATTTCCAAGACTGCATGGACTGGGCGCGCTCAGCCAGCAACGGCCCCTTTTGCCATGTGAATCTCATCTTGATCGCCACCCGCAGAACCGAAGGCGACTACCGCGCCCAAATCGCTCGCCACCTAGCCCTAGCCGTGGCTGCTGCAGAACATTGGACTAACGACGCTGACTGCCGCGTTGTCGGCGTGGACCTGGCCGGCTATGAAGACGTCAACACCCGAGCGCATTATTTTCGGGATGAATTCACCGGCGTTCACCGCTGTGGTCTTGCTGTAACTGTTCATGCCGGCGAAAACGACGAGGCCGAAGGCATCTGGCGCGCTGTGTTCGACCTCAATGCGCGTCGGCTCGGCCACGCGCTACATCTGGCCCAATCCCCGGATCTAATGCGCTCCGTGGCTGCACGCGGCATCGGCGTGGAAATGTGCCCCTACGCCAATTACCAAATTAAAGGATATCCACTGGATCCGCAGAAGCCGTCGGCTCCGTCGGATCAACCGCGCCCCTACCCCCTGCTGAGTTACCTGCGCGCAGGCCTCCGGGTCACAGTGAACACCGACAACATTGGCATCTCTGCAGCCTCGCTGACTGACAACCTGCTGTTGGCTGCCCGGCTTTGCCCCGGGCTGACTCGACTGGACCTCCTGTGGCTCCAGCGCCATGCCATGGACACCGCCTTTGTCTCTCCGCGCCAACGCGACAGTTTGCTGACCGCATTCGCACAAAAGCTCGCTCAACCATGACGCCCAGCAACTCAGAACTCGTCTTATGTTCACGAACAGAAGAACTCCCCGCTGCCTGGCTACCTCAAGCCGGCGCATTGCCGATGTCGGAAGCTGCGCTGTGTGAAAGCCTAGCTGGGCTGCCGCCTCGGTGGCTGCCCCGCACCGTGGCGGAGCAGGACCCGCAGCATAAGCAGTGGATCCCCTACATCCTGGTCCGGAATCCCACAGGCATGCTGGCGGCTTATCCGCGGCAAGGCACAGAAGCCCGCCTGCACGGATTGTGGTCCCTTGGGTTGGGTGGCCATATCAATCCTGCGGATGTGCCACCCCACAACGGTACCTTCCCGTGGTTCGAGACCTTTCAGGCAGGCCTGCATCGGGAGCTCTGGGAAGAGTTTCCTGCTGCGCTGCAGGGCCGTACCACGTTCCTGGGCCTTATCCATGAGCAAGTAACCCAAGTGGGCCGTGTGCATTTGGGCGCTGTTTTCCTTCATGAAACGGAACATCTTGAGACTTCGCCCGGCGAGGAGTTGACCGGGCTGCGCTGGATTTTCCCATCCGATCTTAACTCCCCCCGCACATTGGCCAGCTTCGAGCTGTGGTCTCAATTGGCTCTGCGCCTTGTGCCGATGTGACCCATGATCCTCCTGTCTCTTGCCTCCAAGCAAATCTGGCCTCAGGTCCTCTCTGTAGCACATCTTAGGCCCGATCAGGTCTTTCTCCTCCACAGCCAGGACAAGGCAGAATCGCAGAGCCCAGCCCAGCGCCTCAAGCGCTTCTTCGACCACACAGGCTTGGTAGCGGCGGGCAAAACCCGGCTTACCTGTTTGCCCCATGACGATTTCAACGGCGTTGAACGCTCCCTGGACGAGCTCGTCGCTAGCCAGCAACTGGACCTCGGACGATCAGTGCTCAATTTCACTGGCGGAAACAAACTCATGGCTACAGCCGCTTTCCGGTGGGCAACCAGACGAGGCTTGAAGTCCTTCTACTTGGAACGGGCTCTGCAATTGACCTGGTTCGAGCCACGGGACGGAACACTGCTCACCCGCACCGACAAATTGGATGCCCACCTGACCGACGACCTCGACCCTGTGGCGCTGTTACGTTGCCAACTGGACGCCTCCGAGATTGAACGTCCGGGCCAGGCGATTCTGCTCAACAACGCAGGCCAGCAACTCAACCCGCAAGACTTCTTCCGCCGCATCCAGTCTGGTAATGACGCTCGCCCTTGGCTCCAGATCACCGGCAACGCGGATCCAGAGGTGAAGGACGGCGACGCGCTGGAGTTCGCCACTGCCGCAGTGCTGTTAAAGCTGGGCGTCAAGCGCGTCCAACGCAGCCTGCGCCTCAAGGTCAAGTCCGCCCCCCATGTCCGCACCCGCCTGCCCCACGCCGAGATTGATCTGCTTTTCACCTGGGGCGGCCGCTTGTGGCTGGTGGACTGCAAGGACCGAATGCCAACCGAAGACCTCGTGGCAAACCTGCGCCGCCACTTGCCTCGCCCCTTGCCTTCAGAGGCCGAACAAATCCTCACACGCATCAGCGACGAACTTGCCATTGGCCAAACCAAGGTGATGAAGGAGGATCTCGTCGCTGTTCGCGAGGCCGGCGGCCTGTTGGGCAACGTCGTCTGCATCCGTAAAGCCAGATTACCGGAAGAAGTCGTTCAGTTTGCCCGTCACCATGGCATCCCAATTATTCGCAAAGAGCATCTCGTAAGTGGGCTTCGGAATCTCTTGTTTCCTGACCAGTCACCTGGCTGCGAGACACTGGACGAGCTCCATAAGCATTTCCGACCATGAACCCAAGTCTGCGATTCTGGCCCCACGGGACCTCCCCCGACCTCCAAACGTTGGTCCCCTGCCTGCTTTTCCGGCACAGTAAATTTGATGATTGGCCAACCGAGCTGTTCAGTGCAACCCATTGATACCGGAGAACTCCTTGATCTGCCGTGAAAACCCGTCGCACTCGAAAAACCACCCCTAAACCTGCTCACCTGCAAGCTGGGCCCCAACCCGAACGCACCCCTCGGGAGGAAAACGTCCGTTCCTCTCCCGAGGTGATCCTCTTGGCCGTCACCGGTATGTCCCCGGCCATTCTCACCGAAACCCTCTGGGCACTGGCCAACCCCGCCGACAACGCTGAACCGGTCATCCCCCACCGCATCATCGCCGTCACCACCACTCAAGGCCGTGCTAGGCTCGAACAACTCTTCCAGCCTTCAGCCCAGCTCGGCGACGTCACCCCTTGGGACGCCCTACGCGACGCCCTCGCTTTCCGCGGCCACAACCTCAAAGGCCGACTCCGATTCGGCGTCACCGGCGAGGACATCCGCGTCATCACCGCCGCCGACCCCGCCACCGGCCGCACCTGCGAGTTGCCCGACATCCGCGACCGCGCCGACAACGAGGCCGCCGCCGACTTCCTCCTCGAACAAGTCCGCGCCATCGTCGAGAACCCCGACACCCAGCTCATCGCCTCCATCGCCGGCGGCCGCAAAACCATGAGCGCACTCCTTTACGCCTGCCTCACCCTCGTCGGTCGCGAAACCGACCGCCTCACCCACGTCCTCGTCAACGAGCGTTTCGAGACCCTGCGCGACTTCTGGTTCCCCGCCCAACCCGGCGGCCCTATTCGCGACCGCGACGGCCGTCAGCACGACCCGCAGGAAGCCGTGGTGGACTTGGCCGACGTGCCCTTCGTGCCCCTGCGCAACCTTTTCCAGCGCGAACTCGGCGCCAAACCCGGTTCGTTCCTGCGCCTGGTGGAAAACTGCCGCGCCGGCGTCCGCCGTCGTGCTGCCGAAAACCTGAACGTCATTCTCGACTCCACGCGCGCCGAGCTGCAAGTCAACAGCCAAACCTTCAGACTCGCGCCCACTGAAATGCTCACGCTCCTTTTCCTTGCCCGTCGCGCCAAACATAACGAACCCGCCTACCCTGCCTACAAGTCCGCAACCGACGACCTCAACGCCTTCCGCCAGGAGCAAATCGCCGCCGCCAAAGATGCCAACGACTGGCGCCGCGCCGACTCCCTGAAAGCCGAGTTGAAAGACCCGGAACAAGCCGAACGCTTTCTCGTCAAAGCCATCTCCAACCTCCGCGACAAACTCCGTCAACGCGGCGGCGACGCGGCCACTTTCGCTGCCTGCCTGCCTGAAAAGGGCCGCTGCTCCCTGGAAGTCCCCGGCCCCCTCATTTTCATCAAATAACCCCGACGTCCATGGACCTCCGCCCCCTGGCACATCCGCCTCCACACCGCCACACTGCTTCCGTGCTGAAGGCCACTTCAGTCACCTTGGCGGGCCACCCGCGATTCCCCTGCGCCGCGGGCACGGGCGCCTCACCCACGCACGCGCCCGGGAGGCGGATCCAAGGAGCCGCCTCCGGCCCTTCCCCATTGCCATTGCACCAGCCTTGGGTGCATACCACAGCCCTCTACCGAATCACCCGCCATGCCCACAGCCATCTTCAACCAGAATCGTTGCCGTGTGACTTTGGTGAGTGAGCGCCTCGAAGTCTACGGCCCCGCCCCCGACGACCCTGAGCGCGAAGAACTCTTGCGCACCATTCCCCTGCATGACATCGACCGCATCATCGCCGGCGAAAACTGTCACTTCACAGCACCCGCCTTGGCGGAGATCCTGCGCCGTCAGATTCCTATCCAGTTCTTTTCCTGGAAAGGACAGTTCCTCGGCAGCTTCTTACCGGCCATCAATCACCACGGACTTACCCGTCTCCGCCAATACCAACGCACCCTGGACTCCGCCTTTGCCCTCCAGATGGCCGGTCGCATCGTCGCCGCCAAGCTCTATAACCAGCGCCGGGTTCTCCAACGCCTGGCTGCTTCCCGCGCCGTTACAACGCCGGAGCCGTCCTCTCCAGACCCGCAGTCTTCCCCGGTCGCCCCTTGCGGCGCGGACGTGCAAGAAACTCTCGCCTGGCTAGACTCACTCTTTGCCTCCATCCGTACCAGCCAAACCTTGGATGAGCTCCGCGGCTATGAAGGCGCCGCCACCGCACGCTACTTCACCGCCTGGGCTACCTTCCTGCCACCCGACTTTCCCTTCCAACGCCGCAGTACCCGTCCGCCCCTCAACCCCGTCAATGCCTGCATCTCCTTCGGCGCCACCCTCCTTTACCACGAAGCGATCGCATTTTGCCATGCCCATGGACTCGACCCGGCCCTGGGCACACTTCATGCCACCGAAGACGGCCGCTGGTCACTCGCCCTGGACCTTATCGAACCCTTCCGCCCGGTCCTCGTCGAGGCCCTGGCCTTGGACCTCTTTAGCCACCAAATCCTCAACAAAAAGCATTTCGACTACCGGGACGGCGGCTGCTTCCTCAACGACGAGGGCCGACGCAAATTCTTTCTCCAGTACGAACGCCGTATGGAACGGCAATTCCTCTCAGAAGCCGTCGGTCACCGAACCACACTCCGGGCTCAACTCGAGCACCAGGCCGTGATGTTTAAAGCTGCCCTCGACAACCCCGCCCAATTCGAGCCGTTCCTCATGAACTGACTCCGCTTGACCCATACGATCGCGTCCCATGAACGACTGGTGGTTCCAAGCCTTTCCGCAGATCCCGTACCAGAAACCCCCTCCCGCTGCCGATCAAATGCTCATTCTTATCGCCTACGACATCGCTGACCCCAAGCGACTGGCCCGCGTCGCCAAAACGTGTGAGGACTACGGCGTCCGCGTCCAATACTCCGTTTTCGAATGCCAACTCGAACCGGACGACTTTGAAACCTTGTGGTTGACCCTGCTTGATCTCATCAACGAGAAAGAAGACCGCTTGGTCGCATACAAACTGGATGCGCGCTGTGCCAAGCTGACCGAAACGGCCGGCATCATGACCTGCTCCGAACGAGTCATCTGCTACCTGGTATGATACCCAGCAGGCCAACGGCAGCCTCCTTGCTAGCATGCCAAAAGGAACTCCAACTACCAGCCAGCATCGCCCATCGCCCAGGTCAGGAGCCCAGGAGCCCTGCAAACTCCCATCTCGCTACCCAAACCAGAACCCGTTGGCTCCCAAGGCCTTGCCGTCATGCGAACCTCCTCTATTCCCCGCAAAATCAAAATCCGTGCCAACAAATTCACAAGGTTCTGACCTGTGCTGCCTCTGGACACTTGGGCATCAACACGTTACAAAGGCGCAGTGACGACTGAACCAAACGCCGAAAGGCAATGGAGACCCACACTTGGCCAGGACGGCGTCCCGGGCCTTGCCGTATTGTGACGACTGAACCAAACGCCGAAAGGCAATGGAGACGTTTTCCATGTAGGGGTGTTCATGTACTAGGTACCAAGTGACGACTGAACCAAACGCCGAAAGGCAATGGAGACCAATCTTTCCGTTAACCACTTGCGGGTTGTAGTCATCTAGTGACGACTGAACCAAACGCCGAAAGGCAATGGAGACATGCGCAAGCCAGGGCGCCAAGCCCGGTTGTTAATATCCGTGACGACTGAACCAAACGCCGAAAGGCAATGGAGACGGCCCTAGGGATATGTAGTATCCCCGTGGGCCACGCCCGATGTGACGACTGAACCAAACGCCGAAAGGCAATGGAGACCATTTTGTCCCACTGCCACCCGACCGGAAGGTGGCAGGTGACGACTGAACCAAACGCCGAAAGGCAATGGAGACAAGAAGCGGCTACTCAGCCTTCTTCCTTCCGTTCCCAGTGACGACTGAACCAAACGCCGAAAGGCAATGGAGACCACTTAAGGGCAAGCTTAATCTCGATTCTTGTCCAGCGTGACGACTGAACCAAACGCCGAAAGGCAATGGAGACCTGGCCACTTAAGGGCAAGCTTAATCTCGATTCTTGTCGTGACGACTGAACCAAACGCCGAAAGGCAATGGAGACCCACAAATTCAGCGATTAGGGAACGGCTTCCTGGTGAAGGTGACGACTGAACCAAACGCCGAAAGGCAATGGAGACATTTTGGAGGAGGGGAGGCCTAATCTTTGGCCTCCTCCTGTGACGACTGAACCAAACGCCGAAAGGCAATGGAGACGCAGGCTGCCGTGCCGGTGTCGATCTTCAACACCGGCCGTGACGACTGAACCAAACGCCGAAAGGCAATGGAGACACTACCTGCGTATCCTTCACTAGCCGCGGCCAAGTCGGGTGACGACTGAACCAAACGCCGAAAGGCAATGGAGACTTCGCAGGCTGCCGTGCCGGTGTCGATCTTCAACACCGGGTGACGACTGAACCAAACGCCGAAAGGCAATGGAGACCAGCAGCCACTACTACTTGTAGCAAGTCCCATGCTAACTTGTGACGACTGAACCAAACGCCGAAAGGCAATGGAGACTGTTGCTGCTACTGTGCACCATGCACAGCAGCTACTACTAGTGACGACTGAACCAAACGCCGAAAGGCAATGGAGACCCAACAGCCGTTGCGCCAGCTTCCTTTCAAGCTGCTGTAGTGACGACTGAACCAAACGCCGAAAGGCAATGGAGACCTTCTTGTGTCATATGTTCCTTTCCCTTTTGCTGCTGTGACGACTGAACCAAACGCCGAAAGGCAATGGAGACCAGCTTCCCTGCCCACCGCAAGCGCAAGTTCCACCATCGCGTGACGACTGAAC
>Ga0308417_1000834_pt1 | contig 21515 bp, 16 predicted proteins | sample HotsprSampleOS65_FD_203528 | JGI IMG/M metagenome (GOLD analysis project Ga0308417, IMG submission 203528) | Hot spring phototrophic mat microbial communities from Octopus Spring, Yellowstone National Park, Wyoming, United States - 20090730_OS65 ... | reverse complement strand
GCGACAAGTCGGCGCGCGACCCCGCCGGCGAGGGGGGCCGGATCACCGCCGGCCCGCTCTTCGAGCGGCTTCGGCTTTTGGACGAGTCGGTCGCCGAGGTCCTGGTGATCGGCCCCGACGGGGTGATGGCCGATTCCGCCCCCGTGCCGCCAGCCGGCCTCATCCCTTTGGGCGACCGCGACTTCTTCCTCGCCCTCGCTGCCGGTGAGGGAGGCAGGCCCCAGCTCGGCCGGCCCTTCGCAAGCCATCTCACCGGCCGCTCCCTCGTCCCCGTGCCGGTGCGACTGTCGCGGCCCGACGGCTCCTTCAACGGCGTGCTCGCGGTCGCGCTCGACCCGGCAGACCTCGTGCGCCCGATCGTCGACGCGGCGCCGGACGGCAGCCCAGATCTCGCCCTCATCGGCAGCGACGGGGTGGTGCGTGCTTCCTCGGGGCAGCTCCTCGGCGAGGTCGGGCGCGACATCAGCGCCTCGCCACTGTTCTACGCCATGCGTGCGGCGCCGCGCGGCACGCTCGCCGCCGCCTCGCCGGTGGTGCCGGGCGAGACCTTGCACGTTGCCTTCCGACACGTCCCGGAGGTTCCGCTCATCGCTGTGGTGGCGATGCCGGAGCGAATGATCCGCGCAGCGATCACGCAACGCTCGCTCGCGACACTCTTCGCCGCCGTGGCGGTGACGCTGGCCCTCGCTGCGCTCGCCGGCGCCCTGCTGGTCGGGCTCATCCGCCGCGGCCGCCGCGAGCAAGACCTCGCGCGCGAGCGCATGGTGCTCGAGCAGGCGAACCGCGAGATGGCGCGTGCCAAGCGCCAGGCGGACGAGAAGACGGCTCTGCTCGAGACCACGCTCGCCAACCTCTCTGACGGCGTGACCGTGTTCGACGCCAACTGGCGCCTCGTGACCTGGAACAACCGGCTTGAGGACCTTTTGAACCTGCCGCCCTCTGTGCTGTTCGAGGGGGCGACCTACGAGAGCATCATCCGCGCCCAGGCAGCGTCTGGCGAATTCGGCGCCGCCGACATTGAGGCGGAGGTGCGCAGGCGGCTTGACGTGGTGCGCGCGGGAAGCTTCGGCATCTACGAGCGCACCCGCCCCGATGGCAGGGTGATCGAGGCCAAGCGCACCGCTCTGCCCGGCGGCGGCTTCGTGACCGTCTACACCGACATCACTCCCCGCCGCCGCGCCGAGGAGGAGATGCGCCGCGCGCGCGAGATCGCCGAGGCCGCCTCCGCGGCGAAATCGAGCTTCGTCGCGGTGGTGAGCCACGAGATCCGCACGCCGATGAACGCCGTGCTCGGCACGCTCGGCCTGCTCATGGACACGCCGCTCGACCCGGAGCAGAGACGCTATGTCGAGACCGCGCGCGAGAGCGCCGAGCATCTGCTTGCGATCATCAACGACATCCTCGACCTCTCCAAGATCGAGGCGGGCAAGCTCGTGCTCGAGCCGTCCGATTTCGCGCTCGCGCCGCTCGTCTCTGGGGCGGTTGAGCTGTTCCGACCTGCGGCCCGCGAGCGGGACCTCGAGATCGCGCTCGAGATCGGCGCGGGCGTGCCGGCGGCGCTGCGCGGCGATGCAGGGCGCATCCGGCAGATCCTGCTCAACCTGATCTCGAATGCGGTGAAGTTGAGCCAGCGCGGCCAGATCCTCGTCTCGGTCGTTGCCGAGGCAGCGCCCACGCCCGGCTCGCGACTCCACCGGCTGCGCTTCGCTGTCGCCGACCGCGGCCCCGGCATCCCGCCTGAGCAGCGGCACCGGCTGTTCCAGCCTTTCTCGCAGCTCGAGTGTCCGGATGCGCGGCGCACCGGAGGCACGGGGCTCGGGCTTGCGATCTGCCGGCGCCTCGTGGAACTGCTCGGCGGCTCGATCGGGATCGACTCTCGGCCGGGCGGCGGCAGCATCTTCTGGTTCACCCTCGCCCTGCCTGAGGCTGAACGCGCGCCAGAGCCGCAGGTCGAGCCCGTGCCGCTCAACCCGCCGCGGCGGGCGCGCGTCCTTCTGGCGGAGGACAGCCCCGCGAACCAACTCGTCGCGGCGACGCTCCTGCGCAAGGAAGGCCACCACGTCGATGTCGCCGGCAACGGGCTCGAGGCGGTTGAGGCGGCGCGCGCCCGCCCCTACGACATAATCTTCATGGACATGTTCATGCCCGAGATGGACGGGCTTGCCGCGACGCGCGAGATACGCGCCCTGCCTGGTCCCGCCGGCCGGGTGCCGATCATCGCGCTGACCGCGAACGTGATGGCCGGCGACCGCGAGCGCTTCCTCGCCTCCGGAATGAACGGGGTGCTTGCGAAGCCGGTCACGGCGCGGATGCTGAACGAGGCGCTCGCGCGCCACCTGCCGTGCGCCCCGGCCGAAGCCGCACCCGTCGCCGGCCCGAGTGGCATCGACGAGGACCATTTCGCACGGCTTCGCCGAGGCCTCTCGCCCGATACGCTCGCGATGCTGATCGGCGCCTGCGTCGACGAGGTGCGCAGCCGCGCCCGCGCTCTCGACTCCGCCGCCGCCTCGGCCGATCTCGCGGCGCTGCAGCGGGAGGCGCACGCGCTGCGCGGCGGCGCCGCCAACTACGGGCTGCGCGAACTCGCCGCCTGCGCGGGCGAGATAGAGCGCGCCGCCCGCGAGGGCCGCGCCGACGAGGCGGTTGCGCGGGTGAAGGGGCTTGCTGAGGTGGTCGACCGCGCGCTCGCAGCGCTGAAGGCAGAGCGCCCGGCGAGGGCGGGATGAGCGGCCGCGGCGATCCGGCGCGCGGCACCGCCCGCGCGCTTGCGGCAAGCCTCGACCGGGCGAGCTACGCCGGCTACGTGGCCGGGTTCGAGGCGGCGCGCGACGCGGCAGCGGCGCTCGCCCGCGCCCGGGGTGCGGCCGAGCTCGCGGACGCAATCGCCGCGCTTGCGCCGCTGCCCGACCGTGGCCGGAACGATCCGGGGCAGGCCTGATGCGGGAGCCGCTCCTCTGCCCGCATTGCGAGGAGGTGACGATGCCAAATCGGCTCGCGGACGGAACCGTTGTCTGCTCCTGCGCCGCCGAGCGTAGGCTCGACGGCGCAGGAGCGGCGCAGGATCAGAGATCCATGCCCCAGGGAGCGGGATACCAGCCGAAGCCCTCGCCCTCAGCCGCGACATGGCCCACCCCAGGGAAGGGGAAGTGGTAGGCGACGATGCCCATGCGCTCCTGGGCGAGGAGGCGCAGCACCCTGAGCCGCGACTGGGCCGACTGCCGTGGGTCCGTGTCGAAGGCGAACTCGATCTGCGGCCGGCGCAGCATGATCACCTGGTGGTGTGCGAGGTCGCCGATGAACATGGCGCGGCTGTTGCCCGACTGGATGGCATAGACCGTGTGCCCGACCGTGTGGCCGGGCGCTGCCATGGCGACCACGCCCGGAACCACCTCCTTGCCGTCCTCGACGAAGGTGATCCGGTCGCGCACCGGCAGGAGGTTGCGCCGCGCGCCCTTGACGAAGTCGCCGAGCCAGCCTTGGGCATTCTGCCGGTCCTCCGCCGTCCAGAAGTCGAAATCGGCCTTGGAGATGAAGACCCGGGCGTTCGGGAAGTTCGGCTTGCCGTCGGCGCCGATGATGCCCCAGCAGTGGTCGATGTGCGCATGGCTGATCACCAGCGCGTCGACCTGCTCGGGCTGGAGTCCGGCAGCCCGCATGTTCGCAAGCAGGAGCCCCGTCTTCGGGCCGAAAGGACGGGTGACGCCGACGCCGTTGTCGAACAGGACGAGCTGCCGGCCGGTGTTGAGGAACAGGCAGTTCTGGTCGAGTGTCAGCGCGTTGGTCGGCAGGAAGTTCGACCGCAACAGCGTCGTGAGGTCGTCGCGCGGGTGCTGGGGGAAGCCGCCCGCGGGCTCGCCGAGCGCAAGTGGGCCATCCTGCACGACGGTCGCCTCGAACTCACCGATTCGGAACCGGTACCAGTCGGGCTGGCGTATGCCGGTGATCGGCGCCGCCGCCTCCGCCGTGCCAACGAGCGGCAGGGCGGCGGCAGCGCCGAAGGCGCCGAGCGCGGCGCGGCGGGACAGTCGCAGGGAAGAGGCTTGGTGCATCGTTTCCTCTTGCGTCAGTTGCTGGGGTTGGGCGCCTTGAGCGGTGCGCCGAAGTGACGGTAGCACGCGGCAGCGTCTTTGCACCCCCGGGCTGCAGGCCCCGCCCCGCAGAAAAGACACGGCCGGGGCTCGCATGGAGCCGACCCGCCGAGGCGGCGCGCTGCGCCGGATGGCGACAGATGCGCGATCCGCAAGCGGCGCCGCGGCATCCCCGTGCTCGACACGACGACGCTGCCGCTGTGGTGGGCGCTCAGGCGGCTCGGCTACGGCACGGCGCCGCTTGCCGAGCGCTGGGGAAGCCTGTTCGGGCAGCCACTGCCCGACCGAAGGCGATCGGTCTCAGGTCGGCGGGCGCCCCGCCTTGACCGCGCCGGTCCCGGTGCGAACCCTCGGGGGCGCAGAAACCGGGAGCACAGCATGAACGCCGCGCCGACCGAAGTCGCCATCACCGCCTGGCTTGCGACACAGAAGGACGCCATGCTCGCGATGCTCGAGCGCCTAGTGAACACCGACAGCTCCAGCGCCGACAAGCGTGGCGTCGATTCGGTGGGCGACCAGATCAGAGCCTTCCTCGCAGACTCTGGCGTTCCCGTCGAGGTCATGCCTGGGCGGAAGCTCGGGGATGTGCTGCGCGCGGTGCTGGATGGGCCGGAGGCGTCGCGCGCGGCTGCGAATGCGGGGCGCAGCATCCTGCTGCTGGGCCACCGCGACACCGTGTTTCCCCAGGGCGAGGCGTCGCGCCGCCCGTTCCGCATCGAGAACGGGCTCGCCTACGGGCCTGGTGTGGCCGACATGAAGGCCGGGCTCGTGATGAACGCGTTCGTCATCGCCGCCTTCCGCAAGTTCGGCGGCCACCCGGCCCCGATCGTTGGGCTGTTCACGGGCGATGAGGAGATCGCCTCGCCAGAGAGCCGCCCGCTGATCGAGGCCGAGGGGAGACGCGCCCGGGCGGTGTTCAACAGCGAGCCTGGCCGCCCCTCAGGCAACGTCGTCACCGGCCGCAAGGGGGGTGTGTTCTCGACCGTCGCGATCGAGGGGAAGGCCGCGCATGCGGGCGGCAATTTCGAGGCCGGAATATCGGCGATCGAGGAGCTCGCGCGCAAGGTCCAGGCCGTGCATGCGCTGACCGACCTTGCGCGCGGCATCACCCTCAATGTCGGGGTGGTGCGCGGCGGGCAGAGCGTCAACACGGTCGCTCCTTGGGCCGAGTTCGACATCGACCTCCGCCATGTCGAGCCGCAGCGGCGCGAGCAGGTCCTCGGCCGGATAGAGGCGATCGTGCAGACGGCTAATGTTCCGGGCGCGAAATCGCGCTTGCGTATCAATGGCGAGTTCCTGCCCCTGACGCAGGGAAGCGCGTCGGAGGCTTTGTTCGCGCTCTACCGCGACGCATCCGGCAATCCAGGGCTCGAGGGCGAGTTCTCCGGCGGCTGCGCCGACAGCGGATTCACGGCCGCCGTTGGCGCGCCGACGATCTGCGGGGTGGGGCCGGTGGGGGGGAAGGCGCATACGGCGGAGGAGTATCTCGAGGTCGAGAGCCTCGTGCCGCGCGCGCAGGCGCTCGCGCGCGCCATCTGCAGGCTGGAGGCGGCCGGGCTCTGAGCGGGCCCGTCGCGTGATCCCCCTCCCGGTCCTTGCGCCGTTCTTCGCGCTGATCCTGCTCGGCTGGCTCATCGGCCGCGGGCCGCTCGCCCCTGCGGCGGCGCAGGCGGGCCTGCGCGCCTTCGTGCTCTATGCGGCCCTGCCTGCCTTCGTCTTCCGGTTCGTTGTCGAGGCGGAAAGGCCCCCGCCTGCCGCCCTGCTCGCCCCAGTGGCGTTCGCCGCTGCCTCGGCCCTCGCCGGCACGGCAGCTGCATTGTCGGCGCGGCGCGGCCTACGACGGATGGCCTTCATGGCAGCAATCAGCGCCAATCTCGGCTATATCGGCTTGCCCGCGATCGCCGTCTCGCCGCTCGGGAGCGACCCAGCGGCTGTGGGCGCTGCGATTGCGATCCTCGTGCTTGATGTGCTCGGCACGCTCAATCTCGGCATGGTGCTGATGACGAAGGGCGGCATCCGCGCGGGGCTCGCTGCTCTCCTCCGCGCGCCGATCGCCTGGGCCATGCTCGCGGCGCTTATGATGCGCGGCGCCGGGCTTGCGCTGCCGGACCCGCTCGCGCGGCTTGCGTCGATGCTCTCTGGCGGGGCTGTGCCCGGTGCGCTGGTCAGCCTCGGTGCGGCGCTCGCCGCGGGCGGTGCGGGGCTGTCGTTCCGGCCGCTTGCGGGTGTCGCCTCGGCGCTGCCGGCGAAGCTTCTCCTGCACCCTGCCGCCTATGCGGGGGCGGCGATCCTGCTCGGGCTGCCGCGGGGTGCGGTGGTGGCGGGGGCGATGATGGCCGCCTGCCCCGTCTCGCTCGGCTTCTTCCTGGTCGCCGCCGCGGGCGGGCAGGATACGCGTAGGGCGGCTGCGCTCTGCCTCTGGAGCACGGTCGCAGCGGCGCCGAGCTTCGTGCTGTGGAACGCGCTGCTCGGCTGAGCCGCATCCGAGCTGGTTCCGCACGGGTCGAAACTGCTCGCGCGTTCCTTGCGAGCATCTTCAGGCACTGAGCTGACGCGAGCCGTGTCGATTCCTCCAGAAGCCTGTCGGATTTGATCGATCATTCCGTAATGATCGAGTGGGCGTTGCGAGACAGCAGACTTGCACAGACACATCGCGACCGCAGTGCTCGCCAAAGCGCAACAGCGCTGCGTGGCGAGGCTGAATCCGACAGGCTGCTAGCCGACGTGGGGGCGCGCGGCCCTGGCGTGTTCCTCGCGGCGGATGCTTTCGAGGATCAGCCGCTCCGCCACCTCAGGCCCTGCCCATTCGCCCAGGCTCACCTCCTTGCCCTTCTCGAGATCCTTGTAGTGCTTGAAGAAATGCGCGATCTGCTCGATCAGGATGACGGGCAGGTCGGTGTAGCTGCGCACCCCGGTGTAGAACGGGTGCAGCTTGTCCACAGGCACCGCGAGCACCTTCTCGTCCGGCCCCGCCTCGTCGCGCATCTGCAACACGCCGACTGGGCGGCAGCGGACGACGCAGCCTGGCACGAGCACCGCCTGCGTCACGATCATCACATCCATCGGGTCGCCGTCCTCGGCGAGGGTGTGCGGGATGAACCCGTAATTGCCCGGGTAGTACATCGCGGTGTGCAGGAAGCGGTCGACGGTCAGCGCGCCGCTCTCCTTGTCGAGCTCGTATTTCACAGGCACGCCGCCCTGCGGGATCTCGACGATCACGTTGATGTCGGATGGCGGGTTGCGGCCGATCGCGATGCGGCTGATGTCCAAGAGCGTCTCCGTGCGCGGGGCCTGGGGTGCGCGGCTTTTAGCCGCAGGCGCAGGCGAGCGCCACGACCTTGTTGCGCAGGGCCCCGGCCCGCGTGCAACATCCGCACGAGGGGCCCGCCGAGAGGCCCCGATGGAGAGGACGCCCATGCTGAGACGCCACCTGCTCGCCGCGCTTGGCGGCCTCGCGCTCGCCGCCCCAGCCCTTGCCCAGGGGCAGACCCAGCCGCCGGCAGAGCTGATCGTCGCCAAGCGGAGCTTCGAGATTCCGCGCTTTGTGACGCAAGGGGGCCAGACAATCCCGGGCTTGCGCATCGGTTACCAGACGGCGGGGCGGCTGAACGCAGCTGGGGATAACGCGGTGCTGATCGCGCATTTCTTCTCGGGCACGAGCCACGCCTTTGGACGCTACGCGCCGGGCGGCCCTGTCGGCTACTGGGACGCGATCATCGGCCCGGGCAAGCCGATCGACACCGACCGGTACTTCGTCGTCTCCGCCGACACGCCGGCCAATCTCAACATGGGCGATCCGAACACGATCACCACTGGGCCGGCGAGCATCAACCCGGAGACCGGCCGCGCTTGGGGCCTCGCCTTTCCGGTGCTCTCGATCCGCGACTTCGTCGAGACCCAGAAGGCGCTGCTCGAGAGCCTCGGCGTGCGGCGGCTTGCCCTCGTCGCCGGCGCCTCGATGGGGGCCCTGCAGACGATCGAGTGGGCGGTCGCCTACCCGGAGATGGTCGAGCGCGCGATGCCTGTGATCGGCACGGACCGGATGGATGCCTGGGTGATCGGCTGGCTCGACATCTGGGCGGCGCCGATACGCCTCGACCCGAACTGGCGTGGCGGCGAGTATTACGGCGGTGCCGCGCCGGCTGCCGGGCTTGCCGAGGCCCTCAAGATCGTCACCCTGCAGGCGCGCGACCATCTCTGGGCAGCGACGATAGGCCCGCGCTTCGCCGAAGGCCAGGACCCGCGCCGCGCCATCACGGGGCGGTTCCAGATTGAGGCGTGGCTTGAGGATACCGCGAAAGCGCGCGCGCGCATTGCGGACGCCAACCACTTCCTCTATCTCGTCCGCGCCAACCAGCTTTTCCTTGCCGGCTACGAGAGCCCCGAGGCGGCCTATGCGCGCAGCCGGGCGCGCTGGCTCGTGGTGCCTGCCCTGCACGACCGGGTGTTCCCGATCGAGTACAACCGCCGCCTGGTCGAGATACTGCGGGCGCAGGGCCGGTCGGTGGACGTGGTCGAGCTCGACGGACCGCTCGGCCATCTCGAGGGCGTGGTGAGCATCGCCAAGGCGTCGGACGCAATCCGCAGGCTGCTCGCGAACTGATCGGGGCTTGCCCGACCGCTTGCCCTTCCGCATCAATGGCAATGGTGGGCCGGTAGCTCAACGGTCAGAGCTGGCCGCTCATAACGGCCTGGTTGCAGGTTCGAATCCTGCCCGGCCCATCGCCTGCTGCCTCGCTCGTGGCCAGCTTCTCGCAGCCACGCACGAGCTCCTTTTGCGCGCCCCCCAGGTCGGGGCAGAGGGTGGAGGCGATCGGCACTCTGCGCGGCCTCGCGGCGGCGGCGGCACCCTGTGCGGCGCCGGGAATCAGGGCAGGCCCAGGCGTTGCGCATCTCGACAGCCGTCTCGCGCCGGCTTCACGAGCGTCTCCGGCGCCGGGGGGCGGGGACGATGCGGCTGCCCTTGCGCGCTGGGCTTGCGCTCTCGCGCGGCCCCGTGACAGCGCCGCCGAACCTTCGCCACCCGCCGCATAAGCCGCAGGCATCGCGACGCCACCGTCCGGCGCAGCGACGGCCGCGTCGCGGCCGCAGCGGTCTCCGGCGAGCGCGCTTGTCGCGGTTGCGGCCGCTCCGGGGCGCGGCTAGAACCGCGGCTTCCCAACGCGCCCTGAGCCGAAGGCAGAGCCCATGCCCGCCTACCAGTACGTCTACGTGATGAAGAACCTGACCAAGGCCTATCCGGGCGGGCGGGAGGTGTTCAAGGGCATCACCCTCTCCTTCCTGCCGGGGGCGAAGATCGGCGTGCTCGGCGTCAACGGCGCCGGCAAATCCACCCTGCTCAGGATCATGGCCGGGCTGGACAAGGACTATGGCGGCGAGGCCTGGGCTGCCGAGGGCGTGCGCGTCGGCTACCTGCCGCAGGAGCCCGAGCTCGACCCGGCGAAGACGGTGGCCGAGAACGTGCGCGACGGGCTCGGCGAGGTCGTCTCCTGGCTCGACCGCTTCAACGCAATCTCCGCCCGCTTCGCCGAGGAGATCGGCGAGGAGGAGATGAACGCCCTGCTCGCCGAACAGGCGGCTCTGCAGGAGAAGATCGACGCCGCCAATGGCTGGGAGATCGACCGCCAGATCGAGATCGCGCTCGATGCGCTGCGCTGCCCACCTCCCGACAGCCCGGTGACCAACCTCTCAGGCGGCGAGAAGCGCCGGGTCGCTCTCTGCCGGCTCCTGCTCGAGAAGCCCGACCTGCTTCTGCTCGACGAGCCGACCAACCACCTCGACGCCGAGAGCGTCGCCTGGCTCGAGCGCACCCTGCGCGAGTATCCGGGGACGGTGATGGTGGTCACCCACGACCGCTACTTCCTCGACAACGTCACCGGCTGGATCCTCGAGATCGAGCGCGGGCGGGGAATCCCCTACGAGGGCAACTACTCCTCCTGGCTCGAGCAGAAGCGCAAGCGGCTGGCGCAGGAGGAGAAGGAGGAGACGGCGCGGATGCGGGCGCTCGCCGCCGAGGCGGAGTGGATCGCCGCGAGCCCGAAGGCGCGGCAGACCAAGAACAAGGCGCGAATCCAGCGCTACGAGGAGATGCTCGCGAAGAGCCAGGAGCAGGCGGGGGGTGTCGCCGAGATCGTCATTCCCCCGGGCCCGCGCCTCGGCAGCACCGTGATCGAGGCCGAAGGCCTGACCAAGGGCTACGGCGACCGGCTCCTGATCGAGAACCTGAGCTTCAAGCTACCGCCTGGCGGAATCGTCGGCGTCATCGGGCCGAACGGCGCCGGCAAGACGACGCTCTTCCGCATGATCACTGGCCAGGAAAAGCCTGATGCCGGAACCTTGCGCATCGGCGAGACGGTGAAGCTCGGCTACGTCGACCAGAGCCGCGACAGTCTCGACCCGGACAAGACCGTCTGGGAGGAGATCTCCGGCGGCCTGGACGTGATCCAGCTCGGCAAGCGGGCGGTGCCCTCGCGCGCCTATGTGGGGGCCTTCAACTTCAAGGGCCCGGACCAGCAGAAGAAGGTCGGCATCCTCTCGGGCGGCGAGCGCAACCGGGTGCATCTCGCCAAGATGCTGAAGTCCGGGGCAAATGTTCTCCTCCTCGACGAGCCGACAAACGACCTCGACGTCGATACGCTGCGCGCGCTCGAGGAGGCGCTTGCCGACTTCGCCGGCTGCGCCGTGGTGATCAGCCACGACCGCTGGTTCCTCGACCGGCTCTGCACCCACATCCTCGCCTTCGAGGGCGACAGCCACGTCGAGTGGTTCGAGGGCAACTTCCAGGCCTACGAGGAGGACAAGCGCCGACGCCTCGGCGAGCACGCGACCGACCCGCATCGGATCAGATACAAGCCGCTCGTCAGGGTGTGAGGCGGAGCGGCGGCAGCCGCGCCACGAGAGCGGCAAGGTCCGCCTGGCGTCGGCAGCCGGTTCGGGCGAGCACCGCCTTGAGCCGAGACCGCGCCGTCTCGAGCGGCACCCCAGCGGCGGCGGCATGCGCTGCCAGCGGAACGCCCGAGGCGATGTCGCGCGCGAGTTCCGCCTGCGGGCCGGAGAGGCCGAACAGCGTGGCAAGACCCGCGCTCTCCGGTGTGTCGGGGGCGAGAGGGTCCGTGACGATCGCAAGCACCTGGGACGCAGGCGGCGGGGTCGGGATCACGTCCACGAGATAGGGCACTGAGCCTTTGCCGCGCCAGATCGCGACCCGGGCGCCGCGCCCTGGGTTGCGGATCGAATCGGCCAGCGCTGTGCGATCCCCGGGCCGCGTGGGCACGATCCCCCCCGGGCCGAGCGCGATCCCGTCGCCGCGCGCGGCGAGCCGGCGCAGCGCCGCGTTCGCCCCGAGATACCGCCCCGTGCGGTCGTAGCGGGCCATCGCGAGGTCGAGAACACGCGTCACCGCCTCAGGCAGCAGTGAGGCGGCCTCGGCGTCGAGCAGCCTCAGCCGCGCGCGCGCCGCCCGCAACAGGTGCGGGGCGAGCAGGCCGAGCCGCGCCCGCGCCTCCTCGGGGAAAGGCCCGTTCTCCGGCAGCCGGCCGATGCCGAAGCGCGCCTGCAGCCGGGGCGCCACCCGCACGGCGAGGCCGAGCGCGTGCAGCATCGGCACGTGGTGGCGCATGAACTCGCGCCATACCGGCATGCCGACGAACGCCTCCGCAGGCACGATCCGCTCGAAGTCGATCACATGCCCGTCCGGCGCCTCTGCCCAGGCGCGGCTCTGGCGCACATTCAGCCGCGCCCAGTCCTCGGTGTATTCGTCGATCCGGTCGAGCGAGACGGCGCCCGAGACGTGCTGGTCGAAGCGGGTGCCATCGTCCAGCCGGCCCACATAGTAGAAGGACGTGTCTGCGCCGAGTGCGCTGCGGCAGAGCGCGAGCGCGTCGGCGAAACTGCCGGTTCCGGAGGCGGCGGCGTAGAAGGCAAGCGCGACCGGAGCGGCCCAGTCCTCGGCCGGGGGGGCGCTCACCCGACGGCTCCGTGGCCGAGGCGGACAAGCAGGCGGACGAGCTCTGCCTGACGGGAGCAGCCCGTCTTGCCGAGCAGCGACCGGAGCTGGGTGCGCGCGGTCTCGACCGAGATCCCACGCGCAGCCGCGGCGCTGCTGAGCGTGGCGCCGCGCGCGAGCATCGCGGCAAGCTCCGACTCAGCCGCGGTGAAACCGAGCAGCCTGCGAAGCAAGCGCGGGTCTGGCGCGCCCTCATCCGGGTCGGTCACGATGAACAGCACGCCATGCCGGGAAGCGGCCTCCGCGCCGAGCGATATCGCATGGACGAGGAGGGGGCGCCGCCCGCCCGGCCGCGGCACGGCGATGCCGCGCATCCGCCTGGTCCCTGCTGCCGCGGCACGCGCGAGCTCTTCGGCTGCAGCCGCGAGCGCCCGATCGGCCGTGGCGTCTGCGGCAAGCAGGCGCTCCCGCCCGAGCGCCAGCCCCTCGCCCCGGTCGGCGAGGCGGCGTAGAGCGGCGTTCGCGTGCGAGAGCCGCGGCGTGGCGTCGGTGATCGCGAGCGGGATCGGCAGAACCTCGAGCTCGGCGATTGCTTCCGCGGCGGGAAGGGCGCCGAAGGGCGGCGCGACCATCCGCCGCCCGCGCAGCGCGGCCGCAAGGTGCGGGCCGAGGTCCGACAGCAGGGCGGACACCCGGGCATCGAATGGGCCGCCCAAGTTCCGCCCGACCGCAAGCCGCGCCTCCTCCCCGTCTCCGAGGTGCAGCCGTATGCCGGAGAGATGCCGCGCCGGGAATCCGGCCTGCTGCATCAGAGCGGCAACCGGCCCCACTGCCAGCGCCTCAGGCGGCACATGGCGGTCGAACTCGATCGCCTCGCCGTGGGGCGCGCGCGCCCATACGGGCCGCCTCGGGTTGTGCGCGAGCGCAAGCCGGCGATAGGCGGCGAGCACGTCGTCCCGGGTGCGGAGGCACTGCACGTCGGACCAGCCGCCCCCGCCCGAGAGTCGGTAAAGCAAAACCTCCTCCGCCCCTGACGCCTGCGCGAGATGCGCAAGCGCAGTCCTGAGCGGCGCGCCATCGAAGGCGGCCTCAGCGAAGGCGAGGCCGAGGGAAAGGGCGGAACGATCCTGCATGCCGCAACCATCGCCCGTCGGGGCGTCGCATTCAATGCCGCTCACCCGTTCGGGTGATGGCGTTCCGAGGCCGCGCGCACATCCTGCGCGGGCCAGCTCGCGCCGCGGCCGGACGAGCGGGAGGAGGTGCATGCGCAATCGGATCCAGGTTTTTCTCGAGGCGCGAGACGGTGCCGGACTGGTCCGGCTCGCCGATTCCTGTGCCGCTGAACTCGAGGATCCGGCCTCCGCCTACCGCGCCGTGGGCCGGTTCGTCGCAGCCCTTGCCGCCGCGGCCGACCAGGCGGATTCGCGTGAGTGGTCGGTCCTGCGCCGCGCCCTCTCCCTCCACCCTCTGGCGGGGAAGCTCCGCCGCGACCCTCTGGTCGCGCAGGCCTGGCGCGCTGGCAGCGCCGCGCCTGAGACAACGCTTGGCGATCTGATGCTGCGGCATCCCGAGGCTGAGCGGCTGGTGCGCGCTGCCGACCGGGTCGGCCGGAACATCTATGCCGCGACCTCGGCCCTACCTGGCCCCGAAGCGGTGCGCGACCGGCGCCGGCTGATCGCCCGGGTCGCCGACTCGATCGCCGAGCAACGCCCAGGCGCCGAGATCCTGGCGATCGCCCCGGGCCACATGCGCGAGGCGGAGGCCACGCTCGCCGGGCCTTCGGGCGGCATACGGCGCTGGGTCGGGCTCGTGTCCGAGCCGGAGGCGGCGACGGAGATCGCCCGGTCTCTGCCTCTGCCCTGGGTGCTGCCGATCCGGCGCAGCCCTCTCGCCACCCTGCTCAGGCCCGACCTGCTCGGCCAGTTCGACTTCGCCTACTGCAAGAGCCTGGAGATCATGGCGGACGCGGTCGCGGAGTCGCTGCTCGTCGCAGCCTTCGCGCGGCTTCGGCCTGGCGGCCGGCTGTTGGTCGCCTGCCGCTCGCCCGGGGCTCCCGATGCCGCGTTCTGGGCGCTTGCCGGGGAGTCGGTCCCCTACCCGCGCGACGAGGCGATGCTCGCGCGCCTCTCTGGTGCGCTCGATCCGCGCGAGATCGCTGCCCGGCGAGCCTTCGGCGGCATCAACGAGGCGATCGCCTATCTCGAGGTGGTGAAGGCCTGACCGGCCTGCAGGCCGGGCTCAGCGTTTCGCCTCTGCCTGCTCGAGCTGCGCAAGTTGCTGGCGCATCGCCCGCAGCAGCCCCTCGATCCCTCCCGTCCGCTGCACAACAGCGGCGTACTCAGACCGCTGGGTGATCCTGAGGCTCGTGCCTTCGGCGACGACATCGACGATCTTGGGCTTGCCGTCGACCTCGGCGACACGCCAGTCGAGTGTCACGGCCTGGGTGTTCTGCCGCGCAACCACCGTGGAGACGACGGCCTCATCCTCAGAGACCATCTGGTTGCGCGCCAGCGTGAAGGTGACGCCCGCAAGCTCGCCGAAACGGGCGGAGAGGTTGCGCACGAGCACCTGCTCGAACAGGGCGAGATACTCGCTCCTCTGTGCCTCCGTTGCGGTGCGCCAGTGCCTGCCGAGGACGAACTGGGCGAGCCCGCGCACATCGACCGACTCGCGGAGGATTTCCGTCACCTTCTCCCGTTTCTCCTCGGCCGAGCCGTTGCCGTTCACGACCGCGATCAGTTCGGCTCCGCGGGCCTCGATGAAGCGCGCAGCCCGCGCGGCGAGATCTGCCGAGGCTGAGGACCGTGCCGCGCCGAAGACCGCGAGACACAGCGTCGCGACCAGGGCGCCGCGGCGTGTCATCGCTGCGGCCCGGCGCGCAGCTCGCCGCCCCAGTTGAAGAACCGGCGCTGCACCCGCCCCTCGTTGCGTATCTCGCGCTCGCGCTGCTGGAGGTAGGCGCTGCGGACCGCAGCGTAGTAGTCGACGCTCGAGGCCTTCAGCGCATCAAGCGGCTCGATCAGACGCTCGCGGCTGTCGATCGTCGAGACGGCGGTGCGGGCGATCCGGAGCTCCGGCCCTAGTATGTAGGCGAAGGGGTCGGTGAACAGGTCGATGCCGCGGCCGAACGTGTCCCGCAGATTCGAGGGCCCGAGCACGGGCAGGACGATGTAGGGGCCGCCATTGGTGGTGCCGGACCAGACGGCGAGGTTCTGCCCGAAATCCTCGAACCGTCCCTCTATGCCCATGTCGGAGGCGAGGTCGAAGATGCCGCCGACGCCGAGCGTGGAGTTGATCACGAAGCGCGCGGCGTTCTGCCCGGCGAGTCTCGGGTTGCCCTGCATCAGGTCGTAGATGGCGCTGCGGGGAAGAAGCAGGTTGTCGAGCACGTTGCCGACGGCGGTGCGAATCGGCGGCGGCACGAAGATCCGGTAGGCCTCGGCAGCCGGGCGCAGAAGCAGCGTGTCGAAGCCCTCGTTGACGAAGTGGATCACCCGGTTGGTCGGCTCCAGGGGATCGTTCGTCTCGAAATACTCGGCCCGCGCCTCCGGGTCGGAAGGCGGCGGCGGGGTGTTGCAGCCGCAAAGCAGCGCGAGCGCGCCGAAGGCGGCGGCGAAGCACGAGGGCAGGCGAAAGGTCACGGTCTCACCCAAAGCTCTGTTGTCACGACCGCGGCCACAAGCCGCACGACATCCGCGTGCCACAGGCGTGCCTGCCGCATCGTCCTAACACTAGCGTTCGGCACCTACGGTCGCATAGGCGGGTTTGCAAGCGGTTTATGAGTGCGTCGCCTCACACGCCGCTCGGGCGAGGCTTGCGCGCAACGCTGCCTGTCGCCATTGATGGCCTGGAACAGCGCAGAAAAAGGCCCCCGATGCCGGACCAGCCCGTCGACATCCAGCCAGACTCGGTGCTCGCCCGCTGGGCGGCAGGGCCTCGCTTCTCGGCCCTTCCCGCGCGCCCGGATGGGCTTGCGCCGCCGAAGCTCTCCTTCGAGTTCTTCCCGCCGAAGACCGAGGCGCTTGAGGCGCAGCTCTGGTCCTGCATCCGCAGGCTCGAGCCGCTGCGCCCGCGCTTCGTCTCGGTCACCTACGGCGCCGGCGGCACGACGCGGGAGAGGACGCACGCGACGGTTGCGCGAATCGCCCGCGAGACCTCCCTCACCCCCGCCGCGCACCTGACCTGCGTCGGCGCCTCGCGGGCTGAGGTGGACGCTGTCGCCCGCGCCTACTGGGACTCTGGCGTGCGGCATATCGTGGCGCTGCGCGGAGACCCGCCCGCCGGCGCGTCCCGCTACGAGCCGCATCCCGAGGGCTACGCCTTCGCAGCCGATCTCGTGGCGGGGCTCAGGGCGATCGCGCCCTTCGAGATCTCGGTCGCCGCCTATCCGGAGACGCACCCCGCCGCCGCCTCGCCGCAGGCCGATCTCGACAATCTCAAGCGCAAGATCGATGCGGGCGCGACACGCGCGATCACCCAGTACTTCTTCGAGACCGACACTTATCTTCGCTTCCTCGACCGCTGCCTCGCCGCAGGCATCACCGTGCCGATCGTCCCCGGAATCCTGCCGGTGACCAATTTCGCCCAGGTTGTGAAGTTCAGTGCCATGTGCGGGGCGACCGTGCCCGCCTGGCTCGCCAGGCTGTTCGAAGGGCTCGACGACGATCCGGAGACACGCCGCATGGTCGCCGCCGTCGCTGCCGCCGAGCAGGTGCGGCTCCTGCAGGCCTGCGGCATCGACGAGTTCCACTTCTACACCCTCAACCGGCCCGACCTCAGCTTCGCCATCGCCCACATCCTTGGCGTGCGGCCGCGGCGCGAGGCCTCCGTCACGACCGAGGCGGCGCGGACGGAAGCGGCCTGACCAGGCAGCGATAGACCGGCCGCAGCAGAAAGGGGCTCAGGAACAGCGGGAACTGGCAGAGCGCGAAGAACATCAGGAGTGCGGGGTCGCTGTCTTGCGGCATCACCGCAAGATAGAGCGCCATGTTGCGGTTGCCCGACATCAGCCCAGTTGCGTAGGCGACCGGCGCGCCGAAGGGTAGGAACACGAGCGTGGTCAGCGCGTTCAGCCCGAAGTTGCAGAGGAAGGCGAGAGCGGTTGCGAAGGCGACGAAGCCGGGCCTGTCGAGCAGGGCGGCGAGGACCCCGTCCATCACCCCGACCCCGTAGAGACAGACCAGCAGCACCGCGGCGCCGTCGACCGCGCCTCCCCAGGGCCTGAGGCGATCCTCCCCGGCGATCCGGCGGATCGCGAGGCTGAGCAGCAGCGGCAGGCCGACCACGAGGGCAAGCCGCGCCGACAGACCTGCGACCGTGATCGGCAGTTCCACACCGATCAGCCCGAGCGCGAGGGGCGGGGCGGTAATGGGCACGAGCAGGGTCGAAAGCACCGACCCGACGAGCGAAAGTTGCGCATCGAGCCCGACGAGGCGCGCGAAGGCTGGCGCTGAGGTGGCGGCGCAGCCGGTCGCTGCGATCACAAAGGCGGCGCCGACCGGCCCCTCCAGCCCGGCAAGCCGCACCGCGGCATAGGCGGCAAGCGGCGCGCCGACCATCAGCCACAGAAGCAGCCAAGCGACGAGGAGCGGCCGGCGCAGATAGGCGAAGACGGCGGCGAAATCGACCCGCAGCAACACAAGCGTCATCAGCCCAACCACCGTGGGCGTGATGATGAACCGCATCGCCGAAGCAAGCGGCGGCGCGAACAGCCCGACGAACACCGAGACCGCGAGCAGGCCGGCGCCGCGTCGTGCACAGAACTCGAGCGCGCCTCGCATCGGCCTCCGGCTGCGGGGGTGGGTCGGCGGATCTGCCCTTTCCGGGCCCGCGCGCCTGTTCTATATGCCCCGCGATGCACACGCTACCGGCCCTTCTCGCGGCGCTCGTGCTCCTCGGCGCCGTTCCCTCCCATGCTGCCTGCAACGCCCCCCCGGCACCGGGCGTGGACTGGCGGCGCTGCCTCCTCGACCGGCGCGACCTCGCCGGCGCCGACCTCGCCGGCGCCGTGCTCCGCGACGCCTCGCTGCAGCGCGCCAATCTCGTCGGCGCGAAACTTCCGCGAATCGACGGCCGGGACGCCCGTTTCGTCTCTGCAGCGATGCGCGACGCAGACCTCTCCGGCGCCAACCTGCGCAGCGCCGACTTCACCCGCGCCGACCTGCGCGGCGCCTCACTCCGCGAGGCGGATCTGAGGCGTGCGCAGTTCTTCCGGGCCGACCTCTCCGGTGCCGATCTCACCGGCGCCGATCTCACCGGCGCGGACTTCAACAACGCCCAGCTCGGCGGCGCGCGCTGGGTGGACGGCCAGCGAATCTGCGCCGAAGGCTCGATCGGCATCTGCCAGTAGCGCCCGACAGCAGCGCGCAATCAGCCGGCGCGGGCGTTGCCCCAAGCGTGCGGCGCGACCATTCTTCCGCGATGGACCCCTATCCCTATCTCGCGCGGCTGAACCCGGAACAGCGCGAGGCGGTCGAGACTCTCGACGGTCCAGTGCTCGTGCTCGCGGGTGCGGGCACGGGCAAGACCCGCGTGCTGACCGCGCGCTTCGCCCATCTCCTGCTCACCGGCCGCGCAGCACCCGGCGAGGTGCTCGCCGTCACCTTCACCAACAAGGCGGCGCGCGAGATGCGCGACCGCGTGGCGGCGATGATCGGCCGGCCCGTGGAGGGGCTCTGGCTCGGCACTTTCCATTCCCTCTGCGCGAGGATGCTGCGCCGGCATGCCGAGCGCGCGGGCCTGCGGCCCAACTTCACCATCCTCGACAGCGACGACCAGCTGCGCGTGCTCAAGCAGGTGACGGAAGCGGCTCATCTCGACCACAAGCGCTGGCCGCCCGCGGCGCTGATGGCGCTCATCCAGCGCTGGAAGGACCGCGGCCTCGCCCCAGCCGCCATCACCCCAGCAGAGGACAGCGATTTCGCAGCCGGCCGCGCCCGCGCCCTCTACGCCGAGTACCAGGCGAGGCTTGCCGCGCTCAACGCCTGCGACTTCGGCGACCTCCTGCTGCACACCGTGACGCTGATGCAACGGGAGCCAGACCTGCTCGCGGACTGGCACCGCCGCTTCCGCTACCTTCTGGTGGATGAGTACCAGGACACCAACACGGTGCAGTATCTCTGGCTCAGGCTGCTTGCGCAGCGGCACCGAAACATCTGCTGCGTCGGCGACGACGACCAGTCGATCTACTCCTGGCGCGGGGCGGAGGTGGAGAACATCCTCCGCTTCGAGCGCGACTTCCCCGGGGCGAGGATTGTGCGGCTCGAGCGCAATTACCGCTCCACACGGCCGATCCTCGCCGCCGCATCGGCGCTGATCGCGCAGAACGCGGGGCGGCTCGGCAAGACGCTGCGCCCCGGCCGCGAGGACGCCGACGGCGACAAGGTCGAGGTGCACGCGCTCTGGGACAGCGAGGAGGAGGCGCGCATGGTCGGCGCCCGGATCGAGCAGCTCAAGCGCGACGGCCACGCCCTTGCCGAGATCGCCGTGCTCGTGCGCACCGGCGCGCAGACGCGCGCCTTCGAGGAGAGGCTGATCATTCTCGGAATCCCCTATCGCGTGGTCGGCGGCTTGCGCTTCTACGAGCGCGCCGAGGTCCGCGACGCGCTGGCCTATATGCGGCTGCTCGCAAGCCCAGCCGACGATCTCGCCTTCGAGCGTATCGTCAACACCCCCCGCCGCGGTGTGGGCGACACGGCAATGCGCGCGATCGTCGCGCATGCCCGCAGCCATGCCCTGCCGCTGTCGGTCGCTGCCGAGGCGCTTCTCGGCACCGACTCGCTGAAGGGGCGCGCGCGGCCTGCGCTCGCCCAGTTCTTCCGCGACCTCTCGCGCTGGCGGGAGATGCTCGGCCAAAAGGGCCATGTCGCTGCGGTCGCGGCGATGCTGGACGAGAGCGGCTATACGGAGATGTGGCGGAACGATCCGTCCCCGGAAGCACCTGGGCGGCTCGACAACCTGCGCGAGCTTTTGCGCGCGATCGCCGACTTCGAGACTCTCGAGGGCTTCCTCGAGCATGTCGCGCTGGTGACGGAGAATGACGAGGCAGCCGAGGGCGATAGGGTGACGCTGATGACTCTGCACGCCGCCAAGGGCCTCGAGTTCGACACAGTCTTCCTGCCCGGATGGGAGGAGGGGCTGTTTCCGAACCAGCGCGCGCTCGACGAGAGCGGCACCAGGGCGCTTGAGGAGGAGCGCAGGCTCGCCTATGTCGGGCTCACGCGCGCACGCCGCCGCGCGATCGTCTCCTGGGCGGCCAATCGCCGCCTCTACGCCAACTGGCAGGCGGCCATCCCCTCCCGCTTCCTCGCCGAGCTGCCGGAGGCGGAGGTGGTGCGCCAAACCGCGCCAGGGCTCACCGGCCGCCCGCTGCATGACGCCGCCTCGGTCTTCCCGGCGATCGGCTTCGGCGGCGGCGGGCGCGGGCGGGTGATCGAGGCCGGCGCCTGGGAGGTGGCGGAGCGGCCGGCACGGACGGAGGCGATCCCTGTCGGCGCGCGGGTGTTCCACCAGAAGTTCGGCTACGGCACGGTGCGCGCGGTTGAGGACGACAGGCTCGAGGTCGAGTTTGCGACCGGGGTGAAGCGGATCCTCGACCGGTTCGTCGAGCGGGCATGAGCGTGCCCCCGCTTGCCAGGCTTTCCGTCACGGTGCCGGAACATGCCGTTCCGGCCTTCGCTGCCGCCTTCGAGACGGCGTGCGAGAGCGTCGGCTTCTTCCGCGGCGGCGACCAGGGTGGCACGAGCGGCGGCTGGAGGGTCGAGGGGCTGCTGCGCAACCCAGGCAGGCGCGGGGCGCTTACCGGGGCGCTTGCGCTCGCCGCCGCAGCAGCCGGGATCGAGCCGCCGCCGCTCGAGGAGGACAGAGTCGAGGCGGAGGGGTGGCTCGCGCGCACCCGCGAGGCCTTCCCGCCGCAGCCGATCGGCCGGCGCTTCCTGATCCGCGGCACGCACGATGCCTCGGTGACGCTGCCTGGGCGGATCGCGCTTACCCTCGACGCCGGCCTCGCCTTCGGCTCTGGCGAACACGCAACGACCAGAGGCTGCCTGCTGGCGCTCGAGCGCCTGCCCCGCCCGCGCGGGCTTGTGGCAGACATCGGCACGGGCTCCGGCGTGCTCGCGCTCGCCGCCGCGGCGCTGTGGCGCGTCAAGGTGATCGGTGTCGAGATCGACCCCTCGGCCGCCAGGGTGGCCTCGGAGAACGCGCGGCTGAACCGGCTGCATCGCCTGGTGACGATCGTGCGGGGGGACGGTTTTCGCGCGCCTCGCATCCGCCGCCACGCATCCTATGCGCTCGTGCTCGCAAACATCCTTGCCCGCCCACTCTGCGCGATCGCGGGCGAGCTCGCGCGGAACCTCGCCCCGGGCGGGCATGCCGTGCTCTCTGGCCTGCTCGTCGGGCAGGCGCCGATGGTCCTGGCCGCGCACAGGCGCTGCGGGCTTGCGCTTGCGGGCAGGATCGAGCTCGGCCCCTGGGCGACGCTG
>Ga0308417_1000833_pt1 | contig 21527 bp, 14 predicted proteins | sample HotsprSampleOS65_FD_203528 | JGI IMG/M metagenome (GOLD analysis project Ga0308417, IMG submission 203528) | Hot spring phototrophic mat microbial communities from Octopus Spring, Yellowstone National Park, Wyoming, United States - 20090730_OS65 ... | reverse complement strand
CAAGAACGTTGATCTTCACCGAAACGCCCAGCGCCCAATGGCAACAGCAATGGCTCTTGTGGCTGCTGCTTGGTTTGTTCGGTTTGTTGTGCATCGAATGGATTATTCGACGGTTGGCGAAGCTGGCGTGAGCTTCGTCGCGCGCCGCACGCGGTGAATTGAACGGCAATGTTCGTCTTTGCGGAGCCTTTGCGGAACGCGACCATGTGGAGTTGAAACGAAGCCGCCCTTCCTTCACCATCAAACACCTTACGATATGATGCCTCATGGCTACCACTGCGATTGATCTTGCACACGAGCTTTCGCCGGAAATCAAGGCGACGCTCCGCTCGCTCCGCGGGCGAATCCGCGCGTATATTTGGGCCGAAGGCCTGACTTTGGTGCTCACGTGGTTGGGTGCGGCCTTCTGGTTGGGGCTGGCGCTGGATTGGTTCTTTGAACCGCCCGCATGGGTTCGCGCGGTTTTTTTGGCCGGCGCGGCGATCGGCGCCCTGTGGCTCATCGGCCGTTACCTCGTATCCCGGCTCGCCACCCCGCTGGCCGATCACAGCATGGCCGCAGTGCTCGAGCGGCGATTCCGCCACCTCGACGACGCGCTGCTGACGGCCGTTTGGCTCACCGAACATTCGCTCGATCCGGAAAAATGCAACCCGCTCATGCTTGCCCGCACCTGTGCCGAGGCCGCCGAGCGAGTACGCGGGGTTCGGGTGGCGGAAGTGTTCAATCCCCTTCCGCTGCGCCGCAGCTCGGCGGGCGCGGTCTTTTTCGCGGCAAGCATCGCCTTGTTTTTCGCCATGTTCCCCGAGGCGGCGCAGCTTTGGCTCCGTCGCGGGGTCTTGCTTAGCGCGGAACAGTGGCCGCGACAATCGAAATTCATCGAATTGGTCGGCGTGCGCGACGGCGAAGAGCTGCCGTTCGTCGATGGAGTGCTCAAGGTGGCTCGCGGCGCCGAGTTGACGCTGCTGGTACGCGCCGATACGGCCATGCCCCGCATTCCCGCTTCGGTCGAGCTGCGCTATCGGCCCGAAGGCGGGTCCCGACAGCGCAAGCTTATGGCGCGCGAAGGCCGCGCTGATCCGGCGAAGGACCGCTTCCAGCAGTATTCCTATCAGTTTGAGGGCGTACTAGCTCCGATCGCCTTCGAGGTGGTCGATCTAGGCCCCAGCGGCGATCATCTCTACAACTGCCGCATCGAGGTCGTCGATAGCCCGAGCCTGATGGAGATGAACGTCGAATGCCGTTTCCCCGAATACACCGAACGCTCGGCCCGCATATTGCCGGTTACAGGCGTCATGCAATTTCCTCTGGGGAGCATGTTGACATTGCGAGCAGCCGCCAACAAGCCGCTGCGAAAGATCAAGGTCGAGTCCGTTCGCGGCAGCCGGCCGGCTGAAGTGCAAGAGCTTTTGGGCAATGCGTTGGGACCCGACGGCCAATCGCTGAAGCACAGTTTGCCCCCTCTGGAAGACGATACAACCTTGTTCTTCCATCTCTTCGATGCCGACGGCATTCGCAGCCGCGAGCCGGTGCGCGTGGCCCTGGCCGTTCAAATGGACGAACCCCCGCAGGTCCGCGTGCGTTTGGCCGGCATCGGCACGGCCGTTACGCCCTCGGTGCGTATTCCGTTCGAAGGTCGAATCATCGACGATTTCGGCACGGCGAAGGTGTGGGCCGAAACGGTGCTCGATCATGACGATCCCGTCGAGCACCGCTTGCTCGAACTGCCCCTCGCGCCGTCGGATCTGGCGATTACCGCCGAAACGGCGCTCGACGCCCGCGAAATGAAACTGCTGCCCGGCCAAAAGATGCAACTGATCCTCCGGGCGGCAGACCGCTTTCAATGGCAAGGGCAGGGGCCCAATGTGGGCCAAAGCGAGCGTTGGCAGCTCGACATCGTTACACCCGAACAACTCCGCGCCATGCTCGAGGCCCGCGAGTTGGTGCTTCGGCAGCGGTTTGAAGTTATCATCAACGAAGCGGGAGAAACCCGCGATATGCTGTTGAAAGTGAACTTCGATCCCGGCGACGAAGACCAGGGGCCGAAACCGGGAGCCGAGCCTGGCGACCAGCCGCCCAAGGAAGAAGGAACGCCGCCCGCGGAGCCGTCGTCGCCCGGCGGGAAAAAACCAGCGAGCGAAATCGGGGCCGAACCCGGCGATGCCCCGCGAACCGGCCAAACGATGTCGGCCGAAAAACACTTGGCGCTGCAAACGATGCGCGTGCAGCGCGCGTTGCAGAACGCCCGCAAGAATGCGGCCGAGGTGAAAGGCGTGGCCGAGTCATTCGACGACATCCTCGCCCAAATGGTGAATAACCGCATCGATACCGAGGAACTGCGGCAACGAATCGATGCAGCCATCGCTCGTCCGCTGCACGGAATCGCCGACGAGATGTTTCCCGTGCTCCAAAAGAACGTCGAACTTCTTCAAGAGCTGATCGGCGACGCTCGGCGAGGGCCGGCCGCCCGGCGCCGCGCCCTGACCCAAGCCGAAGACATCTTGGCCGCCATGTTGGCCGTGCGGGCCAAGATGATCGAGCTGGAAGACTTCAACGAAGCGATCGAAATGCTGCGAACGATCATCAAGCAGCAAGAACAGTTGGAACAGGCCACCAAACAGCGGCAGAAAGAAAAACTCCGCGAACTCATGGAGGACTAACCGATGTCCGCGCTCAGAATGGTTCGATTGGCCGCCCTGCTTGCCGCAGGGTGGATGTTTGCCTTCTCGACACTGCCCCTCTGGGGCGCCGAAGCGGCATCCACGGACAATTCCGCCGACGCCGCGGCGAAAGACAAGCCGGAGGCGGGCGACAAGTTGTCGCCGCCCGAGCGTCTGGCCCTCGAACAACGGCGAATCGCCGACCGTTACAAGCATCTCGAAGACGTCTTGCTTCGCATGGCCGAAATCAATTCGGTAACGGATCCGCGCCGGGCGGCCCTTCTGAAACGAGCGGTCGAACAGAGCAAAGATCAATTGATCAATACCCAGTTCGACCGGCTGATCGAGTTGCTCGGCAACGATCAGCTTTCGCGCGCCATGGAGAACCAGGCGGATCTCCAGCAAGATCTCCGGGCGCTGTTGGAACTGTTGCTCAGCGAGAATCGGGCGAAACAGCTCGAAATGGAAAAGGCCTTCTACAAACGCATGATCAAGGAGGTCAATGAACTGATCAAGAGACAAACGGACGTACAGGGGCGAACGGCCGGCGGCGATAACACCGATCGACTATCGGGTGAGCAGGGGCAAATCGCAGACAAGACGGGCAAGCTCGCCAGCGAACTCAAGGCTCGCGAAGACGCCGCAAAAGCTGACGCGCAAGGTGAAGGGAAAGGGGAGGGCGAAGGAAAGGGTGAAGGTAAAGGCAAAGGCGAAGGCAAAGGAGAGGGTAAGGGAGAAGGAAAAGGAGAGGGCGAAGGTAAAGGCGAAGGAAAGGGTGAAGGCAAAGGCAAAGGCGAAGGCAAAGGAGAGGGTAAGGGAGAAGGAAAAGGAGAGGGTGAAGGAAAAGGCGAGGGAAAGGGTGAAGGCAAAGGCAAAGGTGAAGGCAAAGGAGAGGGTAAGGGAGAAGGAAAAGGAGAGGGCGAAGGAAAAGGCGAGGGAAAGGGTGAAGGCAAAGGTGAAGGGAAAGGGGAGGGTAAAGGCAAAGGCGAAGGACAGGGACAAGGGCAAGGACAAGGCGAAGGGGAGGGCGAAAGCGGGGATCAGCCTGATAGCGGCAAGAAGGACGACGCCAGCCCGGCGCGCAAGCGTCTTCAAAACGCCGAAAACCGCATGCGCGAGGCGGAACAGAAACTAAAGGACGCCCAACGATCGGGCGCCACCGAAAAGCAGGAAGAGGCGTTGCGCGAGCTGCAACAGGCCAAAGAAGAACTGGAACGCATTCTGCGTCAACTGCGAGAAGAAGAGATCGAGCGGATGCTCGCGATGCTCGAGGCGCGATTCAAAAAGATGCTGGAAATGCAGCGGGAGGTTTACGATGGAACCGTTCGCCTCGATCAAGTTCCCGCCGAACAGCGCAGTCAGAATCACGAAATCGAGTCGGCCCGCCTAGGCAAAAAAGAAGATCTGATCGTCGTCGAAGCGGACAAGGCCATGCTCTTGCTCAAAGAGGACGGCTCGGCGGTGGTCTTCCCCGAGGCGCTCTCGCAGGTGCGCGACGACATGGTGCAAGTGTCGCGGCGTCTGGCGCAAGCCCGAGTTGATCAGATTACCCAAGACATCGAACTCGACATTATCGCCGCGTTGGAGGAGATGATCGACGCCTTGAAAAAGGCTCAAAAGGAACAAGAAAAACGAAAGGGGCAGCCGCAACCCTCGCAAGGTCAACCGCAGGATCCGCCGCTGGTGGACCTGCTGGCGGAATTGAAGATGATTCGTGCCATGCAGATGCGAGTCAACACTCGGACGGAGCGGTACTCGAAGCTGATCGAAGGCGAGATCGCCCAACGTGCCGATCTCGTGGAAGCGTTACAGCGGCTGGCCGACTGGCAGCGCAAAATCTACCGAGTCACCCGCGATCTTGAATTAGGAAAGAACAAATGAACGCGAACCGAAGGATTTTGGCATCGGCACTGACAATGTGCCTTGCGTTGTCTCAGACGGCGGCTGCCGAGAGCGAATCGGGCCGCCCCGCCGGGGCAGCATCCGCAGCGGCGGTTGATGTCGGTACGGTCCGGGCGGAGTTGGGCCGTTGGCTCGACGCTCGCCGGGCGGACGAATCGGCTCGGCGCAAAATCGACGAACTCTGGTCGGCTCTGCCGGCGAAGCCCGGTGAACTCGACCTGCTCGACGCGCTAGCCCGCAGCTTTGCCGTTGTCGATCCGGCCGCTGCGCAATTGGCCGAGCTGTGCGCCAAACCGCGCACAAGCCATGTCGTGCCCGCCCAACCGTGGCTGCTCGACGTCTCGACACCGAGCTTTCTGGCCAACAATATGCGGCTCTTTTTCGGGCGCTGGCTGGTACACGCCGAAATGTTCGACGAAGCGATCGAGCAGCTTTCCGGCCTGACGCCGGCAGATGTCGTCGCCCCGGCGACGCTCCTCTTTTACCAGGCCTTGGCTCAGCATACGCTTTTGCGAAAAGAAGACGGATTGAAAACGCTCGGCGAGCTGGACAAAGTCGGCCCGAACGCTCCGCGCCGCTATGCGGTGGTGGCCAAGCTGCTCGAAGAAGACCTTAAGTCGTTGCAAGACGAATCGCTCGACCACATCGCCCGCCGCATGAACGATGTCCGCCGCAAGCTGGGCCTGGGCAGGGGCGGCAAAAAGGTGCGCGAGCAGGAGGACGGCATCATCGAGTCGCTCGACAAGATCATCAAAAAACTTGAAGAACAGCAGGCGTCGAGTTCCTCCGCCGGAGGAATGCAGGACAATATCCGATCCAGTTCGCCCGCGCCCGATAGCATGCCGATCGGCGGCAAAGGCCCGGGCGACGTGAACAAACGCGACATCGGATCGCAAGCCGACTGGGGTTCGATTTCGCCAGCCGAACGCGAGAAGGCATTGCAGGAAATCAGCCGCGATTTCCCGCCGCATTTCCGCGATGTGATCGAGCAGTATTTCCGCCGGCTTGCCGCCGAAGAAAACCCGAGATGAAACCGCGAATCGGCGAAGCAGCACGAGCAATCGCGATTTACAACCGGCCGTCTTACGTTTCCGGCGGCCGCGTTTTCAGCCGCGCGCGTCCGGCCCGGAGGCGCGTCGGGCGCTCGGCGGCGTCATACCTCGCCCCGTGTGAGATGAGTGATTCGTGCACGAGAATGCGATCGTTTCGGCGCGCGAGAAGTCTATGAATAATGCTTCACTGATGACTCGCCACGAGGAAAAGCCGGGAAACAACCAATAGGAGCCGTGCTCGCGATGATTGTTGTTTATGCACTCCTGTTGCTGGGAGCGACTGCGCCCGAGGTCGAAATCCGCACCGTCGACGGCGACGCCGTGACCGGCAGGCTGATCGAGCTTTCCGCGACAAGCGCCGCGATCGAAACGGATTTGGGCACCACGACCATCGACGGCCAGAAAATGCTCTCGCTCAGTCCGCGTTCCGCCTCGGCGGCGAAGCCGCCCGAGTCGAAATCGGCCGCGCTGCCGGCGACGGTCAGCTTGGTCGACGGATCGATCGTGCCCGCGGCCGGGTTTTCGGCCGATGCCCGCAAAGCCCGGCTTCTGCCCGCACAAGGCGATCCGCTGGAAATCGATGCGCGCGACGTCGCCGCCGTCCGGCTTCAGGCAAGCGAGCCGGCAATCGAGCAGGCGTGGCGCGACATCCTGGCCGGCAAGCATGTTGAAGATATCCTCGTCATCCGCAAAGAGAATTCGCTCGACTATCACAAAGGCATAGTTCACGAGGTGAACGACTCGAGCGTGCAATTCGAAATGGACGGCGAGAAGATCGCCGTTAAACGCGCCAAGGTGTTCGGCATCGTCTATTTTCGCCCGCCGCGCGATTTGCCCGGGGCACTGTGTACGATCACCGACGCCGACGGCGGGAAATGGGCCGTGCGGACGCTGAGTTTCGACGGGCAACTGCGTTGGACCGCGCCGTGCGGCATCGAGGTGAAAAAAGGACTCGATTCGATCGCCAACATCGATTTCTCGGCGGGCAAAATCGTGTTCCTGAGCGAGCTGAAGCCCGATTCGGTCCGCTGGACGCCGTTTTTCTCGCCGTCGCAGCCGCTGCCGTCGGTGGAAGAGTTCTACGCCCCGCGGTCGGATCAGAACTTCTCTGCCCAACCGTTGCGCTTGCGCGGCGAAAAATACGCCAAGGGGTTGGCCATCCACAGCAGAACGGAACTGGTCTATCGGCTGCCCGGGCGATTCAGTCGTTTCAAGGCGATTGCCGGCATCGACGACGAGGTTGCGCCCAACGGCCATGTTCGACTGGTCGTTCGCGCCGACGACCAAACGCTTTTCGATGAAGCGATCTCGGGAAGCGATGCGCCCAAATCCATCGATCTCGATATCAGCAATGCGAAACGCCTGGTGATCCTTGTGGATTTCGGCGAGAAGCTCGACATCGGCGATCATCTGGTCTTGGCGTTGGCGAGGATTAGCAAATGAAGTCTGTTGATCTTATCCGCTGGTCCGTGTTGTGCCTTTGCTCGAGCCTGTGTTTGTGGGCTGGGGCGGGGCTCGCGCGTGTGTCTTTCGCGGCCGAGGCGCCGGAGGTCGATCCGGTCGTTCTGGCGGCCGAGGCCCGGCGAATCGCCGTAATGAACCGCGTCAAAGACACCGTATTGGCCGTCTTCGGGGCCGGCGCGCAGGGAGGCGGTTCGGGGGTGGTGATCACGCCCGACGGCTACGCGTTGACCAATTTCCACGTGGCCAAGCCGTGCGGTTCGGCGATGAAGTGCGGCATGGCCGACGGAAAGGTGTACGACGCCGTGATCGTCGGCATCGATCCCACCGGAGACGTTGCGCTGATCAAGCTGTTGGGCCGCGACGATTTCCCCGCCGCGGAATTGGGCGACAGCGACCGCGTGCGCGTCGGCGACAACTGCTTTGCCATGGGCAATCCGTTCATGCTTGCCACTGATTTTCAGCCCACCGTGACTTACGGGATCGTTTCCGGCGTCAATCGTTATCAACCTCCGGCGGGCACGTTGCTTGAGTACACCGATTGCATTCAAACCGACGCCTCGATCAATCCGGGCAACTCCGGCGGTCCGCTGTTCGACGCCGAGGGTCGTTTGATCGGGATCAACGGCCGCGGCTCATTCGAAAAACGCGGCCGAGTCAATGTGGGAGTGGCCTACGCAATCTCGATCAATCAGATCAAGAACTTTCTCGGGCACCTTCACAGCGGCCGTATCGTCGACCATGCCACGCTCGGCGCAGTCGTCGCTTTTGACGACCAAGGGCGAGTAATCATCAGCGATGTGCTGGAAGAGTCCGACGCCTACCGTCGCGGCCTCCGCTACGGCGACGAACTGATCAACTTCGCGGGACGCCCGATTTCAACACCAAACGCGTTCAAGAATGTGCTGGGCACTCTGCCCAAGGGATGGCGTGTTCCGTTGAGCTTTCGCCGAGACGGCAAGCGCTACGATGTGTTTGTTCGGCTTCAGGGAGTCCACGGCAAAGAAGAGCTGATTGAGAAGAGCATGGGCGGCCCCCGCGCGGTCCCCGGCATGCCGCCTCAACCGAAGGACGGAGAAAAGAAACCCGCGCGCAAACCGCCCCCCCCCTCGCCCGAGACCGCCCCGCTCGCGGCAGCGGAGCAGATCCTTGCCGCCGCAGGAAGCGGCACTCGAGCAAAACCGACGACTTCGCCGACTCTTGCGGACAAGTCTGCTCCCGGCGATTCGTCGCCCAAGCAACAACCGCCGAAGTCGGAGAATCCGCCCCCGAAAGCCGAGCCGCCGAAGATCATTCCCATCGATCCGGCGCGGATGATGCCGCAAGCGCCGATGCCCGAGGCTGTCAAAAAGGTCTTCGAGGAGAAGCACGGTTTCGCCAATTACTATTTCAATAAGCTGCACCGCGGCCGAGTTTGGCAAGGCTGGAGCAGGGCGTTTCCCGCGAGCGAATTGGCGGGGCCGTGGAAGCTCGGCGGCAAGGTGGAAGGCGGCAATGAATTCGTATTCACTCTGACCGATACCGACGCCGTGCTCAAGCTGCCCACGCTCGAGTCGCAATGGATCGCCGGCGAGAAGCTCACCGCCTCGCTCAACCCGCCGCACAGCGGCGGATTGCTTTTGGCGCTGCATCTGTGGCGCCGGTTGAACATCGTCGGCCCGGAGAAATACGGCGATGTTTACTATTTGGGAACTTCGCCTCTGCCCAATCGCCAAGGGCTGTTCGACGTGTTGGTGGCCACTTATCGAGAAGTGGAGACCCACTTCTACTTCGACCCGCAGTCGGGCCTGCTCGCCGCGATGGAAATGTACGCCGATGAGCACGACGATCCCTGCGAAATCTATTTCGACGAGTATGACACCGTCGGCGGCCGAAAGTTTCCGCGGCTGCTGACGGTTGTGTACGGCAACGACAAGTTCGCCGCGTTCCGAATTTCCGAAGCGACATTTGAGAAGGCAGCTCCATGACGATCGCTCTGCGGAACCTGGTGTTGAAGAACCGAATACCGGCTGCGTGTTGCGTTCTAGCGACGCTGGCGGCAGCCATTCTCGCTTTGCCGCACACGGCTGCCGCCGACCTTCATCAGACGATTACTCAAGCCCAAAAAAAGATCGTCAAGCTTTACGGCGCGGGCGGTTTGCGCGGGCTGGAAGCATGGCAAACCGGACTGTTGATCTCGGACGATGGGCACATTCTGACCGTATGGAGCTATGTTCTCGACGCCGATCGGATTACGGCCGTACTCGACGACGGCCGACGCTTCGACGCCCGGCTCGTCGGCGCCGATCCCAGTTTGGAGGTCGCGGTGCTGAAGATCGAAGGCGAAAATCTTCCGGCATTTGATTTGGCCAAGGCCGTCGCGGTCGAGCCGGGAACCCGCGTTGTTGCTTTGAGCAATGCCTTCGGTGTGGCGCAGGGGAATGAACCGGCTACCGCTCAAGCCGGCGTAGTGACGGCCGTAACTCACCTGGCCGCGCGGCGCGGCGTCTTCGAAACGCCTTATCGCGGGCCCGTGTATGTGGTCGATGCCGTAACGAATAACCCCGGGGCGGCCGGCGGGGCGATCATCAACTATCGCGGCCAGTTGGCGGCGATGATCGGCAAGGAATTGAAGAACTCGTTGAACAACACGTGGCTGAACTACGCGGTGCCGATCAGCGAATTGCGCAAGTCGGTCGACGAGATTCGCGCCGGCAAGTTCGTAACGCGGCAGCCGAGCGAAACGGAAAAGAAACCCGCCCGAGCCCACACGCTTGCCGGCCTGGGGCTGCTCTTGGTGCCCGATGTCCTCGAACGGACGCCGCCCTTCGTCGATCATGTGCAAGAACAATCGCCGGCGGCGCGGGCCGGCGTTCAGCCCGACGACTTGATCGTCCTCGTCGGCGATCGTCTGATTCAATCGATCAAGAACCTGCATTCCGAGTTGGAATACATCGACCACGAAGACCCCGTCAAACTGACGGTGATCCGCGGACATGAATTGATCGAAATCGTGATCTCGCCCGGAGATCGCGGAAAGCCGTGATCTTCCGAGGTTTTTTGACAATGCGCGATCGACCGTGCGCCATCGGGCGAATTCGCCGCGTGAATGAATTGATGAGCAGCGGCGGGCTTGTTGAGGCGGCCGTGACGCCCGACGTTGTGTTCCGATTTCGGTTGAATCCCGTTTGATTTCATAGTGCGACAAAAGCGAATCGAGAACGACTTCCCATGAATCGTACACCTTCTCGTCTCGGGAAACTTGCCGCCGCCCGCGCGCCCGCCGTTTTCGCCGCGGATACCGGTTCGGCGAGATCATCGCTGCGGCGGTCGAGCCTATTGAGCGCCGTGGTCGTTGCCGCAGTGGTGCTTTGGGCCTCTCTCATTGCGGCAGCCGAGCCTCCGACTCCCTCGGCCGACATTGAAGAGAGGCACGATCAGGCGTTTCGGGCGGCGGCGGCCCGGGCGGCTCCGGCCGTTGTCCGCATCGAAACAGTCGGCGGCTTGGAACGGGTAAGCGATGTGTTGTTCGGCACGGGGCCGACCACCGGTCTGATTGTCGATCCCAAAGGCTACATCGTTTCAAGCGCGTTCAACTTCAGCAACAAACCGACCTCGATCCTGGTGCGCATGCCTGACGGCAGTCGAAAACCGGCGCAGCTGGTGGCTACCGACCATAATCGCATGATCGTTCTCTTGAAGGTCGAGGTCGACGAATTGCTTCCCGTAGCGGAACCAGTTGCAGAAAAAGAGATTCGCGTCGGGCAGTGGGCCATCGCCGTCGGCCGAACCTTCGACAACGACAAGCCGAACCTGAGCGTCGGAGTGGTCAGCGCGCGGGAGCGTATCTGGGGCAAGGCGATTCAAACCGATGCCAAAGTCTCGCCGAACAACTACGGCGGGCCGTTGCTCGATATCCGCGGGCGCGTGATGGGCGTGCTTGTGCCGCTGTCGCCGCAGGCAGGCAGCGAGGTGGCCGGTGTAGAATGGTACGATTCGGGCATCGGCTTTGCCGTTCCGATCGAGTCGATTCTTCAAGCGCTGCCGCGGCTGATCAAGGGCGAAGACCTGAAGCCAGGCTTGGCGGGAATCAACCTCGGCGGCAATCTCTACCTCGGCGAGGCTGTCTTGGGACCAGTGCAGGCCAACTCGCCGGCAGCCGAGGCCGGTCTGGAAGCAGGCGACAAAGTCGTCGAAATCGACGGCCGCCCCGTCGCGCGAGCAGCCGATGTCAAAATGGCGATCTCGCGCCGTTACGCGGGCGACAAGGTCGCTCTTGTCGTCGATCGAAAGGGCCGGCGGATCAGCGTCAACCTTGTCCTCGTTGACAAACTGGAACCGTTTCAGCATGCGTTTCTCGGGGTGTTGCCGATGCGAGACGGCCCGCGCAACGGCACGCACGTTCGCTTCGTCTTTCCAGATAGCCCGGCGGCCAAGGCCGGCCTGAAAAACGGCGATATCATTTTGGGTGCAGCCGGAAAGCCGCTCAAGGGCGCCGACGAACTGCGCGAAGAACTGGGCGCCCTCAAACTGGGAACGAAGGTCGAGCTTCAAGTCCGCCGCGATGGCCGCGATCTTACTGCGGCGGCCGAACTGGCCGCGCTGCCCGATCAACTGCCGACCGAAGATTTCCCGGCGGCGCGAAAGCCGCAAGGCGTTTCCGAAGCCCGGCCCGCAGTGGGCAAAATCACCTTTCGGGTTCCCGAGGTCGCGGGCGAAACAACCGCTTATGTTCCCGAGTCGTATAACCCGGCTGTCAGTTACGGCGTATGCATGTGGATTCACGGAGCCGGCGGGTTCGACGAGCAACAATTGTTCGAGCTTTGGCGGCCGATTTGCGATCGTTACGACCTGATTTTCATCGCCCCCAAGTCAGCCGACCCGCAGCGTTGGACGCCGATGGATCTAAACTTGATCGGCAAACTCTGCGAGCAATTGGCGGAGACGTACAACGTCAGTTCCACGCGATTCGCCGTCTGCGGCTACCGCGAGGGCAGCGGGATGGCATGGAGTGCCGCGCAGCGGTTGAACGATCGTGTTCGCGCGGCGATCTTGATCGAAGGCCTGCCGATGGGCCCGGCGCCCGAAGTCGATCCGCTTCATCGGTTCGCGGCGTTGGTTGTTTCCGCGGGCAAGGCTGGGCAAAATCGGCCGTTGGAGCAAGCCGTTGCGGCATTGCGCGCTCGTAAGATTCCCGTGGCGAACTGGTCGCTCGGCGAGCAGTCGCGCGCGTTGACCGCCGACGATTGCCGCCTCCTCGCCCGCTGGATCGACTCGCTCGATCGGATTTGAACCGCCGAATTTGAACCGCCGGACTCCATGTCGCGGCACCGGCGGCCGAGCGTGCGCTGTTTCGGCCGAGGGCAGTCCGTCGTTTGTCCGTGGCCGATAACGCCGGAAGCTGCTCCCTTGTCGTCCGTCGCGTTCAATCGAGCGATTCGTGCGTGGGAGCCGGCGGTCAATTGGCAGCAGCGGTCAATTATTCGACGACGATTGGTTGCTGTGCGACCAAGGGAGCTTGATATCGGGCAGACGAGTGATCCTTGGCCCGGAAAGGCCGTTGGTCATTCCCGACGTGGGGGCAACGGTCGCTCCGCCGACAGGGGTCGCCCCCAAGCCGCTGGTCATTCCAGAAGGCGGGGGAGGCGGCGGAGGAGCTGGCGGCGCCGCGGCCGTCGACAGCGGTGCAGAAGCAGGCTTCTCCGTCTCTTTCGACTTGTTCTCCGCCGTTTCGGCCTCTTTCGCGCGATGCTGCGCGGCCAGTTCCGCTGGTTCGCAAAACAGCGCCTCTTGAGTGACCGCCAAAGTCGATCGCGGCCCCGTATGCGAACGATTCAAGTCGAGCAATGCCGGCACATGGTGCCCGGCGAAGCGCGTGCCGGAATAAATCGATCCGCGTTGGAACGGGCCAGCGCCGAACACCCAGAGATCGCGGGCTTTGCTTTCCACGGGAATGGTGCCCGACTGCCAAACGGCCTGGCTGGTGCGCCGGTCGTAGGCAAAGGCAGCAATTTTCGCCACGGCGCGCTGATCGGTGCGTTTGGCGAGCGGCAGCTCGGGAATAATCTGCGCGCCGGCGCCGGGCGTCGATGCCGGCAGGGTGGTTGCCGGAATGCCGAAAAGCAGCTCGTGCCGATCGGTTCCCACCGTGCCGGCCCTCAGCTCGACCACGAAGTCTGCCTCCTCAGGTTTGTCTTTCAAAATGCACTCGCTGGCAATCAATCGCTGCCGCACCGAACTGATCAGGTACGCCGAATCGAGCGACTGCTTGACGGGTCCGGCGTCGAGATATACCGTACAGCCGGCGAACATGCTGAAATCGAGTTGGCTGACGGCACGATCCATCGCATCAGAAAGAAGCAACTGCTCCGTTGCGGTCCGCGCCGTGTCGGACCAGCGCGTTGTTCCGCACCCGACTGTTGCCGCCGCCATCAAAATAACGGCGGCAGCCCAAGAGCCGGCGCAAAACACATCGCGGAAATGGGAGTCGCATTGCATCTCTGGCGTGTCGCTCGATGATCTCATTGAAACCCGAAGAACCAAAAGCAGTCGAGGCGGGAACAACACGCAGTCAGCCGCGTCGCCGGGCAGGCAGCCGCCTCCCCAGCGGCAACGGCTTATCTATGCTTCGCGCGTCCGGTAAAGGGCGATTCTCCAAACGGGTCCAACTCACTGCGGCACGCGAAAGGTATCGGAGGAGGCGACAAAACATCGTCGCTCGGTCGGAAGCAATCACAGGGCGACTAGTCCGCCAGCCGAACGGTGCTGCCGCACCCATCCGCCCCCCTGCCGTTGTTCCTCGGGATTTCTTGCCGTCAGACCGAAAACTTGGGATCAGTGGTTCCAATCGGCGGCGGATTATAGCAACGAGGCGGCGATTTCCCAATAGCTATTGTTTTATCCGCAAGGTATTATCCGCCAATCTGTTGCGTCGCTGGGCCATACGATTCCCGGCGGGGCGGTCCGCGCGTCGGCCTTCTTGGGAGGATTTTAGCGGCCCGGGGGGCGATCCTCTCGCGACTCCGCGCCCGCCGCAACGCAGTTGCGTTGTCGCCGTGCGTGCCCGTCGGTGTTTTCCCTGGGGACGGAGTATCGCCGGAAAACCGCCGTAGCTCCGCGGACAACTGGCCTTGACCTTCGAAGCATATCGGGCGACATTACCGCTGATCATGCGAATCCTCACGCGATACATACTCGGCGAGTTCACCAAGGTCTTCTTGGTTTGTCTTTTCGGCCTGACGATGCTGATGATCATCGTGGGCGTGGTCCGCGAGGCTGCGCAACAGCAATTGCCGGCGTCGCAGATTGCCCGCCTCATCCCCTTCATCTTGCCCGATGCCTTGCGCGTGGCCGTTCCCGTCACGCTCTTGTTGGCGGCCGCGACCGTCTATGGCCGGATGTCGGGATCCAACGAAATTATCGCCGCGAAGTCGCTGGGGATTTCGCCGATGGTCTTTCTAACCCCGGCGTTGTTCATCGCGGCTTTGGCCAGTCTGGCGACGGTGTACCTGAATGACTTGGCCGTTTCGTGGGGGCGCGATGGCGCCCGCCGGGTCGTCTTGGAGGCCGTGGAAGAAATCGTTTACGGAATGCTTCGTGCCGAGAAGGGATACGAGACGCAAAGTCTTGCGATTGCGGTTCGCGCAATCGAAGGACGGCGTTTGATCGGGCCGAACGTAAGCATCGGCGGAAACGCGGTGACGCCCGCCATGACCATCGAGGCGGACGAGGCGGAAATCCGCGCCGATTTGAAGAAGGGCGTGCTCAAGATCATCTTGTTGAACAGCACGTTCGATATCGAGGGAAAGGCGAAATTCCGGATCCCCGGTGCTTGGGAACAAGAGATCCCTCTGCAAGACGCCAGCCGCACGAACGCGGCGGCCAAACGAGTCCCTTCTTGGCTTTCTCTCAACGAAATTCCGGACGAAGAGCTGCGGCAGCGCGAACTTCTCCGGCGATTAGAACAAGAAGATGCCGCCCGCGCCGCCTATCAGATGCTCTCCGGAGACTTCATCGGGCTCGCCGACGAAAGCTGGCGCCAACGGCGCGCACGAATCGAAAGCGAGTACAATCATCTTCATCGTCTGCTCACCGAACCGCACCGGCGCTGGTCGGCAGGCTTCAGTTGCCTTTTCTTCGTTTGGGTCGGTGCGCCGATGGCGATCCGCTTGAAAAACCGCGACTTCCTGACGAGCTTCTTCCTCTGTTTCCTGCCGATCCTCGTGGTGTACTATCCGTTGTTGGCCTACGGCATCGAGGGAGCAAAAAACGGCACTCTACCACCCTACGCCGTTTGGGCGGGCAATGCTCTGCTCGCCCTGTGGGGCTGGTGGCTCTTGCGGCGCGTCCTCCGCTACTGACGTGGTTCGCCGCCAAGCGCGCGGCAGGCCGCCCGAAGTTTGCCCGCCGGCGACGAACGAACCCCACAAACCATGCAGTGTTTCCGCGAGGCTCGCCGAGTCATTGCGCACACATCGCTAATCAGTAGTTTGCAGGACTTTCAGTGCCGGCAATGCCTCCGTCTCCGGCGGTTTTCGAGGTTTTCACAACTCTGCCGAAGGGACACACGACCTTGAGAAACCCGAAGCCCCCCGAAAAACTCGAGAAAGCTGGGTGCAAAGTGCTAGAAACTACCGGCTAATGCGCCCTCTCCGCTACTTGGCACTCATCACGAAGATCGCCACGTCGGCCAACAGGTTCGCATTCTCGAAAACTTGCCGCCGCCGCTGCGTGTCTATCGCCACGCATTGATGAACGCGGATCGATCGTTCTCGGCAAAAATCCTCGAAGTCGGCGATGGAAAGGAACCGCACATCGGGCGAATTGTACCAATAGTAGCCCTGCATCGGCAAAACTCGCGGAGCCCGGCCCAACTCGGCCAATTGCCGCCGCAACGGTTCATGCGCGAAATTGGGGAAACTGACAATTGCCCGCTTCCCCACCCGAAGCATTTCCGCCACCAAGCGTTCCACATCCCGCACGGCCTGAAGCGTTTGAGAGAGGACAACCACATCGAACTGAGCGTCGGCAAATGCCTGCAATCCGTCGTTGAGGTCGGCATGCACCACATCGAGTCCGCGCCGCACGCAGGCGAGGATCGCCTTCTCGTCGAGTTCGATGCCCACGAGCCGCTGATGACCTCGGGCCGCCAAACGAGCGAGCAGCCCGCCGGTGCCGCACCCCAAGTCGAGCACCGCCGCGTCTTCCGGAATCAGATTGAGGATCAAATCGTAGTCGAGCCGCCGATGATGAAACATGCTCTGTTCGACCGTGTCCTCCGCGTTCCCCGCGGCGGCGATCGACTGTGCATCCCCTCCGGCGTTCGCAAAACACTTCGCGGCAACGCCGCCGTGTGCGCCGGTTTCAGTAACGCTCGATGCCGCCGGCGCTTCGACGCCATCGCCGTTGAGGTCAAGCGTTCCGCCGGCCCGCGGCACGGCGTCGATATTCTCCAAGAACGCCTGCACCAAACCGCCGTACAAAGGCAGCTCGTTGGGCAGCAGGAACGCGTCGTGTCCGCACTCGCTGCGAACATTGCAGTAACTCACCGGCTGGTTGTTCCGCAGAAGCGCATTGACGATCTGCTGCGATTGAAACGGCGGAAAGAGCCAATCGCTCGTGTAGCTGAGCAACAGCCATCGGCATTGCGACGGACGAAGCGATTCCGCCAACCGCTCGGGCGAACTCCCCAGATCGAAAAGGTCCATCGCCATCGTCAGGGTGATGTAGCTGTTCGCGTCGAAACGCTCGACGAACTTGTCTCCCTGATGGGCCAAATACGATCCCACGGAAAACCGCGTTTCGAACTGCGTTTGCAGGTGCCGTGGCTGGAATCGATGGGCATCGAACTTCTGCATCATCGACTCGCGCGACAAGTAGGTGATGTGCCCGAGCATACGCGCGATCGCCAAGCCGTCGGCCGGCGTCTTGCCCGTGTCGTAGTAGCGGCCGTCGGCAAAATCGGGGTCGCTGCGAATCGCGTTGCGGCCGACGATGTCGAACGCAAGGGCCTGGCTCGTCAGCCGCGGCGAGGTCGCGATGGCGACGATGCCGCGCACCGATTCGCTGTGGCGCACGCCCCAGGTCAGCGCCATGTGCCCGCCCAACGAACCGCCGACCACGGCCCTCAGCCGGCTGATCCCCAAATGCTCGACGAGCATCCGCTGCACTTCAACGATGTCGCCGACGGTGATCAGCGGGAACTCGCTGCCGTAACGCCGGCCGGTGCGCGGGTTCACGCTGTTCGGCCCGGTGCTGCCCCGGCATCCGCCGAGAATGTTCGGGCAGATGACGAACCAACGGTTCGTATCGATCGGCTTGCCCGCACCGACCATGATATCCCACCAGCCGGGCAAATCGTCTTCGCCGTGTCGTGCGACGTGCGAATCGCCCGACAAGGCATGACAAAGCAGCACGGCGTTGTCGCGGGCCGAGTTCAACTCGCCGTAGGTCTCGTACGCGACTGTCACTTCCGGCAACTCGCCGCCGTGTTCCAACTTCAGCGGTTGATTGAACGTCACCGACTGCGCGAACCGCAACGGTTCCGCCGTGCGCACTGCATCGCTGCTGTCGAAGAGATCGGTCATATCGACTTTCAAGCAAAAGCAAGTCCGTTTTCAACCATTCGCCTCCAACCGCCTCCGAGCGGCCGGCCGGCAAATCCGCCCGATCAAACGGCGTTCAATCTGACATCTTCTCACATTCGGGCTAGAAGAACCATGCCGCCAGCGGCCGTTTCGACGGTCAATCGCCGGCCGCGGCCGCACGGAGCGCCTGATCGAGATCGGCCGTGATGTCTTCGACATCTTCCAGCCCCACGCTCACCCGAATGTAATCGTCGCTGACGCCGGCGGCCTGAAGCTCCTCAAGAGTCTGCTGGCTGTGGGTTGTGCTGGCCGGGTGAATGACCAACGTCTTCGCATCGCCGATGTTCGCCAAATGCGAGGCCAACTGGCAGGCTTCGATGAACCGTTTGCCGGCCTCGCGGCCGCCGCGGATGCCGAAGCCGAGGATGGCGCCCGCCCCGGCCGGCAGGTATTTTTCGGCGAGCCTGCGGCTGGGATGATCGGGCAACCCCGGGTAATTCACCCAGCTCACGGCCGGATGCGATGCCAGAAACTCGGCCACCTTCTGAGCATTGCGGCAGTGAGCCGGCATTCTCAAATGCAACGTCTCGAGGCCTTGCAGGAATAAGAACGCGTTGAATGGGCTCAGGGCCCCGCCCAAGTCGCGCAGCCAGTGCGTGCGGCACGTGATGATGTAGCAGAGCGGCCCAAGCGCCTCGTGAAACACCAAGCCGTGGTAGGCGGGGTCAGGCCGGGTGAACTGCGGCCACTTGTCAGGCTCCGCCGACCAATCGAACTTCCCGCTGTCGACGATCACGCCTCCGATGCTTGTGCCGTGGCCGCCGATGAACTTCGTCGCACTGTACACAGCGATGTCGATGCCGTGATCGAATGGGCGAAACAAAACGGGCGTCAGCACGGTGTTGTCGCAGACCACCGGCAGTCCGGCCGCGTGCGCCACCTCGGCGATGGCGAGATAGTCGAGCACATCGTTCTTCGGGTTGGCAAGCGACTCGATATACACCGCGCGGGTGTTCGGCCGGATGGCCTTCGCAATATTGCTCGGTTCGGTCGCATCAACAAAGGTAACGTCGATGCCCAACCGACGGAACGTTTGCCCCAGCAAGGTGATCGTGCCGCCATACAGAGCCGCCGCCGAGACGATATGTCCGCCGGCATGAACAAGGTTCAGCAAAGCGACGGTGATCGCCTGTTGCCCGCTCGACAACGCCAACGCCCCGATCCCGCCTTCGAGGGCCGCCATGCGCTGCTCGAAGACGTCGGTCGTGGGATTCATCAAACGCGTATAAATCCAGCCGAGTTCCTTCAAAGCGAAAAGATTCGCCGCATGTTCCGCGCTGCGAAAGACATAACTCGTTGTTTGATGAATCGGCACGGCGCGCGACCCGGTTGTCGGATCGGGCGATTGCCCGGCATGAAGCGCCAATGTGCCAAGTCCGTAACTGCGTTTCGGATCAAGCGGCATGATCTACCTCGATGAATAACTCTAAGGCTCGACCGGTCGCAAGCGGCCGACAGCGCTCAGGGATCGGCCCAAAAACCTGCAGCCGATCGAAAAACAAGGCCCTCGCCCACGGCCGACGCATCCGTCATTTCGCCCCGCGGCAGGCTAGATGTTCTTCGGCAGACGATTTCGAGCACGTCGATACGGCAACCGGCTAACGGTCTTTCCGAACGGCCTCGATCTGTTGGACCGCCGCATAGGCCTGCCGAAGCAATGCCGGACTTTTCGACTCCCGCGCCGCCCCCTGCGCGATTTGGGCCAACATCAAGGCCTCGTCCCAGCGTTTGGCCGCACACGCACGCTGGCACTCGGCCAGCGCCTTGCGGGCCACTTCGCTGTGCTGGGCAAGCGCCTTGGCGGCTTCAGCCTGCTGCTTCAGCTCGGCAATCGTCGAAGCGAACTCGGCCGCGGCAGGAGGACTGTCGGCGTTGGGTCGCGCACCGCCGGATCCGGTGCTCACATTGCCGCCCGGACTGATCGCGCTTTGACGGGGCACATCCAACTCGGCCAGCAGGTCGGCTCCGAGCTTTCCGGCCTGCTCCCAAAGCTGGCGCGCCTTCGCGCGGTCGCCGTCGCGGTCCATCGCATGAAACGTGCCGTACAAGGCATTCCACGTGGGATCCGATTTGAATCGCTGTTCCGCGATGGCCGTAATCAGCTTGATCGGCATATCGGGCGTGCCCACGCCGTAACGTCTCATTTGTCCGGCCGCCTTGACAAGCACATGATGATCATCGGCCTCCACAATCGAGATGAACGTATTGCCGATCGGCATTTCCGTGCCGTCAAGTTTGGGCATCACGTCGCGGATGCTCTTCCAAAAACCGTCGAGGTGCGCCTCCAACTGTTCGAGCCGCTGCAATTCTTTTCGGTCGTCGGCCGATTGCGCCAGCGAAGCGGCAGTAGCCAAAGCCTTCTTGGCGTCGGCGTATTCACGTTCGGCCATCGCAATACGCGCCTCGCCGAGTGCTTTGCGAAAAGCCGTGCGTTTCTGCGGATCGTCGCCCGCAGGCGGCGCACCGTTCTGACGGCCGCCATTGCCCGGCGCGGGAGCAGGGGGCGGCTCGTCCGGCCGATTGTTCTTCGAGCCGGATAAGCCCGCCCCGCCGGCGGTTCCGTTTGCCTTGGCCGGTTCCTCCGTCGGCGCCGAGACGGGCTCCGTTTTGGCCGGCAGCCCATTGTCCCTCTTCGAGCCGTTGGGCGTCGGCGAAGGAGTCGAGCCTTTCTTCGCTGCTCGCCCATTCGTTTCGGCCGGATCCGTACCCTTCGCAACATTGCCATTACTGCTGTTGCCGTTTTCCGACCGGGCGAATTCGGTCCTCTTCAGGTCGGGACCGCCGTAACCGGCCTCGTCTTGCAACTTGGTGTAAAGCATGACGGACAGTACGCCCAGCGTCGCCAGCAGAACGCCCACGACGCTCCAGCGAAAGACCGCGAATAGCACGCCCGACGACCGCCCAGGCCGGGCAACCGTTTGTTTGACGGCACCAGCGGCACTGGCGACCCCAGGAAGACTCGGCATGGAATGGGACACTGTCGGAGTCGGCTGTAGCACACCGGCACCGAGCGCCGTCGCGGCCGGTACCGGTTGCGGAAACACACCCGCTGCCTGCGCTGCCGCAGGCAAGGGCGGCAGCGCGGAGCCTCCTGCCTCCGGAACCGCCTGCGGCAACGGAAAAGACACAGGCGCCGTCATCCCGTTGCCAACCGACTGTCCGGCCGGCCAATTGTTTGCAAGCTCGCCGGCCGCGACGGCAGGCCCTGAGGACGCTGCCGGAATTCCCGCCCCGGGCCAAGCCGGCAAAGCAGCGGCAACAGGCAACGGCGGCGGATCGGCGGCTCCGTTCGCAGAAACCATCGCTGCCGGTTGAGAGTAGCCCACCGGAAATGGGACGCGCACGCCCTGCCCACCGGACGACTCGACCGCAACGCCCAACGGCGGCACTGGTGCCGCCATCGCCACAGGAATCGTTCCATTGCCGACAACCTGCGCAAAGGGCACGCTCGGCTGCAGCGACGCAACGCGGGCTGCAATGGCCGCGTCGTAAACCGCCTTCGAATGCGGGTCGGTCAGGCAGCGTTTGGCTTCCGTAATCTCATCAATCAGCCGACTCCAAACGGCGGCCCACTCTCCCGGGCGAATCTGTCGCAGGCGCGCCAACTGCATGTCGGCCGCGCGGGCAATCGCCGCCGAATCTCGCTCTGTCGGAAGCAGCCCCAGCAGGCTGTAGAAATCCGGCGGACGCGGTCCCTCTGCGATCCCAAGCCATTGAGAATAGGGGTCAAAGGTCGTTGACACGGACGATCTCTACCTTCTTCTGAGTTCCTTGCGCCGCCTGTTCCAGTTACGGCAGACAGATGCGAAACCACTTGCCCGAACGGCGTC
>Ga0308417_1000831_pt1 | contig 21574 bp, 15 predicted proteins | sample HotsprSampleOS65_FD_203528 | JGI IMG/M metagenome (GOLD analysis project Ga0308417, IMG submission 203528) | Hot spring phototrophic mat microbial communities from Octopus Spring, Yellowstone National Park, Wyoming, United States - 20090730_OS65 ... | reverse complement strand
GGCGCGCTCACGGCGGGATGCCTAGCGTTGGCCGGCCTTCCAGGCCGAACAGCCGCTTTCCTGCTCGTCGCCAGTCTGGCAGCGCTCGTGCAGCTTGTGCAGGCGTACCGCGTTGGGCATGCCGCCGATAGCGCCGCTCCCCTGTTGGCGCTCTGGGCCTGGTGGGCCACAGTCCGTATCTGGCGGGCCCTGGTGCCGCTCGCCCACCGCGAACGCCCAGCACCGCAGGCCGATGATGCGCGGCCGATTTCGCCGGAAACCTGACCTGCCAAGGCCGCGAACCGGTTCGGGACGCGCAGCTTTTGCGGGTGGTTGTCGGTCACCGTTACCCACTGCGGCTACCGATAAGACGAGAGAGCGGACAGAGGGCTGCGGTGGAACTGCGGCCAGGCAAAGTACGCGGCCAACGTAGTGCCGCGGCGAACTCGCACGAGGGTGCGACGGGGTATGGTGCGCATCGGACTGGACGCCCGGAGCATGGTTATGCCCCGACCACGCGGAACGGGGCGGAACCTGGTCGACGTGTACCGGCTCCTCCCTGCCCTGCGCCCCGAATGGGAGTTCATACTTTATCACCAGCGACCGCTCGAACAGGCCGCGCAGCCTGAGAACCCTCCGTGGCATCATTCCAACGTTCGCCTGCGACAGATCGACTTGCCCGGTGACCGCTTCGACGCCTGGCTGCACGTGCGTATGCCAGTCGCGGCGGGGCAGGACCGCATTACGCTGTGCCACTTTCCCGCCAACAACGCCCCCCTCTGGTGCCCCACCCCGTTCGTTGTGACGATTCACGACCTGGCGCCCCTTGAGGTCACCGGCGAGCTGTCGCCCGAAGAAACGGCGGCCTTCCGGCGCGGCGTCAGGCGCGCTGTGCGGCGGGCCCAGCATATTGTCGTCCCTTCCGCGGCGACACGGACGGCCCTGGAACGCGAATTCGGGGTATCGCCGGAGCGGACGACGATTGTTCCATGGGCGCCCGACAGCGGAATGACGGCGGCCGTGCAGGCCGGCATTCCTGAGCGGGACCGCCGGCGGGTGCGCGAGCGATACCGCCTCGCGGAGCGTTGGCTGCTCAGCTTTTCCGGCAGTAGCCCGCGAAAAAACGCGACCGGGCTCCTACACGCTTGGGCGTGCGTCCCGCCGGACACACGCGCGGGCCGGCAGCTCGTTCTGACAGGCTGCGAGCCCGAAAGCTACCGGCAGCAACTGGCTGCGCTCGCGGCTGAGCTGCGCGTCGGCGAGGAATGCCGCCTGCTGGGATTTGTACCGTACGAAGATCTGCCCACGCTTGTGTGTGACGCGGTCGGGCTGCTGATTCCCAGCCGATGCGAAGGCTTTGGCTTGCCCGTGCTAGACGCCATGGCTTGTGGTGTACCCGTGCTGGCGTCGCGGGCCGGCAGCCTGCCGGAAATCGCCGGCGCCGCCGCGCTGTACTGCGATCCGCACGCACCGGAGAGCATCGCGGCCGGCATCCAGCAACTTCTGAACCGCGATGTGGCTGCGCGGCTGGTCCAAAAGGGTTACGAGCAGGTGCGGCGCTTCAATTGGGCGCGTACGGCGGAAGCTTTGCTGGGTGTGTATGAGCAGTGCGTGGACGCGCTCCAGGCCGGCCGGCGCCGATGCGCGACAGAGGGCGTATTGCAGTGAGCCTACGGTCGCAGCGCAGTCGAGTCGCTACGTGGGGACAAAAGCACCTGCGCCTGGACTGCCGCAACTATCGTGGCGAACGACCCTGCGCCGCCGGGCTACAAGGCTTTTGTCCGCTCCATTGCTCGCAGTACAAGCCCCTGGGTACCAGGATTCTCATCATCAAGCTGGGGGCGCTGGGCGATGTAATTCGCACTGCCGCGCTCTTACCGGGGCTCAAGGAGCGCTGGCCGTGCAGCCACATCACATGGGTAAGTCGCCCCAGCGGCGTGCGGGCACTGGCGAACCATCCGCTGGTTGACCGCCGGCTCGTCTTCGATGCCGAAACCCTGTGTTACCTGGGCCGGGAGCACTTTGATCTGTGTATCAGCCTGGACAAGGAGCCCGGCCCGGCGGCGCTGGCCATGCGGGTGCGGGCGCGTGAGAAGTGCGGCATCGGATTGAGCCCGTATGGGACGGTGTACCCGCTCAACGACGCCTGCCTGGAGTACTTCGAGCTCGGCATCAACGATGACCTGAAGTTTCGCACCAATGAGAAGAGCTACCCGCGGCTCATCTACGAGCTGTGCGGACTGCCCTATCGTGGCCAGCGGTATCGCCTCTACCCTGGTGTGTCCGAGCGGACGCATGCCGCGAAGCGCTGGCAAAGCCTGGGTGTCAACGAGGACGACGTTGTTGTCGGGCTGAACACCGGCGCAGGACGCGTCTTCGCCAACAAGAACTGGCCGGCGGAGAAGTTCGTCACGCTGGCCCGCCGGCTGCGCGCCAAACACCCGTGGCGCATCGCCCTGCTCGGCGGCCCCGACGAAATCGAAGTTAACGCCCGGATCGCGGCCGCATGTCCCGGCGTACTGGACACGGGCGGCGACCATACCGAGTTGGAATTCGCCGCTCTCGTCGCTCGCTGTCACGCGGTGGTGACGGGCGACACCATGGCCTTGCACGTCGCGGTCGCCGTCGGCGTCCCGTGCATCGCTCTGTTCGGCCCGACCTGCCCCGCCGAAATCGACCTTTTCGGGCGCGGCGAGAAAATTGTCTCCCGCGTTCCGTGCGCCCCGTGCTATCGCCGACACTGTGACCGCTCGCCGAACTGCATGGACGAAATCGACGTCGAGCGTGTGACGGAGGCACTGGAGCGCTGGGTAGCGCCCGCGAACGTCGATACCGCCGGTCGCCGCTCGCTGTCGCTGCCGGTTGTGGGGGTCAATCCATGAGCCCGCCCGCCGGCCGGTTGCGGATTCTCGTCGTGGCAGCGGGCGAGCCGTGGCCCCTGGACACTGGCGCGCGTCTGCACGTGTTTCACGTCGTCCGGCAGCTTGCGCAACACGGCGTGGTCACCCTGTTGCTGCCCGGCCCACCGCTGCACGCGGAGCGGTTACCGGCGCGCGTTCGTGTGGAGTGGCCACGCGGGGCGCTGTGCGCGCCGTCGGTCGGTGTCGACGCACCGCTGGTGTGGCGCTGGGCACGCCGGCACTTCGGGTGGCAACCCGCACTGGCCGCGTGGTTGACGAACCATGCCCATCCGGATCGCTTCGACGTAGCGTTGCTGCACGGTCCCCGGGGAGCGCTGTACGCCCCCGCCTGTGGTGTGCCGCCGGTGTGGGACTTGCAGGACGAGCTGGTCCTGCCACTGCTCCGTGAGCTGGAGTTCGCCGCGTGGCGCGACCGGCCAAGGCTACTGCGGCGTGTCGCGCTGTACATCGCCTACGAGCGCGCGGCGATGCAGCGCGCTGCCGCCACGATATTCGTAGCAAACAGCGATGCGAGCTACGCACGCCGCTGGTCTCCTCGCGCACGGGTCGCAGTCATCGCGAACGGCGTGGACACGGAATACTTCCGGCCCGACGAAACGGCGGCGCGTCCGGGCACCTTGGCGTTCGTCGGTGCGCTGAATTTTGAACCCAACGTGGACGGGATCACTTGGTTCGTCCGGACGGCGTGGCCGTACATTTGGGCGGCCAACTCAAGCCGGCGGCTCTTGATCGTGGGACGTGCGCCGACCGCCGCCGTGCGAGAACTGCGTAACGTGCCCGGCGTGACGGTCGTCGCAGATGTGCCCGACGTCCGTCCGTATCTGCGGCAGGCCCAGGTGGTAATCGTCCCCGTGCGCAAAGGCGGCGGGCTGAAAAACAAGGTACTCGAAGCCTGCGCGATGGCACGCCCGGTGGTCGCCACGTCACGGGCCCTCGCCGGTCTGTCGGCGCGACGCGGGCACGACGTGCTCGTTGCGGACGGTGCCACTATGTGGGTCGCACAGATCGAGCGGCTCTTACGCTCCCCCGGCTACGCCGATGCCATTGCGCAGAACGGTTACGCCTGGGTCCGGCGTGCTCATTCGTGGGAAGACGCGGGAAGCCGGTTTTTCGCACTGCTAACTGATACCGCGCAGCGGCGTCCGTCGAGCGACCGCTATCCGCGGTTCCAGACGGACGCGCCCTCTGAAGCGAACGTAGCGTCGCCGCCCGAGCGTAGCGCGGAGCGGCGCACGCTCCGTGTCGCCAACGCGTGCGATACGTTGCAGGAGGCTGTATGCCGCTGACCGCACTCGCTTTTCTGGTGATCTACGTGGTGGGGCTCTGTGCCGCGCTCTTCAATCCGGCCGCCGGCGCGGTGCTGTATGTCCTTGTTTATCACGTGAACCCGAACACGCAGTGGTGGGGGCCGGCTGTACAGGGGCTCGGTCCGCGTCTGTCATTCACTGTCGCCCTGGCGACAGGCCTTGGAATTCTGATCCGGCGACCACGCCTCGAGTACGGCGCCCGACAATTCCCTCTGGCGTACGTCCTGGCGCTCGTGCTGGCGCTGTTGGCGGTCGGCAGCCTGTTTTGGGGGGTCGACATCACTCCACGCGGACAGTACCAGGCCGAGAAAATCCTGAAGCTCATGATCTGGATATTCATTCTGCTGCGCTGCGTCCGCACGCCCGCCGAGTACCACGCCCTGATTTACGCGTGGCTGGTGGGCGTGCTGTACCTCGGATACGAAGCCGAGGGCGGAGCCGGTATTTTCCGCCAGGGCCGTCTGACCGCCGGCCTGGGCGGACCGGACTTCGATGAGTCCAGCGACCTGGCCGTACATCTGGTGGCAACCCTGCCGCTGGTCGGCGCAGCCTTTTTCATGGCTCGCACGTGGCTGGGCAAAGCGTTCACGCTCCTGACCGGAGCGCTCGCCGTCAACATGCTCATCATGACGCGCACCCGCAACGCGCTGGCCGGTCTGGCTCTCGTCGCCGGCTCCTGTGTCCTTTCCCTTCCCCGCCGATACCGGTTGAAGGGTCTGGCAGCCATTGCAGCCGGCAGTTATCTCGCGCTGCAACTGACCGACCCCGGTTGGTGGAAGCGCATGGCCACCATCGCCGAATACCACAGCGACGCGGCTGCCACGGGGCGGATCCAGTACTGGAAGGCAGCCCTGAAAATGGTTCGCGACCACCCGTTCGGGATCGGGCTGGGGAACTTCCACCACGTGGTCATGGACTACATCCCCGACCTGACCATGGAACGCGGTGCCCATAACACCATCATGGCCTGCCTTGCCGAGCTCGGCTGGCCCGGACTCGCGCTGTTTCTGTTTTTCCTGGCCGTCGTCCTGCACCGCCTCGGGCGCGTGCGGGTGGCGGCACGTCACTTGCCCGACATGCTTGAACTGCGCTACTACCGATGGCGTACCAATTTCCACCTCGGCTGGCACACCGTCGCGCTGCGCAGCGCTATCCTCGGGTACCTCGGCTGCTCGATGTTCACCACCCGCCTGTTCAGTGAAGACTTCTGGCTCCTGCTGGGTCTGAGCATGTGTCTGGATAACGCCAGCAAGTATGCCGCCGCCCTGGCCGCGGAGCCCGACGGCGTGCCGGCCGAACCACAAGCTCTGACGGAAGGCTCGCAGCCGTTGCCCGCGCCCGTGGCCGATCTGCCCCCGGCCGCCGACCCGGCCGTGCCCACGCAGCCATGAAAATCGCCCAGATTGTTGACGATCTCAGTTGCGGGGGGGCCGAGGGTGTCGTACGCGAACTCGCCACCGGCCTGGCGCGCCGCGGCCATTCCTCCTTTGTCTATTGCCTCAAAGAACCGGCGGCTTCAATCGCTGAGCTCGAGGCCGCAGGCGTTGCGGTGCGCGCCGCGCGCAGCGGGCCGCGCGATCTGTCACTCGTCTGGCGACTGGCCCGCTGGCTGCGCCGCGACGGCATCGATCTCGCCCACACCCACAGCAACGCCAGCACCGTCTGGACGGTGGCCGCGGCCCGCCCGCTTGGCATCCCCGTGGTCCAGACGCGCCACGGTCTGCTCTTGGGCGGGACGACGCACTATCGCTACCTCGCCGCGTGGCTCGGGGGCCAGCTCGCTGCGTCCGTGATCGTCGCGGAGTCCCTGCGCCAGCGGCTGCCGACAGAGTTCCTGCGGCGTGTAAGTGTCTGCGTGCCGAACGGAGCCGATCGTCCTGCGGTGGCTCCCGACGAAGCGCGGGCGGCCCTGGAATCGCTCTGCGGCCGGCGACTGCCTGGCCCTGTGATTCTGAGCGTTGGAACGATCTGCCGGGAAAAGGACACCTGCGGACTGCTGACGGCCTTCGCACACCTGCGCGCGACGGCAAGCACGGCTACGCTCATTTGCCTTGGAGCGGCGCGCGACCAAGACTACCAGGCGCGCGTTTTTGAGCAGCGGCGTCGCCTGAACCTTGAGGACTGCACCTTCTTTCCCGGTCCAGTGGCAGACGCATGGCGCCTGATGGCTGGGGCGGACGTGTTCTGTCAGGCCAGCACCACGGAGGCGATGCCGTTGGCCATCGTGGAGGCTATGAGCCAAGGTGTGCCGATCGTCGCCACAGCCGTTGGCGACGTCGGCTACGTTTCCGCTTGCGCCCCGCCCGACACCTCCAGCTTGCGCGACGGAGAAACCGCGCTGCTGGTTCCGCCACAGCAACCGCTTGCGCTGGCCGAGGCGTTGTGGAAGGTCCTTTCCGACCCCGCGGCGGCGCGCGCCCGCGCCGTACGCGCGCGGACCGATTACGAGCGTCGGTTTACCGCTGCGGCGATGGTGCAGCGTTACGAGGCCGTGTACGCACGCGTGCGGCGACCGTGTGCACGTCGAGCGACGCCGATGGCGCCCTGCAAGCCGCTCCGTACGCGACCGCGTGTCCTTTATGTCGGCCCCGGACCGGAGCAGATTGGCGGGATTGCCAGCGTGATCAGCGGGCTGCTCGCTGGACCGCTCAAAGGCCCGTGTGATCTGTACCGGCTGGCGTTGCCAGCTCCGCGCGTCAGCGAACGCGGTCGAACCGGCTTAGCCCGGCTGTTCGCTTTCCTGCGCAGCGCCGGCCGACATACCAGCGCGCTGCTCCGGGAGGCGTGGCGGATCGCATCAGGCCGCATCGACATCGTGCATATCCACACGTGCAGCGGCTGGTCGTTTTACCGCAGCCTGGCGGACGTCGCCGTCGCGCGGCTCCTGCGGGCGCGCGTGTGTCTCCACATTCACGGCGGCCGATTTGCGGAGTTCTGCGCGGGCACCGGCACAATCGGCCGATGGCTCATTCGCCGGGCCGCTGCGACGTCCGATGCGGTGCTCGTGTTGTCGCAGCGCATGGCCGACGCGCTGCGTCCGCATTTGTCGAACGCGCGGCTGGAGGTTGTGCCCAACGGGGTCGCCATGCCGCCAGCCGAGGCCACGCGGCCGCACCGGGCCACACAGCCCTGTCGCTTCCTGTTCCTCGGCGCCCTGACACGGGCCAAAGGCGTCGCCGACCTGCTGGCGGCGGCCAGGAAGCTTCATGCCGACGGTGTACCGTTTGAGCTGCTTCTCGCCGGCCCCGTGCCTGCGCACGAAACCACCGACTGGCACGCGGTCGTGCGCGAAAGCGGGCTCGAGCACTGCGTGCATCTGCTCGGCCCCGCAAGACCTGCCGAGGCGCACGCTTTGCTGCGGGCCTGCGACTGTCTGGTACTGCCAAGTTACGCCGAAGGACTGCCGCTGGCCGTGCTGGAAGCAGCGGCGCACGGCCGCGCCGTCATCGCCACGGCCGTCGGCGCCGTACCCGATGTCTTGCCGCGGCCAGTCGCGGCGGATGGTCTCCCGGAGGAAGGCTCGTGGTCGCCGCTGATAGCTCCTGGCGACGTGGATGCTCTCGCTCGCGCGATGGCCCGTGTGGCGCTGGATCCCGCCCTGCGCACAACGCTCGGCGAACACCTGCGGGACCGCGTCGAGGCGGCGTATTCGGATGTGGTAGTTGCACGCCGACTCCAGGGAATCTACACCGACATACTCGTCGCGCGCGGCAAACGTCACCGCATTCACAGGACTGGCCCTGACCCCTTTGCCCGGCTCGTGCGACTGGTGAACTATCCGCTGCACGAGTATCTTCGCGGCCGACCGACACTCGGCGAGTTGCAAGGGCTGCGGGAGAGTGCGCGTGCGGCCCCCGCACGACTGTCGTACGATACCACTCAGCGTCTGCGACGCCTGCTGGTCTTTGCGCACCAGCACCTGCCCTATTACCGCAATTTGTTCACGCGTTGTGGCGTGAACCCGGTGGGTGCCGACCCGTGTGCGGAGCTGCGCAAGCTGCCGGCGCTGACCAAGAACGACGTGCGCGCGGCCGGCCTGCGTCTGGTGTGGCCGGACGTACGGGGCGGCCTGATCGCGGCCACCAGCGGCGGCACCACGGGCGACACGCTGTACTTCTACGTGGATCGACGCCGACAGGCACAGGACCTGGCTGCCCGTCTGTTCATGCAGAGCCTGTTCGGCGTTCAACCGGGCGACCGCCGACTGCACCTCTGGGGCTCGCCCATTGAAAGCCGGGCAGGCCGACTGCGACAGTGGCGCGACCGACTCCTGAACGAGATGCTTCTGAACGCCTTCGATCTATCCCCGGCGCGACTCGATGAGTACCTCGCTCGGGTGTTGCAGTTCCAGCCGCGCGTGCTGTACGGATACCCGACGGCACTGGCGCTACTCGCGCAACATGCAGCCCGGCGGCTCGGGCCGCGCGATTTTTCCTGGCTGCGCCTGGTCGTCACCACGGGTGAGGAATTGACGCCCGACCAGCGGAACCAGTTGCGGGCGACGTTCGGCGCGCCGGTTGCATCCGAATACGGCAACCGGGAAGTGGGTGTGATCGCGCACGACTGCCCCGCCGGACGAATGCACGTCTTGTCGCCGCACGTCTTCGTGGAAATCGTGTCGGGCGACCGGCCTGTGGCGCCGGGCGTTTGCGGCGAGATTCTCTGCACGACCTTGAACGCGCGGGCGCAGCCGCTGATTCGCTACCGGGTCGGGGACGTAGGCCGCTTAGCGACGGAAGAATGTTCCTGCGGGCTGCCGTGGCCGGTCTTGAAGCTGGAGGGCGGCAAGATTGCAGGTTTCCTCGCGTTGCCGGACGGGCGCTTGTGCCACGGCGCCGTCTCGTCCTACGCGGTCAGCGGTCTTCCGGGCATCCTCCGCTTTCGCACGCATCAGCGCCAGCTGGACTGGATCGAGGTGTCGCTGGTGGTGAACGAGCATTTCCAGCCGGAATCGTGCGAGGTGATCCGTCAGCGGTACCGAAAGCTGTTCGGCCCGCGCGTGCAGGTGGACTGCCGGATCGTCTCGGACATTCCCGCCGATCCATCGGGCAAGCGTCGCCACGTGGTGTCCGACGTGGCGCCGAATTACTTCGAATTCGAGGTTGTAACGGCAGAGGACACTTGGGCGCGGGCAGGACAGCCGGGCTGAAAAACCCAACTCCGGGCAGGCGCGGGGGGTCCGAAGGTCGGCAGTTCGTGCTGCTGTGACCAGAGTTGGAGAACCGCGTCCGCACGCTCGAAGCGGAAAGTGCGGAGCAAGGCCGCCAGCTTCGCCTCCGTCGTATGCAGGTTCAGGCGGTGTCGGCACTGCGTCCAAAACGGCGCCGGCAAGCGCGGCTGCGCGGGGTCCAGCTCCCACGGGTGCACGTACACCATGACCGGACGACGCTGCGACTGGCGCGCCGCGATGCACCGGCGCAGCACGAATCCCGGCAGCAGACGCAGATAACCCCCGCCGCCCACGGGCAGTCGCATTCGTACGAGCTGGACCGTCAGCGGCGGAAACTCGCAGATGAAACGGCCTGATAGCGTGCGGGCCTGAAACGGCTCTATAGGTGCCTCGGGCACCCCGTATCGGTCGTGACGGATCGGGAATACGCTCGCATCGTAGTCCATGCCCTCGTCGAGCAGGACGTCCAGCGCCCACCACGTCGCGCGCGTGACGGAAAACGTCGGCGCCCGGTACCCGCGCGGGCTCACCCCCAGCGCATCTTCGATCCGCTGACGCGCGCGTCGAACGTCAGACCGCAGTTGGTCCGGCGTCATGCGGCGCAGGTGAACGTGGCCGTCGCCATGGCAGGCAATCTCGTGCCCCTGCTGCACCACCTGACGCAGAAACGACCTCAGATACGGCACGGTGCCGCCCAGAACGAAAAACGTCGCCCGACTCTGGTGCTCGGCAAGCAGCGCTGCGATCCGCTCCAGGCCGGCCAGGGCCCGCCGTGGCAGCCGCGCCCACTCTTCCGTTGATACGAAGCGGGCGAAGGCTTCGCAGTGAAAATACTCTTCCACATCGATGGAAAGACAGTTCAGGCTATGTGCGCAGGGTGGCTCCGAATGAGGGGGCGTTTCGCAGGACAGGGCGCCAAGGCCGAACGCCGTAGACACACTTCCCTTATCGGATGCGCGTGGTCCCCGACCGCAGATCACCCCGGTTACCCCAGGCACTGCGCCGCGACGGTTGTTTGCACAGCGGGCGTTACGGGTGAGGAAGTTGGCAACCTCCCTCGTCTGGCCGCGATGCTGGCGGTCACGATTTCCGCCAATCGGCCCAGCCGGTCGCGCCAGCTTTCTTCACGCACCAGCGCCTGACGTCTCCGCGTGCTGTCCGGGTCTCTCGTCTCCAAGGCACGCTGACAGGCGGCCAGAAACTCCTCTGAAGTCCGAGCCGTGTGAACGGCGGGGGCGTAACGCAAGACCTCCGTGATCGCCGTGGAGACGACCGGCAGCCCCGCCGCCAAGTATTCCCGCAGCTTGATCGGGTTCACGGCCCGCACCAGCCGGTTCATCTGGAACGGGATCAGCCCTACGTCAAACCCGCGGCAATAGGCCGGCAGCCGCTCGTACGAACAGCCGCCCAGCAGGTGTACGTTCGGGAGCCGCGTCACGGCGCCCAGGTCACAGCGCACGTCGCCCAGCAAAACGAACGACCAATCTGGCCGAGCCTCCGCCGTTCGGCGAATCAACTCCAGATCGAGCCATTCGCTCACCAGGCCCATGTACCCGAAGACCGGACGCCGGATATGTCGCAACACCGGCGGGATAGCGGCCTCCGGCAAGTCCGGCACAATTGCGAAATGCTCGTAGTCCACCCCGTGGGGCACCAGATGAACGTTGGCATGCCGCCCCTGGTGTTCGCCATACAGCCTGGTTGAGGCGGCAATCACAACGTCGCTGCGGGCCAGCGTCCGCGCCTCGAGCCGTTCCATCAGCGTGGCGTTGAACCCGTCGAACGCCGCAAAGTCGTCCACGCAGTAGTACACCACGCATTCCGCTGGCAGACGGTCGATCAGCTCCGGGGCGTCCGGCGTGAAGAGCCACAACTGGAGCGGGCGCGTCGGCAGCCGGCGCAAGGCACGTCGAATCTGCCGCGTCAGCGTACGGGCGTTTACCCAGCGCGCGACGCCAGACTCCGGAAACGGCATCAGCAGCGGCGAGAGGACGTCGAGCTGTGGGTGGACCCGCTGAATGCCACGCCCCGCGCGGGCCAGACGTCGCCACGCAAGACGCGCGTCGCGGCGACACAGTTGCGGCCGGCGTGATGCGTGATAGTTCACCCAGAGGACGTGGTTCTGCTCGCTGAGCAGTCGCATGATGTGGTGCTTGCTGGTCGGGTGATCGAACCAACTGCTCGCGAGGCACACAATATTCCGGTCGCGGATCACGCGCCAATCACCTCGGTCTGCGCACGCACTCGCGGGGCCGTCACCAGGGGGCCCGCCAGCCACTTCTCCAGCCGCGCGACCTGGTCTTCGAGACAGTAGCGCTCATCCACAAACGCCCGCGCACGCCGCGCCAGCTCCCGAGCCTGCGCATCGTCCCGCAGCAGCCGGACCACCGCCTCGGCGAACGCCGCTGGCGTATCGGCAACGAGAAACGGCGGCGGATCGCCCACATCCAGTCCCGCCGCACATGCGGGTGTCACCACGCAGGGCCGCCCCGCCGCCATGGCTACGATCAGCTTCGACTGCACCCCCAGGTCGTTGTCAACCGCGTTCACGAACACGCGCATCGACAGCAGGCGGGGACGCACATTCGCGACGTACCCGGTCACGGTGACGCCCGGCGTGCGCGCCCAACGCCGCACCTGCCGGTGCGGGCGCTGTCCTACGATCAGCCAGCGCGCCTGGGGTACCTCTTCGCGCACCGCTGGCCACACGTAGCGCCCAAACCAGTTCACAGCCCGGACATTCGGCGGGTAGAACATCGACCCCAGCATGCCCACGACCGGTTGCGAGGGCAGTTTCATGTCAGCGGCTGGGATCAATTGTGACCGGGCGATGGTCGTGGGATAGACAGCGGTCGGCAGCTCGGGAAATCGCCCGTGCAGCTTGGCACGCTCGCGCTCGTTGACGACCAGGCAGAGATCGTGCCGGCGTGTGACACGCTCTTCCAGGGCCGCGACCCGCCGCGCCTCGCAGCCGTACAGCCACCCCAGCGGCGGTCCGCAGCGGGTCGCGTAAAGTGCCCACTTCACGCTGTCCACGTCGCCCAGGTCGAGAACCCGGCGGCGCGCTTCGACGATCTCGGCTACCCAACCCATGGCCGACGAGTATGTCAGCAGCGCGTCGAACGCCACCGTCCGCGACCAGCGCCGCAGAACTACTTCCAGGCGCCGGTCGTAAAAGTATCCCTCCGTCACACTCTGCCCGCGCAGCAACGCAACAAGGCCGCGACGCAAAGCGGTTCGCGCCGGACACACACATACGGCGACCGCGGCGCACCGGCCGCGAACGTGCTCCAGGTGGGTTGGCGCCGGACGTACGGCGTTCAAGCACGCGAGCCAGACCTCGTGATTCCGGGCCAGGGCGCTGACGGTCGCCCACGAACGCAGCGTGTCACCCCGCTCCGCCGGGTACGGGAACCGTGGCAGGACCACCAACACCCGCATGTCACGCCTACCCTGGAATCGACCGAGCAAGCCACGCCCCGAGCGGCCGCGTCACAGCCAGAGGCAGCCGCGCCCAGATCCGCCGCGCTGGCGCGAACCGCGGGTTGGACGGGCGGAGATCGGGGGCCTTCCAGCCCCGCGGCACGTAGCGTTGGTATCCCAGGGGACGTGGTTCGAAACCCTGATTCTTCTTGAAACCGATCGCGCCGCGGTTGTCGGCCCGGCTGCGCCCGTAATCGAACCGGCGCAGCCCCAGCGCCACCGCCCGTTCCATGATCGACCAGTACAGCAGATTGGCGGCCCCTTCGCGCGGGCAGCGCTCGTCTGCGCCGAGAACGTACGGCATCACCGTATCGCGGAAAACGAAACTGACGGTTCCGCAAACTGGCCGCGAACCGTCCCACGCGACACTGGCCCAGGCCTGCTCGCGGAAACGCTCGAATAGCGCCACGAAGAACTTGTATGGGTAGTTCAACGAGCTCAAGCGGCGCATGCTGCGGCAATACAACTGCCATACGAGCGGCAGTTGGGCGGGGTCGTGTCGCACGACCAGGCCGTCGCGGTCGCGGGCATGCCGGGCTGCCGCCCGGGCGCGCTTGGGCAGAAACGCCGCCACGCCCTCTGGAGTTGTTGGCAGCTCCCGCGCAAAACCCAAGTACCCTTCCACCGGCTCAAAACCGGGCGCATCCGCTTCCGCGGAGCGCAGGTCCACCACTCGGGCGTTACATTCCTCCGCCAGTCCAATGGCAGCAGCGGCCAGCGCCTGGTATACCGCGGGGTGCTCGCCCAGAATCCCGCCATACGTGCCGTAGGGGACGCTGACCAATAGGCATCCGGCGAAGATGCTGTTGACCTCCATAAGCGGGAGGACGCCGATTAGCTGGCTCCCCTGCCATGCAAGCAGGTGCCGCGGTCGGTGGCCGAACGCGGCGACGACGGCGTCCGACCAGGCGGGATGATGAAACAGGGTGGCGCGCGGACAACCCGAGACGTAGCGCTCCCACGCAGCCCGGTCGGCGGCGCCCGTTACAGCGCGTACGACGACGGGGGCGCCAACCGCAGGCGCCGCCGCACAAGCCGCGTTCAGCGCCTCGCATTCCGTCAAGGACTCCCGCTCAACTCTGGCGTCCGCGGGGAGCGTAGTAGCACTCATAGCGGGCCTGGGTCTTGCTGTCCCGGGCATGCGACAGCAGGCAACCGAGCACTGGAACCTTGTTGGCCTTGAGTGTCTGAACCGCCTGGACGACGATCGGCGCGGGACTACGGCCCATCCGCACTACCAAGATCACCCCGTCGCACCAAGGCGAAAGCAGACAAACGTCCGAAACCGTCGTTACCGGCGGCGTGTCAAGCAAAACATAGTCGAACTGGGCCCGCAGCTCCTTCAGTGTCGTTGCCACACCGGATGAACTCAGAAGCTCCGCGCCCGCATCAGCGACGTCGCCAGCCGGCAGGAAACGCAGATTGGGCAGCGGCGTGGTTTGGAGTGCGTCCTCCAGCCTTGCAGAACCGCGCAGAACATCAGCCAGTCCCGGTTGGGCCGGGGCCCCGAGCATGCGGGCCAGCGACGGACGACGTAAGTCCGCGTCGACGATCACAGTGCGCTTCTCGCCGCCCTCAGCCATCACCAGTCCGAGATTCAGCGTGGACACGCTCTTCCCTTCCTGCGGCACACTGCTGGTAATGGCCAGCACTTGCGAGCGATGCTGAGAATTCACATTCAATAGCCGAGCCCGCGCCGCTCGGTATTTTTCACATATCGGCGAGTATCGATCGTGGAATGCGATTACGGCCGGATCGACCTGCCTGCGGTCCCACTCCCGCGTCTCCGCTTCCAAGGGTGTCACCGGGACCGATCGCGGCTGGGGAGCGACCGCCGGCTCCTCGACAAAACCGCTGGCGACCCCGCTCGCCTCTTCAAACGGCGCGGTCGCCGCGGGTGTCTCAAAACTCTCCGTGGGCACGTTGGCCGACTCGCCCGTCGGGGCGTCCTCGCGGATCTTCTGCATGACGCGGGTCATGGAGCTCATCGCGGACACCTCACAGCGCGGGCTCGGCCGCCATCGGGCCTGAGACCAGTCCTGTCGTCTCGGAAGCGGAAAACACTCGTCGCAGCACCTGCTCGGGCGGCTGCCGTCCCGCAAAGCTTGCGTAGGCCAACGCCACGCTGACGACCAGCCCCAGCAGCAGCATGCCCAACGCGGGCCACCACACGGTTGCGGACAGCACGGCCCGACGGCGCTCCTGCGGTGTTGGGATGACCCCGACGCTCTCCAGGACCGGCACACCGAGCACACGGCTTACCTGGTCAGCGGAACGGAACGAGCGATCGAAGATTTCTCCCAACGCGGCCAACAGGACCGCCACTGCCAGGCCCACGGCGGAACAGACGACAAAAACGGAGGCGATGCGCGGGCTGCTCGGACGGATGGCTTCCTCCGCTTCTTCCAGCAGCGCGAACTGCGTGCCTCGTTCGCCCGCTTCCGCCGTGAGGACGCGTTCGAGCGCCAGCAGGTGCTCCCGCCAGAGCCCCAGCTCGCGCGCTGCCTGCGTACGCTCATCCAGCAGCGTCCGGACGTCGCCGTCCTTATTGACCAGGCGGTCGTAGAGCCGCTGAAACTCGCCCAGACGCCTGTCCGCATCGGCCAACTGCTCGTCGGCCGCCGCCAGTTGCTTGCGTAACGACTCAAGCTCCATTTCGACGCGCAAGCGCTGCGCTTGCCATTGCCGATAGGCCTGACTGGTCGCGGGGTCGGTCAACTGCGTAGCCAGAGCTGCCAGTTCAGGCGGCGGGTTGGTGAGCAACGTCTGGCGGAGCAACTCCAACTGTTCGAGACGTTCGCGCGCGGTCCGCACCGCCGGGTGCTCGGCGGTCATGCGCTTGACCGTCATCAGATTGACGATCTCCCGTCGCGCCTGCTCGATCGCCTGGTCTAACAGCGTGTCGGTCTGGTAAGCGGCTCCAGCCGGTGCCTCACCGCTGCTGGGCGCGCCGGACTCTTCGGGTGGTCCGGGTCCCTGTGCGAGAAACGCCTCGCGCGCCGACACATCCGCCGCCAGCGCGACGCGGCGCTGGTATGCGTTGTCGCGTTGCGCCCGCAGGATTTCCAGTCGGTTGCTCAGGCCCAGCAGATCAACGTCCTGGCTGGACAAGGCGCCGAGGTCTTCTCGCAGTTGCGCGTCTGCCGCCGCGACCCGTTCCTGCAACCGGGCGATTTCGGCGGCAAAGAAGTCGCGGGCGCCGTGCAGGATCTCGCGCAGGCGCTCCCGGGTGTCGGCCACGTATTGGTCGCGCAAGGCGATAGCCAATTGCCTCGCGACATCGGGGTCGTTCGCCGCGCAGGTCAATTGGATGGTGTCCAGGTCTGCACTACTGTGAATAAGGCGTACGTCGGTGCGGAGGCGCAGACGGCGCGCCACGTCGTCCACCGCAGCGCGTTCACGCTCCGTAACCACCGGGCCGCCCGAAAAACTGTCGGCCGCGAGTAAACCCAACCGCACGAGCGCCCGGCCGACAGCGCGCGAACCCGTCATGTCCATAATCAGCGTTGCCTTGAGGCGGTCGAAGCTGTACGGCGACCTGCTCTGTACCAGGTTCTGAAGGACTACGTCGTCACGACGCTCGAAGGTCGTCGTGGCGGTGTATTCGCGCGGCACGTATTGGCTGAGCCAGAACGCCGCGGACCCCGCCACGGACAGCCCAACGATCGCCAGGCGCCAGCGCCGGCGCAGAATGGACAGACCCTCGGTGAGAGTCTCGCGCAGGTCCTCAAGCGTGCGTGTGGGCTGGTGCGTCATATCCGCACCCGGTCGCGCGGACCACTCAGCGTCCGAAGCGGCTCAGCAGTCCGGTCCGGTGATGTTCATCCTCGTCGTCATCGTCACCCCGGTAGGTTTCCGTCGCACTGATCACCGACGCCGGGCCACGATAGGCCTCCACCGCTGGCGCAACTGGATACAGCAGTTCACGCACGCGGTGGCCCAGCCAGCCCAGCGGGGTCGGTGGAACCTCGATCACGTCTCCCTCCTGAAGAAGAAAGTTCATCGCCAGATCGCCTTCGCGCAGCATCCGCTCCAGATCGACGGTAATTACCTTCTGTTCCCCCTCGCGCGCGCCGGGACGGACAACACGGATCTGCGAACGCCACGCCAGGAAGGTCGGCTGCGCATCGGCCAGCGCCATCACGAGCGTGTCGCGGCCTGTGTACCGTTTGGGGCCCGGTGACGCCACCTCCCCGAACACGTAGTAGAACTGACTGTTGTAGGCCGAGACCTCGACCACAACTTCCGGGTCCACGTAGTACCGCGACAGCAGCGTCTTCAGCTTTTCCGCGATTTCCGCCGTCGTCAGGCCCGCCACATCGACCTCACCCAGAAGACGCAGCACGACCTTGCCGTCGGCCCGCACCATCTGCGACATGCCGTCAATCTCCGGGGCACCGGGCGCGTGAATCGTGATCCTGTCCGGCGGACGCACGACGTAGTGCCCCGTCGACACCTCGTTTTCGTGGGCGCGCAGAAAAGCCACCATCTGTTCGTGCGTGTTCGCGCAGCCGACCAGGCACAACGCCGGCGCGAGCGCCAGCCACGGCAAGGCGCCCCCCGCGCGACGGGCTGCAGCGGACGGGGTCGGGGTGCCGAGCACGACCATCACGACTTCCTTCGCTTCGGGCGCTACAGTCACGCCCTGACATCGCCGTCCATGGCCGCGATCAATCCATAGGCTCTCGGCAGAGTTATCGACTGAATCGCGCCCCCCTTGAAGTTACTGGTCCCCGAAGATGTTTCCTATTCACACCGACGCGCTTCGCCGCCTTGCGGATCGCGACCTTATAGCTGCCCTCCCCGAAAGCCGATAAACAAAAAAGCATAGCAGGAGTTGCACGGGCGCGATGGAAGCGTACCGCTACTTCAGGTTGCGCCAGCCGCCGTTCGAGGCACGGCCCGATCCAGCCTTCTATTATGAGACGCCCGGACATGCTGAGGCGCTGGCCACCGCTCAGTACGCGGTCCACGCCGCCAAGGCCTGTTGCGTGATCCTCGGCGAATCCGGGTCCGGCAAGACCCTGCTCGGCCGGATCCTCGCCGACCACGTGAATCGTACCGCGCCGGTGCTTTGGATCCCCAGCATTGGCCAGCCAGCCGGTGCCACCGAAGTGCAGCTCTACCCGCCGGGGTCCTCTGCCGGCAACTCCACGCTCTACCGCGTGTGCCCCGAATCCACGACTCTGGCGGCCTGGGTGCGCTCGGCAACGCCGGCCGCCCAGTCCAGCGTCGTCATCGTGGACAACGCGGATGCCCTGCCCCGCCATGGGTGGATTGATGTGCTCTCGCTGCTCACGCGAGAGTTCCGACGTGCCCACCCGACCACGGTGGTGCTTCTCGGGCTGCCGCAGCTCCTAACGCGCCTCGACCAAGGAGCGCTCGTCCGCCTGCGCCGCCGCATTTTCCGCACCTGCGAACTTCGTCCGTTTACACGGGATGAGATAACGGCGTATATCCACCATCGCCTGACCCGTGCCGGCGGCGACATCCAGCCGTTCACCCCAGCCGCGGAAGACATGATCTTCCACTTGTCCGGCGGAAACCCCGCCCTCGTGAACCAGATTTGCGACAACGCGCTGGTCGACGCCTACGGCGACGATCGGACCACCATCGACGCACAACACGTTGTGACTGCGGTGCGGGCCATTATCGGACCGCTCCGGAGGCGGCCACGGCTGCTACTTGAGCGTCTTTGCCCTGCCATGCGCGTCTTGGTATCGCAAACGGCCCTGCCGCGGTTGAATGCACCGCTGCCGCACACGTCACCCATCACGGCAACAATGTCCGGCGACTCGCACCCAGGCGCACCCGCCACGGCCGACCCTGCCGCGGACCGCGCGGCACAGCCGCTGCGCGACGAACCCTCGACTCTCTCCACCTCTGCGTCAGAGGAGGTCTCCGTTCCCGACACGGCCGCCGAGCTCGTAGAGGAACTGGCGGTCGCTTTGTCCGGCACCGAGGCACCCCACGCAGGTCAACCGGCAACGGAAGCGCGGGCTGCCGCGACGGCGACGGCAGTCAGTCCACGGACTGGAGATTGCAACGCCGCAGCCATTGCCGAGCGGCTGCGGGTCGTCCAGGAGCGAGTTCGCGAGGCGCTGGCGCGGGTGCGGGCCGCTCGCGCGCGCGAGTGGAACCGCAGCCCAGCCCGAGTGGCGGACGGCACGCCAGCGCTCGACAACGACCCCGACCCGCGCCACTCCGCGAGGTGAAACCGCCGTATGGCCGGAGCGCCCCCGTCCGCCGAAGTTCCTTGCACGATCATCGATGCCCGAGCGACCGCGGCGCTGCTGGACGTGCGCGAGCTGTGGCGTTACCGCGAGCTGCTGCTCTTCCTCGCGTGGCGCGACCTTCGCGTTCGATACCGACAGACGTTACTAGGGGCGGGGTGGGCGCTATTGGAGCCGCTGGCCGGCATGCTGTTGTTTACGCTGGTGTTCAACCGCATGGCTGAAATACGCGCGGGCGAGTTGCCCTACCCCCTGTACTGTTACGCCGGCCTCTTGCTGTGGACGTTTTTCGGCCGGGCACTGCGGGCGACGACGGTCAGTCTGGTAGCGAATGCCGGCCTGGCTACCAAGGTCTATTTTCCTCGCCTGATTCTGCCACTGGCCGCGCAGGCGGCTTGCGTGGCGGATCTACTGTGCGCGCTGGCGATGTTTTTTGTCCTGCTGGCGTGGTACGGCATGGGCGCAAGCTGGCGGCTGGCTACTCTTCCGTTGTGGGCCGGGCTGGCCGGCCTCCAGGCGCTCGGCGTCGGCCTGGTTCTGGCTGCTGTCAATGTGCGCTACCGCGACGTCACACAGGTCGTGCCGCTGCTGACGCAAGTCTGGATGTTCGCCACGCCCGTGGTCTATCCGCTGTCCGCGATTCCGCCGCGCTGGCTGTGGGTGTACACGCTCAACCCGCTGACCAGTGCCGTCCAGGGTGCCCGCTGGGCGCTCTTGCCGGATCAGCCTTTCGACCTCGGCGAACTACTGCCAAGTCTGGTGTGGGGAGTATTCTTCCTGTGGGTCGGCCTCGTCTGCTTCCGGCACGTCGAACGCCGTTTCGCCGACATCGTGTGACCGCCTCGTGCCCGGCACTGCGCCGAGCAGCGCTCCTGCACCGTCAGACCTGAAACATCCGGCCCTCCTCCAGACAGGTGCACAGATCGCGGTATGTGGCCGCCATTCGGGCGCGGTTGGGTTCTGTCCCCAGGGCACGAACCAGGCGCCGCGCCAGACAACCCTGATTCAGAATGGTACGCAGCGGCGCGAGGAGCTCCGCCCCGCGCTCGGCCGGCGTCAGCACGCTCTCGTACAGATGCTGCCAGACGTCACCGACGGTGCAGCGTTTGACGCGCTCCAAGCCGAACTGACGAAGGTAGTCGGTATCCGTCAGCACCGTCTGGTCCGCGGTCACGATCGTGTCGAGCAGGATTCGCGCCAGCGGCGTAACCTCCCACCGACTCTGCTCTGACCAGCCCGTCCAGCGCTGTGCCACCATATCGCGCAACACCGCCACCAGTAGCGATAGCACCGCCAGATCGGCCTGCGGGCACTCCTGAATGTCCAGCAGGCGGATCTCGATCGTGTTCCGGTCGAAACGCGCGATGGCGCCGCGCGCGTTGGCCCATTCGTGTCGCAGGATGCCTTCCGGATCGTGCGGCGCCAGGTCCTTGTAAATCCGCGCCAGGACCTGCCGCTCGTAGTCCCGGCGTGTGTACACCGGCTCCGGTATGACGTCCCCGGTCACGGAGGCGACCTTCCGCGCGTTGGACCGGTACACCTCCAGCCGGGTATCCAGCACGCCGGTCGCATGACCGTCCGCCACGGGCGAACTGGCTGTCAGGGCTGGCAGGATCGGCAGCAGCAACCGAATGGCCGCGTGCAGCCGCCCGAATTCCTCGTCGTCGTAGAACGGGAGGTTCAGATGCGACGCTTGCAGGTTTGCCCAGCCGTGGCTGTGGCAGTTGAAGATGCGGTGGAAGGTTGCATAGACCTCGGCGCCATCGTGGGGCCACAGGTGCGTGTCCGTGTGCGGGTCCATCCACGGATGCATTCCACCCGGCATGAGCTGGCCGCCCAGCGGAGCGAGCAACGCGTTGATTCGCCGCACGCCGTCCTGGAACGACGTAGCCAGCCCGTGCAGGCCCGTGGCCGGCTCCGTGGTTTTGAGCTCGATGAGGTGTAGCACGAGTTCGTTCGACCAGGTCAGCGCGCCGACCTCGACGTCCGCCGCGTCGTGCCCCGCCGCCGCCCGAAGAACCTGATCGGCGGCCGGCAGCACGGCGAGTGTGTCCCGTCGCACCAGCATGTACTCCAGCTCCACGCCGACGCGCGCAAAGAGGTGGAAGGGCGTACTCATGGAATGATCTGTCAGCCGCCGTTCTTCTTCTGCTGAATGCGGGTCAGAAAGACGCGCATGATCCGGTCGTAGAGTTCGTTGCCGAGCAGGAGGTCGTCATAGCCGGCGTCGATATTCGGGTTATCGTTGATCTCCATGAGATACGCTTTCTTGCCGATCTGCTTGACGTCTACACCGTACAGCCCGTCGCCGATCAGCCGGGCGGCCCGCAGCGCGGTGCTCATGATCGTGCGGGGGACGAGGTCCAGTGGTACCGGTTCCACCGCGCCCCACTCCACGCGCCGCCCGTCGCTGCGGGCGATCTGCCAGTGGCCCTCCGCCATGTAGTACCGACACGCGAACAGCGGGGCGTGATCGAGGAC
>Ga0308417_1000830_pt1 | contig 21585 bp, 15 predicted proteins | sample HotsprSampleOS65_FD_203528 | JGI IMG/M metagenome (GOLD analysis project Ga0308417, IMG submission 203528) | Hot spring phototrophic mat microbial communities from Octopus Spring, Yellowstone National Park, Wyoming, United States - 20090730_OS65 ... | reverse complement strand
GTGGCGATCAAATCGTACTTGATTCCCGCCGGGCCCCGTTCCGTTTCCACAATTTCAGCCGTAATTTGCGGATTGGCCGACTCGACCCGAAGCACCTGCCAATCGGTGCGGCCGGCATAGCTGATCCGTGCCTTCCGGACTGCGCCGCTTCCCGGTTCGACAGTGCCGAAATTGATCACCCCGGGCTGAACGACGACATCGCCGCGAATAAACACATAAACGTGCAATTGAACCTCGGCCGGAAACGGCCGATCAAACGTCACGGTCAGTGTGGCGTCTTTCCGCCCGAGGAAGCTTCGCGAATCGATCACCGCGCGGATTGCCGACTTTTCCCACGTTTTCAGCGAATCTTTCAGGATCTTCGGCTGGGTGCAGCCGCAGCTCGAGCGCACGGAAACGATGTGGACGTCTTCTTCATAGATGTTCTGCAAGACGAAGTCGAATTCGGCCTTCGCCCCGCGAGCCACAACGCCGAAGTCGTGACTGGTAACGGAGAACATTTTGACCGCCCATTCCTGAGCGGCTGCCCCCTGGCAAACCGACCATACCGCGAGCGCGACCCATCCGTAAGTGCGAATCATAACGACAACCACCGTCCTTCGGCGACACGGCGTACCCGAACACGGTTTAGCCCGCGAGAGCTCGGCCGCGCGGGCAACGCCCTGATCGTACGCCAGACTGCCTTAGCCTGCACCGTTTCGCTTTTCTACGACCCTATTCTGAATGATACACCTTACCGGGCCGCGCCGACAACCGAGCAAGCAAAATCCACCCCATCAACCGCCGTTTTGCCGTAGAAATCGCAGCCGGCATGTTCCTTGAGCAGTTCGCTGGCGGCCGCGCCGCCGACCATGACGCGAACGCGGTCGCGGTGGCCCGACTTCTTGATCTCCTCCATGGTGTTGACGACCGACTTGAAGCAGGTGGTCAGCAGCACGCTCATGCCCACCACGTCGGGCTGGTGCTCGGCAATGGCCGCGACGAATCGCTGCGGCGGCACATCGACGCCCAAATCAATCACCTCGAAACCGACGCCGCGGAGCATCATGATCACGATATCTTTGCCGATGTCGTGCACGTCATGCTGCACCGAGCCGATAACCACCTTGCCGATGGTGCGCTGCGATTCGGCCTGCGACAGAAGCGGCGCCAACTCGGTCATGATGCTCTTCATCACCATCCCGCCGAACATCAACTCGGGAATGAAGCACTCGCCCCGCTGAAACCGTTCGCCCAGCGCCGCCATGCCGCGATTGCATTCGGTGATGATCTCCGTTGCCGACGTGCCGGAAGCGACCATCGCTTTGATGCAGTCGCGCACTTGATCTTCGCGGCATTGAGCTAAGGCATCAGCCAACGTCGTTTGGTCGCTCATCATCGATTCCTCGGCAGGTCAACAAAAAAGGGCATGTCAACAGCGAAAGGACGCATCCACCGGACGCAACCGACGCACGGCGTGCCGACGCTGCCGACGCGATCGGCCGCTTCGCCGGGAACAGACGAGTCGGTCCGCGAGATCGTCCGTTTGCTTCGTTCCGATTCAGAACGAAAGCAGGCACTGCCAGATGTACGTGTAGGCCATCGAATCGAGATCTTCCCAAACGCGGCGAACCAATTCGGCGTCGCCCTCGATCTTCGGCCACTCGCGCGAAACGATCTCCCACGGCAGGCAAACGCCCGGGGCGATCGGCTGACGCGATTCAACCGGCTGGTCGGAGGGTTCGGTGTTGGGCATTGTTCAGTACTCCCCGTAGAGTCGGGCGGCCTCGGTCATCGCACGAACGTTCTCCACCCGAGTATCGTCTTGCATGATCGCGCTGGCATCGACGATATAGCCGCCGTCGCGACCGATCGTTTCGATCAACTTCTTTACGTATTCTTTCACGTCGTCCGGTCGGCCGAAGGCCAGCAGATCGTTGGGCACGCCCCCGCTGATGCAGAACTTGCCCACCAACGCCCGATGGACCTCAAACGGATCGCCGCGATCGATATGATAGACGATGCTTCCCTCGGGCAACTCGGCGATGTACTTGAGGTTGGCGTTCCATTCGCCTTCGGCATAGAACAGCGTTTGAATGCCGCGGGCCCAAAGGCCCTCGATAATCTGGCGCAGCGTGGGCCAATAGAACTTGGCGAACTGATCCGGCGAGAGAAACGGCACGCATCCGCGATGCATCCACAGCCCGACGGGCAAGTTGCGCTGCGGGTCGGCTCCGCTGGCGGCGATGTGCAGCAAGTGAGGCGTCAGCGCTTCGCACGCCGCCAGCACCTTTTGAGGCTGACGAAACATATCCATGCACAGCCCGCGATACCCGCGCAGCTTATCGGCAATGATGTCGAACGGTGCCTTGAGGATCCCGCTCAAGGCCGACGGCGTGCCCGATTCTTGCCGCAGGCGGGCAATCTGATCGCCGAAGGCATGAAAGTAGCTAAGCATGGCCATCGAACCGCGCACAAACGAAAGATTGTTGCGGTATGCGGTGGTTTCCCCTCTCGCCCGAACCTCAGTCGTTACGCGCGGCAGCCAAACGTTGTACAAGTAGCCGGTCGGATCGGAGATCAGTTCGTCGTACTCGTCCGGCCGCATGTGGGCTTGGTCGTCGGGCGGCTCGAGATACTGAAACGGCGTGTCGGGCGGGATTTCGATGCCCGGGCAAGCGTAGTACTTGATGCCGATCGCCTTGACCAGCCCCGTCCACACGTACACCATGTTGGGAACAACCGCGTCCCAATCGAACTCCGCAGCGCATTTCCGCGCGGCCGCGAACGCCTTCTGGTAGTCGTGGGTAACCTCTTGAATCGTGTAGCCGGCGTACTTCGCAGTAAACGGCGTACTTCGCAGTAAACTCGGCCACGAAGGGGCGAATCGGCACGCGATCGGGCTTCTCGCGCCGCATGGCCTTTACGTACCGGGTCAGCCGCTCCTGGTACAACTTCTCCGCAGCTTCGTTCATGCGACGCATCCCCCTTTGCGAACAACGCTTAGCACTCTCGGCGGCAAGTATGGCAAAAAGCCGACCCGATGTCAATTTCAGCCCGTGTCGATCAAGGAGTTGCGGTTTTGAACCTCCACTACTAACAGCGCGGCGGCCGCAATTGCCGCAAAGTGAATGACCTGGTGTTGTGCCCGCCCCCTGCTCATCCTCGACGTTCGCTTTGAGACAGGCAGGAACCAGAGGCCGACCAGCCGGCGCGGCCATGCCGCCGATCGTTTGTGCAAGTCCTGGTCATTCGCCAATCGCCCACGTTGCAGAGGCCTTTACGGAATCCAAGCCCGAAGTGTGTCGGCACCGTAGATTTCGGAAAAATTCGTTTGTGAACGCGACATTCTCGGGAAGAGAATTCGATTCAAACAGTCTGCCCCAAAGGGCAACGAACTCGCGCGAAATCGGCGAAGGGAACAATAAAAGAATACCTTATAGTATTGTCTTTTCGATATTATGCTTCTATAATAACCCAAAGGCCGGTCTATCGCAGGTTTTCACCGGGTTCGACGGGGAAGACCGCCACCCCCGTCCCTGATCGATGGGTAGGCGGTCCCGCCGAATCAAGTCGTTGGTGTTGAAGGAATTCTTTCGAGCTTTGTTCTAGACGAGACGCGAACGTGAGCAGACCGTTGCATCCGCCCGCCCAGGGAATGTATGACCCCGCATTCGAGCACGATGCCTGCGGCATCGGGGCGATCGTCAATATTTCCGGGCGCCGTGAACATAAGATCATCGAATACGGCAAGCAGGTTTTGCTGAACTTGATGCATCGCGGCGCCGCCGGGGCCGACGAGTGTACCGGCGACGGCGCCGGCATGATGATCCAAATCCCGCACCGTTTTCTTCAGGAAGAAGTTGATTCGCTCGGCTTCGCGCTTCCGGCGCCAGGGAGATACGGCGTAGCGATGGTCTTTCTGCCGCGAGACAGCCAGTCGCGTGCGCTGTGCGAAGCGATTTTCGCCGCGAAGGTCGCCGACGAGGGGATGGCGTTGATCGGCTGGCGCGATGTACCGACCGACAACTCGTCGCTCGGCGAGATTGCCCGGCACAGCGAACCGGTTGTGCGGCAGGCGTTCATTGACGGGGGACCGTGGTCGGACCCCGTGATCGAGCAGCGTTTGTACGTGGCGAGGAAGCGGATCGAGAAAGCGGTGATCGAACAATTGGGGCCTCAGGCCGATTGGTTCTATGTCTGCACGATGTCGTCGCGGACGATCTGCTACAAGGGCATGTTCCTTGCGCCGCAGTTGTTCGCGTACTATCCCGATTTGGCCGACCTGCGGACGGAGACGGCGCTGGCAGTCGTCCATCAACGGTACAGCACCAACACGTTCCCCAGTTGGCGGTTGGCCCAGCCGTTCCGCATGGTGGCCCACAACGGCGAGATCAATACGCTGCGGGGCAATATCAATCGGCTTCGCGGCAACGAAAACTCGATGAAATGCCCGTCGCTGACCGAGCGGATGGAAGACCTATTCCCCGTGGTTCAGCCCGGCGGAAGCGACTCGGCCGCGTTCGACAATTGCATGGAGCTGCTGGTTCATGCGGGCCGCAGCGCGCCGCACGCCTTGATGATGATGATTCCCGAAGCATTCGGCCCGGCCTACCACATTTCGACCGACAAGCGGGCATTCTACGAGTATCACGCGGCGATCATGGAACCGTGGGATGGTCCAGCGGCCATGGTGTTCACCGACGGCCGGCTCGTCGGCGGCACGTTGGATCGCAACGGGCTGCGGCCGTGCCGCTATGTAGTGACCACCGACGGACTGGTGGTGCTGGCCAGCGAAGTCGGGGTCGTGTGGTTCCCGCCCGAGCAGATTCTGCAAAAGGGCCGCCTTCAGCCCGGGCGCATGTTCCTGGTTGATACCGTGGAAGGCAGGATCATCACCGACAATGAGATCAAGGGCAAGATCGTCCGCCGCAGGCCTTATCGCCGCTGGCTGGAGGAAAACCGCATCGAGTTGCGCGGCCTGTTTCAGCCGTCGCGACCGGCCGCGAGCGATTCGCAGACGATTCATCAGCGGCTGCGGGCGTTCGGTTACACGCGAGAAGAGCTGGAGATGGTTGTCGGCGTGATGGCCGAGTCGGGGCAAGAGCCGGTCGGTTCGATGGGAACCGACACGCCGCTGGCCGTGCTTTCCAGTCGGCCGAAGCTGTTGTTCAATTACTTCAAACAGCTATTCGCGCAAGTGACCAATCCGCCGATCGACCCGCTGCGCGAGGGATTGGTGATGTCGCTCATGTCGTTTGCCGGCAAGCAGCGGAATCTGCTCGACGAGTCGCCGGAACACTGCCGCCAACTCCGCTTGCCGCACCCGATCTTGACGATCGACGATATGGAGCGGTTGCGGACCGCCGCACGCCCCGACTTCAAAATCGTGACGCTGCCGATACTTTTCGACGCCACTTCTGCCGAACCCGGCGAAACGCTGAAGAAAGCGTTGGACGACTTGGTCGATCAGGCCGAGGCGGCGATTCGCGACGGAGCTTCGCTCTTGATCCTCAGCGATCGCGATGTCGGACCGCGGCGCGCCGCCATTCCCTCGCTGCTGGCCACGGCGGCGGTGCATCACGGCTTGTTGCAGCGGCGGTTGCGAAGCGAGGCGGGCATTGTCGTCGAGAGCGGCGAGCCTCGCGAGGTGCAGCATTTCTGCCTGCTTATCAGTTACGGGGCCAACGCGATCAACCCCTACCTGGCGTTCGAGGCCGTGATGAAACTGCACCGCGAGGGCGACCTCCCGCAAGACACGCCCATCGAGCAGTTGATCGACCGTTTCATTACGGCGGCCAAGAAGGGCATCCTCAAGACGATGTCGAAGATGGGCATTTCCACCATCCGCAGTTACTTCGCCGCTCAGCAGTTCGAGGCGGTGGGCCTCAGTCGCGAGGTCGTCGATCGCTACTTCTGCGGAACCGCCTCAAGGATCGAAGGAGCCGACCTGAATGTTCTGGCCGCCGAGGCCTTGGCGCGGCATCGTGCCGGTTTTTCTCCCCGGCAACCCGGCGACTTGGAACTCGATTTCGGCGGAGAATATCATTACCGCCTCGACGGCGAGTCGCATCTTTGGAATCCGACGACGGTCACCCGGCTGCAACATGCCGTAATGTATAACGACCCGAGCGCCTACGCCGAATACTCGAAGGCCGTCAACGAGCAGTCGCGCGAATTGTGTACGCTCCGCGGGTTGTTCGAGTTTCGCGGCGGGACCCCGATCCCGATCGAGGAAGTGGAACCGGCCTCCGAGATCGTCAAGCGGTTCTACACCGGGGCGATGTCGCACGGCTCGATCAGCAAAGAAGCGCACGAAGCGCTGGCGATTGCCATGAATCGGCTGGGCGCGAACGCGAACACCGGCGAGGGCGGCGAGGATCCGGCCCGATACGAGCCGCTGCCCAACGGCGACTCGCTCAACTGCGGCATCAAGCAGGTGGCCAGCGCCCGGTTCGGCGTGACGATCGAATACCTGGCCAACGCCCGGATTCTGCAAATCAAGATGGCCCAGGGGGCCAAGCCGGGCGAGGGCGGACAACTGCCCGGACACAAGGTAACCGAGGAAATCGCCCGCCTGCGGCATTCCACCCCCGGCGTCTCGCTCATCTCGCCCCCGCCGCACCACGACATCTACTCGATCGAAGACCTGGCCCAACTGATTTTCGACTTGAAGTGCGCCAATCCCGACGCCAAGGTGTCGGTCAAGCTGGTGTCGGAGGTGGGAGTCGGCACGGTGGCCGCCGGCGTCGCCAAAGGCAATGCCGACGAAGTGCTGATCAGCGGACACGACGGGGGAACCGGCGCCAGTCCGCTCAGCTCGATCAAGTATGCCGGCACTCCCTGGGAGCTTGGTCTGGCCGAGACGCAGCAAACGCTGGTGCTCAATGGGCTGCGCGACCGCATCGTGGTGCAGTGCGACGGTCAGATGAAAACCGGACGAGATGTCGTGATCGGCGCCTTGCTCGGCGCAGAGCGATTCGGCTTCGGCACATCGGCGCTGGTCGCCTTGGGATGTCTGCTCATGCGAAAATGCCACTTGGGCACCTGTCCGGTGGGCATCGCTACGCAGCGGCCCGATTTGCGCGCCAAGTTTGGCGGCAAGCCCGACTTCATCGTGCGTTTCCTTTTGTTCGTCGCCGAGGAAGTCCGGCAGATCATGGCCCAGTTGGGATTCCGCACCTTCGACGAGATGGTCGGCCGCGTGGAATTCCTAAGCGTCCGCAAAGCAGTGGACCACTGGAAAGCCAAAGGGCTTGATTTCAGCCGCGTCTTGCAAGCGCCCGATCGCTCCAACGGCTGCGCGTTGCGTTGCGTTCGGCCGCAAACGAATCCTCTGGCCGACCATATCGACTGGCGCATCCTCCCGCTGGTGTCGGAGGCGATCGAGCATCAAAAGCCGGTTCGCCTTTCCATGCCGATCAACAACACCAACCGCACGGTGGGCACGATCATCAGTCATCACATCGCCAAGCGCTACCGGTCGGCCGGTTTGCCGGACGACACGATCAACATCACATTCGTCGGGTCGGCCGGCCAGAGTTTCGGCGCCTTCGCCTGCCGCGGAATGACGCTCCAACTGATCGGCGACGCGAATGACTATTTGGGCAAAGGGCTTTCCGGCGGGCGGATCATTGTCCGCGTGCCGCCGGGAACGACGTTCGACCCGGCCGAGAACATCATCGTCGGCAACACGTTGCTCTACGGCGCCACGGCCGGCGAGGTGTTCATCAACGGCGCCGCCGGCGAACGGTTCGCCGTGCGCAACAGCGGAGCGATAGCCGTCGTCGAAGGCGTGGGCGACCATGGATGCGAGTATATGACCGGCGGAACGGTCGTCGTGCTCGGAAAGACCGGCCGGAACTTCGCCGCCGGCATGAGCGGCGGGGTGGCCTACGTGCTCGACGAGGCGCAACTGTTCGATACGCTCTGCAATCTCGATATGGTCGATCTTGAAGCGATTTGGCAACCGGAAGATCTGGAAACGCTGCATCAATTGATCGCGCGGCACTTCCAGTTCACCGGCAGCCGACAGGCCGAACGAATCCTCAACAATTGGCGAGACCTTTCCGGCCGCTTCGTCAAGGTCATGCCGATCGATTACCGCAAAGCCCTGGAAAAAATGCGCGAACGAGAGCACCATGCCGCGGAGCAAACGCCGGCCACCGAGGAGGTGTTCGTCGCCAAGCCGTAGGCCGACGGTAAACGGCGGAAGAATGCGCAACCGCGCGGCCTTTTCCGCCGCCGAGCACAAGTGGTCCAGTACGATGAGATTTGGGAATCAACCATGGCCAAGCCCACTGGTTTTATCGAGTTTCAACGAGTTGAAGTGCCGCATCGCCCGATCGAGGAGCGGATACGCGACTGGTACGAAGTCGATCGGCCCTTGGCGGCGCGGGTGCTCAACGAGCAAGCGGCCCGCTGCATGGATTGCGGCATCCCCTTCTGCCATGCCGTCGGATGCCCGGTGAAAAACCGCATTCCGGAATTCAACGATTTGGTGTATCGGGGCAAGTGGCGCGAAGCAGCCGACAATCTGCATTCGACGAACAACTTTCCCGAAATCACCGGCCGCGTCTGTCCGGCGCCGTGCGAAGCGGCATGCACGCTGGCGTACAACGATCTGGCGGTGAACATCAAACAGATTGAATATCAGATTGCCGAGAGGGCCTTTGCCGCCGGCTGGGTCGAGCCGCTGCGCCCCCGCCAACGAACCGGGCGCCACGTGGCGGTGGTCGGTTCGGGCCCCGCCGGATTGGCGGCCGCCCAACAGCTCAACCGTTTAGGCCATGAAGTGATCGTCTTCGAGAAAGACGACCGCCTCGGCGGGCTGCTGCGTTACGGCATCCCCGACTTCAAGCTGGAGAAGCACGTCATCGACCGCCGTTTGGAACAGATGGTGGCCGAAGGAGTGAAGTTCGAGCCTAGCGTCCATGTGGGGGTTGATCTGCCCGCCGACCGTCTGCGAAGCGATTTCGACGCCGTGCTGTTGACCATGGGCGCCGGCCAACCGCGCCCGCTGAACGTCCCGGGCGCGGAGCTTCGCGGTGTTCACTTCGCCATGGATTTCCTCTGTCGCCAGAACCGTCGCAACGCGGGCGATCCCCTGCCCGACGGCGAAACATCGCTTTCGGCGCGGGGGAAAGACGTGATTGTCGTCGGCGGCGGCGACACGGGAAGCGACTGCGTGGGCACGGCGATTCGGCAAGGCGCTCGCAGCGTCACGCAATTGGAAATCCTCCCCAAACCGCCCGAGGGCAAGAACCCCGAAACCCCTTGGCCGTTTTGGCCGCGGATTATGCGCACCAGCTCTTCGCATGAAGAAGGCTGTGCGCGTCGGTGGAGCGCACTGACGACCCATTTGACCGGCGAGAACGGCGAAGTTCGCCAACTGCACGGCGTAGAAGTCGAATGGCGGCCCGGCCCGCGCGGCCCCGAAATGGTGAAGCTGCCCGGCACGGAGTTCACCTATCCAACGCAACTGGTGTTGATCGCCATGGGCTTCCTGCACGTGGTGCATAAGCCGTTGATCGAGCAGCTCGGTTGCGAGTTGGATCAGCGCGGCAACGTGTCGGTCAACCGCTGGATGACCAGCGTGCCGGGCGTCTTTGCCGCCGGCGATACGGCCCGGGGGGCGTCGCTGGTGGTTCACGCCATCAATCACGGCCGGCTGGCAGCCGAAGCCTGCCATCAGTGGCTGGCCGGCAAGTAGCCGCAAACGCGAACGGCAACGGATCTGCGTCAACGAAGCCTTGTCAACCGATCCGCAACGGTCGGTCGCCTCAATCGATCAACCCCGGCCGATCGACAGCGCCGTCGACTTTATCCGCTGTTCGCCCTTATTCCGCCGTTGGCCCTTACTCCGCCGGCCCGGTTTGCGCAGGCGGCGCCGGTTGCGACGGCGGCCCGCTGCTGCGCTCCCAGTACACCTCGATCCCGTTGTTCAACCGCCGCCCGAGAACGAAAAGCAAATCGCTGAGCCGGTTCAAATAGCGGATGATCGGCAGCGACGCCTCGAAGGCAACCAGCACGCGTTCAGCGCGGCGGCACACGGCGCGGGCGCAATGCGTCGCCGCTGCCGGCGGATTGCCGCCGGGAAGGATGAACCGCGTCAGCGGCGGATTCTCCGCATCGATGCGGTCAATTTGCGATTCGAGCCATGCCACCCGCGCTCCGTCCGCATCGAACGGCTGGGCCGACATGACCGCAAAGCCGATTTCGAAAAGATCGTTTTGGATCGGGCGAAGGATCTCTTCCGACGAAAGCGAGGCCGCCCAGCCGAGAAAGCTGTTCAGCTCGTCGAGCACGCCGACGACCTCGAAGATGTCGTCCGACTTTCGGCGGCGGCCCCAGAGAAGCGTTGCCGCGAAGCCTTCGTCACCGCCGCGCGTATAGACTTTTCCCATGCCTTCGTTGCCCGATGCGTCTCGAATATCGACCTAGAAACGGCAGTCACCGGCGCGCGATGGGGCGCACGCGGACGCGCCAACTGCCGCGCCCCGTGCAGTGCGAGCAGATGCGAGAACCGATGAGCAAGCCGACGCCCATTCCGCCGAGCGAAAACGCCGCGGAGCGCTCGGCCGCCGCACACCGGCGCACAATAGCCCGATCGGCCGATGACCGCCCAGGGCCTGTCCCTTCGGTCTATTCCCGCTGCGGCTCGAGTTATTGGGCTTCACCGAACCAAGCGGCGAGTTTGCCCGCGGCATTCGGCGGACTTCCGCCAACGTGATTTGCGAAACTCAATAATGCCGATTCGCGGATATTTTACGTGCGGCGCGTCGAAAAGGCGATGCCCTCGATCTCCACAAGAAGTTCGGGGCGACAGACATCGGCGACGGCGTAGATGATGGGCACTTCGCCCAGCCGTTTTTCGCAGATCGCGCGGGTCGCCTGATAATCCTCTTGCCGTTTGATGTACACCCGCACCAGCGCCAAATCGCTCAACTGCGACCCGCACCCGGAGAAACCGTAGCGGGCATAGTTTTCCGGGGCGATCAGCGCGGCGATATTGTCGAGCGTTTGCTCGGTTTGACGTTCCACGTCGTTCAGGTGCCGCGTTTCCGAATTCGTGATGCTCGCCGTGCCGGAAATAAACGTGGCCACATACTTCGGGCCGATCACTCCCATGGCCCGCGCGAATTTCGGGCTTTGCGGCCCATACCGCAACTCGTAATCGCATGCGGCCGTTTGAACGGGGTTTTCCAGCGGCAGCAAGCGGATGTCGCGCCGCTGCGTCTCGAACGCGATCAGGCTGAGCACCAAGTTCTTTCCCTCGGTGCCGATGCCGGTGCTGGCCGGGTAAACGGGGTTCCGCCAACCTTCGGGCAACAGCCCGTTGCCGAACTTCAGATCGCGGTAGAAGTCGGTCCGCGCGCGATTCAGCTCTTTATAACGCTGCGTGTCGGCCTCCGGACCGGTAATATCGCCCAAATAGAGCCACGTGCGAATCGTTTGGTCGTAGCGGAACCCGCGCAGCGCCAAGGCGTCGGCCGCGGCGGCGAACACATGGGCGCTGCGGTCGTAAAGGCTGCCGAACGACGAATGCAACGCCACGTTCGCCAAGTGCACCCAAGTGATCCCGTCGTGGCGGGTCACAACCATTCGTTCGCCCAGCCGCTCGATCGAAAGGTCATCCGACGAGCCGCCGACGCCCATCGCCTCGATGGCCACCAGCTTTCCGTCGCAGGGCGGCTGCATGATGAACGTCGTGGCGGGTAGATCCGGGCCGTAGAACTCGCGGATCAGCTCGCGGCACTGCTCCATTTGCGCCAAGTCCCGCATGAACACGGCCTGCTGAACGATTCGACCATGGGTGCCCTCTTCGCGCACAACGGCTTCAATCGTCTTCAATGCGTCTTGCGTTTGCTCTTCGAGCGTTTCGCCCGTTCGCGGCGTCGCGGCCGCGAACACGTGCCGAATGCCGTTCGGTTCGAAAACGGAATAACCTACGCCTGCGCTCGATTCGCGTCTGATCATGCGCTGCGTCCTTCAAAAGGCGGGAATGGTGTGGTAAGAACGCGAAGGTGGGCTCCGACGATCCAATCGCGGATGCTACTTATATTACCGACGCGATTGTCTTTTGTCGAGCCTATTTGCTTGAATTTTTCCGAGGCGCTTTCGCGATCGGATGGCGGTACTTCATGGCCGGCTTCCATTGGCGAACCTGCCGAAGGCATCGCACGATTCCATCGCTGCGGGCCGCCAGGCATCATAAAGCGATTGCCTTCGCCGGCCGCCGTTCTGCGGGCCGGGCGATTGCCATCGCGGCCGCCGATTCGATAATAGAGTTCAGTTAGGCAACCTTGGCTCAGGGCTACCCGTCCGTGTTTCAGCTCGTCAGTCCGTTCCAACCCGCCGGCGACCAACCGCAGGCCATTGCGGCGCTGACCGAGGGACTGCGCGCCGGCCGGCGTTATCAGGTATTGATGGGCGTCACCGGATCGGGCAAAACATTCACCATGGCCAACGTGATCGCCAATGTGCAACGGCCCACGCTGGTTCTTTCCCATAATAAAACGCTGGCGGCGCAGCTCTATTCCGAATTCAAATCGTTCTTTCCGCGGAACGCCGTCCATTACTTCGTCAGTTACTACGACTACTACCAGCCGGAAGCCTACATCCCGCAGCGCGACATCTACATCGAAAAAGACGCTTCGATCAATCAGCAGATCGACCGGCTCCGCTTGGCGGCCACCAGCGCCCTGGTCAGCCGTCGCGACGTGATCATCGTGGCCAGCGTGTCCTGCATTTACGGACTCGGCTCGCCCGAAGACTATCGGGCGATGATGGTGTCGCTGCAAGTCGGCGGCCGTGTCGATCGCGACGACGTGCTGCGGCGCCTCGTCGACATTCAGTATGAACGCAACGATGTGGAACTGCAACCGGGCCGGTTCCGCGTCCGCGGCGACTGTGTGGAAGTTTGGCCTAGTTACGAGGAGTACGCGTTCCGCCTCGAGTTCTGGGGCGACGAAGTGGAGCAGCTTTCGCTGATCAACCCCCTGACGGGCGAAGCGATCGAGCGGCCTCAACAACTGTTCATCTACCCGGCCAAGCATTTCGTTTTGCCCGAAGAACGAATCGCCAATGCCGTGGCCGAGATCCGCCGCGAGTTGGACGAACGATTGAAGGAACTTCGGGCCGCCGGCAAACTGCTCGAAGCCCAACGCCTCAGCGCGCGCACTCGATTCGATATCGAGATGCTCTCCGAAGTCGGCTATTGCCCGGGCATCGAGAACTACAGCCGGCCGCTTTCGGGCCGTCCCCCGGGTTCGCCGCCCGACACGCTCTTCAGTTTCTTCCCGCCCGACTTTTTGCTGTTCGTCGATGAATCGCACGTAACCGTACCGCAAATCCGCGGCATGTACGCCGGCGACCACAACCGCAAGGCAACGCTGGTCGAACACGGATTCCGTCTGCCCAGCGCGCTGGACAACCGCCCGCTGCGATTCGAGGAATGGGAGGCAAAAATCTCGCAGGCGATCTTCGTCTCGGCCACGCCCGGGCCGTACGAATTGGAGAAGGCGGGCGGAAAATGCGTCGAACAAGTGATCCGGCCGACCGGGCTGCTCGACCCGCTCATCGAACTGGCCCCGGCCCGCAGCCAGGTGCCGCATCTGGTCGAACAGATTCGCCAACGCGCCGCTGCCGGCGAGCGGGTGCTGGTCACCACGCTCACGAAGCGGCTCGCCGAAGACCTTTCCACCTATCTCAAACAACAGAACATTCGCTGCAAATGGCTCCACAGCGATCTCGATGCCTTCGAGCGAGTCGAGATTCTTCGCGACCTTCGTCAAGGAGAGTTCGACGTTGTCGTAGGCGTCAACCTGCTCCGCGAAGGGCTCGACCTGCCCGAAGTGTCGCTGGTGGCCATTCTCGACGCCGACAAAGAGGGTTTTCTCCGCAGCGAAACCTCGTTGATGCAAACCATCGGCCGATCGGCGCGCAACGTCAACGCCAAAGTCATCCTCTATGCCGACCAAGTAACGGCCTCGATGCAGCGGGCCATCGAAGAAACCCAGCGCCGTCGAGCGCTGCAAGAAGAGTACAACCGGCGGCACGGCATCACGCCCGAAACGATTCGCAAAAGCATTCGCGCCGGAATCGAAGCCGAAGCAGCGGCCCACGCCCAGGCCAACGCGGCCGCCGGCCGAAAGGATGAAGCACGCTACATCACCGAGGAATTCCTCGATGAATTGGAACGCGAAATGCTCGAAGCGGCCGAATCGCTCGAATTCGAGCGGGCCGCCGCGCTGCGCGACCGAATCGTGCAGCTTCGCAAACAACTGGGCAAACCGCTCGCTGAGGCGGAAATCGAGCAAGCCACGCGGCAGCGGCGCGGCAAGAACCGGCGGCAATCGGCGCGCGCCGACCGCGCAGGCTTAGGACCGGTGCCCAAACCCAAGAAGTCGGTGTAACCGCGAATGCAACGCTCCGAAGACGCGGCGCGATCGCTCTCCGCCCTCGATCAGATGCTCGCTGTTGCGGCTGTGGCCGGCGCTGAAGTGTCTTCTCGCCGGAAACATCGCACTATTACGCGAGCAGCCGCCGTGCCGCTCTCTCTCAAGCACACGCGCCGCTTCGCAATCGCACTGTGAAGTCGTTGCGTACATTGCACCAGCGAAAAAAACAAGCATCACCCCCGGGAATCCGAAGAGTGATGCTTCCGCATGAAATCTCGGCCTAGCCGGGCGCCGCCCGCGTCGGACGGACGCCGCCGAGGCAGGCTTTCACGATCGAGCGACGACGCATGCGCGCTCATTCGAGTCGGTTCGTTGCGCAGGCCGCCGCTCCAAAACTGGCGGTTCGCCGGAACCGAACACGCTACTGATCTGCGCGGGCTGGGATACTACTTGGTCTCGCCCGGGGCCGCCGGCTTCTCGTCGGCCGGGGCATCAGCCGGCTTGTCGGCCGGGGCGTCGGCGGGCTTGTCAGCCGGTTTGTCGGCAGCGGGCTTGTCGGCCGGCTTGGCCGGGGCCTTCGCCTGGCCGCCGCAACCAATCGCGAAACCAAGGGTGAGGCACATCAACAGGGCGACGAACTTCTTCATCGGACCACCTTTCAAAACAGAAAACCAGTGAGGCAAGGCTCAATCCTCGGAGGAAACGCTCCCCCGCATTCCTTGTCATCGTAAGGCACCGCGAAACAAAGCGGGAGCCGGGCGTGCTCCTAAAGACCGCCGTTTTCTATCTCGGTCCTGCTCGGGGGGCGACGCAACCGGCTGTTTCATGCACGGGCCTATATGTTAGAGCCGATCGCTACCCGTTTTATTCCCGAACGGCTAAAATTTTCGACAGAATCGTTAAGACAAATAGAAACTGCGGACGATGCCGGCCCGCGACGAATTGCGTGATACCATTTTGTTTTTTCGGCGGCGATGGGAATAATTACCCGTTGAAACGGCTCTTATCTGGTAGGAAGCCCATGGCCTCGCCCAGTGCGGATACGGTGAAGCTTGTCGATCGGCACCTCGCCGAGGTGTATCGCTATGCCTTCCGGCTTACCGGGTCGCAATGGGATGCGGAAGAGCTGACTCAACAAACCTTTCTGATCGCGCATCAGAACTATAGTCAGTTGCGGGATTTCGCATCGGCCCGCAGTTGGTTGTTCACAATCTTGCGCCATTGCTTCTTGCGCAGTCAGGGGCGATGGCAGCCGCAACGGGCGGCCGATATGGGCGTCGATTTAGAACAAATGGCCGAGGAAGTGCCCGATGCCGATGCGATCGATAGCGAATCGCTGCAAACGGCGTTGAACAAGTTGCCGGCCGAGTATCGGCTGGTGGTGTTGATGTACTACTTCGAGCAATGCTCTTATCGCGAAATCGCCGAGAAGCTCGCCCTGCCGATCGGCACGGTGATGAGCCGTTTGGCGCGTGGCAAGGCGGCATTGCGGAAGCTGCTGGCGGATGAATCGCCGGCAATGGTCAAGGTGTCGCATTGAACGGCTCTCCAAGATTTGATCCTCGCAAGCCCGCGATGTCGCCCGAGTTGCGGGCAGCCATCGAGGCGTTGCCTCTGTCGGCGAAGGGCCGAACCGACCCTGCGTCGATGGAAGCGGTGCCTGCCCTGGCCGAAGACGAACGATTGCGGGCGTCGTTCGAGCGAATCCGCGATCTCGATCATCGCATTGCCGCGTTGGTTCACGATGTTCCTCTGCCCGACGGGTTGGCAGGCCGTGTTGCCGCGACGGTTGCGTCGGCGTCTGCCCGGGCGCCGCTTGCCCCAAACGCCTCTGCGCCGGCATCGCTCGTGCGTTCGGACCACTCCGGGCCCAACCGATCCCGGCGTTGGTGGCTGGCTGCCGGCTTGGGCGCGATTGTCGCTTCGATCGCGCTTTTGGCGATGACGTTCACCCAATGGACCGCCGAGCCCGTGTGGAATGCCGCCCAACTGGCCGAGGCGGCCGCGCGTTTTTGCCTGTCGGACAACGCAACAGACGTGGAGTTGCGAACAGATTCCCCGCCGACCGACTATCCATTCGGACGCGGGGTGGTGTCGCCTTCGACGGTTCGCTGGCGGCTGATCCGCAATTTTCTCGGACAAACAGCAGTGGCCTACGAGCTGCCCTCGATCGGCGGACATCGAGCCACGCTGTACGTGGCGCGCATCAACCTGAGCGACACAACCGACACACCGCCGCAACAGCCTGACTTCTCCACCGGGCGCTGTGCCGTGGCCGTTTGGCAGCGAGGCGGCATTGCCTATCTTTTGGCGGTAATCGGTGATCAGCCGGATTCAGCCTATCCGTGGTTCCTCGAACGGCCCACAACACCGCTGACCTGAGCCTTCGGCGCCCCTGTACCGCTCATCCCTCGATTTTTCGCTCTCTCTCCAAACGCTCCAGCGACCAACGGGAGCGGGTTCTCGGCGGGGTGCGGCAGCACCGTTTGGCCGGCGGCCCTGCCGCCCTGAGAATCCCTAGCTGCGCGGAATTGCTTCGGCACTCGATGGAGAAATCGATCAGATGGTGCCGGACTCGCCAATCGCGGGCGATCGAGTTCTCTCGAACGCGACAACTCGGTCGAACCGATACGTGCCGACAATCGTGAGACGGTCGGACTCCCATTCTCTCGGGCAAAGCCGACTTCGCTTGGAGCGAGCAGAGCTGGGCGACAGAGCAAACCCGCCCGGGAAGGCGAGTGCCTGAGTGATACTCAACGCATGAGTGAAGAAGAGGCGCCGGTGGGAGTCGAACCCACGAATGGCGGATTTGCAATCAAAGCCTTGAGACGTTCGGAATCCTCGTTTTCCCCGAGATTTCACGGCATTTTACAGTAGTCGGCATGTTTTGCAAGCCTTTGCAAGAAAACCCCTGTTTTTGCGGGGAAAAGCGGTAGTCGGCTTTCTAAAAACGGTAGTTTACCGTTTTTGCGCGGCTTAGTGCGAACGCACCATCGCATGATCGCGGGCCGATCGGTCGGCCTCGAGACGATCGCCACGATCAACGGCGCGATCAGCGGCGGGCGGCCGAAGGAATACTGGCAGCCCCGGCATGGGTTATACGTGAAAAAATGCGCCGAACTCGCATCCGGTCTCCGTCGGTAGGTCCCAAAATTGGCGACCACCCCCGGGGGTTCAATCCCCAAGGTACCGATAGCGTGTCGCGTGCGTTTTCGTGCCGCGTGCGACAACGGCGAGAATCTGGTATTGCTCCAAGAGGAAGAGATGCCGCCATGCCCGCACGTGGTCTATGTCGAGACTCGCCGCGGCGACGCGGCAGCTAAGGAAGAACGGTGCATCGCCGGCCATGCGTTGCAGTTCGCGGCAGACGCCGACCAGCAGGCGCGCCGGCTCGCTCTCGAATCGTTCCGCGCACTTCGGCAGCGGTGCGCGTCTCGCTCGTTCGACGATCGCTTCCATCGTTCTGCCCTTGGGAATCTTCACTCGCGGCCATCCGCGGCAGAAGTCGATCAACGTTTGCTCGAATGGTTCCGTGCGGATATGCGGCAGGGCGCGGCGATGCCATTCGTGCACGATCTCTTCAAGGTCGATCGCCTTCGCATCGGTTAGCGGCGCAATGGCCTTGAGCGCTCTGGCCAATTCAAACACCTGCCGATGCCGCAGCCCGGGGCCGGTCGGCAGCGTCGATCGGATCGCCTCCTCGATCGCGTCTTTGATCCCGTCGCCATTCGCTTGCGAAGCAACACCCCCGCCTAGTATTGCATCTGTTGTCTTTTCTGTTGTCGTCTGTTGTCCTCTGTTGCTCTCTGTTACATCGGCCGCGGGTTTGCTACGCAGCCAGCGAAGCCACGAGTCGGGCAGCGACGGCAGCGGCGACGAGTCGGGCGGGCGAATCCACGAGTAGCGACGGCCGCTTGCGTGGATCGACGGCGGCGCAACGACGTAACCGCCGGCTGCCCGAATGTCGATCCCCGGCGCGATGCCGATTCGGCAGCGAACACCTTCGGCGGCGGCGAAATACCGATGCGACCCTCCGCCCCCGGTTCGCGCGGTCGGCCCGTCCGGCAGCGGCCCGAGGCGGTCGATCAGCGCGTCGAGCGTTGCATCGCCGGCTTTTCCCAAATCCACGTCGATCACCAGCAGCCTCGAGGGACCCGCGGCGATTGCGACGTTGGCGCTCGGCCAACGGTGCCACCATCTGCTGATCACGGACGGATTGGTTGTCGCATCGTTGCAGCCGCGGCGCGTCAGCGGCTCCTTGCCGCGTTCGCGCACGGGGAACACGGCCCACCCGCGTGCGGCGTACTCCAAGGCGGCGCGCAGGCGCTCGTTGTCTGCCGCGGCGGCCGCTTGGCCCGCGGCGCGGTTTCGTGTACGATTCATCTGCAACCCACCTACGGAGGCGGCGGCTCGACTCGCATCGGCTGCCGCCTCTGTGTGTTTGCGGCCGTCAGCGGTCGAAAAGGCGGGTTTGTCGCGGCACGGGCAGAATGTCTTGCCCCCGGCCGATCGGCCCGCCCTGGGCGACGGCGCGGCCATCTGTGGGGCGTACAGCCTTGAGACGCGCGGCCAGTTCGGCCTTTTGCGACTCGCTCACCTGCCGGCGGCGTCGCGGCCGCATGATGCGGGCCACCTCGGAGAAATGCCGCGCGTCAAACGAGGCGGTCAGTTCCCCGTAATCGCCGTCCTGCTCGATCTTCACGTGGAGCAGGCGGCGCAATCGTGCGGCAACGCCCCGGTGGCCGGCGACCGATGCGGCCAGACGATCACCGCCGAACGGGTAGATTTCGCCGTAGCGGCACACGATCAGCAGGGACCACGGATCGGGGTTTCGCCGGCGGTGCCCTTCCTCGATGGCGATGCGATAACGGCGGCCGAACCGCTCGCGGAGATTGATGCACCTCATGCGATGCCCTCCGCTTGCAATTCGCGTATGGCTCGGCCCACGGCCCGATCGCGCCGCTTCGGCGACCGACAGGCAGGCGCGGCGGGCTTGTCGGCATAACTGAGCGCGGCGAAGAATCGGGCCAGCGCCTCGCGGCTCGTGCATCGCGTTCCGCCAATCTGCAACGTCTCCAGGACCACCCCGCGGCAGCCGGCTTTGCTCCAGCGATAAAGGCAGGAGACGTGCGGCCGCTTGCCCGCCCGGCGTCGCGGCAATCGCTTCGCGGCTTCGGTCAAGGAAATCAACGTTTCGCTCGTTGCGTCGATCATGTGCGAACCTCCGCTTGTGCTGAAGAACACACGCAAAGGTACGCGACAACCGGCGGGTGTTGAATGGAAGCTTCAGGGGTGCTTCAGGGGTGCTTCCCAGCGATGACGGGGAGCTTTTGGGGAGCTTCTAGGAAGCTTCGGCCGGATCGCTCAATGACCAGACGATCTTTTCGCCCAACACCTCGAAACGCAGCCCGAATCGCCGCAGGCTCTCGTTGAGCGCCTTCACCGCGTCGCGCCGTCGCTCCACGGGATCGACGCCATCGCCTCCCGGCAAGGGATCGTCGATCGTCTCGGGCCAACCATCTTCCTCGAGCGCGGCCAGAATGCGCGTTTGATTCCCCGCCGGCTGCCGGTAGCGCTTGCAGATTTCGCTTCCGAGGTAGAGCGTGCGCGTCTCCGCATCCCATCGCGGTTTCCGTGCGACCGGCTCGGTATGTTCGGCCGCGTCAGACGATGCCGCCTCTTCGGCCGATCGTTCGCGTTGAATGATGATGCCCCTTGCCAAGCCGGCGGCAAGTTCGCATTGTCGCTTGTGTTCTTCGCTCAAGCCCGCCTCTTGCAGACGTTCCCAGAATTGCGCCGCAGCGAAATACCCGATGGGATCGTTCGACTCACTGATGAAATCATAGCAATAGAAAAAACCCTGTTCCTCCAGATATCTTTGCATCGCATCGCATAGTGATTGCATCTCGCTTTCGCTCAACGTCTCTGTGATATAACACGGGAGCCACGGGTGATAACTATCGGGCGGGCTAGACATGAAGCCTTCGTTTGCGGCGGCATGAAACTCGTCAATGTAACGCAGGCAATGCTTCGCCATTGCAACCTACCTTTCGACGGGCCGGGCGACCGGCGGCCGCGGCGTAGGTTCCTCCGCTTCCGCCGATCGCACCGTGCAGCGGGGATCAGCCGCCTACCCGACTCACGTTATCCGATCTTCCGCATCACCTCCGCGGCCAAGCCGAGATTCTTCTCCGCGTAGATTTCCGAGACGTTCAAGCTTTGATGCCCGAGGATCGCTTGCACCGCCTCGATTCCGAATTGCTTGCGAATCTCGGTAGCCGCGCTGTGCCGCAATTGGTTCGGCGACCATCGCGGGATCGGCGGCGCATCGCCTCGATGCTCATTCGCGCGGGCCACGCCGCGGGCCACGGCCTGGGCATAGGTGTTGGGCGTGTAGCGCTCGCCCGGCTGTCGCTTCGGCCGGCGGCGGCGATTCGTGCCCGGCCGATTGCCGCACGATAGCGGCGTCTTGCGTCGCTCGTGCAGTTCCGCGCGTCGCTTGCGTTCACCCTCGCGTGGCACAAAGCAGTAACCATCCTTCGGCCGCAAGAGATACGGGCGAACGATCGCTTGTGCCCGCGGCCCCATGAGGATCACGCGACGATGCCCATGATGTTCGGTCTTGTGTTTTTGCGGCGTGTAAATCCAAACCTCGCCGCTTGTGTCAATGTCGCACGGCCGCATCGCGCACACCTCCGCCGGCCGCGCACCGATCAGGCGATGCAGGCGCACCATGTCGGCCACGATCGGCGGCAGATGCGGCAAGGTCGCCTCAATCACCTCATCCGGCACGGGCCGAACGGGCGGGCGCTCGGGCGCTTCGGTTCGGCCGCGGCGCAGCCCGGCCACGGCCGTCAGGGCGCGATAGGCCGTCTCGGGAATCATCTGTTGGGCCACAGCCCATTTGAACGCCCGGCGGATGGAATCGATCAAGTAGTTGACATAGACCCGTGCTGCACCCGCGGCAACCAGATGGTGCTGGATCGCTTGCAGCGACAGCGGCCCGAAATCCTTCGCGGCCGTGTGGGCGTATTTCTCTGTGAGAACTTGCAGGGCGCGGCGCACCCGGCCCAGCGAACGAGTCGGCCGACCATCGGCGTCGCGGTAATACAGCTTCGCCCACCGCCAATATCGGGCGGCCAGTTCGGCCACGGTCAGATCGGCTTCGGCCAGCGGCAGGGATCGGCCCGCGGCCAACCATTCG